>ENA-OQBJ01000050-OQBJ01000050.1-human-gut-metagenome-genome-assembly--contig:-NODE-50-length-54583-cov-3.102431_pt1 | contig 54583 bp, 77 predicted proteins | sample MGYA00242743_ERZ504545 | MGnify/ENA primary metagenome ERZ504545 (study PRJEB26092, sample SAMD00036252) | human gut metagenome | host: Homo sapiens | study: EMG produced TPA metagenomics assembly of... | reverse complement strand
ATCCAGCACTTTTTCTCAGCCCGAAGGCTCCCCTAGCTTTCATTATGTATCTCTAAATATTATAGTATGGCCGGCCCAAAAATGCAATACTTTTGTAATATTTGAAGTAGACAAATGTCCGGATTTTCTTTTGGGAGTAGATATTCCCCATTAAATATGATATAATCGATACAATTACATAAAGGAGGTATTTACTATGAAACAGATATCTTTAAAAGGCCTCGTCGTGGCCGCTATGCTCGCATCGTCTCTCTTTATCACCGCACCCCAAGCCCTTGCTGAAGGCCCTCAGCCGTCGGTCGTCACCGTCACCGGTTACGCCCAGCAGGAAGTCGCCCCGGATACGGCTTATATCACGATCGGTACGTCCAGCACCGCTGCTGACGCCCAGCAGGCTCGTACTCAGAATAATCAAGTCATGACCAACGTCACCAATGCCATCAAGGCTATGGGCATCCCGGCCGACAACCTGAAGACTACCGGCTTTTACATGTCGCCGAACTATGACGTAAAAGGCGCTAAAGTCGTATCCTATACGGTAACCAACAGCCTGACCGTCAAAGTCAGTGACCTCAGCCTCATCTCCCAGGTCATCGGCAAAGCCGGCAACCTCGGTGCCAACCAGATCGACAACATCCGCTTCACCAACGAACATTCCGATCAGATTAAAGACAATCTCATTAAAGAAGCCGTCCACAACGGCCAGCGTGCCGCTCAGGCAGCAGCTGCCGCTTCCGGTACGCAGCTCGGCGCTGTAAAAGAAATCAACATCTCCGGAACCAGCCCGTCCTACAGCCGCGCTTACGGCGGTATGAACCTGCGTGCCGTCAAGATGGAAGCCGACGCAGCACCCATCGAATCGGGTACCAACACCCTGAGCCAGACGGTCAACATCACCTATTATCTGAAATAAATCGCTTCCCTTACGGATGAGCTTAAAAAAGGAGCCTTCGGGCTTCTTTTTTATTTCCTTAAAATATGCTATGATATTAGTGTTCAAAAATAAATTGAATAGTTCTGAATCATGGAGGCCAGACAAGATGAAAGAATACACCCCTTTTAAATCCGGTAAAGTACGTGAAGTCTATGACGCAGGTGACAGCATCATCATGGTTGCAACGGACCGCATTTCCGCTTTCGACCATATCCTGAAAAACAAGATCACCAAAAAGGGCGCCATCCTGACGCAGATGTCCAAATTTTGGTTCGATATGACGTCCGACATCATCCCGAACCACATGATTTCTGTCGACAATGCTGATATGCCGGAATTCTTCCAGCAGGAACAGTTCGTCGGCAACAGCATGAAATGCCAGAAACTGACGATGATCCCCATGGAATGCATCGTTCGTGGCTACATCACCGGCAGCGGCTGGGAAAGCTATCAGCAGAACGGTACGGTTTGCGGCATTAAATTACCGGCAGGCCTCACAGAATCAGAAAAACTCCCGGAACCGATCTTCACGCCGAGCACCAAGCTGAACTCGGTGACCACGATGAAAACGTCTCCCTCGAAGTAGGCGCCGCTTACATCGACAAGTTTCCGGGAAAAGGCATGGAATACGCCGAAAAGATTCGCGATTACACCATTGCCCTCTATAAAAAATGTGCTGAATACGCCCTCTCCAAGGGCATCATCATCGCCGACACGAAATTCGAATTCGGCCTCGACGAAAACGGCACCATCGTCTTAGGCGACGAAATGCTTACGCCGGACAGCTCCCGCTTCTGGCCTCTCGAAGCTATAAAGCCGGCCAAAGCCAGCCGTCGTATGACAAACAGTTCGTCCGCGACTGGCTCAAAGCCAACCCGGACAGCGACTACCTCCTGCCCCAGGACGTCATCGACAAGACGATTGAAAAATACGAAGAAGCCTATGAAATGCTGACAGGCAAAAAAATCTAATCTCAACCAAGCATCAAAAAAGGACTGCCCCTTTCGGGTCAGTCCTTTTTAGTTATCTACCAGACTTTTACCTGGATCCACTGATCGTTGTAATACTTATCTTCCCGTTCGCCCAAATAGCGGTACGTTTCCTGACCGGCATAGGCTTCTCTCGGCGGGAATACGACGGGATTATCCTTATAATCTTCATCTTCTTCCATTTCCGGAACGGCAATGTTCGGCGTCGAATAAGTCAGATATTCAAAGTTCTTCAAAGCAATGTCGGGACGGCTCATGAAGTCGATGAACTTATGAGCGTTTTCGACGTGAGCTGCATTCTTAGGAATGACCCAGGAATCGATCCAAAGGTTAGTCCCTTCTTTCGGAATGACGTATTCCAAATTGCGGTTGGCCAAAATCATCCGAAGGCTTCGCCGGAAAAGACGACACCCATGGCCGCTTCACCGGAGACGAGCTTATCTTTGACATCGTCGATGCCGTAGGCCTGAACCAGGGGTTTCTGGGCAATGAGCAGGTCTCTGGCCTGGGCAATTTGCGCGGGATCCGTCGTATTGAGGGAATAACCGAGGAGTTTCAAGGCGACCATGAAGGAATCGCGCGGCGAATCCTGCATGATGATTTCATTCTTATACTTTTCATTCCACAAAATCGACCAGCTGTCGACGGGGTCATCGACCATGGTCTTGTTATAGACGATGCCGACGGTCCCCCAACAGTAAGGCACGGAATAGCGGTTGCCTGGGTCGAAGAATTCCGACTGCTGCCAGAACTGCTGGCCGACGTACTGCCGGGCGTTGGGCAGCTTGGAGTAATCGATGGGCTGCAGCAATCCATTGTGGATCATCTTTTGAATCATATAGTCCGACGGGCAGATGACATCGTAGCGTTCAGCCCCTGCCGCGACTAACGGATACATGCTTTCGTTGGTATCGAATTCATCCATGATGACGTGGATACCCGTTTCTTCTTCAAACTGTGTAATCGTATCGGGGTCGACATAGTCCCCCCAGTTATAGACGTAGACGACGTTATCGCCGTCTTCCTCCCCTTCCAGGAACCCGCAGCCCGATAAGGCCAGGATACACAAGAGTCCCATGAGGAGCAGTCGAATATATTTCATGACAGGCCTCCCTTTACAAATCTCGTCCCAAGGCCAATCGCTTGCGGTTTACCGTAAGCAAGACCGCAAAGACCAAGACAAAGACGAATACCAGTGTCGACAGGGCATACATTTCCGGATGGATGCCCAATTTTAATTCGGCGTAAATTTCCGTCGGCAGGGTATCGATGCCGGCCCCCTTGGTAAAGTGGGTGATGATGAAATCGTCGGCAGACATGGTAAAGGCCAGCATGAAACCAGCTAACAGGCTGGGCCGAAGTTCCGGCAGGACGACGCGGCGAAAGGCAACGAAAGGCGTGGCCCCGAGGTCGCGGGCCGCGTCGTAGCAGCTGCGGTCCAGGGACAAGAACTGGGGCATGATGCACAAGATGACATAAGGCAGGTTAAAGACGACGTGGGCCATGAGAATCGAACCATAGCCAAGGCGCAGCCCCATGCCGAGAAAGAGCAGCATCAGTGAAATCCCGGTGACGATATCGGCATTTAAAAGAGGTAAACTGGCCACCCCGAGGAGGACTGAGCGCTGCTTGCGTCCCATGCCGCGCAGGGCCATGCAGGTAATGAGGCCCAGGACGGTTGCAATGGCTGCCGACGTCAGGCCGATGGTAATCGTATTCTGCAGGGCTTCGAGGATGCCTTCATTTTCAAAGAGTTCGCCGTACCACTGCAAGGTGAACCCCGTCCAGTGGCCGCGATAACGGCTGGCGTTGAAGGACTGGGCAATGAGGACGCCGATGGGCGCGTAGAGAAAGAGAACGACTAAGGCAACGTAGCCTTTTTTCCATTTTTCCATCACTTCTTCACCTGCCTTCACTGCGGTCAAAGTAAGCCGTCATGACCATATTGACGATGATGAACAGCATCAGCACCAGGGATAAGCCGCTCCCTAAGTGCCAGTCGTAAGCCATGGTAAATTCCTGTTCGACGATGTTGCCGATGAGGAGGACCTTGTTGCCCCCTAAGAGGCCGCTGATGAAGAACGTCGTCAGTGACGGAATAAAGACCATGGTAATGCCGCTGATGGCGCCGGGCAGGGACAGGGGCAGGATGACCTTGGTGAAGGTCTGCCAGGAGCTGGCTCCCAGGTCACGGGCGGCGGCGATGACGTTGCGGTTGATTTTACTTAAGGATACGTAGAGGGGCAGAATCATATAGGGCAGAAAGTTATAAATCATGCCGATGACGATGGCCGACGGCGTATTGATGAGCATGACGTCGGGCAGCGACAAGAGGCGCAGGAACTGATTGAGGATGCCGTTCTTTTCGAGGATCGTCTGCCAGGCCATGGTCGTCAGCATGGAGTTCATCCACATGGGAAGGACGAACAACAGAAACAAAAGGGTACTCTTACTCCGCTTCTCTTCAGTCAGGATGAGGCACAGCGGATAGCCACGAGGAGGCAGACCGCCGTACTGACCAGGGCCAGGAGTAAGGACAGTTCCAGGGATTTCAAATATTCCCAGTGAGCAATGAGGCTGATATTAGCAGGGTAAAGGTCCCGCTGCTGTCGGTCAAGCCGTACCAGGCAATGGCCACCAGGGGACAGAAGATAAACAGGATTGCCCAAATGAGAAAGGGCAACGTAAACAGATTGCGGATCGCTGCCGAATTAATCATTTTCCATCGCCCTTTCGTCTTCGGATTCCGGTTTATTCATGATTTGGATATTAAAAGGATCGACTTCCAGGCTGACTTCGTCACCCGGTTCATAGTTCTTCGTCGACTTGACCAGCCATTCAATATTCCGGGCCTGAATGGTGATGTTGTAGTTCATGCCCTCAAAGATGACTTTGGTGACGACGCCGTTAAAGCCGCCTTCACGGGCCGGCCGCAGTTCCATGTCTTCCGGTCGGATCTGGACATCGACGGGACGATTGGTGCCGAAGCCGACGTCGACGCATTCGAAATCGTAGTCGGCAATGCGGACCAATTTGTCGTGGACCATGAGGCCATCGACGATGTTGCTGTCGCCGATGAAGTCGGCCACGAAAGCGTTTTCCGGTTCATTATAGATGCTTTCCGGAGTGCCGATCTGCTGGATATAGCCTTGGTTCATGACGACGACGATGTCGGACATGCTGAGGGCCTCTTCCTGATCGTGGGTAACGAAGACGAAGGTAATGCCCAGCTCTTCTTTGATCTTAATGAGTTCCAGCTGCATACTGCGGCGCAGCTTGCGGTCCAAGGCGCTGAGCGGTTCGTCGAGAAGCAGGACCCGCGGTTCATTGACGATGGCTCGGGCAATGGCCACGCGCTGCTGCTGACCGCCGGAGAGGTCGACGATGTTGGCGTGTTCATAGCCGTCGAGGTTGACCAGTTTCAAGGCATAGCGAATCTTATCGCGGATGTAGTCGCGGGGCTTGCCGTGAATCTTGGGCCCGAAGGCGATATTCTCGGCCACGTCCATATGCGAAAAAAGGGAATAATTCTGGAACACCGTATTGACCTGACGCCGATTGGGCGGCAGCTGGGTAATATCCTTCCCATCAAAGAGGATTCTTCCCTTATCAGGTGTTTCAAAACCGGCAAGGAGCCGCAAGGTCGTCGTCTTGCCGCAGCCGCTGGGTCCTAGAAGGGTGACAAATGAATTTTCTGAAATCGTAAGATTCAGCTCGTCTAATACCAGATGCCCCTCATAGGATTTGGATACATTGTCCAAATAAATCAATTCTTTTGCCATTCTCACTTCTCCTTCTCTTCCAACAAGACTCTAAAAAAAGGGATACCGCACAAGCTGTCCCTTATGCGAGGTCCCTTCTTTCTATGATGGAATGTGTTTCCTGCCCCGTATGAAAAGCGCCGTTTCAAAAAGGCGCCGTCTTTGCAGGAAGCCTGCGGTCAGGCTTCCTATCACATTGGGTATACTTTATTTCATTATAGCATATACCACTGTGTTTTTTCAAAGACAGGACACATCATTTAGTTTCAGGACAGTTCAACCGGGACAAAATCAAAAGCCTCGACGTCGAATAATCCCGTATCGAGTAATTTAAGTTTCGGAATGACCGGCAGGCTCATGAAGCACAAGGTCATGATGACATCGACGTCGGCACTGACGCCTAAGATACGGCGGGCCTTATCGTAAAGGTCATCCATGGCAGCGTCGACTTCAGCCGCCGGTTTATCACTCATCAATCCGGCAATGGGCAGCGGGATAGCCGCCAATACCTGGCCGTCGAGGATAGCAACCATGCCGCCCTTCTGTTTATCCAAGACTTCGACGGCAGCGGCCATGTCCTTGTTGCTGGCGCCAGTGACGATGATATTATGCGAGTCGTGGGCGATAGAAACGGCAACGGCTCCTTTTTTAAGGCCATAGCCGCGGAGCAGGCCGAGACCGACATTGCCCGTACCGTGATGGCGTTCGACGACGGCAACTTTAATGATATCGTCCTTTTCATCGAAGATGAAGTCGCCTTTTTCATCGCGGCGAATGTGAGCTCCCCTTTTCCAGTCACGACGCCGCCGGGCATGATATCGATAGTCCGTACATGGTCGCTCTGTAAATGCATGACCAGCTTTTCTTCCGAGAAATCGGCAATCGTTACCGAACTGCCGACAGAACTATAATCAGCCCGCGTAAAGGGTCGGAGGTACTCACCGTTTTCAGCGACCTTCTGCCCTTCGATAAAGGTAGCTTTTACCTTGAAGTCCTTAAGATCTTCAAAGAGGACGATGTCGGCCCGTTTCCCCGGTGCCAAGCGCCGCGGTCATCGAAGTGATAGCAGTCAGCCGCGTTTAAGGTGCCCATGGTGATGGCCGCTTCCGGCGAGAGACCGGCGGCGACGCAGAGCCGCAGATGTTCATTGAGGTGGCCTTTTTCAAAAATCGTCTTGGGATGAAGATCGTCGGAGCACAGGAGAAACCGCCTGAGCTTGCCGGTGTCACGGCCTTAACGAGTTTCGGCAAATCGTGGCAGCCGAACCGTTTCGCAGCAGGACATACATCCCGGACTGGACCCGTTCTTCGGCATCGCTTTTACTGAAGCATTCGTGGTCGGTCAGGATCTGAGCCGATATATAAGCCTGCAGGTCCTTGCCATGGACGCCGGGGCTGTGGCCATCAATCGGTTTTCCCGTGCCATAGGCCGTAATCAGTTTATCCAGCACGGCATCCTGTCCTTCAAGGATGCCCGGCAGTTCATGAATTCACCAACGCCGAGGATGCGGTCATCGGCCAACGGCGCTTCCATATCCTTCGCTTCGAGGGTCGCCCCGCTGTGGTCAAAAGGCGTCGCCGGCACACAGGACGGCACCATAAAATGAATGTCGAGGGCCGTTTCGTCCGCAGCCTTCATCATGTAATCCAAGCCTTTCAAGCCGCAGACGTTGACGATTTCATGCGGGTCGGCAACGATGGTCTCGTTCCAAAAGGTACGACCAGCCGGCCGAACTCTTCGGGACTGACGTAACAGGACTCGATATGGATATGGCTTTCGATGAGCCTGGTGCAGCATAGGCCCCTTTGGCATCGATGACCGTCTTCCCCTCATAAGGACCGCCGACGCCGGCAATGACGCCATCGGAAACGACGATATCCCCCTTTCTCGTGGTCTGTGTATATACATCTACAATATGGCAATCTTTAATGACAAGGTCTCCCGGTTCAAGCCCCGGGCCACAGCAATACGCCGCTTTAATTGATTCCGCGTCACTGTCATAATGTACCCCCTTATTTCATTAATATCATGTATTTTATCGTTCTGACTCATTGTACCATACAATGGCTTTTTTTTGACAAAAGTATTGCCCAAATAGGCTAAAGCCCCTATAATGATAATATTCCATAATATCTGCTTGTCATTATTTATTATATTATATGGCAGAATTAAAAAAAGGAGTGTGAACAAGTTATGGAAAACCAACCGTCTTTTCTCGACCGTATTTTTCACCTTCGTGAAAACGGCACGACGGTCCGCACCGAAATCCTAGCTGGGATTACGACGTTTATGACTATGGCTTACATTCTGGCCGTCAACCCGACGATCATGAGCGCCGCCGGCATGGATAAAGGCGCCGTCTTGACGGCAACGGCCCTGGCCTCCCTCATCGGGACCTTGTGCATGGCCGTTTTTGCCAACTATCCCTTCGCCTTAGCACCGGGCATGGGGCTCAATGCCTTCTTTGCCTTTACCGTCGTACTGCAGATGGGCTACACCTGGGAAATGGCCTTGGCAGCCGTCTTCGTAGAAGGGATCATCTTCATCGTCTTGTCCCTGACCAATGTCCGCGAAGCGATTTTCAACGCCATCCCCATGACCTTGAAAAAGGCAGTATCTGCCGGTATCGGCCTCTTCATCGCCCTTATCGGCCTTTTGAATGCCCAGATCATCGTCGCCAATCCGGCAACGAAAATCGCCCTCTTCTCCTTTAAACAGTCCGCTGCTACGGGCACCTTCAATACTGTGGGCATCACGGTTCTCTTGGCCATGATCGGTATCATGTTTACCGGTGTCTTAATGGTCAAAAAGGTCCGCGGCAACATCCTCTGGGGTATCCTCTTCACATGGATTCTGGCCATCATCTGCGAACTGACCGGCCTCTACGTCCCCAATCCGGAATTAAAAATGTTCAGCGTCATCCCCGACCTTTCCGGCGGTGCCGCTGCCTTTACCCCGGCCAGCCTGAGCCCGATCTTTGGTCAGCTCGACTTCAGCCGCGTCTTCAGCCTGGACTTCTTAGTCGTCATGTTCGCCTTCCTCTTCGTCGATATCTTCGACACCTTGGGAACCCTCATCGGCGTATCGTCCAAGGCTAACATGCTCGACGAAAATGGCCGTCTGCCCCGCATCAAAGGCGCCCTCTTAGCCGACGCTGTGGCAACGACCGTCGTGCCTTCATCGGCACCAGCACGACGACGACCTTCGTCGAAAGTGCTACCGGCGTCAGTGAAGCGGCCGCACCGGTCTTACGGCGGTCTGCGTAGCCATCCTCTTCGCCCTGTCCCTCTTCTTATCGCCGTTCTTCATGGCCATCCCGGCCTTTGCTACGGCACCGGCCCTGGTCATCGTCGGCTTCCTCATGCTGACCTCCGTCGTCGGCATCGACTTTGACGACTTCAGCGAATCCATTCCGGCATACATTACGATCATTGCCATGCCTTTCTGCTACAGCATTTCAGAAGGTATCTCCTTCGGCATCATCTCGTATGTCTTCATCAACGTCTTGACCAACAAGCGGGAAAAGATTTCCCTGCTCATGTACATCCTAGCCGTCATCTTCGTATTAAAATATATCTTCCTCTAAGAAGATACATGAAAAAAGGCTGTATCCCGTGAAAACAACTCATGCGTACAGCCTCTTTTTTTTGTACAGAAAAATACCGTATCAGTCACACTTCACTCCCCATTAAGGTGCGACTACAACGGGGGACGAAAATCGCTCACCGGGACAAGTTTCAATCCACGCACCTGTTAAGGAGTGACTTCGAAAAGGTATTGTTTCGCTTCTTTCTTTTGTATCGAGGCCAATGATTCCCACTTCCATCCCTTATATGGCAGCTATTCGGGAAAGGAGCTGTGTTTTCTATCAAAACCGTCCTATCGCTTTATTTTACGCCTTACATTCCTCAGCGGAATGGCTTATAATAGAAACATTCCAGCATTACGAGGAGTTTCATCATGAAAATCACGCAGATTCTCTATACAAATTCATTTTCGGGACTGTCCTGCCGCGGCGAAGAACGTTTCCTCTTACGGCGAAGCCATCTGTCTTGCCGGCCGCGCGATCCCGACGGCTCGATTATGGCAAAAGGTAAAAGATAATCCCGTCGTAACCTTTCCCGACCAGACAGGCGATATGGCCGGTCAGTGCCGGCTGACTCAGGAAAGCTTTACGCCGCGCAAGGCCGAGTATACCCTGCACCGCATCGACAATGGCGAAGCAAAGCGGATTGCCGTAATAACGATGGAGCAATTCACCCGGCCGACAGCAATCAAGGGCCACAAGGTCCGCGGCCGCATTGCCGTTACCGATACAGCCGTGCCTTCGGATACAGCCGAAGTCTTGAAACTGGCCGGGGCGCTCGATACGGCCGGTCAAATCGCCTTGGGGCTGGGACTGATACGACTCGTCTATAACGATACGCCGCCTGTCGCCGACGATGAAGCCGCCAGCCTGCGCGACGAATTGATACAGACCAAGGCAGCCTTTCAAGCCTTGCAGGAAAATTACGACGGCTATGTAAAGACCTTGGAGCAGTCCATCCAAGAATGGGAAGCCCGCTGTCCCCAAGAGGATTTAGAACAAGGTGCCTTCCCCCTGCCCGATGACTATACGGCACGCCTTGAAAAAGCCGCCGATGCCCTTACGGTCTGTGTTGCCGGCGGCAACGATTTGTGGCATGAAAAAATCAAGACTCGCTTTCCCGATTGGACGATTCTGGAAAACAAGAATTTCGACGGCCAAAAACTACATGGCGCCGACATCCTGATCATCAACACCAATCACACCGGCCACGCCCTAGTCCGAAAAGCCTGTCAACAGGCGGCCTCGCAAGGCACGATGGTCTGCTACACCAGCCGCTATAACCTAAACGCCGTCGCGGCCGACATCCTCTACGCCTTAGGCGAATGAGCCTCTGCCGTCAAAATACTATCCCGTACCCAATTTTACAGAACCAAAAAAAAGTCCTTCATGAGCAAGCTTCGCACCTGCCTGTGAAGGGCTTTTTACTATCATCCTTTTATTAAACTAAGTGTTTCGGTGCCGACGAGATGGCGCCTTCGAGGCTTTCTTTTTCAGCAAAGTAGATGCGTCGTGCCATTTCATCGACTTTATGGGTCAGCCACATATAGGCCGTCGTCCCTTCGCGATAGTCCGCTTCGGCATACATATCGATGCGGCCGTCTTCGCGCAGCTGATTGACTTGTTGGAAGGCCGTATCATTTCCCTTGGGATAGATGGCAAAGGTCGCACCGCCGAATTTATTGATGACCGAAAAGGCCGGTACGTCACTGGGTCCGTCGGCAATGTAAATCATATTGGGGAAAGCCACGCGGCGATAGGCGTCGGACATCTTGGCGTTGACATCGATATCAGGACGCTGGGGAACGCCTTTGTTGATTTCAAACAGGGCCCGAGTCTTGGTCGTATTGTCGATGGTGTAGCCGATTTCACTGATGACCTTCTGCTGATTTTCGTCGACGTCCTCGATGAATTCACAGCCCCAAATCGCTTCGACATAAGGCATGACGGCCGACCCTTTGATAATGGCCAACATCCCCGTGCTGACGATATAGTGTTCTACCTTGATATTGTATTCCTGATAGCGGGGATTGTTTTCCACGACAGCTTTGAGGTTCTTAAAAATATCGGGAACGCCGGGATAATACTTCTGTTTTGGCCAAAACCGCGGAGCTTTTCGTTGTTCAGACCCTTAAAAGTTCCTTTGCGCGTTTCGTTGATGAACTGATTCAAATAAATCGTATCGCCATTGACCCGGATGCCTCTTCGGCGTATTTTGCCGGCAGGGCATTGACTTCTTTCCAAAACTCGGTCTTATCGATATGGTATTCTTCAAAAATCGGATCCTGCATATTTCCGTCGATGAGAGTCTTATCGAAGTCCCAAATGACGGCGATGATGTTCTGCATAGGCTTCACCTCGCTGCTGCCTCGAAGAAAAAGGGGCTTTACAATCGATTAAAAGGAAAAGGTGTCTTTCAGTCCCAACCATTTCTGGTCTTTGTCGCTCATCGTAAGGGGCGTCCCGTCAGCCAGGGTATAGCCGGCCGCACCGGAATTTCCGGGATAGCTGCCCTTCAGGCCGGGCCAGGCAATGCCGATTTCAGGATCGTTCCAAGCCATCCCGCCTTCATCGTTGGGATGCCAGAAATCATTGACCTTATAGCAAAATTCAGCGACGTCGCTGAGGACCAAAAAGCCATGAGCAAATCCTTCGGGGATGAGGAACTGCTTCTTATTCTCTGCCGTCAGTTCGACACCATACCATTTACCGTAAGTCTTCGATTGGCGGCGAAGGTCGACGGCAACGTCAAAAACGCTGCCCCGGACGGCGCGAACTAATTTGCACTGGGGAAACTGTTTTTGAAAGTGAAGGCCCCGCAAGACGCCTTTGGTCGACATGGACTGGTTGTCCTGAACGAAGTTGATATGAAAACCGGCTTCTTCCATATCCCGCTGATTATAAGTTTCCATAAAGAAGCCGCGGTCATCTCCGTGAACGGCCGGTGTAATGATGCAAAGGCCTTCAATATTTCCGACATTTTTTTCTACTGTAATCTGCCCCATGTATCTGTCTCTCCTTTGTATGCTCGTAAAACCCGTATCAGGCCATTACTGTAAATAGCGCTTCAAGGCGTCCTTCCAATCGGGAAGGGGCGTAAACCCGGCTTCGACGAGTTTCTTTCTGTCCAGGCGCGAATTGAAGGGCCGTTTAGCCTTCGACAAGCCGTATTCGGCCGTCGTAACGGGAACAACCTGAGTCGTATAGCCGGCTTGGCGATAGATTTCGCAGGTAAAGTCGTACCACGAAATGTAATCCCCTTCATTGGTCGCATGGTAGTAGCCGTATTTGTCGGTTTCAATCATATCGACGAGGAGGCGCGCCAAATCAAAGGTATACGTCGGCGTCCCGATCTGATCGTTGACGACGCGGACCGTATCGTGGGTCTTACCGACATTTAGCATGGTCTTGACGAAATTCTTGCCGTTCTTGCCGAAAACCCAGGCGATGCGGACGATGAAGTATTTTTCAAGAGTCTGGGATACGGCCAATTCTCCTTCAAGTTTAGTCTGTCCATAGACATTAAGGGGCTGGTAATCGCGGCAGTCCGGCTGCAGGCTCACTTCCCTGGCCATTAAAGACGTAGTCCGTGCTGAGATAGAGCATCTTGCAGTCTAACGCCTTACAAACATCGGCAATGTGCTGGGTCCCGCCGGCATTGACGGCGCGAACCTTATCGACTAAGCCGTCATCTTCGGCCATATCGACAGCCGTCCAAGCGGCGCAGTGAATCACGGCGTCAGGGCGGACCTCATGTAAGACCTGGGCGACAGCATCTTTATCCGTAATATCTAAAGGGCGATAGGGCGCCTTGGTGACAGCCGAGCCGTCGGCGATACCGCTGTAGCAGGTGCCAAATCACTGCCGATTCCGACGTGGCCACGACGGGCTAATTCATTCATTACGTCATGTCCCAGTTGTCCGTTGACCCCGGTTACAAAAATTTTCATAGTATCTCCTTCATCGGTCTTAACCACGATGACCGTACATCTCTTGATAATAATTCTGGTATTCACCGGATACGATGGGCTGCCACCAATCCTTATGGTCTAAGTACCAGGCGATGGTCTTTTTGATGCCGTCGGCAAATTTCGTTTCCGGCAGCCATCCCAGTTCGTCATGAATCTTCGTCGGATCGATAGCGTAGCGGCGATCGTGCCCTTTGCGGTCGCTCACGTGCTGAATGAGGCTTTCGTCCTTCCCCAGTTCCCGGCAGATCAAAGTGACGATGTCGATGTTCTTCATTTCATTATGGCCGCCGACGTTGTAGACTTCGCGACCCGACCTTTTTGGAGGATGAGGTCGATAGCCCGGCAGTGATCTTCGACATAGAGCCAGTCGCGGACATTGAGGCCGTCGCCGTAAACCGGAAGCGCTTTATCCTTCAAAGCGTTGATGATCATAAGGGGAATCAATTTTTCTGGGAAATGGTAGGGTCCGTAGTTATTGGAGCAGCGGCTGATGGTCACCGGAAGTCCGTAGGTTCGATGATAGGCCAAAACCAATAAATCAGCCGACGCCTTCGACGAGCTGTACGGGCTCGAAGCGTGAATCGCGTCGTTTCCGTAAAGAACAGGTCCGGCCGATCTAAGGGCAAATCGCCGTAGACTTCGTCCGTCGAAACCTGGTGATAACGCTTGATGCCGTACTTGCGGCAGGCATCCATGAGGACTGCCGTACCCATGATATTCGTTTCTAAGAAAATCGAAGGATTTTCAATCGAGCGGTCGACATGGGATTCAGCGGCAAAATTGACGACCATACCGGGCTTTTCTTCTTCAAAGAGTTGATAGACGGCCTTGCGGTCGCAGATATCGGCTTTGACGAAGCGAAAATTCGGCTGGTCCATGACCGGCTGCAGCGTAGACAGATTGCCGGCGTAAGTCAATTTATCGAGGCAAATAATCCGATCTTCAGGATGTGTTTTTAACATATGAAAGACAAAATTAGAGCCAATAAATCCAGCACCGCCGGTGACGATGATATTCATGAAAAAGTTCCTCCCATTTCTCGATGTATTCGGTAAACAGCACGTCCTCGTGCCATGCAGTTATTCGTCGCGCAGGAAGCGCCTTCGGCGACTTTTTTCAAATACTGCCCGTAAGGACTCTTGCCATATTTTTCAGCACTTTCTTCGAGGACTTCCTTGGTAATCCAACCATGACCATAGGCAATGTCTTCTAAGGCGGCGATTTGAATGCCGGCCCGATTTTCTACGGCCTTTACGAAAGACGAGGCCTCGCTCAGGCTGTCGACGGTTCCCGTATCGAGCCAGGCATAGCCCCGACCGAGGGTGACGACATCGAGTTTTCCCTTTTCCAAATAGATCTTGTTCAAGTCCGTAATTTCCAGTTCACCGCGGGCCGAAGGTTTGACCTGCTTGGCGTATTCACAGACATGGTGGTCATAGAAATAAAGGCCCGTTACGGCATAGTTTGACTTCGGCTGCTGCGGTTTTTCTTCGATAGAAATCGCCTTGCCTTCGCCGTCAAATTCAATGACGCCGAAGCGTTCCGGATCGTCGACGTAGTAGCCAAAAACGGTAGCCCCTTCATGCATCTTAGCCGCCTGCTGCAAGTGGCGGGTCAGGCCGGCACCGTAGAAAATATTGTCGCCGAGAATCATGCGCAGGGTTCGCCGTCGATGAATTCTTCACCAAGAATAAAGGCCTGAGCCAAGCCATCAGGAGACGGCTGTACCTTGTAGCTCAAGTGGATACCATAATGAGAGCCGTCGCCGAGAAGGCGTTCAAAGTTGGGCAAATCCGTCGGCGTAGAAATAATCAAAATATCCCGAATCCCGGCCAACATCAACGTCGACAAGGGATAATAAATCATGGGCTTATCATAGACCGGCAATAACTGTTTCGACGTCACCGTCGTCAGCGGATACAGCCGGGTTCCACTTCCGCCAGCCAATACAATACCTTTCAAAAGATCACTCCTCACTAATACCTGTTAAGTATACCATATTTCACAATCCTTGCCCAACAAGGGAGATGTTTCCATTCAGACACCCGAAGGGTGCGACGTGCCGTTATTGACGAATCTTGACGCATTACAAGTTTCAATCCACGCACCCGAAGGGGTGCAACTCTATAAGACGAAAATATGCGAAAGAATCGCCATGTTTCAATCCACACACCCGAATGGGTGCGACAGCAACATTCAATATTTTCTCCGTTATTATCGGGAAAAATTGGACTGCACTTCCACGGATATCCGAAATTATACTTCTTCTCACCCTACTTTCGTTTTCTTACGCCCGAAAAAGCCACAAACAGGTCAAAAGGTCACGTTTGCTCTTCTTTCGCACCTTATATAATGAGTGTACTTTCGATATCATAAGCAGGCTTAGCCCCAACGTGTTTTACCTTCAATTCTTTCGTCTTTCCCAAGTAATAGAACCGCAGGCTGTCCGTCTCTTCTTCAATGATTTTGATCAACTTCAACTCCAAGGTTTTGCACTGAGCCGGATCGACTTTACATTCAAAGACAGAGTTTTGGACGCGCTGCCCATAATTCTGACAGACCTTGGCCACCTTTCGCAGGCGGCTTTTCCCGGCACTGTCGACGGTACTGATATCGTACGTGATTAAGACATACATGATCATCCCTACTTCCACATAAACGGCGGATATCCGTCTAAATCACCGCGCAGATATCGTGCCAATAATAACGCCTGTGCATGAGGAACGAGGCCCCATTTCATCTTTTCCTGTAAGAAGGGGTGCTGAATCGTTTCCTCTTTGTGATCGTGCCAATACGACAGGACTTTACGGCGCCCTTCATCGGTCAACAAAACGGCACCCCCGTCTTCCTCATAAAAGTCACTGCCCTTGATTTTCTTGGTATTGACCATGGCCAGGGCCGTGCGGTCCACCATGACTGGCCGCAGTTCTTCCATCAGATCCAAGGCCAGGGACTGGCGTCCCGGCCGGTCGCGATGCAAAAATCCTACGTAGGAATCGAGGCCCACGCCTTCTAAGGCCGCACCGGCATCGTTGGCCAGCATAGCGTATAAAAAGGACAGTAAGCAGTTCATTCGATCGAGGGGCGGCCTCCGGTTTCGCTCGGTAAAGAAAAAATCGTCTTTTTGATTCAGGATCATGGCATCAAAACGGAGAAGTAAGCCGCTCCGGCCTGGCCTTCAATTCCCCGGATTCCGCCTAAATCAGAAGCCGACATCAGGGACTGGCAAGCATCCTTCATAAGGCACGATGTCTTTTGAAAATCCTCCAAGGGAATCCTCATCTCATGATCGCGCATCATCCGCTCCAATACCCAACGGCCGTTATAGAGTTTGCCTAAAATAAAGGCCCGCGCCAAAGGCAGACACTTTTCTTCGCTGTCAGATCAGCGATACTGCTCTTTTCGAAGGAGAACGTTGCCGTTGCTCTTACCAATGACCCGCGCCTGAAAACGCCCCTGAGGGGACATAAAATTCAGGGCAATGTTCATATCGGCACACTTCTTCATGAGGGCCGGGCTGGCGCCCAAATAGCTGAAAGTCGTGATTTGCTCAAAATTATGGAGGGGGAATCGAGCCAAGGCGGCCTGATCTTTCAATACGACGATGTTTTCCCCATCTAAAGAGAGGTAAACCCCGTCCGTCGTTACAAAAAGTGTATTCAATAAAGGCTTCATTCTACCAGCCTCTTTTCTAAATAATCTTGAACAGAAGTATCCTCTTTTAATTTCGGCAGGCAAACATTCGCTAAGGAACACTTTCGACAGCCCTTGCGGCGCCGCACATTAGGCGTATAGCCGTTTTTAATATATTGGCGCATCTTGCTTAAAAGCTGCTGAGTCGTCTCCCGCTGCTGCTCGGAAAACACCGTTTTCTGACGACGCCTCGTTTCCCCGTAATAAATATAGCCGTAGGGAATGGTCGTACAAAACATATCTTCCAAACAAAGGGCCTGCAAGGCTAATTGCAGCACGTCTTCTTCGCCCTCCTTCGGCCGGCCCCGCTTGTATTCGATGGGAATCACTTCATAATTTCCCTCAAAGGAAGGGATAAAGACGCCGTCCTTCTTTTGATGAAATTCGACGATATCACAATCACCGGAGATGCCTAAAATCGGGGAATACACGCGCATGCCCCGTACGATAATCTTCTCCTTCCGCTTTTCCCGACTCATGGAATCGTGGGCCTTATCATGCAGGGCATGGCCGTCGACGGTCAAGACGTTTTCCTGCCACTGCCCTTCAAGATAGGCCAAAGCCCACTGCCGCGGACAGAAAGCAAAGTGCTGAATTTCGGCAATCTGTAAATACTCTTCTTCTTCATACCGCATAGCTTTCATTCGATCACCCGTTTCAAAACAAAAACAGCTTTTTTAATAACTTCGCCATAGACAGCAAAAAACCCTGCAACGTTCATTGCAGGGTTTGAGATTGCTATGAGAGATTAGTTATTGACGTGGGTTCTCCAGTATTCCGTTGCGCCTGTGACATCAGCGATTTTCCAGAATAAGCTGTCAAAGAAAGCCTGGTTGTTTTCCGTCATTTCCTGTCTGACGTTTACGCCATTATGCATGACGCGGTCGACGGAGATATAGCGTTCAGAGTTGCCCGTATAGGTCGAGAAAGTTACGTTGTACGGATCGAGCTGGCTGACAGCAACGTCGCCGCTGCCTTTTTTAACTTTATAAACCAATCCGCCTAAAGCAGGAACGCTGCTTTCACGGTTGGCAAAATAAGCGCTGGAAGGATCCAGATAGTAGTTACTGTCTTCATCGGAGCCGACAAACGGATAGGTTCCATATAAAGCGTCGGCGGAATAAGACGATTGACCGGCAGGAACGATCGTAGCGGCAAAAGAAGTCGACGACATAGGAAGTAAGACTGCGGCTAAAACCCAAAACATAGCAATTAAAATTCCTTTTTTCTGCATAGTAACATCCTCCATTTCCAGTTTTCAAATGATAACTAAAATTACTTTTTGTTATTATATCATAAAAATATAGTCAGTCCAGCCGAAATTGTAGCTGCTATGAAGCTTTCATGAGGTTTTTACGTAGATATGACACAAATAATACCTGTTATTGATTGTTTGTCGAAGCGCTGTGATTCGCTTATGGTACAGGGGTGATTGGAAATGGCTGCCGCCTTGACTACGCACTAAGATTTTGCATAAACGGTATAATAAAGTCAAAAATTTGGTATAATAGAAACAGTGAATGTATCCGGTTTAGGGAATAATCAGCTTCCCTCCCCTTCCGGCAGATGGCTCTCATGACGCCAAATAAAAAGAAAGCAGGTGTTATCTATGAATGGTTCAAAAGAATCTCAGTTCGAAGGCTCGGTATTCGGTTTTATCGGTTACTACCTGATAATGAGCCTCTTGACGATCGTCACCCTTGGCATCGCCTATCCTTGGGGATACGTAATGTTCCAAAGCTGGCTCTGCCGCAATACGATTATCGACGGCCATCGCCTCTACTTCGACGGGACGGGAACCCAGCTTTTCGGCAACTACATCAAATGGTGGTTCTTCACCTTGATTACCTTTGGCATCTACGGATTCTGGCTATACAATAAAATGACCGCTTGGCGTGTCAAGCATACCCACATGGTACCGTCAGAAAATGGTATCGACGCCTGATAAGAAGACAGGAGGATGGTCTCGCAACCATCGAAAGGCCATCAAAAAAAGCCGCGAGTCCCTCAGAAAGGCTCACGGCTGGAAACCATCGAATCGCCGTCACAGATGGAGTGACGGCGATTACGAGATACGTAACCAAATCTCGACGATGAATATATATCTCGCTAAAGAAGGCATCTCCGATGGCAAATGCAGGAAAAAACGCATAAGGGTATATTTCCTCACATCACAATCAATGAGACGATAAAAAAGAACCGCATGGATAAGCGTATCCATGCGGTTCTTCGTTATGGCGGAGCGGGTGGGATTCGAACCCACGAGACCTTTCGGCCTAACTGATTTCGAGTCAGCCCCGTTATGACCACTTCGATACCGCTCCACAAAAGACTTAATTAGTATATCACGGCACATACTATTCGTCAAGTAATTTTCAGGTAATTCCCCCGCTTCGACAGAAAATGCGCTTGCAAGGAGTCTTTACCAGCACGCTTCCTTGGGGTGGAAGAGGTCCGATCCCTATGAAGGAGATTATCTTAGCTCCTTCATGGGGAATCCGTCTGCCATAATTTATGGCAGCGTGACCTTTTTTTAATTTTGCCTTAGAAACTTTCACCCTTCGTCGTTTTTACCCAATAGTTGGCAATGTCAGCAAATTCTTGGAGCGACAGGGTTTCACCGCGGCGCTGGCCGTCGATACTAGCCGCTTCCAGGACCTTGGCGATCTGTTCTTTGGCCATGCCCGTATTTTTCAAAGCGTTGGACAAGGTTTTCCGCCGCTGCTGGAAGGCGGCTTTGACGACGCTGAAGAAGCGTTTTTCGTCGGTCAATTCGACGGGCGGTTCCTTACGGACGTCCATGGCGACGACGGCGGACGTCACTTCCGGCGCCGGCATGAAGCATTTCGGTGAGATTTCAAAGAGCATCTTGGGCTCCGTATAATATTGAACCGACACCGACAAGGCCCCGTAGATTTTATGGCCCGGCACAGCTACCATCCGTTCGGCAACCTCTTTTTGGACCATAACGACGATGCGCTCGATGGGCAGCTTCTGCTCTAAGAGCTTCATGATGATCGGCGTCGTAATGTAATACGGGAGATTAGCGCAGACTTTGAAAGGCTTGTGATTCATGAGGCTTTCAATATCCGTACGCATGATATCGCCGTGGACGACGCGGACGTTGTCGTAGTGCTCCAAGGTCTTGTCGAGGACCGGCAGCAGATGGTCGTCCAATTCGACGGCGGTTACGGCGGCCCCCGTTTCGGCCAAAGCCTGGGTCAGGGTTCCGATACCTGGACCGATTTCAAGGACGGGATCGCCTTCTTCAAGATCAGCCGCATCGGCGATATCGTCGACAACACTGTGGCGAATGAGGAAGTTCTGCCCCAATTTTTTATTCATGCGCAGGCCAAAGCGGTTGACGACGTAGCGGACGACGTCGGGATTCGATAAGTCGACTTCTTTCATTTATTTCACCTCATCAATCTGGCGGATAGCCTGATCCCACTCTTGGCGGGTAACACCGTAATGATTCAATCGTTTCAAAAACTGCTTGGCATTGCCGTAACCGATGCCGAGAATGGCCCCGACTTCAGCCCTGCGGTCGCTGGCATCAGACTGCCGTTGAGGCCGGCTCCCGTAAGGTCGCTCATGGAAAAAGTCTCCTGCGGCTCATAAGCGGCGCAGCGAACCTTGGACAAGGCCAATCGGATAGCTTCAGGCGATGCCTGTTCGACGCCGAGGTCGTCGTTGGCGATGGCGTCTTTTCGGGGAATAAAGGCATGCTTGGCGTTGGGAAAGCGGTCGGTCAGAAACTTTCGGATCTGTTCCCCGGCCCGATCGGGGTCGGTCAGGATGATGATGCCCCGCTTTTCATAGGCGCAGCGAATCTGTTCCAGCGTATGGGGTTTTAAATTGAACCCGTCGGTCGTAATCATATCGACATCGATCTGACTGGCCCGGATGCGGGCGACGTCAGACCGGCCTTCGACGACCAGGACTTCCTTAATCATGAGCCGCTCCTTCCCGGTGTTCGGCAATGTACTGGGCAGCGCTCAAGATAGCCAGTACGTTGTGTTCAAAGACGATGCCCCCTTGGAGGTAAATCATGTAAGGGTCGCGGATGGGGCCGTCGGCCGAAAGCTCAATGGACGAGCCCTGGACGAAGTCACCGGCTGCATGATGATTTTATCGGCATAGCCCGGCATGTCATCCGGAATGGGCGTTACATGGGCATCGACGGGCGAAAAGCCTGGATTCCTTGGCAAAAGAGGCACATATTCTGTTCGTTTTCTAAATAGATGGTCTGAATCAAATCGACGCGGGGCGTCGTAACGGCCGGCGACACGCGGAAACCCATTTTTTCAAAGACCGCTGCTGCAAAGACAGCCCCTTTGATGGCCTGAGCCGTAACGTGGGGAGCCATGAAAAAGCCCTGGAAGAAGAGGCGATAACCGGCGGCATAAGAACCGAGTTCATCGCCAAGGCCCGGCGCCGTCAGGTAATCGGCTGCGGCTTCGACCAGTTCGGCCTTGCCGGCGATATAGCTCCCGTCGGAGCAATGCCGCCGCCGGGGTTCTTGATAAGCGAACCGGCAATGATATCGGCACCGGCTTCAATCGGTTCCCGTTCCGCAGCAAATTCACCGTAGCAATTATCGACGAAGCAGATCGTCTTGGGGCTGACCTTGCGGACGACGGCGATAATCTTTTCAAGGTCTTCAATGGTAAGCGATGCCCGTGTGCTGTAGCCGCGAGAACGCTGGATGAGGACCAGTTTCGGCTGCTTGGCCGCTACCTGCTGTTCGATACCGGAAAGGTCGTAAGAGTTGTCCTTCAAGGGTACTTCTTCATAACCGACGCCGATTTCTTTCAAAGAGTGCGGCGTATGGCGGGCATAGCCGATGACACCCTGCATCGTGTCGTATGGGGCGCCGACGAGGCTCATCATGAGGTCGCCCGTGTGCAGGAGCGACAGTAAGACCGTCGCCAAGGCATGGGTTCCCGATACGAAGTGGGGCCGTACCAACTTTTTCAGCCTTAAAGACCCGGGCAAAGACTTCATCGAGTTTTTCCCGGCCCATGTCGCTGTAGCCGTAGCCCGACGTGCCGGCGAACTGGTAGGAAGAAATCTGCGCTTCCTTATAGGCTTTCAATACCTTTTCCGTATTTTTCAAACAAATGGTGTCAATGCGTTCAAACTGAGGGGCACAGAGTGCCAGTGCTTCTTTTCGTAATGCTTCTAAATCCAGAGACAATGTAATTGATTCCTTTCTATCTATAAGCTAAAGATCGATATCTGCTAAGACGGCAGCTATCAATGCTTGTTCGTTTTCATAGTGATCTTTATCATACCAGTGAATATAAGGCATCCGCTTAAACCAGGTCAGCTGGCGCTTGGCAAAATGCCGCGTCCGGGCCTTGATCTGAAAGACCGCATCCTCAAGGGTCATGGTGCCGGTCACATACCGGGACAGTTCCTGATAGCCGATGCTTTCATGGCCTGAGAATCCGGCGAAATGCCAATGCTTAAAAGGTGGCGGACTTCGTCGATCCAGCCCGCTTCTACCATGATGTCGACCCGTTTTTCAATGCGGTCGTACAAGACCTCCCGGGGCAGGCGCAGGCCGATGACATAGGCGTCATAGACGAGGTCATGAGCCTTGCCCTGGCGGACGAAAGACCGTCCCTCCCCTTGCTCGATGGCGCTGACCAGCCGCGTCAAGCGGTGGGTATTGGACAGGAGTTCATGCCAATCAGGCGGCTCCCAATCCGTTTCCTTTCGAATATAGGCTTTGAGATTCTCTCTGTCAAGGGAGTTCAGCTTCTCCTCGGCCTGCCGTTTATCGGCTGCGGTCATCCGCGAGGCCTGAAAATCGTAGCCTTCGAGAAGGGACTGGACGTAGAGTCCTGTCCCTCCGACGAGGATGGGGATGTTCCCTTCCCCATTTATTTTCGTAATGGCCGCGCCTGCCATGCGGCAGAATTTAGCCGCTGAATAAGGTTCGTCCGGACCTGCGATGTCAATCAGGTAATGGCGGTACTGAGCCAGTTCGTCGGCCGTCGGCTTAGCCGTACCGATATCCATATGGCGATAAATCTGATAGGCATCGCCGGAAATGAGGTCGGTCCCGTAGTGGTCGGCCAGGGAAAAGCTAAGGGCCGTCTTCCCTACCGCCGTCGGGCCGATGATGGCAATTACTTTTTCCATGATTCACACTCCCAATACGGCATAGCAATGTGACTGTATTTGCCGCCATACAACTTACGGTCGGAAAATCCCGGCACAGTTGGCGAAAATCCCGTTCTTTGATGACCACCCGGCGCCGCGCTTTCAAAAGGGCCCGTTCAATGAGGTCCGGCGTGAGGCTGCCGTGATCCATGATGGCCCGCACGGGCTGGAACTGACAGCTCCCTTCGACGGGGCGCTGGAACATGGGGTCAAAGTAGAGACATCGTAACGAGGCTCGTCATCCCCTTTAAGATATTGGCGATAGTCGCCGCAGCGAAGAGAAATGCGGCGCAGGGCTGCCGTCACGTCGGCTTTGTCGTGGACGAAATGGGAAAATCCCCAGGAGGTCACAGCCGCCAACAGGGGCGACACTTCTAAGGCATGAACCGTCGATCCTTCAGGCAGGCCGAAGGAGGCAACGATGGAGTCGGCACCAAAGCCGCAGGTGCAGTCGAGGACCGATAAGGCTCTTTCGACGGAACCCCGCCTTGAAGGGCCGTCAACAAGTGATCCGCTTGTCCTTTTCGGATGTGCTGGGTCCGGAGTTCAGCCATATTGAGGCTGAAAAAATGGCTTCCTTCCGGGCGGTCGATCTGCGGTCCCCGTGACGAGTAGACGAGGAAATTCTCTCCATAGTCCGCCATCAAATCGGAGATGGTCCGCTTGCGCCGCGGCACAAAGGAAAAGCCCTGTCCTTCGGCCCAGGCTCTTCCCTCGTTTTGCAGTTTTTCTTTGGCCTTCAAAGAAGGCACGACATAGATATTTCTACTCATGTCCGTTTAAAGAGATGGGCCAATTCTTTCGGCGTAAAGCGGATGATAATCGGCCGGCCATGGGGGCAGACATAAGGTTTTTCCGTGTGGAACAGGTCGTCTAAGAGCTGCTTCATCTGGCGGATATTGAGCTGGTCTCCGGCCTTGACGGCGCCGTGGCACGAAAGGTAGGCCAGTGAGCGGTGGCGAACCATGGCCTTATCGGGCTCTTTCTGATCGTGCAGGAGCTGGCAGATATCCTTCAGGGAATCGGCGATATCGCCATTTTGTAAGTCGCAGGGCACTTCTTCGATGCGAAGGGTCGAGGGACCGGCTTCAGAGTAGGCATAGCCAAATCGGTAAAGATATCCTGCCGTTCTAAGAGGAGTGTCATGTCGTCGCCGTCGACTTCGATGAATTCCGGCGTCAGCAGCTGCTGGCTCGGCATCCGTTCGACGCGGCGGCAGAAGGTATCGTAGCGAATCCGTTCGTGGGCCGCATGCTGGTCGACGATATATAAGTCCTGTCCTTTTTTAGCGACGATGAAGCAGTCAGCGACGACGCCGAGGGGAATGAAGACGTCGTCATCGCCTTCAAAGACGATTTTGGGTGCTTCTTCATTTGGCATCTCAACGGGTGCATCCACAGCGCCCCCACCTGACCGTGCTGGGCCAGGGCCTCGGAAAAGAGGCGGCTGCTGTCGCTCGAACGAACCGGTGGTTCATACGTCCGTTCTTGGCGAAGCGAGGCCGATGCAGGACGGCTGGTAAAAGAAACGGCCGGACTCGGTTCTTCCCGCAGGGAATTCCTTTCGGCTGCGGAAGGGCCCTTGTCGACCGTAAACAGTGTCGCAGCCTCAGGCAAAGGTGCTGCCGACACCGGCGAAGAGGTTCCTGAGGTCGGGGCCGAATGGGGCGCGGCAATGTGAAATTCCTGAACGCCCGGCGCTGCCACCGTCTTTTCTTCTGACGGCGGTTCAATCGTCTTGGCCATGTCTTCCGGCTTTTCCTGCTCGACGAGGGCCGTTACGATGCTGCGGTAGATGGCCCGGTAGACGGCCTGTTCGTCGGAAAATTTGATTTCCGTCTTGGCCGGATGAACGTTGACGTCAATGGCCGCCGGGTCGACGCGGAGATGGAGCATGGCAAAGGGATAGCCTGATTTGGGCAGCATGGCGTGATAGGCATTGTCGATGGCCTTGAACATCAAGGGGTTGTGGACGATGCGCTGGTTGACGATGCAGGTCTGCCAACCGCGGTTGCTCTTTAAGACCGACGCTTTCCAACATAGCCTTCAAGGGTAATGCCGTCAGTTTCACCGGTAACGGCAAAGACTTCCCGAGCACTTGGGCGCCGTAGATGTTGGCAATCGTTTCCTGCAAATCACCGGTACCGCCGGTCTTCATCGTCGTCCGGCCGTTATTGGTAAAGGTAAAGGCAATGGACGGATTGGCTAAGGCCAATTTGGTCACCATTTCGGAAATCTTGGAACTTTCCGTCCGTTCGCTTTTTAAGAACTTCCGCCGTGCCGGCGTGTTGTAAAAGAGGTCGCTGACTTCCATCGTCGTCCCGACCGGAGCGCCGGCCTGGTCTTCTGACGTAATGACGCCGCCGTCGAGGAGGAGGTGCGTCGCAAAGTCGTCGCCTTCCTGACGGGTCGTGATCTGCATATGCGATACGGCAGCGATGCTGGGCACGGCTTCTCCGCGAAAGCCCAGGGACGTAATGGAAAAGATATCTTCGACAGAACTGATCTTACTCGTCCCGTGACGGATGATGCATTTTTTTGCGTCTTCGGCGCTCATGCCACAGCCGTCGTCGGTGACCCGCATATAGGACTGGCCGCCGTCGGCAATTTCCACCTCAATGGCACTGGCGCCGGCGTCGATGGCGTTTTCGACGAGTTCTTTGATGCACGACGCCGGCCGTTCGACGACTTCACCGGCAGCGATTTTATTGCGCGTAGCTTCATCTAAGACATGAATGATTGAACTCAATGGACTCCACTTCCTTCTTTGGCATCTTTTTGCAGACTATATAAGAAAGAAATCGCTTCAATAGGCGTCATGCTGCTGACATCGACGCCCAAAAGTTTATCGATGACGGGGCTTGAAAAGAGACTGTCCCCCATGGGTGACGGTTCCTGCACGACCGGTCTTTGGGCCGGCACCGTTCCGCCCCCTTCGGTTTCCAGTTCTTCGAGGATGACGTCAGCCCTCTTTAAAAGGCTTTCCGGAAGGCCGGCCAGGCGTGCGACATGGAGGCCGTAGCTGCGGTCTGCCCCGCCGGGGATGATGCGCCGCAGGAACTTGATGTGTTTCCCCCGTTCCTTGACGGCGACGGTGTAATTTTTTATCTTCGGCGAATCATCGGCCATGGCGATGAGCTCGTGATAATGGGTGGCAAACAAGGTCAGGCCATGGACATTTTTCAGGCAGTATTCGATAACGGCCCGAGCGATGGACATGCCGTCAAAGGTACTCGTCCCGCGGCCGATTTCATCGAGGATGAGCAGGCTGCGGTTCGTGGCGTGTTTTAAGATGTAAGACACTTCTTTCATTTCCACCATAAACGTACTCTGACCGGTCAAAATGTCGTCGCTGGCGCCGATACGGGTAAAGATGCGGTCCACCGGCAGATAGAGGCTTCCTTAGCCGGAATGAAGGAGCCGGCCTGAGCCATGAGAACCAACACGGCAACTTGGCGCATATACGTCGATTTACCGGCCATGTTAGGACCGGTGATAACCAGGATTTCATGGTCATCGTGATTGAGGTTGACGTCGTTGGGGACGAAGAGTTCATCTTTCAGATACTGTTCGACAATGGGATGGCGGCCGTCCTTGATGCGAATGGCGGCCTTGGTATTGAGGGCCGGCCGGACGTAGCGGTTGTCATAGGCGGCAGAGGCCAAACTGTACAGGCAGTCGACGCGGGCAATGGCCCGGGCCGTTTCCTGCATGGCCGGGATGTGCTCCTGGATCTGACGGCGGATGTCACCGAACAATTTATATTCTAATTCTAACATCCGTTCCTGACTGGTCAGGGCTTTGATTTCAAATTCCTTCAACTCCGGCGTAATGTAGCGTTCGGCATTGACCAAGGTCTGCTTGCGCACGTAGTAGTCGGGAATAGGCTTGGTGTTGGCATGGGAAATTTCAAAGTAATAGCCAAAGACCTTGGTATAGCCGATTTTGAGCTTAATACCGGTCTTTTCTTTTTCCGCTTCTTCGAGCTGCTGCAAAAAGGCATGGCTGTTGGCGGCAATGGAACGGATTTCGTCGAGGTCCGGCGAAAAGCCGTCGCGAATAACGCCGCCGTTGCGGATGACCAGGCCCGGTTCGTCCTTGATGCCCCGGCACAAGAGATCGTAGACGTCGTCATGGGTTTCAAGGCGGTCGTTCAAGCTGTGCAGTAAATCGGCCTCAGCACCCGCTAAGACGTCTTTCAGCTGGGGAATGACGGCTAAGGATTCGCGCAGGGCCACCATATCCTTCGGCGTCGCCGTCCCCGTTTCGATGCGCGTCAAAATGCGTTCGAAATCGTAAATCCGGTCGAGGACGTCAGAGAGGTCCTGGCGCATGATTTCGTGGAGGACCAAATCTTCTACGGCATCTTGGCGCCTTGTAATGTCGGCGATGCGGATGAGCGGCGCTTCGAGCCACTTGCGAAGCAGCCGTCCGCCCATGGCCGTATTGGTCTTGTCGAGGACGTCGAGGAGGGTTCCCCTTCGGCCGCCGTCGCGGACGTTCTGGGTGACTTCCAAATGACGCAGACTGGCAGCGTCGATGACCAATCGCCGTTCATTGTCGATGTGTTCTAACGAATTGATATGTGAAATGTCGGACTGCATGACGTCGCTGACATAAGCCAGGAGCATGCCGATGCAGGCGCCGGCTCGAGACGCAGCGGCAAAGGCCTCGGCCGCAAAATAAGGCTTGGCTTGTTCTCGATAATCGACGCTGTCATCGACGACAAAAGCCGTCACCGTGCACTGGCTAAGGTGCCCCTTCAGGTACTGCTGCACCTTTTCCATATACTCACCCATGTTGGCATAGATCAGTTCGCTCGGTTCATAGACGGCAAGGATATCGAACAGCACGTCGCCCATCTCAGATGCGGCGCAGTCGGCCCACAGGCACTCGCCAGTCGTGACGTCGGTCAAGGCAATGGAAATGATGCCGTCACTTGCGGTCAGGCAGCCGATATAGTTGTTCTGTTTCGAAGCTACGGCATTTTCAAGGGTAATCGTCCCCGGCGTAATGACCTTGATGATCTTCCGCTTGACGATGCCCTTAGCGAGTTTCGGATCTTCTATTTGCTCACAAATGGCAACCTTATACCCTTTATGGACCAAGCGCTCGATATAGGACTCGGCCGAATGGAAGGGGACGCCGCACATCGGAATTTTTTCCTTGTTGCCGCCGGCCCTGCCGGTCAATGTCAAATCGAGTTCCCGCGACGCGTCAAGGCATCGTCAAAAAACATTTCATAGAAGTCGCCGAGGCGGAAAAAGAGGATCTTGTCCTGACACTGCTCTTTGACTTCCATGTACTGCTCCATCATGGGCGTTAATTTTTTCCCTGCCAAAGTCTCACCTTCCTTAGTGTACTAAGTGGCCTTTGAGAACCCAGGTCTGTCCTTTATCGACGGCAACGGGGACGGTATCGCCGATGGCAACAGTTCCGTCATTTTCCCAGATAATCATCTTATTGCCCGTCGTCCGGCCAAACCAATGATGGGCGTCATTTTTCGTCGGACCTTCGACGATGACGTCGTAGACCTGGTTCTCCATTTCTTTATTTTTCTGCAAGCTGTATACGTTTTGGACATCCATCAGGCGCTGCAGGCGGCGGCTCTTTTCTTCCTGAGGAATCTGGCCATCCATCGTCGCTGCCGGCGTTCCCGTCCGCGGCGAGTAGATGAAGGTATAAGCCATATCGTACTGGACCCGTTTTAAAAGGTTCAGCGTATCCTGGAACATGGCTTCCGTTTCTCCGGGGAAACCGACGATGATATCCGTCGTCAGGACCAAATCAGGCATGCGCTTTCTGGCGTAGTCGACGAGTTCCAAATAATGCTCCGTCGTATAGCCGCGGTTCATCTTCTTTAAGAGCTCATCGGATCCACACTGGATGGGAAGATGCATGTGATTGACGATCTTTTTGCTGTCGGCAATGGCGTCGATCATGGCAAAGGTCATGTCCTTAGGATGGCTGGTCATGTAGCGGACCCGTTCGATACCGTCAATGTCATCGACGGCCTGAACGAGTTTCGAAAAGTCCGTACCGTCCTTTAAGTCGAGGCCGTAGGAATTGACGTTCTGCCCGAGAAGGGTAATTTCCTTGTAGCCTTCGGCGGCGACCTTCTTGATTTCTTCGACGATGGCTTCGATGGGACGGCTCACTTCACGGCCCCGGACGTAGGGAACGATGCAGTACGTACAGAACTTATTGCAGCCGTTCATAATGGGGATCCAGGCAAAGAAGTTTTGAAAGCGCTTGACGGGCATGTCGTGAAAGGCCGGCAGGCTCATATCGGCTTCCATGTAATGGTCCTTTTTGCTGTTTCGCTTTTCAATGAGCTCGATGAGCTTGTGGATGTTGTGGGTCCCGATGACCAAGTCGATATGGGGCGCCGCTTAAAGAGCTTATCCTGCCATTCCTGGGCCATGCAACCGGTGATGGCAATGATGAGGTCCGGATTTTTGGTCTTTAAATGCTTGAATTCACCGATTTTCCCCAAGGTCTTATCTTCTGCCGTTTCCCGGACGCAACAGGTGTTGACCAAGATGACGTCGGCCATATCGAGGTCTTCCGTATGGTGGTAGCCTAAGGCTTCGAGCTGTCCTGCATAGTGCTCACTGTCAGACACATTGGCCTGACAGCCGTAGGATATAATATGATAAAATTGATTGCGCTGAAAATCCATGTATGTCTCTCCATTTTTATAAAATCGTAATTTAGGTTTACATTACATGATAGCATATATCAGTATCCTGTGGCAAGAAAAAAGGAAGGGCCCCCTTTCCTACCAGATGTGCCGCCTCCCCGCTCCGTAAAGCGATCTGAGGACCGAAAAAACCCCTATAAGCCGGGCGCGACTTATAGGGGCAAATTCCCTTGGGAGACAGGTTATGTAGGCTTAGTGAATGGTGACTAATTCATATTCCCGCGTACCCAAACCGATCTTTTCAGCATGTTCCAAGGTCGTCTTCCAGTCGACGTTGGGGTTGCTGTCGAGGAAATGGTCGTGATGATGGTGCCAATCGGGCTGTGCCAAATGATCCGACAACTGGCTGTTGGCCATGGGCGTCGCCTTCTGACAGGCATCGACACAGGCCTGATCGAGGGCTACCGGGTCAAAGGAAGCGAACATGCCGATGTTCGGCAGGATAGGCGCGTCGTTTTCGGCATGACAGTCGCAGTTCGGTGAAATATCCATGACCATGTTGATATGGAAGCACGGACGGTCCTGACAGACAGCCTGAGCATATTCGGCCATTTTGCGGTCGAGCTTTTCATTGGCATCCCATTCGACGGTCTGGATAGCATCAAACGCACAGGCACCGATGCAGCGGCCGCAGCCCTTACACAGTTCCTGGACGATGTGAGCTACGTTGTTTTCATAAATGATGGCGTCAGAGCCGCATTCTTTCGCGCAGCGATGACAGTTGCGGCACAGGTTTTCATCGACGACAGGTTTGCCCGACGAATGCTGTTCCATCTTGCCGGCACGGCTGCCGCAGCCCATGCCTATGTTTTTAATGGCTCCGCCAAAACCCGTCGATTCGTGACCCTTGAAGTGAGCCAGGCTGATGAAGACGTCGGCATCCATGATGGCCCGGCCGATTTTAGCCGTTTCGACATATTCGCCGTTTTTGACGGGGATTTCGACTTCATCCGTGCCCCGAAGCCGTCGCCAATGATGATCTGACAGCCTGTCGTCACCGTGTTGTAGCCATTAAGGTTGGCACAGTCCATGTGTTCCAGGGCATGTTTACGGCTGCCCGGATAAAGGGTGTTGCAGTCCGTCAAGAAGGGGCGGCCGCCCAATTCTTTAACGACGTCGGCAACGGCTTTGACATACTGCGGACGCAGCGAGGCCAGACAGCCCAGTTCCCCGAAATGGAGTTTGATGGCAACGAATTTGCCTTCAAAGTTGATATTTCCGATGCCGGCCTTCTTACAGAGCTTCTGCAGCTTCTGTAAATTGTTCGTCCCCGGATGACACCGAAAATCCGTAAAAAATACTTTTGATTTTTCCATAACCTTACCTCCTACCATAAATGACCTTAAACGGTTCCCTTCTATTATACGACTTGAAGCGCACTCAAAGTCAAGAAAAAAGAAGGCCTGCTGCCAAGGCAGCAAACCTTCTCTTCATCTTTGTATTACTGACCGCGGCGCATAGCCTTTTTACGGTCGTGTTTGTCGAGGATAGCTTTGCGGATACGGATGCTCTGCGGCGTAACTTCGACGAGTTCGTCGTCATTGATCCATTCCAAAGATTTTTCAAGACCCATATCCTGAGGCGGCGTCAAGCGAAGTGCTTCGTCCGATGCCGAGGAACGAGTGTTGGTCAAGTGTTTCTTCTTGCAGGGGTTGACATCGATGTCGACGTCGCGGTTGCTTTCACCGACGACCTGGCCGAGGTAGATTTCCTGGCCCGGTTTGATGAACATCGTGCCGCGGTCCTGGAGGTTGAAGATACCGTAGCCCGTCGTCGTACCCGATTCAAAGGCTACCAGGCTGCCGCGCGTACGGCCTGGGATATCGCCTTCCAAGGAGCATAGCCTGGAAGACGTGGTACATGATGCCGTTGCCTTGGTAGCCGTCAGGAATTCACTGCGGAAACCGATGAGGCCGCGGGCCGGAATGATGAATTCCAGGCGGGTATAACCGGAAATATCGGTCATGTTGACCATTTCGGCTTTACGGGTACCGAGTTTTTCCATGACAGCGCCCATGAATTCAGGCGGAACGTCGATGGTCAGTGCTTCCAACGGTTCGCAGCGCTGGCCGTTGATTTCTTTGGTAATGACGCTGGGTTTACCGATCTGGAGTTCGTAGCCTTCACGGCGCATTTCTTCGATGAGGACGGCGATGTGGAGTTCACCACGGCCCGATACTTTGAAAGCATCGGCGCTGTCCGTTTCTTCGACGCGGAGCGATACGTTGGTCTGGATTTCGCGGAACAGGCGGTCGCGGAGGTGACGGCTGGTGACGTAGTCCCCTTCCTGACCGGCGAAAGGACTGTCGTTGACGTAGAAAATCATGGACAAGGTCGGTTCGTCGATGTCGATGCGCGGCAAGGCTTCCGGATTCTGCGGGTCGGTAACGGTTTCACCGATCTTGAGGTCGGGAATGCCGACGATGCAGGCGATTTCGCCCATACCGGCTTCTTCCTGTTCGACGCGCTTTAAGCTTCATAGGTGTAGACGCGGCCAATCTTAGCCTTGCGCTGGCTTTCACCGTCGGTGACGACGACGTTCTGGTTGGCACGCATCTTGCCGCGGACGATACGGCCGATAGCGATTTTACCGACATAGTCGTCATAGTCGAGGGTCGTAACCATGAACTGGAGCGGGCCTTCGAGGTCACCATTCGGAGCCGGGCAGTATTTAATAATCGTCTTGAACAAGGGTTCAAGGTTGTCGCTTTCTTCATCCATGGACGTTTTGGCAATGCCGTCACGGCCATTAGCGTAGACAACGGGGAAATCGAGCTGTTCGTCGCTGGCGTCGAGTTCCATGAACAGTTCCAGGACTTCGTCTTCGACTTCCGATACACGAGCACCGGGTTTGTCGATCTTATTGATGACGACAATCGGCTTAAGCTGCTGTTCCAAGCCTTGCGCAAAACGTATTTGGTCTGCGGCATAGGACCTTCAAAAGCGTCAACCAAAAGGAGGACGCCGTCAACCATGTTCAGTACGCGTTCAACTTCGCCGCCAAAGTCAGCATGCCCCGGCGTGTCGACGATGTTGATCTTGACGCCTTCATGCATGACCGATGTATTTTTGGATAAGATTGTAATGCCGCGTTCACGTTCGATGTCCCCCGAGTCCATGACACGTTCTTCTACCTTTTCATTCGAACGGAATACATGGCTCTGTTTGAGCATGGCATCGACGAGGGTCGTCTTACCATGGTCAACGTGAGCGATAATGGCAATGTTTCTAATATCTGTGCGTTCCATCTAATATCCTCTCTCTCATATAACAACATAGTTTTGGACTTCTATCACTTAATAGAAGTGAAAGATTCTTAAGAAGTTTGATACACGGACTAACGCCTGATAGATTTATCCCGAGGAATTCACTATCAGGATACCCTTATTCTTAAGGGGCTGTCCAAAAGCCCGCTACACGGTCGTTAAAAAATTTCCGCTTACTTTTCTTTGTACCCGTCATGATCCACGTTGTGTCACGCTGCGGCCAAGGCAAGTATTGCCCGGGATAGCGCTAAGGCTATGGTTTTGTTATCGTTTTTGGTTACGCAGAAGACTAACTGCGACCATTCATCCATCATCTTAGAGATGGTGGTCTTCTGATAGATACTTCGATAAACTAGGTTAGTATAGCACGAATATAAAAAATTGTCCATGTTTTCAAGGCGCCGGCATTAATTTTACATCTTTACCAAAATTTTAATTAAGAAACGCAAAACAGCACGAAAGGCAGTCTTTATCTTGTCTTTCGTGCTGTTTAGTTATCGAGTTATAGCTTAAACCTGATTCTTGTTAAGCATGATTTGAAGGACTTCGTCGTCGGTCTGCTGCATCCCCTTCGAGGCCAGGAATCCGACGTTTCGCAAGCATTCATCGGCGGAATTGGCGACGAGGCCGTCGGAGCCGGCTACCCGCACGTCACTTAAGGCCAGGAGGACCGCTTCATAGGCACTGGTAACCGAGGCCAGGACCTTCATGCCGCAGCTGTTGGCCGCCCCATCACAGACCATGCCGACGACGGAACCGGACATGGTGGCGATGGCCTTTTCAATGACGCCTAAGGGATTATCCTCGGCCAGGAGCCAGGCCATAGCGGCCGCCGCTCCCATGGCTGCCGTAACGGTGGCACAGAAAGCCGAGAGCTTAGGCAGGAAACTGTGGGCATAGATAGCGACCATGCTGGACAAGGCCAGGGCCGGACCCTTCTTTCTTCATCGACTTTTAAAAAGTCTGCCACGACAGTAACCGGTTCGGTCGCCGCAATCCCCTGATTGCCCGATCCGGAATTGGTCATAGCCGGAAAGGCGGCCCCGCCCATGCGGGCATCGGAGGCGGCGACGGAGCGAATGCGTATGGACTGCATCAAGTCATCGGCCAAGAGGCCTTTTTCGATCATCTGCTGCAGGTTATAGCCTACTTTGAGGCCGTAATTCCCGGTCAGGCCTTCTTTCGACAAATGATCGTTGAGGCGTTCCGCTTCTATTAAGAACGCGATATCTTCATACGGTACCTGTTCGGCAAATTCGACGATATCGGCTAAGGTAAGGTCATTGAGGAAAGCAATTTTCGGGTCTTCTTCGCTGCCGGCTTCGACGCGTTCATCGAGAATCGGCCGACCGTCTTTTTCGATGTACACGATGTTCGTATGGTCGTCGACGATGACCACCTGGACTCGATGATTTCCGCCGTAGACGACGGCTTCGGCATAGAGGACATGAGGTGTATTGTCTTTCACAGAAACGGTGATCTTACCGTCAGCGACGTATTGTTTCCCGAGTGCCACGACGTCCGGATTCAGATGCTGCAGCACCTGAAGTCCGGCATCAGCATCGCCGCCGAGAGCCCCGACGGCAGCCGCAATGGAAAGGCCGGGCATCCCCGTTCCCGGCACGGTGACGCCCATGCCGTTTTTCATCAAATTGGCCGACACTAAGCCGTCAATAAAGCGCACGGGCTCTCCCAATTCACGAGCTGCCACCGCTGCCGCATAAGCCAGGGCAATGGCTCAGTACAGCCCGTCGCCGGCGTTACATCCGTTTTTATGATATCGATCATTTGCTTCCACACAGCCATCTTATCCATGGTACTAACCTGCCTTTTTTATAGATTTCCCCGCACCCCGTCTTTATAATATTATAATAACATTTTATTCATGCTCATACAACATAGTACGATAGAAATCGAGGTACCGTCAAAGGCTACGGAAAGCACAAAAAGGCAGCCTCCCGCCAACCGTTATGCCGATGAATCTGGCATGACAACTGAGGGTAAGCTGCCTTTCGATATACTTTTTTCAGGCCTAAAACGGCTGAAAACCACCGCTTCAGTCTTCGCCGATGATGCGGACTTCCGGTTCCAAATGGACGCCGTGAGCCTGTTCGACCCGGGCCTGCACTTCATGGATGACGTTGAGGACATCCCGTGCCGACGCGTGCCCCGTATTGACGACGAAGCCGGCGTGTTTCACCGATACCTGGGCATCGCCGCAGGACAAGCCTTTTAAGCCGGTCTGGTCGATGAGGGTCCCGGCAAAATATCCCGGCGGCCGCTTAAAGGTACTGCCGGCACTGTGCATTTCCAAGGGCTGTTTGCTGCGGCGGCGATTCATAAGATCGTCCATCTTGGCCTGGATCTCGTCGCTCTTACCGCTGCGCAACGTCATTTCGACTTCGACGACAAATTCCTGGGACTTCTGGAATCGGCTCTGACGATAGGAAAAGCCGAAGTCCGGCGCTTCATACGTGCGGACGCTGCCCTTGCGTCTACGACGCGGACCCTGGACACGACATGACTCATTTCACCGTCATAGGCGCCGGCGTTCATAAAGACGGCCCCGCCGAGGGTTCCCGGGATGCCGCAGGCAAATTCCATCCCTGTCAGGCCGTTTTCCTGGGCGAACTGGCAGACGTCTTTTAGCATATAGCCGGCACTGGCCAAAATCTTGCGATCATGGCAGGCCAAGGTCTTTTTCAAAGACTGCAGCTGAATGACGACGCCGCGGATACCGCCGTCGCGGACGAGGACATTCGATCCGCCGCCGAGGACGGTAACGACCAAATCCAAGCGGCGGGCGGCCCGGATAGCCAAGGACATTTCCTTGACCGATTCGGGCAGCACTAATACATCCGCCGGACCGCCGACGGCAAATGTCGTATGTTCGCTCATCGGTTCGTTCAGCAGAATTCGTCCTGTGGGAATGGATTTACTTAATTCTGAGACAAAAGTCGTCAGTGCATATTTATTAATCAAGGATGCTCATTCCTTCTGCCATTGCATTTTGAATAATCTGAAATACTTCACCGGCCATAGTCTGCCATTTATTGTAATGGGACAAATATTCTACCGCCGTTTCATTCTTTTTAACCAGTTCTGCTTTTTGGTTCAACAGTTCGATTTTCTTGCGAATCGGTTTATCACCCATCGACTGGGCATAGGCTAATTGAGCCTGGAGCATCAGAAAATCGCGGACCAATTTTTTGGTCTTTTCATCGCTGTTGAGCTTCTCACCGGCGGCCAGGAGGGCCTTGTATTCTTCACAATCCTGAATGACGCCGGCCAGTTCATGGGCCTTATCATAAATTTCCACGTTTTACACCTCATTATTCTTAATTTAAAGGGCCTTGGCTACTTGAGATTCTGGATGCCAATGCCGCCCTTGGCCAGACCCGGGAAACCAAGCTGACGCATGGCTTCATAGGATACGATGGCAACCGTATTCGACAGGTTGAGACTCCGCGCATCTTCTATCATGGGGACGCGGAAACAGCGTTCGGGATTGGCTTTTAACAAGTCTTCCGGAAGGCCCTTCGTCTCCTTGCCAAATACGAGAAAATCGTCTTCTTGGAACTGGATATCGGCGTAACACTGTTCCGATTTCGTCGTTAAATAAAAAAAGCGATGCTCCTTATATGCATCCAGGACTTCCTGAAAATTTTCATGGACCTGGACATCGACGAGGGACCAGTAATCGAGTCCTGCCCGTTTTAAGTGCTTATCATCAATGGAAAAACCCAGGGGTTTTACCAAGTGCAGTGACATGTGATTGGCCGCACACAAGCGGGCAACGTTGCCCGTATTGCCGGGAATTTCCGGCTCTACCATTACGATATGCATGTTATATCACTCTCCAATGGATATTGTACAGGATTTATACAGGAAGTACAAGAGGAACATTGCGTTTATGACTTTTTTATGGTACACTTATGAATAATAGTTATTATTTAATAGAAATGCAGTTTTTCTGTAAATTTCTTAGAAAGAGGTGTCTTTTTATGGACAATTTTGACAACATTGCTCAGTATCCTATGTATTTCGCTCCCGGCTGTCGACTGCTGCAGCTGCAGCCCCAGATGGTTTCCGAAGTCTACGATTACCTGCGTCAGCTCTTCGGCAGCAACATGCATCTCTATACCCGCTGCTGTTTCCTCGACGACGCCAATCAGCACAACGATGAAGCCGTCTTCATCACCTTATGCGATACCTGTTTCAAAATCTATGGCGAAACCTATGCAAACCTGCATATGCGCGACTTCTGGAACGTCTATGACGAATACAAAGACGTCTATCCCCTCGGTGCCAAAGAAGCCGAACTCCGCCAGACCTTAAAGAACACCTTCTGTGGCTCGCTCCCGCAGAAACACGTCAAAGACTGGCTCGAAGAATGGAAGAAATGGAGCTTGAACAGTACAGAAAAAGACTGATTCGTCTTTAGGAGCAGAGGCTATCATGAAATTTAACTACTATGGTCATTCCGCATTCACCCTTTCTGATGACGTTACGACGATTCTCTTTGATCCGTTCATTACAGACAACCCCTGGACAGACGTCTGTCCGACGGATATTGCCTGTCAATACATCATCATCACCCACGGTCACGGCGACCACTACGGCGATGCTGAAGCGATTGCCAAAGCCAATGACGCAACGATTATCAGCACGGCAGAAATCGCGGGAAAAGCAGGAAATGCCGGCTGTAAGGCCCACGCCATGCACGTCGGCGGCAGTGCCGCTTTCCCCTTTGGCAGGGTGCGTCTGACTCCGCCTTCCACGGCTCGGGCATTGCAGGCGGACTGGCCTGTGGTGTCATCGTCGAGTTCGGCGGCAAGCGCGTTTACTTTGCCGGTGATACAGGCCTCTTCTCAGATATGAAAATTCTCGACCGCTTCGGTCAAATCGATTGTGCCATTTTGCCCATTGGCGACAACTTCACCATGGGCATGGAAGATGCGGCTCTGGCAGCCTTATGGGTGCAGCCCCATTTCGTCATCCCCATCCATTACAAGACCTGGCCGATCATCGAAGCGACCCGCAGGAATACAAAAAACTGACGGAAACGAAGTACAATATTCCCGTACAGGTCGTAGAGCCGGGAACGACATATGAATTCTAGCTTTCAAAAAGGAGCTGTTGCGGCAGCTCCTTTTTTGTTCCCTATGTATCCCAGAAAGGACGCTTCTTTTGATCATACCTGATTTTTATCCCCATTTCCGCTGTAAGGCCGGTGATTGCCAGCACACGTGCTGTAAGGGCTGGGAAATCGACATCGACAAGGACACGGCCGCTTACTACCAAGAACTGCCAGGCCCTTTAGGTGAATCCATCCGAAACCATATCGAAAAAGGGCCTGATGCCTGGCACTTCGTCCTGACCAAAGACGAAGCCTGTCCCTTCCTTCGTCCCGACGGACTCTGCCGGCTCATTTTAGAAGGAGGAGAAGATATCCTCTGCGACATCTGCAGCCTCCATCCCCGCTTCTTTGAAGTCATCACCGATAAAGACGGTCGAGAACAAGAACTTGGCGGCCTGGGCCTTGCCTGTGAAGCCGCCTGCGAACTGCTGCTGGGGGAAAAAGGTCCCCTTCACTTCTCCGACAGCGAAGATCCGTCGACATCGAAAACCCTAGCCGAACTGCTAATCGACCTCGGCTGTGACCTTCCAAAAGAAGCACTCACCTATGAACCCGATACGTCAGAGGACGCTGCCAAACGTCTCTTAGCCGTGCTGTCTGAAACGGAGCCCATCGACGAGGCTTGGACGGAGGCCCTTACGGCCTTACAGACGAGGCCGCCGAAAAGAGAGGCCGTGCAGGCTTCCATCGCACGCAACCAGGCCTTATACCAGCGGATATACGATTACATCTTCTACCGCCAATTAGAAACCTTTATAGGCGTTCCCATCAAAGCCCTTTCCCTATATGCCAATCGCAATACGGACTTCATCGCCCTCCTGGCGACGGCCACCGGTGACCTTCCCGAAGCCCTCCGCCGCTGGTCGGAACAGATCGAATACGATACGGACAACGTAAGCCTCCTGCAGGACGCGGTCCTTACCGGCAGATTCTAGTTCCATACAGCCAAAAGCCCCTGCTTCAGGTATATCCTGAAACAGGGGTTTCGTTGTCAAAGACGCTTCCCTACTACGGTTCGGGAATATGCTGAGCCAAGTCTTTGGTGATTTCGATATGGCTGAAGTATTGGTGGCTCTTCCACAAGAGCGCGCTGAAGGCGCTGAAGGTCAGGCGGAAGCGGAAATGATTGAAACTGATAGGTCCTTCAAACAAGGGAACCCGATCGAGGTCATAGGGATCATCCCAAGGGAAATCGCGGCCCGTATTGACCGTAAAGGCATAGCGGTAGCCGGCTTCCTTCGTTTCTTCCATGACCATATCATTATACTTCCCTTCCGGAAAAGCAATGAATTCACAAGGCTTCCCGGTAGCTTTTTCAATGGCAGCCTTAGAAGCCTGCAGTTCATACCGCGCCCCATTGCGGTCAAAGCTGGTCAAGGGCTTATGACTCATCGTATGGGACCCGAATTCCATCCCGCCGGCAGCCATTTCATGCACCTGGTCCCAGGTCAGATAGCCTGGTGTCCCCACGAGATTGATAATGAGGAAAATCGTCCCCCGCATGTGATAATTCTGTAAGATGGGATAGGCATCTTCATAATTATCGACATAGCCGTCGTCAAAGGTAATGAGGATTGGCCGGTCGGGCAAATCGCCTTCGCCCCGCATATAGGCATCGAATTGTTCCAACGTGATAGCATGGTAGTCGTTATCATGAAGGTACTTTATCTGTTCTTCAAAATCGGCAGGTTTCATGGTCAATACCGTATTGAACTTATTATTGACCTGATGATAGTTCAAAACCGGCACGCCGGTCAGATGATAGTTAGTCGAACCGAAATACCAAAAGGAAAACACGCCGATGAGGAGGACCAATACGGTGAGGATGACACCAATGATCCAGGAACATAGTTTTTTCACCATAAGACTTCCTTTATTTTTTCATTTTTTCTGCAGTCTTGAAAAAATGGTTTTCTGTCAGCCATTCTTGATTTCCCGTTTCCAAGGCTTCTTTCAATTCCTTGACACAGATATTTTCCATCTGAATCGTCTCGAGAGTCGTCGTCATATATTTTGTTTCTTCGTACAGATAATTGTCCCATTCTTCTTTTACGATGGCATCTTTTAAGGCAAAGAGCATGTCTTCCGATTCCTGCTGTACAGCCAGTAATTCCGTCCAATGGGCGTATTCTTCTTCCGTCAGGACGAACTCGCCGTACATATCCGTTTCCAGTTGTTCCTGAGAACAGACGATGGGCTTGGCATAGTCCATTCCCGTCTCGCGGTCATAGACGTGGAGCTCACGGTTTTCTCCATTGACACTAACGCGCATGGCGTACACCTCCGCTTGAGTTTAATCAAAGTAAATACAATCTCTATTATACAGGATTTTAAGGCCGCGTCAAAGGGCTTTTTGCAAACAAAAAAAAGAACCGACGCAACTCGGCCTGAGCCTCACTGCGGCAGTTCTTTTCTTCACGTATTTACGCTTCTACAGGGTATACGCTGACTTTGCGGTTGTATTTACCAGCGCGTTCGAACGCAACTTTGCCTGCAGCCGTAGCAAATAACGTATCATCTTTGCCGATGCCTACGTTCGTGCCCGGATGGAAGTGCGTACCACGCTGGCGAACGATGATGTTGCCGGCTTTAACGATGACGCCGTCATGGCATTTTACGCCAAGGCGTTTCGATTCGCTGTCACGACCGTTACGCGTGGAGCCTGTCCCTTTTTTATGAGCGAAAAGCTGTAAGTTGAAATTGAACATTCCGTCCACCTCCTGACATCTATAAGTCGAGTACGACGTATTCTCCATACTGTCGCACCATTCCTGCAATCCTCTTGCCATGTACCTAAGATGATCTCTGACGCATCAGAGGGCTTAGGAACCGTTACCGATAAGAATCCTTCGTTTACTTCATAGGGTACGTCCTTCGAAGCATACTCCATGAGACCCAACAAAGCTGTCTGTGACAGTGCCGATACGGCGGCACAGACGATATCGCTCCCGGCTTCAGCATAATCGGCATGGCCGCTTATCGTGAAACCCGTATAGCGATGTTCCTTATCACGATGCATCGTTATGGTAATCATTAGCCTTCGATTTTTTCGATAGAAACTTTCGTGAACGGCTGACGATGGCCCTGACGACGACGGTAGTTAGATTTTGCTTTGTATTTGAAAACAAGGATTTTCTTTTCTTTACCCTGAGCCAATACTTTTGCCGTTACTTTAGCGCCTTCGACAACGGGAGCACCTACTTTAACATCACCGTCGTTGACGACTGCCAATACCTGGTCGAATACGACATTGGAATCAACATCAGCGTCCAACTTTTCAACAAAGATATTGTCGCCTTCCTGGACACGATACTGTTTTCCGCCTGTTTTGATAATAGCGTACATGAGTGACACCTCCTCATCAATATACTCGCTGGATACGGCGTTCCGAAAAGGACACTTACAGGCCTCTCCACGCGGCTTATCCATAGCCACTTATGCTACGACTCATCTACTATATCATGAATCATCGGGCCTGTCAATATATAAAGCCCCTGAAAACGCCCAAAACGATGCCGATTTCCGGACATAAAATATCCCCATCACGCAACGCCGATAACGGGGATATTCGAAGGGGAAACGAACTTAGTTTCCGTTGTGATTAAAGTAGTCCGCCAAGCCTTTTACAATGCTTTCAGCAAAGTTCTGCTGCTGCGCTTCCGTATTGAGAGCCTGTTCTTCACCAGGGTTCGAGATGAAGCCCAGTTCAAGGAGCGTCGCCGGCATATTGGTATGCAGGAGGACGTAGAAGTTAGCCGTCTTGACACCGCGGTCCGAGAAGTTCGTCGCCTTCATGTTCTGCAGGTGGATGTAGTTGGCCAAGCCGTAATCATAAGGGTCTTACTGTTGTAGTAAGCCGTGACACCGCCGGCAGACGGTGAATCGAAGGAATCGATGTGAATGCTGATGAATACGTCAGCCTTGGCTGCGTTGCCAATGTTGCTGCGGGCCTGCAGTTCTTCTACGGCACCGTCATAGGGCGCATAGACATCGACGTCGGTCGTGCGGGTCATGACGACGTTGGCACCGGCCGCATTCAACAGGGACGCTACCTTCTTGCGATAGCCAGGGTAATGTCTTTTTCTTTCGAAAAAGCACCGACAGCACCGGAGTCGCTGCCGCCATGACCGGGGTCGATGGCGATGGTCTTGCCCTGAAGACCCTTGGTCAGGCTGTAGGACTGACTGCTGGCGTAGGCAGGAACGGTCGTAGCCGTTGTACTGGACGAGGTGGTTTTCGCCGGAGTCGTCGTTTTAGCCGGCGGAGTCCACGTCGAAGTTGGCTTTGAAGCCGGTTTTGACGCTGTCTTACTGCCATTAGCCGTGCTCCACTGGCTCCACTGTTTGACCTTGCCGGACTTATCGTTAATGTCGATGACGACGCGGCTCGAGCCTTTCGTCCCCGTCGCTCCCGGAAGCGTAAAGACTTTGACGTCGTTCTTGGTCACCGCCTGGGGACCTTGATGGTAACATCCGTACCGGCTGACCGCGACGACAACGTCACGCGGGACACGACATTGCTGTTCGGTTTATACGTTTTATCTACTTTTTTACCGATACTGGTATTGGGCAGGGTCACAAACACATACTCGCCAGAGTTATCGATGTAAAGTTTGGGATTTACCTTGCCGCTGACATCGAGAACGGTCCGGACAAAAGGCGTATTGGCATCGTTTCGCGTTGCCGTCCGCACATTGGTAATTTCCGTTTTCGAAGCTGCATGAGCTGATACCATCGGGATCAGACAGATGAGCATGATAAGCGGAAGCATCCATATTTTTTTAAGCACGCTATCTTCTCCTTTACGATCCTAAACTGTTAACTTATTTATTATCCCACGAATAGCCAAAAAAGTCCATATTGGAGTGAAAATAAGTCACATACCCACTCCCTTTTAACGCTATTTTAAGATAAATCTCAAATATACCCTTATTTCGTGACAAGGATACCCTTATTTTGCCGGATTCCCCCGCTCCCTGGCCGTAGTCGTGCAGCTTCCCCTTATGCGAAAGAGGACTGCCAAAATTGACAGTCCTCTTTCGTGTTTTATCTATGCAGGGGAGGATGAATATTAGAACAAGAAGTTGATTTCTACATCCGTAAATTCATCGGGATCGTCCGTGCCGTGTTTCGCTTTGGTGCCAAAGGTCTGAGCGGCCGTGAGGACGACGTTTTTCGCTAAGGTGTAGTCGATGCCAACGCCCCAGGACTTGACGTTGTCGAGGACGCTGTCATCGCGCCAGGAGTTGGTTGCACCGCCGAGGAGGGCACCCTTGTCGGAGTTGATGTATTCAACCCAGGCATCCCAGGTACCTTTCGTATCGCTGTCGGCCGAGCCGTAGGTCAATTTACCGATCCATACGGCCGGATCTTTGGTGTAACCATCTTCGAGGTGAGCGCTGTTGCTGTTGATCTTTTCGTAGTTAGCCAAGCGTTCCAGTTGCCGAAGTTCAGGCTGGCATATGCGCCCCAGAGGTCATTGGCTGCGAAGTAGTCACCCGTGTTGGTGCCGCCGCTGACGGAGAAGTCATTGTAATAAGCCCCGATAGCCGAGCCTTCCGAGCTGCCGCCGCCGAAGTAGAATTCTGCGACGCCGTAAGCCGTCTTGACGCCGTCAAAGCCGTCTTCGTCAGAGCCTGCAATGTCGCCGGCTTTGAATTTACCATAGCCGCCGGTCAGGCCGAAGTGGTCACTGGTATATTTCAATTCAGCGCGGTCGAAGACGTCGCCGTACTGGAAGCCATAGGCATTGTCGCCGCCGAGGATGTATGTATCGGTACGGCCGACGCTGAGGTTCCACGTATTGCCGCCGAAGTTGTAGTCGACTTTGGCATTGTCCGTGAAGATGTTGCTGTTGTCGCTGGCCGAGCCATTATCAGCGAAGTTGATGTCGTCCGTGCTGATCCCGTAGGTTACGGTCGTACGATCGTTGACCTGCGCATTGGCACGGATACGAACGCGGTAATCCCAAGAAGCATCGTTGCGGTAGCCTTTGCCGTCGTTGCCGTTAACAGCACCGCTGCTCTGGTGCTGGAAGCGGACACGAGCATCACCGGTCAGTTTAACGTTGCCGACACGGTTTTCGAGAGCGCTGACGCGAACGCCGAGATTATTGAGTTCATCGGCAAATTCGTCAGCCAATTTGTTGATGAGGGCACGCTGTTCGACAGACGCTTTGTCCATGTGAGCCATGGCTTTGGCGACCATTTCAGCGGCTTCATAACGGGTAATATTGCGCTGACCCTGGAAGTGTTCGCCGTCGACACCCTGAATGATGCCGGCATCAGCCAATTCTACGACGGATTTGTAAGCCCAGCTGTCAGACGGTACGTCGACGAAGGGATTGGCTGCAAAGGCGCTGGCAGCACCGACAGCATCAGAACGGCTAAGGTTGTTGTGATCTTCTTTTTCATTATGTATACCTTCTTTCTTGGTTTTCAAGCCAAAAATGACAGGTCACACAGAACGTCTTCGTTCGCTGCAATCGAGTGTTCCTAATTTCCTCTCACCTAAAACAAAGATATGTCTGCCTTTTCCTATCATTTCACGGCTTGTTACAATGAGTACATACTCATTATAGCTTTTCATGATATTGGTTGTCAATATCTAATTTATTGTATACCTTTTCTATCTAAAATAGTCATAAACCACACAGTGCCGCCCTTGGCCAAAAAAGCCATGCAAAAAAGGTCCTGCAAAAAGATGCAGGACCTTTGTGATAAATCTCCTTATTCAGCTGTCGGCGGTTTGTATTTCGGCGACATGGGATTCGTTTGGGGCGTGAGGTTCTTCATGCGGCCCAACTGATCACTCTTATCGGAGAAATACGTATGCAAGGTAAATTCTGCCATTTCCGACAGCGGTTCATCGAGGAATACTTCGTAAAGTTCGGCGATTTCCGGATTCTGCCAGCTGGCTTTGACGTCCGTATCGGCGTCGCTCTGATACAAGGAAGCCGTCCGGGCTTCTTGTACTTTTTTAATCTGAGGCATCTTGACTTTCGGCTGGCCGCCGCCGCCGATACAGCCGCCGGGGCAGGCCATGATTTCGATGAAGGAATAGTCTTCGAAAGCGTCTTCCTTGATGAGGTCGTCGATGAAAGCCCGGGCATTGGCAAGACCGCTGATGGCTGCGACGTGGATGACGAAATGGCCGAAGATGACCGTCGCCTTCTTGACGCCCTGCAGGCCGCGTACCGGTTCAAAGGGGATGAAGTCCTTCGGTGCCGGACGGCCGGTGAACATGTGGTAGGCCGTACGAATGGCCGCTTCCATAACGCCGCCGGAGTTGCCGAAAATACGGCCGCCGCCGGAGGAAGAGCCAAAGGTCTTGTCGAATTGGCTGTTTTCCAAGCTGTCGAAGTCGATGTTTTCTTCCTGAATCCACTTGGCCAGTTCCCGCGTCGTGATACAGATATCGGTATCGCGGATTTCCGGTTCGTCCCAGAAGAGGCCGGCAGCACTCAGCTGAGGACGGCGGATTTCCGATTTTTTCGCCGTACACGGCGTAACGCAGACGTTGACGATCTTCTTGGGATCGATGTTTTTCTGCTGGGCAAAATAGGTTTTGATGATCGGGCTCAAGATGCTGATTGGGCTCTTGGTCGACGACAGATGGGGAATGAGGTCGGGATAGAAGGTTTCTGCAAATTCGACCAGGCCGGGCAGCAGCTGGTGAACTGCGGGATAGGAATTTCTTCAGACTGCAGGCGGTGCAGGAGTTCCATAGCTTCTTCCATGATGGTCATATCGGCACCGAAGTCGGTATCAAAGACGTAATCGGCACCGAGGGCACGAAGGGCCGATACCATCTGTCCTTCGACGAAGCTGCCCGGTTCCATGCCAAAGGCTTCACCGAGACCGACGCGGACGGCCGGAGCCGTCTGGAAAATAACGATCTTGTCAGGGTCTTTCAAGGCTTCCTTGACGCGGCCGACGTCATTGACTTCGTTAATGGCATCAAAGGGGCAGGCAGTGGCACACTGGCCGCAATGAACGCAAATCGGCAAATCGCCCGTACTGGACAGGGAATAATAGTCGAGTACGGTCTGCGTGTCGGCACAGGCTCTGCGGCATAAGGTACAGTTCTTACACTTGGTCACGTCGAACTGAACGGCGCAGTTATGTTCATCAATGGGGACGCGGCGGTCGATGTTTTCAAAGCGGGAATGGAATTCAGGCATGGCGAATACTCCTTTTCGGTCTGAAATTTAAAATGCTGGATATGGTGTTGGCAGCGCCAAGAACTATGTAACATTTTATCACAAACTTTGTTACTTATAGGATAATACAAACCAGCATAAATTTCCATTGCTTTTAGAGAATTCGACCACCTTTTTTGCCATATTTTCTATGCTTTTTTATCATGTTTAAAAAATTACGGTTACTCCCCTTTTAAATCTTCTAATTCACACCATCTTTCCGTCAAAGCATCTACTTTCTCTTGTGTTTCCTTTTGATCGATCAGCAGCGTTTCAACCTGTTCGTAATTACTGCCGGCTGCGGCGATGGCCGCGTTGATTCCTTTGAGCATGGCTTCATAACGAGGCAGTTCTTCCGTAATCTTCTTCAGCTCTTCTTCTTGGCGCTGCGTCAGTCCGGTCTTAAGCTGTACCGGTTTTATATTCGTTTTAGTAATAGAAGGCTTCGAGGCTTTTTCACTTTTCTTTTCTTGGTGATGACTGTATTTTTCTTCCAAGTATTCACTATAATCGCCGTAAAATCGTTCCCACTGTCCCGCGTGTAATGTGAAAAGTTTATCAACCACCCGATCCAGGAAGTAGCGGTCGTGAGAGACGACGAGGACGACGCCCTGGAAGGTATCGAGATAATTTTCAAGAACCGTCAGGGTTGGGATATCGAGGTCGTTCGTCGGTTCGTCCAATAAGAGGACGTTGGGCTGATCCATGAGCAGGCGCAGTAAATAGAGGCGCCGCCGTTCGCCGCCGCTTAACTTGGCAATAAAGGTATGCTGCATCTCTTCCGTGAACAGGAATTGGTCGAGAAGGCGCGTCGCCGAAATGCGTTGGCCGAATTGATTGACCACGAAGTGGCCTCGTTCCTGAATATAATCGATGACCCGCATCGATTCATCAAATTCGGGCAGCTGCTGGGTAAAGAAGCCGAAGCGGACGGTCTGTCCAATGGTAAGGGAGCCTTCCGTCGGGACCAGTTGACCGGCCAGTACTTTGAGCAGTGTCGACTTACCGACACCGTTGGCGCCGATGATACCGATGCGGTCGTGTTTCACGACGTGATAGTCTACGTGTCGGAACAAGGGCTTTGCCGGATCGTAGCCAAAAGCCACGTCATCGATATCGAGATGGTTTTTCCCAGCCGGGCCGACGTATCGAGGAACTCGACTTCGCCGATAGGCTTGCCGTTTTCAATGGCACAGAGCTGTTCGTACCGTTCTTTTCGGGCCTTCTGCTTCGTCGACCGGGCCTGGGCGCCGCGCTGGATCCAGGCTTTTTCCCGGCGGATGAGATTGCGCCTTTTAGCTTCACTGGCTTCATCCCGTTCCAGCCGTTCCTGGCGCAGTTCGAGATACTGGCTGTAGTTTCCAGTATAGGTGTAGACGCGGCCCCGATCGAGTTCAATCATCGAGTCGACGACCGTATCGAGGAAATAGCGGTCATGGGTGCTGAGCAGGATGGCCGATTTGCTGTCGCGAAGATACTCTTCCAGCCAGAGAATCGTCTGTTCGTCGAGATGGTTCGTCGGTTCGTCCATGATGAGGAGGTCGCAGGGCATGATGAGCGCCCGGGCCAATCCCAGGCGTTTGCGCTGGCCGCCGGACAGGTCGTCGACAGACTTCGATAAGTCGGAAATCCCCAATTTTCCGAGGATGATCTTGGCTTTGGCTTCAAGTTCCCAGGCCTGCTCCCGATCCATTTCAGCACTGAGGGCGACGACGGCCCGGTCATCGCCTTTTTGAACAGCGTCTTCATATTGCTGCAGGAGCTTCATGACCGGCAGGTTGCCGTCGAGGACACTTTCAAGGACCGAATGGCCCGATACGAACTGCGGTTCCTGGGCAGATAATGGATGCGTGCCTTGGGGTTGAACCACAGGGTGCCGCTGTCCATATCGGCCAGGCCGGCGATGATTTTGAGGAGCGTCGTCTTCCCCGCCCCATTGAGGCCGATGAGGCCCAGTTTCTGCCCGCCGTCGATGGCAAAGGTCACGTCATCAAAGAGGACGCGGAGACCATATGATTTCTTTACCTGTTCTACCGTTAATATATTCATTATAATGACATCACTTTCTCTATCTGGATTTTACGTTTACACTAGCACAAAGACTGCCAAGATGCAACCCTTTCGGCCGGGCCCAGACTATATACAAGGCCCGGCAAATGTGCTAAAATTAGTTGTTATCGTGATAAATTTCTAGAGAGATAAGGGGTTACTATGGCAAACAAGTTTATCTCGGGCACCTTGATCCTGACCTTGTCCGGCTTTGTCGTCAAAGCCATTGGCAGTATCAACTGGATCATCTTGTCTCGTATTCTCGGCGGTGAAGGCATCGGCATCTATCAGATGGCCTTTCCGATCTATCTCTTGGCACTCGACATTTCCAGTGCCGGCCTTCCCATTGCAATTTCTATCATTACGGCTGAAAAAGTAGCCAAAGAGGATTACTTCGGAGCCCAGCGCATCTTTCACGTATCCTTATCGATGCTGTGTACGACGGCTTTCGTCCTGAGTGTCCTCATGTTCTTTGGCTCCAGCTTCCTGATCGATGAACATATCATCCGAGAAAGCCGGGCTTATTATTCCCTCATCGCCCTGGCACCGGCCATCTTCTTTACGACGATCATCGCCGGTTATCGCGGCTACCTCCAAGGCTGGCAGCAAATGACGCCGACGGCCTTGTCCCAGATTGTCGAACAGCTGGTCCGCGTCGTCGTCATGCTGGGCTTTGCGGCCCTCCTCCTGCCTTACGGCCTCGACTATGCCGCCGGTGGTGCCAGTCTCGGCGCCGGCGCCGGTGGGCTCGCCGCCTGGTTGGTCCTCGTCTATTACTATTATAAACTGAAGCGGTCCCTTCCCGTCGACGGTCCGGTTTTCGAACAGGAAAAGATTAAGGATATCTTAAAGCGCCTCGTCGTCCTGGCTATCCCCATCTCCCTGTCGAGCATCATGCTCCCCGTCGTCTCCAACCTGGACCTGCTCATCGTACCGCGCCGCCTGGAAGTCGCCGGCTATGCCACCCATCAGGCAACGGCCCTCTTTGGCTACCTGACCGGCATGTCGGTGCCGCTCATCAATTTGGCCACCATCCTGACAGCCGCCATGGCCATGAGCCTGGTCCCGGCCATCAGTCACAGCTTCACCCTGAAAGAATACGGTGAAATCCGGGAACGGACGGCGACATCCATGCGCATCGCCTTCCTAGTCACCATCCCCTTCAGCGTCATCCTCTACGTCATGGCCGAACCGATCGTCACCTTTATCTACAACGCACCGGCTGCCGCCGACGCCACGAGAGCCGTTGCCATCGCCATCTGTTTTCTAGCCTGCACCAGATTTCGACGGCCATCCTCCAGGGTCTTAAGAAGCCTAAGATTCCGGTCATCAACATGGCCCTGGCCTGTATCGTAAAGGTCCTCTGCAACTGGTTCTTAGTCGCCATCCCGGCCTTCGGCATTACCGGTGCTGCCTACGCCACCGTCGCCGACATCGGCGTCGCAGCCGTCCTCAATATGTGCTTCATCTACCGTGAAATCGGCTACGTCATCGAAGTCAAGGTCATCTTAAAGAACATCGTCTCAGCAGCCGTCATGGGCGTCGCTATGTACTTCATGTACCCCTACCTCTTCAGCCATATCGGCCTGTTCCTGGCCCTCTTCCTATCGTGCGTCATCGGATCGGTCATCTACATCGGCGGCATGGCCTTAAGCGGTGGTGTCACCCGTCAGGACGCTGCCAAAATGCCCTTTATCGGGCGATTTATCTAAACACAGCAAAAGAGCTGTCCCCCCCAGGACAGCTCTTTTTTATGGAAAATTTAAGTAAGGAGTTGACAACAATACAGAAATAAGATTACTTGCGATATTTTTCGACGAAGCGGCCCATTCTCTTCAAGGCTTCTTCAATCGTTTCCATGCTGGTTGCATAGGAAATGCGGACAAAGCCTTCGCCCTGTTCGCCAAAGGCCGTACCGGGAACGACGGCAACTTTTTCTTCCTGTACCAATTTTTCGCAGAATTCCGAAGATTTCATGCCCGTGCAGCGGATATCCGGGAAGATGTAGAAGGCGCCCTTCGGTTCAAAGACCGGCAGGCCGATGTCGCGCAGGCCTTTATAGATAACTTGGCGGCGGCGGTCGTATTCCTGACGCATAGCTTCTACTTCTTCATCGCAGTCCTTGAGGGCCGTAATCCCACCGAACTGAGCCGTCGTGTTGGCACACATGATAGCGTACTGGTGGAGTTTCAAAATCGGAGCTAAGCCATCGCGAGGTGCGCAGATATAGCCGAGACGCATACCGGTCATGGCATGGGCTTTGGAGAAACCGTTGAATACGATGGTCCGTTCACGCATGTCCGGTAATTTAGCAAAGGTCGTGAATTTAGCATCGCCGTACATGAGTTCGCAGTAAATTTCGTCGGCCATGACGATGAGGTCGTGTTTCTTAACGAATTCAGCAATAGGCATCAATTCTTCAGCCGTCATGACGGTACCGGTCGGGTTGTTCGGATAGCCAATGACCAGGGCTTTCGTCTTCGGTGTAACGACTTTTTCCAGAGCTGCCACGCTCAGTTTAAAATCATCCTCCGGATACGTCGGTACGAAAACGGCTTTCCCGCCTGCTAATTCAACAGCTGCCGGATAAGCTACATAAGCCGGATCCGGAATAAGACTTCGTCGCCCGGTTCGGTCATAGCCAACAGAGCCATCGCGAGGCCTTCGGAAACGCCGACGGTAACCAAGATTTCATCTTTCGGATCGTACTTGACGCCATAGCGTTTTTCAAATGTTTCGCTGATGGTTTCACGCAGTTCCATCATGCCCGAGTTGCCGGTATAACTCGTTTCTTTCGCATCGAGGCTGGCCTTCATGGCATCGATAACTTTGTCGGGGGCCGCAAAATCCGGTTCGCCGATACTGAGGGACAGAACGCCTTCGACCTGAGCCGCAATATCAAAGAATTTGCGAATCCCCGATGGCTTGATAGCCTAACATTTGCCGCTGTTTTGTCATTCCAATTCATACTAATACACCGCCTTTTCCTATGATTATTTTTGCACTTTAATATGCATTCTTTACATATATTATATCACTTTTGCAAGAATGATAAAAGGTTTATAACAAAAAAAAATGCTGTTCCTCTCATGAGGACAGCATTTTTCCTTATCGATCGTCTATGGTTTGTCAAAAAGATACTCTTCCCGGCCGACAGCCTTGCCGTTTTTCATATAGACACGGGGGACGCGGCGGGACAAGTTGCACATGATTTCATAATTAATCGTACCGCAGACCTGAGCAATTTCTTCAATGGGAATGAAGCTGTCGCCCTGTTGGCCGAAGAGGACGACTTCATCACCAGCGTGGACGTTGCTTCGCCGCTGACGTCGATCATGCACTGGTCCATGCAGATCGTCCCGACTTGAGGACGCGGTGACCGTGATAGAGAACGTCGACCTTGCCCGACAAGATACGGGAATACCCGTCGGCATAGCCTACGGGTAGGGTCGCGATTTTGCGGCGTTCCGGTGCCGTATAGTGACGACCGTAGCTGACGGTAGCCCCGGCGTCGATGAGTTTGACGTGGGCGATACAGCAGCGAAGGGACATGACCGGCCGCAGGTCAAAGGGCGTAATATCGACGTCCGGCGACGGTTCACAACCGTACATGATGATGCCCGGCCGCACCATGTCGCAGTAATAGTCCGGGAGCTCGAGGACAGCCGCACTGTTGCAGCAGTGACGCAGGGCAATGTCGATACCTTCTTCTTCCATGCGCTTGCACATCCAGCGAAAATGGCCGTACTGTTCATGGGTAAATGTTTTATCTTTACAGTCCGATACGGCAAAATGGGTAAAAATGCCGCGGACCTCGATATTGGGCAGGGACGCCAGGGTCTTGATATCGGCGACACTGGCTTCATTGACGGGAAAGCCGACGCGGCTCATGCCCGTATCGATAGCGATATGGACGCGCAGCACCTTGCCCAGCCGCTGTGCTTCTTCGGAAAAAAAGCGGGCATTCTTCAAGTTGAAGACGGCCGGTTCGATATCATAAGTCAACAGTTCTTCCGTCCGCCGGGCATCGGTGTGGCCGAGGATGAAGATTTCCTTGTCGAGATGGGCATAGCGCCGCAGTTCAACGGCTTCATCGAGGCTGGAAACGGCAAAGCAGTCGGCCCCATTTTCCGCAAAGGTTCGAGCCAACTCGACGCTGCCGTGGCCATAGGCATTGGCCTTGACGACGGCTGCAATTTTGACGTCCGGTCCGACGTGTTTCCGAATCTGACGCATATTATGGGCCGCTGCATCGAGATCAATTTGGGCCCACACAGCCCGCCGCGTAAAATTCATGGTACTTTCATAAGCATTCATCTATATATCGCCTTCCCCTATGGAACTTTCCGTATTGGTATCATCATAGCACAGGGCCTAGAGGCCGTCAATAAAACGGCACAAGCCGTCTAAGACCCGCTCTTCCCAGATATAATTGGTGCTGAAGGAGCCGCAGCTTCCCGGGTCTTCTTCAGCCATCCCCTCGCCATTCATGACGTAGGCAAAACCGCTTCTCGTACCTGGTATGACAAAGAGACCCGATAGTAAGCCGAAGGCTTGCCCCGTATGGCCCCAAAGAGAAATTTCTTTCTCGCGGCACGGCCGGGCCGGGCCATCGCCGTCGACGCCAAATTCACCCAAGCCATAGGTGAAGATCGTCTGCCCGCAGGTATCACCGTTGTGGCCGTCATAGGTCCACTGAGGAGAAAACATCTCCCGCAGCGACGACGCCTGTAAAATGCGCCGTCCCCGATAGACGCCGTCATGGAGGATCATCTCCAGGGTCTGCCCCATTTCATCGAGGGATAGCCGCAGACCACCTTGAGGGGAAAATAAAGTAGCATTGGTCCCCGGTTGGTATCCGGCCAGTTCATAAATTTGACAGACAGCCTCATCGTAGGGATTTTGAAGGGCAATCGTATCCCTCTCAGGCTGATGGCCCTTAAAGTCGTCCATCCTCCCTATCCAGCGCCCTTGTTCTTCATCCTTGCCATATATCGTGCCCAGTTTTTCAAATTCATCAGCCAGTAAATTTCCCGGCACGTAGTCAGCCCGACAGTCGAGGTCCTTTAGAAGGTGTGCCTTTTGATAGTCATCAAAACGCTGGCCGGTCACGGCTTCAATGACCGTCCCTAAGAGGCCGTAATTAAGGTTACAGTAGGTAAAGTACTGTCTCGGCACTTCTTCTGGCGGTGCGAAATGCTGCCCATTTTCCCAGTAGGGACTTCCGGGCTTAAAAAAAGCTTCGACGGAAACAGCCGGCGGGATGCTGTAGACTCTCCCGTCGCGAAGACCCGACGTATGAGAAGCCAGCATGCGCAGGGTCAAAGGAATATCGTCATGAGCCGGATGGCGCAGGCGAAAGCCAAGGTAACGGCTGACGTCGTCATCAAGAGACAACCGCCCCCTTTCGGCCAACTGCAGAAGTGTAAAAATGGTGAACATCTTCGACACCGAAGCGATGCGAAACCGGCTGTCCGCCGTCATCGGCAAAGACTTGGGCTGAAACCGGCGAAAACCGCCCGTAAAGCGGTACACCTCCCGGCCTTCATGATAGACCAAGAGGCCAAGCCAGGTACTTGAAGTAAATCATCGCCAATGAGGGAGGAAAAATAAGCGTCCCAATCGTCAAACTTCATAGGCCACCTCCTAAAAAATAGCTTCGGTCCAAACAATAAGACTCATGAAAAAAAGACTGCCCTTGCAGACAGTCTTCCTTACCACAGAAGGCCTCCCTTTTTCCGTTGAAAAGGACGCCTTACCCGCGGTAATTTTCCGGATAAATGGTGATATCGAAATGATTCTTATCCCATTCGTGTGTAATTTGATGCTTGTACGGAGCCAAGGCATTGAGAAGGACTTCATATGCCTTGCTGCCCTGATAGATGCCGTCATCGGAGATATCGACTTTATAGCCATTTTCATGGGAATAAAGACCGCTGGCATGGTAGCCGCCTTCGGCACCGCCAGTGATGATGAAGGAAATCCCGGCCTGACGGCTTCCGCATTCAACCGATCCAAAAAGGCAATGGTCGAGCTTTGGAAATGAACCGTATCGGTCGTGCGATTGCTGTCCCACGGCGTATCCATGCCTTCCGTGCTGCTCCACTTACGAAGATTGC
>ENA-OQBJ01000049-OQBJ01000049.1-human-gut-metagenome-genome-assembly--contig:-NODE-49-length-55117-cov-3.481124_pt1 | contig 55117 bp, 78 predicted proteins | sample MGYA00242743_ERZ504545 | MGnify/ENA primary metagenome ERZ504545 (study PRJEB26092, sample SAMD00036252) | human gut metagenome | host: Homo sapiens | study: EMG produced TPA metagenomics assembly of... | reverse complement strand
GCCCGGTATTTCAAGGCGCATGGCATTACCAAGCTGCCCGCCCGGAAAGCGTTGCAGGCCGAGATCGAGCAGCTTATCTCCGAGAAAGACGGCCTGTATAACACCTATCACGAACAGAAACAGCGGTTCAAGGAGTTGCAGACCGTCAAGCGGAACATCGACCAGATTTTGCGCCGGGACGAGCCGCACCGCAGAAAGGAGCAGAGCCATGAGCGATAACCTGCCCCACATGGACTACCGCCAGCACCGGCGGGCGCGGCGGCTGGTACATGAGTGCTGTAACTACGATGAGGGGAACTGCCTGCTATTGGACGACGGGGAGCCTTGCGTGTGCGTCCAGAGCATTTCCTTTTCCCTCATGTGCCACTGGTTCCGTGTGGCTGTCCTGCCCCTTGACGGGGAGCTGGCCGCAGCCTCTTGTGCCGGGGAAGCCGGAAACGGTGTGCCGTCTGCGGGGCGGCCTTTGTCCCCAAATCCAACCGGGGAAAATACTGCCCCGACTGCGCCGGGCGCATGAAGAAAATCAAAGCCGCCGAGAGAAAGCGGAAACAAAGGCAGAGATGTCACGCTTTAGAGCCTTTCAAACCCGCATAAATCAAGGCTTTTTTCGTGGGTGTCAAAGGGTACGCGATACATTTATCCTTTTCCCCCGGAAACGGCGTTTTAATGCGTGACAATACGCCAAAATCAACCCGAACACAGGGAGGTGATCCTATCGCTGATTATATCAGGGCAGACACGCGGCTGCCCGCCTATCTGCCGTATCCCCGTTTCCTGCTGAAAATGGAGATTTCACAGACCGCCAAGCTGCTGTATTCGCTGCTGTTAGACCGTTCCACCCTCTCCCAGAAAAACAAGTGGCTGGACGACGAGGGCAGGATTTATATTATCTATCCCATCGCGGAGATAGCAGAAATACTGGATAAAGGCAGCACCACCATCAAGGGGGCGCTTAATGAACTGGACACGGCGGGGCTGTTGGAACGGGAACGGGGCGGCTTCTCCGCACCGAACCGGCTTTATGTCAAAGTACCGCCAGTGCCACAGGTACAGTTTTCAGACCAACTGATGGCCGGAAGTCCGCCCCTCATAGAGCCGGAAAACCGTCCTACTGATGGTCAGAAAACCGACCTTATGATGGTCGGAAAACCGTCCCCTAACCAAACTACTATAAACAACCTTACAGAGAGCCAAACAAAGGGAGTGAGTGGGGGGCCGTCCGCGCCCTATGGCCGATATGGAAATATTTTTCTGTCACAGACCGAATACGACGAGTTGCAGGCAGAGTACCCTGACAGGCTGGAACGGTTCATCGAGGAAATGAGCCGCTACCTTGCCGCCAACGGGAAAAGCTACCAGAACTATGCCGCCGCCCTGCGGATATGGGCGGGGAACGACAAAAAGGAAGCCCCTAAAAAGGGCATACCAGACTACTCATGCAAGGAGGGCGAGAGTTTATGAAGAATGAAATCAACGCGGTTTTGGAGAATATGACGACCACCATCCCGGAGCCGGAGGACTACACCGGCGAGGACGGTTTACTGTACTGCGGCAAGTGCCGCAAGCCGAAAGAAGCCTATTTTGCGCCGGATAAGGCCGCTATCTTCGGGCGCGACCGCCACCCGGCAGAGTGCGACTGCCAGAGAACCGCCCGCGAGGAACGGGAAGCCGCCGAAAAGCGGCGCAGACACCTTGACACCGTGGAAGAACTGAAACGCCGGGGCTTTACCGACCCCACCATGCGGGACTGGACTTTCGAGAACGACAACGGCAGGAACCCGCAGACCGGGCTTGCCCGCCGGTATGTGGAGCATTGGGAAGATATGCGGACAGACAATATCGGCTGCCTGTTCTGGGGCGGCGTAGGCACCGGCAAAAGCTACCTTGCAGGCTGTATCGCAAACGCCCTCATGGAGAAAGAAATCCCCGTCCGCATGACGAACTTTGCTCTTATCCTCAATGACCTTGCCGCCAGCTTTGAGGGGCGCAACGAGTACATTTCCCGCCTTTGTCGTTATCCGCTGCTGATCCTTGACGACTTCGGCATGGAACGCGGGACGGAATACGGGCTGGAACAGGTGTTCAATGTGATTGACAGCCGTTACCGCAGCGGCAAGCCGCTGATCGTCACGACCAACCTTACGCTGGACGACCTGCACAACCCGGAGGACACCGCCCATTCCCGGATTTATGACCGCCTGCTTTCCATGTGCGTCCCGGTACGCTTTACCGGCGACAACTTCCGGCAGGAAACCGCCAAGCGGAAAATGGAGAGCATGAAGAAACTGATTACCGACTGAAAGGAGTATTGCCTATGGCAGATAACAAGCAGCACGACACCCGCACCACCCGCCGCCCTGACTGTGTGACGGAAATCCGCATGGGCAATTCCGTCCTTGTCGTGTCCGGCTATTTCAAGAAAGACACCACAACCACAGCCGCCGACAAAATGGCGCGGGTACTGGAAGCGGAAGCCGCTGCTACACAGGAGCCGACTTATCCGGCGTGAACCGGGGCATGGAAAAGCGGCCATGCCAGGGAGCATGACCGCTGGAACGAAAATCGGAAGTGCTTTAGCAATTCTTAATCTCATTCTCTATAAAATAATTTGCAATTTCAAAGGCTTTTATTCTTCTCTTTGCCAATGTGATTTGTGATTTATAACGCTCGGAATTATCCTTTGATTCAAATGTTTTTACTGTTTCTCTTAGCTTGTGCAGAGTTGAATCAATTTGCCTTTTGGCCGCGGTTAATTCATCTATTGTATACTTCATGTTTTCTCCTTTAACTTCTGATTTTTTTGTTAAATCAGAGTATACCACGGAGTTATGAACTTTTCTACTGCAAATATGGGACGACAACCCATACCATAAAAATCGGAAAATTGAAAAGCTGTAAAGAAGCAAATTTAACGCTTTTGCCGCTGTACAGCCCCCGCCGTTCCGTGGTACAATGAAACCACGGAATAGTGGGGCTGGCTGTCGGAAACGGAGGATTTTATGTTAAGACAAGCCACCCAAAACCTCATTACCGCCCTTTATCCGAGATTGTCCCACGAGGATGAATTGCAAGGCGAGAGTAATTCCATATCGAACCAAAAAAGGATACTCGAAACCTACGCAAAACAGAACGGCTTTACCAATCTGCGCTGGTACACCGACGACGGTTTTTCCGGCGCGAACTTCCAGCGGCCCGGATTTCAAGCCATGCTTGCGGACATTGAAGCCGGGAAAGTGGGTACGGTCATCGTCAAGGACATGAGCCGGTTAGGGCGAAACTACTTGCAGGTAGGGTTTTACACGGAAATGCTGTTCCCTCAAAAGGGTGTGCGTTTTATCGCTGTCAACGATAATGTGGACAGTGCCAGCGAGGGCATGGACAACGATTTTACCCCGCTGCGAAATCTGTTCAATGAATGGCTGGTGAGAGATACGAGCAAGAAAATCAAGGCAGTGAAAAAGTCAAAAGGCATGAGCGGCAAGCCTGTTACCAGCAAGCCGGTTTACGGCTATGTGATGGACGAGGACGAGAATTTTATTATAGACGAGGAAGCCGCCCCGGTGGTGCAGCAGATTTACCAGCTTTGCCTTGCCGGGAACGGCCCGACCAAGATTGCCCGTATGCTGACGGAGCAGCAAATCCCCACGCCGGGGACGCTGGAATATCAGCGGACAGGCAGCACCCGCCGTTATCACCCAGGCTATGAGTGCAAATGGGCGACCAACACCGTCGTTCATATCCTCGAAAACCGAGAGTACACCGGATGTCTGGTGAACTTCAAAACGGAAAAGCCTTCTTATAAGGTCAAGCACAGCATAGAGAACCCCGTCGAGAAGCAGGCCATTTTCGAGAACCACCATGAGCCGATCATCGACAAGGAAACATGGGAACGGGTGCAGGAGTTACGCAAACAGCGCAAACGCCCGAACCGCTACGATGAAGTGGGGCTGTTCTCCGGGATTTTGTTCTGCGCCGACTGCGGCCATGTGCTGTATCAGCAGCGGTATCAGAACAAAGACCGCAAACAGGACTGCTACATCTGCGGCAGCTACAAGAAGCGCACCCGCAACTGTACGGCGCACTTTATCCGCACCGATCTGTTGACCGCTGGTGTCCTGGCAAATCTCCGGCAAGTGACCGAATACGCAGCCAAGCATGAGAGCCGGTTTGTGAAACTACTTGTCCAGCAGAACGAGATCGGCGGCAAGCGAAAGACCGCCGCAGCCATCAAGCAGCTTGAACAGGCGCAGGAACGCATTTCTGAAATCAGCCGCATTATCAAGCGGCTGTATGAGGACAATGTAAACGGCAAAATCAGCGATGAGCGTTTCATGGAACTGTCGGCTGACTACGAAGCCGAGCAAGCGGAGCTGAAAAAGAGAGCCGCCGCCCTGCAAGCCGAACTGGACAAGTCACAGGCAGCTACCGTCAACGCCGAGAAATTTATGGGCATTGTCCGCAAGCACCTTGCCTTTGAAGAACTGACCCCCACTCTCTTGCGGGAAATGATCGAGAAAATTGTGGTGCATGAGTGCAGCTATGATGAGAACGGCACCCGCAGGCAGGACATTGAGATTTATTACAGCTTTGTCGGCAAGATTGACTTGCCCGAATAACCGCCCGACCTATCCGACACAATGGCCAAGTGTCGGATAGAACGGCAAAATTTTTTGCACTTCTATTGCTTCTTTATCACACATAAGCAAAAGGTGCCGGAATGAAACGGGCCCGGTTTAACAGCAGTCTGCTGGATCTCAACAGTCTGAGAAAGGGCAGTGACTATGAACAACTGCCGGAAAGCTACGTCATCTTTATTACGGAAAACGATGTCTGGCAGCGTGGCTTGGCTCGCTATCATGTCAACCGGATTATCGAAGAATTGAATCAGCCTTTTGAGGATGGCAGTCACATCATCTACGTCAATGGCAATTATAAGGGAACCGATGATATTGGCAGGCTGATGAATGATTTTCGCAGTGAAAACGTAGAAGACATGCTGTTGGAACCTTTGAAAGAAACGGTCCATCGTTATAAAAACAACCCGGAGGAGGTGGCTGTTATGTGCGCAGAACTTGAAAAATGGAGCCTTGAAGAACGGCAGGCAGGGCGTCAGGAAGGACGCCAAGAAGGACGCCAAGAAGGTGAAAGCCGACTGACGACACTGTTGAGGCTGTTGAAAGCCGATGGCCGTCTGCAGGATCTGGAATTGGCTATCGACGATGAAAAGACCAGGGAAAAATTGTATCAGGAATATCGTATTGATTGAAAAATTAATCATCGAGCAGCCGGTTATGTTTTGAGACACAGCCGGCTGTTTTTCTGGAAACTAGATATGGGAACCTTTGAAAGAAACGGTCTATCGTTACAAAAACAACCCGGAGGAGATGACTGTTATGTGTGCAGAACTTGAAAAATGGAGCCTTGAAGAACGGCAGGCAGGACGACAGGCGGGACTGCAGGCAGGGCGTCAGGAAGGACGTCAAGAGGGCGAAAATCGCCTGACGACATTGTTGAAGCTATTGAAAGCCGATGACCGTCTGCAGGATCTGGAATTGGCCATCGACGATGAAAAGACCAGAGAAAAGTTTTATCAGGAATATCGTATTCATTGAACTGGGAATGATAACACAGCCGTTTACGTTTTGAGACGCAGGCGGCTGTTTTTTGATATCAGAAGCGAGGCCAAGTCTATAAAGGGGATGCTCCGGCCTTTTGGATCATCGATTCACGAATTTTTTTTAGCATCGAGTCTTATGTACTCATAAATTAATTTAATTTTTAAATTGATTATTTAACTATTCGATTTGAGACTTAATAGACACTGCCGTATAATAACCTCGAAAGATGAAGTTAGACAAAGATTTCCTCCTCTCCACTGCGAGCCGGGATGATGATATTATGCAGTTATATTTTAAAGAAAGGGTGGACTGCATATGGAATATGTAACCTTGAATAATGGAGTATCCGTACCGAAGGTCGGCTTTGGTATTTTTAAGATTCCCAAGGAAGATACGGTGCGTGCCGTTTTGGACGCCATTGAAGTCGGCTACCGTCATTTTGACACGGCCCAGAGCTATATGAATGAAGAAGAATTGGGAACGGCCATTCGCCAGTCCGGCATTCCGCGGAAGAATTTTTTATTACGACCAAGGTCTGGCTGGAACACTTTGGAGAAGGCAAGACGGAAAAATCCTTGGAACGGTCCTTGAAGCGGCTTCAGACGGACTACATCGATCTCGTTCTCCTGCATCAGCCCTTTAACGATATTTACGGGGCTTGGCGAGATTTGGAAAAGATGTACAAAGCGGACACCCTGAAAGCCATCGGCCTCAGCAATTTTGAACCCGACCGGATGTTGGACCTGATGATGTTCAACGATGTGAAACCGCAGGTCAATCAGCTGGAAACGAATCCTTCTGCCAGCAGCAGGAAGCACAGGCTTTTATGAAGGAGAAAGGCGTACAGCCGGCCGCCTGGGCTCCTTTTGGCGAAGGGAATACGGATATCTTTACCAATCCCATCCTGAAACAGATTGCCGAAAACCACGGCAAATCGATCCCTCAGGTCATCCTGCGCTGGCTGACCCAGCGGGATATCGTCGTCCTGTCGAAGTCTTCTAAAAAAGAACGGATGGCGGAAAACTTCAATATCTTTGACTTTGCCCTGACGGACGATGAAATGAAGGCCGTCGCCTCCCTCGATACGGGAAAGAGTACCTTCTTCGACATCACCGATACCAAGACCGTTGCCATGTTCGGCGACCTCGTAGCTCAGCGCAAGGGGTTGACCTGATTGATACAGTTCTGGTCAATCAGATCATACTATAGCATACAGGAAAAGCCTGATTTCTCGTAAAAGAAATCAGGCTTTTTTGCATATTTGAGTGATTATGTCTTGTCGCTTTGGTGTCAGTCATCTTCTTCCTGCTTTGGTTCGGTCCGTTTCGGTCCGGGATCGGCGACGAGGGTGCTGTCAGCAATCGGATCGGTTGCCGTCGGAGGCGTCTCGGTGGCAGGCGATGTAACATGGCTGCCGGAAGTCCCTCCGGAATAGGGCACGGACTGGCGTGATAGGAATAGTTGTTGCTGACGATGCCGTCGGGATTGGTCGCTTCATAGCCCCTAACGTGGTGCAGGGTGCCGTCCGGTCCCGTACGGTAGTAATCGTGGGTATAATGGGTGCCCGGGGCGGGCGTGACGGCATCGGATCCGCCGTGGATATCGCCGCTGTGTGCCGTGTCGACCGTCGTATCGACAGATGTATCGGCTGCGTCGGTGATGGCATCAAAACCGCCGAAGGCTTGATGAAGGGCAGACAGAGAAGGATGATGAGCAGCGGGGCGACGCCCATAATGGGCAGGCTCGTTCCAACGTATATTGGTGGGAATAGAGCCAGATCAGGATGAGGTGGAAGCGACGGCGGCGACGAAGCCTGTGAGCAGGGCTGAAATAGGGTCGACGGTCGTACTGCGGCCGACGGCAAAGTAGAAACCGACGCCGTACATGTAGAATCCGGCCAGGACGGCCCGCCAGTTGGATACGATGTATTTTAGGCGCAGGCAGAAAATGACCACCATAATGACAAAGGCCACGGGGGCTAAAAAGGGGAAGATACTGATGAGAAGCACCGTAACGGCCGCGGTGATGACGATGTACATGATGCGCCGCCAGGTAAAAGCGATGAATAAGATGACGACGGCTGCGATGGAGACGATTTCAAAATCTCGGGTCGCCATATTGATGAAAACATAAAGCCAGGTACTGAGTAAGATTGTCAGGTGAGCGGCACGGTCTGCACGTTGGGGTGCCAGGTTCAACATCATCACATCCTTCAGGAAAATTGACTGTAAATAAGCCGTATAATTATATTTAATTATATCATATATTTTCTATGAAAATAGGAGACGTCTTGGGCTTTTCCGCTTTTTACGAAGGCCATTTTACAGCTTTACAGTCATGGGACGATACGAAAAAGCGTCGCCTCTCTGACGGGAGACGTTGTCAGAGAAGCGACGCTTGAAAGATTCCTATTATCCTAAGATTTCAATGAAGGCCTTGACACTTCCGGGTCAAAGAGGAGGCCTGAGGAGCTGAAGAGTTCGCGGACGGCTTGTTTTTTTGTCTTGGCCCAAAATTCCGTCGACGGATTGATGATCATATCGTAGTAGTCGGCGACGGCGATGACCCGCGCCCCTAAGGGGATGTTGGCACCGCGCAGGTGTTTGGGGAAGCCCGAGCCATCCCAGTGTTCATGATGGTAGCGGATGTAGGGCACGATGTCCTGGCAGCAGGGGATGCTTTCCAACATATTGCCGCCGGCCGCTGCATGACGCTTGTACTGGGCCATTTCCGAGCGGTTGAGATAAGGTATCTTGACTAAAAGAGTATTAGATACGACCAAAAGACCGACGTCGTGGAGGAGAGCAGCATATTTTATCTGTTCAATCTCGCTCTTGGGAAGCATGAGCTTGGCAGCGATACTGACGCTGTAGTTGGCAACTTGCAGGGAGTGCATATATAAGCGCTGACTTTTTAGCTGTATGAAGTTGAGCAACTCTGCCGTAATGCCGTCCAAGGATGTCATTTCTTCACGGGCGATGCCCGCTGCTTGATTTAACGATACCATATACATGACAAACAAACCCTTTCATCTGCAACCATACTATTCGTTCGTCGTCCGATTCGACTGGCGTACTTTTTTGGGATGACGAAGGATATTGAACATTTTGGCACTCGTTTTTTTGATGCGCGCGCCTGTATTTTTCATACGCCGTGCTGTCGTAATCTTGGACTTGCGCTTCGGGCGCATGTCGCGGATTGAGCCGAAATCACCGCGGCGGATACTCGTCGCCTTGATGCGGTCGGAACGGAGGTTTACTTTTAATGCGTTCATGATTTGGCTCGTCTTAAGGTCGATGTTAAAACTGTAGATATCTACTGCCACGTAGGAGAGGAGAGGATAGGCGTGGATGCTGATATGGCGTTGCCCGAGACAGCCATGCACGTCAGTTCGTCATCAATATGGAAGAAGGTAATGCCCTCAGCAGGTGCGCCGACCAAATGGAATGCGCGTTCTACCAAGGGCTGCAAGTCTTCGGCTTCGGTGAAAGAAGCTTTGCAGTTATAAAAATCGATCAGTACATGATTTCCTAATGTATTATTCATAAATCTCCACCCGTTACTTAGTTACAATTAATTATATACTGTTTTTGGGAACTTGTAAACTAAAAAGGGCCCCATGGGATATGTTAAAACCCCATGAGGCTGGTTTTAGTTATGCTTTGTGCTCACCAATGGGAGTGAAGGTAAATCCGTTCCGTCAAAGCCGATGGCAACCGTATCGCCTTCGCGAATGGTGCCGGCAATGATGCTGCGGCTCAACGACGTTTCGACGGTGTGGGTGATGAGGCGGCGCAGGGGACGGGCACCGAACTGGGGATCGAATCCCTTGTCGGCCAATTCCTGCAGGGCTTCATCGGTCCAGGTGAGTTTAATCTTGATTTGTTTTTCCAGACGCTGACCGAGGCGTTCCAAGAGGATAGCCGCGATATTACGTACCTGTCTTTTGCAAGGCCTTGAAGACGACGATGTCGTCGACACGGTTGAGGAATTCCGGACGGAAGTACTGTTTGAGCAGGTCGCGGACTTTCTGGTTGGCCTGTTCGTAGTCCGGTGTTTCCAAAATTTCATGAGAGCCCAGGTTACTGGTCATGATGATGATGGTGTTCTTGAAGTTGACGACGCGGCCCTTGCCGTCGGTCAGGCGGCCGTCATCGAGAATCTGTAAGAGGACGTTGAAGATGTCGGGATGAGCCTTTTCGATTTCGTCGAGGAGGATGACGCTGTACGGACGGCGACGGACGGCTTCCGTGAGCTGACCACCTTCGTCATAGCCGACGTATCCCGGAGGCGCCCCGATCAGGCGCGAGACGGTGTGCTTTTCCATGTATTCCGACATGTCGATGCGGATGATGTTCCGTTCATCATCGAAGAGGCTTCGGCCAGGGTCTTGGCAAGTTCTGTTTTTGCCGACGCCGGTCGGTCCCAGGAAGATGAAGGAACCGATAGGACGGTTCGGGTCTTTGATGCCGGCACGGGCGCGGATGATGCGTCGCTGACGACGCTGACGGCTTCGTCCTGACCGACGACGCGTTCATGGAGCGTTTCGTCGAGGTGGAGCAGTTTTTCCCGTTCGCCGGTCATCATCTTGGTGACGGGAATCCCCGTCCAGCGGCTGACGACTTGGGCGATGTCTTCTTCGCCGACTTCTTCTTTGAGGAGCTGCGAATCTTGCTGCTGGTTGATATGTGCTTCCTGTTCCGCCAGCTGTTTTTCCAGTTCCGGCAGTTTGCCGTACTTCAGTTCCGAGGCCTTGGCCAAGTCGTAGTTGCGTTCGGCCTGAGCCATTTCGCCTTTGACGGCGTCGATTTCTTTTTTCAGTTCCTGGGTGTGCAGGATGGACTGTTTTTCCGTATCCCACTGGGATTTGAGTTGGTTTTCTTTTTCCTTTAATTCATCCTTCATGGCCGTGATCTTAGCCAGTCGTTCTTTGGAAGCGTCATCCGTTTCTTGGTGAGGGACTGTTCTTCGATTTCGAGCTGCATGATCTTATGGCTCAATTCGTCGATGGGTGTCGGCATGGATTCGATTTCCGTGCGCAGTTTGGCGGCGGCTTCGTCGACGAGGTCGATGGCCTTATCGGGCAGGAAGCGGTCGGAGATGTAACGGTCCGAGAGGACAGCAGCGGCGACCAGAGCCTTATCGCGGATGCGGACGCCGTGATGGACTTCGTAGCGTTCTTTCAGGCCGCGGAGAATGGTGATCGTATCTTCTACCGACGGCTGGTCAACCATGACCGGCTGGAAACGGCGTTCGAGGGCGGCGTCTTTTTCGATGTATTTCTGGTATTCGTTGAGGGTCGTAGCCCCGATGCAGCGCAGGTCGCCGCGGGCCAGCATCGGTTTTAAGATGTTGCCGGCATCCATAGAGCCTTCGGATGCGCCGGCGCCGACGACGGTGTGGATTTCATCGATGAAGAGGAGAATCTGACCGTCCGATTTGGCGATTTCATTGAGGACTGATTTCAGTCGTTCTTCGAATTCGCCGCGGTATTTGGCCCCGGCAATGAGGGAGCCATGTCGAGGGAGTAGAGGGTCTTGTTCTTCAGCGATTCCGGAATGTCGCCGCTGACGATGCGGCGGGCCAAACCTTCGACGATGGCCGTTTTGCCGACGCCTGGTTCACCGATGAGGACCGGGTTGTTCTTGCGGCGCCGCGACAGGATTTCGATGGTACGGCGGATTTCGTCGTCACGGCCGATGACCGGGTCGAGCTTGTTCTGGCGGGCGGCTGCCGTCAGGTCGCGCCCGTATTTTTCGAGAGCCTTGTAGTTGCCTTCCGGGTTGTCGGTATTGACGTTGGCCTTGCGGTTGGCTTTGATGGTGCTCATGATCTTGTCCTGGTGCAGGCCGAATTCACGGCACAGTTCCTGGACATCGGAGCTGCTTTCGCTGACGATCCCGAGGAGTAGGTGTTCCGTGCTGATGTAGTCATCATGCATAGAGTCGGCTAATTGCTGGGCTTTACCGATGACCCGGACCATTTCCGTCGACATCGACATCTGGCTCGAGCCTGGACGGACGGAATCTTTTTCAACAGCTGTTCCAACCGTGCCTGGAGCATGGGGACGTCGGTCTGACATTCCGTAAGGATGGTGCTCAGCAGGCCTTCGGGCTCTTTGAGCAGGCCCATGAGCATGTGGACCGAGGAGATTTCTTGGTTATAATGGAGGGCGGCAATCTGCTGGGCAGACTGGAAGGCTTCCATGACTTTCTGTGTATATTTTTCGTTTCCCATAAGTAAGACCTCCTTATTATGGCGATTGTATTCAGGATTAGGAGCTTTTCGCTAGCTTCTAGTATCATTATAGCTGTAAAAGTCAAAAAGTCAATATGTCAAAAAGAAAAATTTGTAAATGTTTCGGAAAAGACGTTGTTGACAGCCTTCGGCCTTTCCCCTACAATCGAGGCAGTATAATGATGGCCCTTCCTCATGGGGGGCGATGAAAGGAGTCCGACGATGGACGAAAGAGAACGATTGGCTTTTAGCGGTGATGCGGCTGCTCAATGTGCCATGGGAGACGATTATTTCTTTGAAGCTTTTGACGCCGATATAGAAGATAAAGATGATTTATATAAGAAGGCTTTTTATTGGTACCGCCGTTCGGCCAAGGGCGGTCATGCCGCTGGCCAATATAACCTGGGCTATCAGTATGAGTATGGCTTGGGGACGGAGCGCGACATAAAGCAGGCTGTTTCCTGGTACGGTGCAGCTGCCAGCCAAGGCTATGGAGCGGCCGAAAATAATTTAGGTCACCTGTATGAAGTGGGGGACGATCTCCCTCAGGATTACGAAAAGGCCTTGTATTGGTACCGAAGGGCGGCCGACCACGGCGACAGCGACGGCCAGTGCAATACGGCCATCATGTATCAGTTCGGCTATACCGGCGAGCCTGATTATGAAAAAGCCGCCTCTTGGTATGCCAAAGCGGCGGCTCAGGGAAACGTCATCGCTGAAAACAATCTCGGCTATCTCTATGAAAAGGGCTACGGAGTCCGGCAAGATTGGGAACTGGCCGCGCACTGGTATTATGAAGCGGCCATGGCTGGTGACGGTCCGGCTCAGAACAATTTGGGCGTCCTCTACCGTGACGGTCACGGCGTCGCCCATGATGCCATTCAGGCTGCCTATTGGTTTGCCCAGTCGGCGGCGTCAGGCTATAAAGAGGGCATGAAAAATTACGCCACCGCCCTGGAAACAGGCGATGGCGTAGAGTTGGATCGTGATGAAGCTGCGTATTGGCGCAACCAAAGTTACGAGGATTAATGAAGTAAATTGATGAATATCGTAATGATCGTGGCGTTGACCGGGTCGATGATCAAGGAGCCGATGAGCGGGATGACGAAGAAAGCCGTCGGTGCCGGACCGAAGATTTCTGTCATGGCCGTCATGTTGGCGATAGCGTTTGGCGTAGCGCCCAAGCCGAAGCCGCAGACACCGCTGGTCATGACGGCCGCTTCGTAATCGCGGCCCATGATGCGGAAGACGACGAAGTAGGCGAAGATGGCCATGAACAAGGCCTGGCTGAGGAGCATGACGACCAAGGGTACGGCAAGGTCGGCCAGCTGCCAGAGTTTGAGGCTCATGAGACGCAGGTCAAGAAGACGGTCAGGCTGAGGTTGCCGAGGACTTCGCTTTCATGCTGGTAGACTTTGAAGCTGTGGGTGAAGTCGGCGATGTTGCGGATGACGGCAGCGACGATCATGGAGCCGATGTAGCCCGGGAAGACGAGGCCGATGCTGCTGAAGAAGCCGCTGACCAGGGTGCCGAGGCCCATGGCCAGAAAGAGGTGGGCCATGGCGTTCATGAAGCGGTAGTTATCGATGGTCTGGCCGATTTTATTTTCGATTTTGATGGCGTTTTCAGCCCGTTCCTTATCGCCGGCTACGGCTTTTAAACGGGAGACGGCGTCGGCGCTGGCCGAAGGGTCGAAACGTTCCGTTTCCGCCGAGCTGACCAGGTGGTGTTTATGAATCAGTGCTTCCCCAATCGGGCCGCCGATGACGCCGCCGGCGACGAGACCAAAGGTTGCTGCGGCGACGGAAATGGTGACGCCACTGTCAAGGCCGATGCTTTCCAGCAAAGGACCGAAGGCAGCTGCCGTGCCGTGACCGCCGACCATGGGAATCGAGCCCGTTGCCAGCCCCATGAGGGAATTGAGGTCAAAGGCCGTTGCCAGGCCTGCGCCGATGATGTTTTGGCAGACGATGAGGATCGTCGTGACGATGGCCATTTTAAAGACCATGACCCCGCCTCGTTTGATGAGGCTGATGCTGGCCGTGTAGCCAACGCTGGTGAAAAAGAGCATCATACAGATGTTTTGCATAATCGTATCCTGCTCGTACTGCCAGAGACCCTGAGTATATAGGATGCAGTTGATGATAGCGAATAAAATGCCTCCGACGACCGGAGCGGGGATACAGTACTTACGCAGGACGTCGAACTTGGCCCGCAAGAATACGCCGGTGTAGTAAACGACAATCGCTGCGGCCAGTGTTTGATAAATATTAAGATTTACAGCCACAAATAAGCCCCCTTCATATTTTATCGATTTTTGATGAAATCGACGAAATAGGTTATGGAAAAATAAAAAATACAGTACTTATGATAGCAGATTTTGGGCTGTAAAACAAATATATGGATAAAAATAAATCGATATTACCCTTGGCGATTCTCCTGGGGGAGATAGCGCGGCGACGTGTAATAGTCGCTGTGCCCTTTTCGGCAGGAAGCGCTGCGAAAACAGAGGGCCTGAATGTCATTGGCCGGATATCGAGGTCGAGCTGGGCCTGTCCTAAGGGGGACAGGATTTTTTTGTCCTGCGCCGCTTTGGTTATGATGGGGAAGGACCCTTTTATTTCCTTTAAGAAGGCGGCGCCGCGTTCATTGAAGGCCAGGATGCGCCCGTACTGAGGGCCTTCGCGGTAAGACTTGTCGAAGAAATCTTGTGACGGCTGCAGCACCGTGTAAGCTCCCATGCGGCACAGGCGGCTGAAGGCGTAGCGTTTGGTCTTGACCGAGAACAGGGCTTCGTCATAGGTCGGAAGCGTCGAAAAGGCCCGGTGCCAGCGGTTTTCAAGGCCTTCGGTGAAGGCCGGCAGGCGGCGGAGTCGTTCCGGTGTCATGAGGCGCCCCTGGAGGCTGACGAAATCGCCGTAGCGGCCGTAATCGGTACAGGCCCCGGTTTTCAGTAAGGCTTCGATGTCACCGCGGCTGGCCGAGGCAGATAGGCTGCGGATTTGGGCGAAAAGCCTTTTTCCAGTTCCCGGCGGAGCTGAGGCGACTGGATAAAGCTGATCGAAGCCGGTTTCGGCGTGGCTCCCCGTGCGGGGAATGGTCAGCAGGGACAAGGGCGACGGCAGATGTAGGATGGCTTTGGCATATTCAAGGGCCAAGAGGGCGTTGGGCTGTTCTAAAAGAGAGGCCAGCTCCGGCAGGGCCTTGGCCAGGTCTTCTGTTTGGTTGCGGCCGGCCGTCGCCGTCTTTATCGATTCGCCGGACGAGAGACTTAACGCGGTCTTGGCCAAGCGGAGAAAATCGTTGGCCGTCCCTGTTTCGACGCCGCAGGCCAGGCTGTTACAACTAAGGCGGCTGGCCAATCGGACGCCGCCGGCGGCAAAGCCTGCGGCACTCGAGAGGGCATAGACGGCGGGCAGTTCAAAGACGGCGTCGGCTCCACTACCGACGGCCCAGGCGGCGCGGTGCCATTTGTCAAAGAGGGCCGGTTCACCGCGCTGGACGAAGGCGCCGCTCATGAGGACGATGATGGCCGCATCGGAAGGGCGCTGGCGGCGGATTTCCGACAACAAGTAGGCGTGGCCGGTGTGAAAGGGATTAAATTCGGCGATGACGGCAATGGCTTCCATGGCAGTCTCCTTTATGTTCATAATTTCACAATATCTGTATCGAACGGGGCCGCAATCAGTGGTGCTGCGGCATGAAACAGGCCGTGTGTCACGATATAAGTTGTTTATAAGTATACGTAAGGTAAAGGAAATCGTCAATGCAGGCCAGCCATTCTTTTTGGCTGTTTGAGGGGATAGCCAAAGTATTTCCAATTCCTGCTTTTTTTAGATGACGCTATAAGGCTTTTATGCTATAATGAACCTAGTCTGTAGAAAGCATAAATAGGTGATTGTATGAAGGGATTGAAAGGACTTGCAGCTGCAGCGATGGTCTCAGCTGCCGTATTGTTAGCCGGCTGTGGCAGCAATACGATGCTTGAAGAATACAGTTTCGGCTATGTCCAGTTAAAAGCCGGAAATTCGGAAGTGTACGTCATGACCCCGTTTGACCTGGCACACGTGAACCGCCAGGACGGTGAAGGCATGATGTATATTAACAATGACAAACACATCAATGTCGTCGCTGTTTCTGAAACAGCCGGCGAAACGACGCCTGTTGCCATGGCTGACAAATACGTTGCCATGCTGAAACAGACACCGGATGTATCTGATCTGCAAACGAAGATTACCGAAGCCGAAGAGAGCGGACGCAAGGCTACTGTCGTCGACGCCTCCTATACGGAGCCTTTGAACGGCCAGCCGGCGAAGCTCACCGTGCGGAGTTTCTTCTTTGAAGATAACGGCCAGATCTGGCACGTCATGTACATGTACAAAGACGGCGATGAACTGGCGAAGGAAGTAGTTGACCACGTATTTGGCCAGCTAAAGTAATTTTAAAACACACGAAAGAGGGTAAAATTTCATGATCGTATTGGTTGTAAACTGCGGAAGCTCATCTTTGAAGTATCAGCTCGTCAACATGGATAATGAAGAAGTAATGGCAAAAGGCCTGGTCGAAAAAATCGGCCTTCCCGATTCGCAGCTGACCCACAAATGGAATGGCCAGAAAAAGGAAATCCAGCAGTCCATTCCGGATCACAACGTAGCCGTCAAGCTCGTTCTCGACATCTTGACCGACGCTGAATGCGGCGTCATCAAATCGATGGATGCTATCGACGCTGTCGGCCACCGCGTCGTCCATGGCGGTGAAGAATTTGCTGCTTCTACGCTCATTACGGACGAAGTCATGAAAGCCTTGGAAAAATGCTCGGCCATGGCTCCGCTTCACAATCCGCCGAACATCATCGGCATCAATGCCTGCAAGGCAATTATGCCCGGCGTACCTCAGGTCGGCGTCTTCGATACGGCCTTCCATCAGACCATGCCGGCTAAAGCTTCATGTACGGCCTCCCGTACGAACTCTATAAGGAAGATCATATCCGTCGTTACGGCTTCCACGGCACGAGCCATCGCTATGTTGCCGGTGAAGTCGCTAAAGTCATGGGCAAACCCGTTGAAGAACTGCGCATCATCAACTGCCATCTCGGCAACGGCTCGTCCTTAGCTGCCATCAAATACGGTAAATGCGTCGACACGACGATGGGCTTTACGCCGCTGGCTGGCGTCCTCATGGGCACGCGCTGCGGTGATATCGACCCGGCTATCGTCCTCAACGTCATGGACAACCATAACCTTTCGACGAAAGATATGGACAAATTGATGAACAAACAGTCCGGCGTCCTCGGTATCTCCGGCGTTTCCAGCGACTTCCGCGACCTCGGCAAAGCTGCCGAAGAAGGCAATGAACGGGCTCAGCTGGCTCTCGATATGTTCCACTACCAGGTCCGTAAGGAAATCGGTGCCTTTGCAGCTGCCATGGGCGGTGTCGATGTCATCACCTTTACGGCCGGCGTCGGCGAAAACGGCATTGAAGACCGTGCAGCCATCGCATCGGGCCTCGAATACCTCGGCGCCAAACTCGATCCTCAGCGCAACGACGTCCGCGGCAAAGATGCTTTGATCAGCACCGACGATTCGACGGTTAAGATGTATGTCATCCCGACGAATGAAGAAATCATGATTGCCCGTGATACGAAGGACATCGTATCCAAACAGTAATACGCCTCAATTGGAGTGAAGACCGTGAAATTATTATACTGGGATATTGACGGAACCTTATTGAATACCGGCCATGCCGGACTGAATGCCATTAAAGAAGTTCTCCACGACTTAAAAGGGGAAGATACACCGGTGCCGAAGATCGATGCCGGCGGTCGGACGGACAACTATATTTGTCAGCAGCTGCTCTATAAATCGACAGGTGTCATGCCGACCGATGAAGAAGTCTTCGCCTTTTGCCGGAACTATGAGCAAAAGCTTCTGAAATGGCTGAAGCGCAGGGCTCACGAAGCGTCATCCTGCCCAATGCAGCGGAAAATCTGGCATTCTTCCACGGGAGAGAAGGCTATCGCCAGCTCCTCCTGACGGGGAACAGCCGCGTCGGCGCCAGCCTGAAGATGGATTTCTTCGGCCTGTCTCAGTATTTTGATTTCGACCATTCCGGTTTTGCCTTCGACTACTATTATCGTGACGACCTGGCCCGCAATGCCCTGGCCATTGCCAGAAGGACTTGGGGCGATGACATCGAAGCCATGTACGTCATCGGCGATACGCCCCATGACATCCAGTGCGGGAAAGCCATTGGCGCCCGGACCATCAGTGTCGCCACGGGCCGGCATTCCTACGATGATTTGGCCAAGTGCGAACCCTGGAAAATCATTCCGTCCCTTCCCGAACCGGAAGCCTTTGAAGCGCTTCTTGAAGCATGATAAACTCCTTATAAAAAGGAAACCCAGACTCATCATATTGAGTCTGGGTTTTTTTTAGGTTCTTCGATGCGCCATGTGTTTTCAAGGACGCGGAAGTTCAGGGAATGCCATTTCTTTTCCATATCGTCTAAGGTGATCGATGCCGAATAGAGCAGGTTATTCTGCTTTTGAGCCTGCTTTTCCAGTTGAGAAATGCGGACTCGTTGAAGGGCAACGGTCTGGGACAGAGCCAGAACCTGACTTGCAGCACCAGGGTCCAGCCCAAGAGCAGGACCACGGCGGCCGTCATATATTTTTGACCTTTGGACAGGCCGTGCCAATTCGTTACGAGGCGGCGATACTGGCTCATGAACCAGGTCTTACCGACCTGTATCCGGCCTTTAAACGTACCGGCGGGCGAGGCGGGGCGCTGTCTTTTCCCGGCCATTATAAGTTCGAGATGACGCGGGCCTTATTGCGGACGAAGTCGAGCCATAATTGAGCCGCATGGGACAGGTAGTGGCCGCGTTTCCAGATGACGTAGAGGACGTGCATGATTTCCGGTTCGACCAGAGGACGGACGACGACCGATTCCGAGACGCGCGGGTTGGCTTCCTTTGTCGGGCACAGGCGGCTCGGCAGGAGAGCGACGCCGAGGTTGGCGACGACGGTCTGGATCATGAGGTCGCGCTGGCTCGTTTCAAAGATGATTTTCGGCTGGAAGCCGATTTTCTTACAGTGCTGGATGATTTCGTCGTGCAGGTTGAAGTCATCGCGGTAGAGGACCAGGGATTCATTGGCCAGTTTCTTCAAGGGAATCGTCTTTTCCTTGGACAGGATATTGTCGCGGTGGATGATGACGTTCATCGGGTCCTGGGTGAGGAAGAACGATTCGAAATCCTTTTCTTTCGGCTGGGTGCAGACGATGCCAAGGTCGATGAGACCTTCCTGAACGCTGATTTCTACCTTCTTCGAGCCGTGTTCGTATAAGTCCAGTTCAATTTGGGGATATTCCTGCTTGAATGCCCCTAAGAGGTTGGCGAAGATAGGAGCCCGGTGATAGGGGGCAGACCGATGAGAATCGTGCCCTGTTCCAATTTGAATTCATTTTCAAAGTCGGTCTTCAAATGTTCGAACATGAAGAGACCCGTTTGGCATGGGACAGGAAAATCGTACCGGCGTCGGTCAGTTCGACGGCCTTTGCATTACGCATGAAAAGGACGACGCCCAGTTCTTCTTCCAGGGCTTTGATGGTACGGCTGATGGCGGACTGAGAAATATGCAGTGTTCGCGCTGCTTTGCTGAATGACTTCTTGTCTGCTACTTCGACAAAGTATTTAAGATGATGAAAATCCATGCTAACACCTCCACTAACTAATCGTGTATATCAAAAATAACGCTATAATATACACTCCTTCGGTATACGTTTACAAAATAGCACTGAACGATGCATAAACTAGCATCACATTCCTATTGAATTTAACATTGCTTAGGCATATAATTAACTTGTAAGAAAAAGTTACAAAGTCGTTCGGTTTGTGATGGTCAGCAATTCTAAAAAGAGATATGGTAATGTGCAAAACTGTAATACCACTATAATAGTAGTACAGATTGAGAATATTAGCAATACTTTTTTTGAATATTGTCGGACTTCCCACGTTTTATTGCGTTTTTTTCATTATGGGACGTGTATGGTCGATACGTGAACAGAATGCATCATTGGAACCTTTGCGTACTGTTCGCGCCTTCTGTATGAGGTACAGCAGAACGTCTTTATAGCTATCTTAAGCCTATCAGTATGGAATCTTCCATATTGTGTATAACATTCAATTAAGGAGCGTGTTTTATCTATGAGCAAATTTAAAACCATGGATGGTAACGAAGCAGCTGCATGGGTGTCCTATGCATTTACTGAAGTTGCCGCAATTTATCCGATCACGCCGTCTTCTCCTATGGCAGAACATGTCGATGATTGGTCCGCCACTGGCATGAAAAACCTCTTCGGTCACAAAGTCAATGTCATTGAAATGCAGTCCGAAGCTGGCGCTGCCGGCGCATTCCACGGTTCCTTACAGCTGGTGCTTTGACCACGACGTACACCGCATCTCAGGGCTTCCTCCTCATGATGCCGAACATGTACAAAGTTGCCGGCGAACTCCTTCCGGGCGTATTCCACGTAGCTGCACGTGCTTTGGCTAACCATGCACTGAGCATCTTCGGTGACCATCAGGACGTTATGGCTGCTCGTGCAACGGGCTGCTGTCTCTTGGCCGAATCCAATGTTCAGGAAGTCATGGACCTCGCTGGGGTCGCTCATTTATCGGCAATTAAAGGTTCCTTGCCGTTCATCAACTTCTTCGACGGTTTCCGTACGTCTCACGAAATTCAGAAAGTTGAAGTCATGGATTTCGAAAACTACAGAAAACTCGTTGACTGGGAAGCTATCGACAGATTCCGTAAACGTGCTCTTAACCCGGATAACCCGCAGGTTCGCGGCACGGCTGAAAACCCGGACGTATACTTCCAGCACACAGAAGCTGCTAACAAATTCTATGACGCTATGCCGGATATCGTAGCTGACTACATGGACAAGATTTCTGAAATCACGGGCCGCTCCTACAAACCGTTCAACTACTACGGTGCTCCTGATGCAGAACACATCATCGTTTCCATGGGCTCTCTCTCCGACGTTGCTAAACAGACTGTCGACTACTTACAGAGCCAGGGCGAAAAAGTCGGTGCTATCAACGTTCACCTCTATCGTCCGTTCTCCAACAAATACTTGCTCAACGTTCTTCCGAAAACGGTCAAGAAGATTGCTGTCGTCGACCGCACGAAAGAACCGGGCTCCCTCGGCGAACCGCTTTATCTCGATATTGTCGGCTTCGTAAAAGAAGAAGGTCTTAACATCGACGTCATCGGCGGCCGCACCGGTATGGGCTCCAAAGACGTTCTTCCGGAAGACTTCCTCGCTGTCTTCAAAGAATTGAAGAAAGATCATCCGCTCAACGGCTTCACCCTTGGCATCGTCGACGACGTTACCAACCTCAGCCTTCCGCGCGAACCGAAAATGCCGCTTGATACCACGGGTCTTACGTCCTGTAAATTCTGGGGCTTCGGTTCTGACGGTACTGTCGGTGCTAACAAATCGGCTATCAAGATCATCGGCGACCACACGGATATGTATGCACAGGCATACTTCGCTTATGACTCCAAGAAATCCGGCGGCGTAACGATTTCTCACCTGCGTTTCGGTACTCGTCCGATTGACATGCCGTACCTCATCGACGCAGCTGACTACATCGCTTGCCATCGCCAGTCTATGTAGGTCGTTTCGATGTCCTCCGCGGCATCAAAGAAGGCGGCACGTTCATGCTGAACTGCACCTGGACCGATGAAGAACTGGAACACGAACTTCCGGCTCGCATCAAACGCGCTATCGCTAAAAACCACGTTAAATTCTACACCTTGAACGGTGACGCTATCGGCCAGAAACTCGGCTCGGCACTCGTATCAACATGGTCATGCAGGCTGCATTCTTGCCCTCGCTAAGATCATCCCTGTAGAAGACGCTGTTAAATACTTGAAAGACTCCATCATCAAGAACTACGGCAAAAAAGGCCAGAAGATCATTGACATGAACAATGGCGCCGTTGATGCTGGTATCAAAGAATTCCATGAAGTTAACTATCCGGCTTCCTGGCTGATGCTGTTGACGAAGTGTCGAAGGCGCCCGGCTACGAAGTACTTCACGGATGTTGCAAAACCGATGCTCGAACAGGTTGGCGACGATCTCCCGGTTTCCGCATTTGTCGGCCGCGAAGATGGCACCATGCCTTCCGGCACTTCGAAATTCGAAAAAGCTGGCCCGGCTCTGCACGTTCCTTCCTGGGATAACGAAAAATGTATCGGCTGCCTCCAGTGTTCCTTCGTTTGCCCGCATGCTACGGTTCGTCCGTGCTTGACGACCAAAGAAGAAACGGCTGCTGCTCCGGCTGGTTACAAAGTCGCTACGAAAGCTAAATCCGGTAAAGAATACGATTTGGCTATCGTTGTCGACCAGCTCGACTGCCTCGAATGCGGTTCTTGCGTAAACGTCTGCCCGGTTCAGGCCCTCACCATGGTTCCGAATACCGACGAAGAACGTAAGAAGATGGAATTCTGGTACTATGCTACGGAAAAGGTTGCTCCGAAAGCTAACCCGCAGAACAAGAAGACGGTTATCGGTTCTCAGTTCGAACAGCCGCTCCTCGAATTCTCCGGCGCATGCGCAGGCTGCGGTGAAACCCCGTATGTCAAACTCGTTACACAGCTCTTCGGCGACCGCATGATGATCGCTAACGCAACAGGCTGCTCCTCCATTTGGGGTGCATCGGCTCCTGTTTCCCCGTACACCATGAACGCTGCCGGCCACGGCCCGTCCTGGGCAAACAGCCTCTTCGAAGATGCTGCTGAATTTGGCCTCGGCATGTTCCTCGGCGTAGACAAAGTCCGCAAAGACTTGGTCGAAAACCTCGACGCTGCTAAAGCTGTCGCTTCTCCGGAACTCCAGGAAGCACTCAGCGACTGGGCTGCTCACGCTTATGAAGGTGAAGGCACTCGTGAACGCGCTGACAAATTGACGGCTCTCCTCGAAAAAGAAGCTGCCGGCAAACCGGTTCTCGAAGACTTCCTCGCTAAGAAACAGTTCTTCGTAAAACGTAGCCAGTGGATCATCGGTGGTGACGGTTGGTCCTACGATATCGGTTACGGCGGTGTTGACCATGTCCTCGCTTCGGACAACGACATCAACGTCCTCGTTCTCGATACGGAAGTTTACTCCAACACCGGCGGTCAGTCCTCTAAAGCTACCCCGACTGCAGCTATCGCACAGTTCGCTGCTGCCGGCAAACGCACCAAGAAGAAGGACCTCGGCATGATGGCTATTTCCTACGGTTACGTCTATGTAGCTCAGGTAGCTATGGGCGCTGACAAGAACCAGCTCCTCAAAGCTATCACCGAAGCTGAAGCATACCATGGCCCGTCCTTGGTTATCTGCTACGCTCCTTGCATCAACCATGGTATCCGTAAGGGCATGGGCAAGAGCCAGACGGAAGAAAAACTCGCTGTCGAATGCGGCTACTGGGATCTCTTCCGTTACAACCCGGATCTCAAAGAACAGGGCAAGAACCCGTTCAGCCTCGATTCCAAAGAACCGGATTACAGCAAATTCCAGGAATTCTTGCAGGGTGAAGTTCGTTACGCATCCCTCAAGAAGAGCTTCCCGGAAGAAGCCGAAGCTCTCTATGCTAAGACTGAAACTGACGCTAAGAATCGTCGTCATTCCTACGTCCGTCTGCAGAAGGGTTTTGAAGACTAATTTAAATGCACTTGCTGCATAGATAAATAGCGGAAAGGCTCTGCACGGTGGTTTCCACCATGCAGGGCCTTTTTGTTGTTATTTATGGGGAAGTAGAGTATAATAAATTGTGAATGGATTTTTATATTTTTATTTCTTTGTTATAATACTTAGATGAACTAGGGGGTCTCTTTCATGTCATCTAAAATGGGTACGCTCTGCATAGTCCTGGCAGCTCTTGCCTTTGGGACCATGGAAATTTCACTGAAGATCGCCGGTACGGCCTTTACGCCATTCCAGCTGACCTTTCTCCGCTTTCTCGTAGGCGGCATCCTGCTCATGCCGCTGGCCATCCGCGATATGAAGAAGCATCATATTCATATCGATCGGTCTGATTGGGGATATTTGGCCATTCTGGGACTGGTCAATATCTGCTTCAGCATGATTCTCTTCCAGATCGGCGTCAACATGGCCAATGCCAGCCTGGCAGCATCGTCTTTTCCAGTAACCCGATCTTCGTCATGATCTTTTCCTATTTTCTCATCCACGAAGCCTTTACGCGTAAGAAGGCCATCACCTTGGTGCTGAGCCTTATCGGCTGATCATTGTCGCCAACCCGGTGGATATCATCGAAAACGGTAACGTCGGGCTTCTGGTGTCCCTGGCAGCGGCCATTTCCTTTGCCTTCTACACGACCTTGGGAAAACTTCGAATCGCGAAATTAGGGGGCAACGTCGAAAACGCCTTCAGTTTTCTCATCGGCTGCCTGTTTTTGTTGGTCATTCTGATTTTCCACGGCGACCCGATCATTGCCGGTATCAACGCCCAGACTATCTGGCCGCTCCTGTACTGCTCACTGGTCGTCACCGGCTTTGGCTATCTGTTCTTCATGAAGGCCATTGAACTGACCGGCCCGTCCAATGCTTCTTTTGCCTTTTTCATTAAGCCGATCATCGCTCTCATCCTGGCTGCGATTATCTTATCGGAACCGATTACGGCCAACGCTGTCATCGGCTTGGCCCTCATCCTTCTGGCTGCACCATGGCTGGACTATCGAACACCTGCTTTTCCCGCATCATGCCATCGGCGAAATCGCCGGTCGTACCAACCATCCGGCTTGGATGAAGGAAGATACAGAATGCCCCTTGGTCGTTACCATTTCCCGTGAATTTGGCAGCGGCGGCCGCAATATTGGGAAACTTGTGGCCCGTAAGTTAGGCGTTCCTTATTACGATACGGAAATTTTCAACCGTACCCAGAAAGAACATCCGCAGACGGTCGTCGCCTGGTGCAAGGACCAGAAACGCCGCCTGGGGCCGCTCCTCTCCAAAGTTTATGAAGATTACGTCCACTATGCGTCGGGCTATGAATCGAACCAGATGGAAATGTTCCGCGACGAAGCGGAAGTCATTGAGCCTTGACGACGGGCCAATCCTGCGTCATCGTCGCCGCCTGGCAAACTACGTCCTGCGCAAACGGCCCAATACCTTCAACGTCTTCATTTCCTCGGACCCGGACTGGGCTGTCCAGCGCATCATGCTCCGGGAACACATCGATGCCGACCGGGCGACGAAACTTCGCAACCATGTCAACCAGGAACGGCGGGATCACTGCATGTACTGCACCGATTCGTACTGGGCTATGGCGCCAACTACGATTTGAGCCTTAAGTCCAGTGATTACGGTATCGTCAAGACGGCGGACCTCATCTTAGAAGCGGCTCAGCATCGCCTGACCATTTCTCAAGAAGATATCAATCCCTTAATTATGGGAAGCGACAAGGATTCGGCTAAGACCCGGACAAGGGCCGAAGTGATGCCGTCGTAAGATGATATTTTCGATATAAGGCTGTGATAGAGAGGGCTATTCGTGACTTTTCATGAATAGTCCTTTTTCGTATTCTCGAAAAGAAAAGGGCCGGCAGGGGAGACGTAAAGAACGGGTAAAATCCATTGGCGAGATGGAAATTAGGCTAAGTGCATATTAAATTTAGTCTTTATTTTGAGAATAGAAAGTGATAAAATAAGAATTGATTTATTGATAGTGATTATTCCTGAGAATGAGTTGTGATGCAAATGGAGAAAAGATGGCAGTTTGCCCCATCGAAGAGGGCCTTACGTCAGCCTTAACGGAACAACTGCATATATCGCCGATCTTGGCTCAGATACTGGCCAACCGCGGCATTGCCGATGTCGAGGAAGGGCGTCATTTTCTCCGGGACACCTTGACCGACATGGCCGATCCCTTCTTGATGGACGGGATGGAAACAGCCGTTCGTCGACTGAAACAGGCTGTAGAGGATAAAGAACGCATCGTCATCTATGGTGACTATGACGTCGACGGGATTACGTCGACGTCACTTGTTTATTCCGTCCTGCGCGATTTGGGGGCATCGCCGAAGTTTTATATCCCTGAACGCCAGAGTGAAGGCTATGGCCTCAATGAAGAGGCCCTGCAGCACTTAGAGCATGAAGCCGATGTCCTCATCACCGTCGACTGCGGCATTTCATCGTACGAGCTGGTCCGTGAGTTTTCACCTCGTCTCGATATCATCATTACCGATCATCACGAACCGCCGGAGGCGATACCGCCGGCCTTGGCCGTTCTCAATCCCAAGAAGCCCGGCTGTCCCTATCCCTTTAAGGAACTGGCCGGTGCCGGCGTGGCCTACGTCCTTTGCCGGGCCCTTTGGCAGCGCTGCTGTGACGAAGACCTGGCAGGCTATTCGGATCTTTCGGCCTTGGGTACCATTGCGACCTGGTGCCCTTAGTCGGGGAAAACCGCATCATCGTCCGTCAGGGGCTGGAATTGATGAAAAAAGGGCAGCGGACAGGCCTCTACGCCCTGCTGCGAGCTTCGGGACTGGCCGACAAAGAAATTACAGCCGGCCGCATCGCCTTTACGGCAGCCCCCAGGCTCAATGCCGCCGGCCGCATCAGTCATGCGACCAAGGGCGTCGAACTGCTTTTAGAGACCGACGCCGAAAAGGCGGCAGCCGCGGCCTCTGAGCTCAGTGAACTCAATGCCGAGCGCCAGGACATCGAGCATACCATTGCCAAAGAGGCCATCGCCCAAATCGAAAGCCAGCGAAGGGAAAGGGACGAGGTCCTCATCGCCAGTCATGAAGACTGGCATGTCGGCGTCATCGGCATTGCCGCTTCACGGCTCGTCGAAAAATACTACCGACCGGCCCTGGTCATCACCATCAGCGACGGCATCGGCAAAGGATCGTGCCGGAGCATTACCGGCTTCAATATGTATGAAGCCCTGCAGTCGGCTAAGGACCTGCTCATCCAATTTGGCGGCCACACGATGGCAGCCGGTTTTTCCATCAAAGCCGAAAACATCGAAGGCCTGCGCCAGCGGCTCCTTGACTATGCAGCGGCCCATATGACGGCCGACGATTACATTCCCTTGGTCCATTTAGATAAAGAGCTGGAAACGCAGGACGTTTCGCTGGATATGATCGCCGAACTGGCTTCGTTAGAGCCTTACGGCATGGGCAACAGCCGCCCCGTCTTTTCCATGCGGAACCTGACCGTCGACGAAATCCGGCCTATCGGGCGGAACAAGCAGCACGTACGCATCGTCGCCTGTGGCCCGCATAAGACACTCTTGAACGGCGTTGCCTGGTCTCAGCCGGAACTCTGTGACGCCATCGTCGAAGGCGATCTCATCGACGTTGCTTTCAGCTCGAACGCAACGATTTTAACGGCACGTCGTCGCCACAGCTGGTCATTCAGGACGTCCACGTCTTGAACAACGAGGCCGTGCTCAACCGGACGGTCATGGTAGATATCTACATGGCCTTGAAAAAACTCCTGCCCGAATGGGGGATGCCCGTTTGGCAGGTCCGGCGCCGCATGGCAGCCTCCCAGGCCGACCGCTACGACGTCCATACCATTTACGCGGCCATCGTCGTCCTTCGGGAAATCGGCGTCCTCAAAGTTCGCCAAGATGACGACGGTCCAGTCTATTATTTTCCTATCCTTGCAGGGAAAATGGATCTTCATATGTCTCCGACGTATGAAATGTATTGCAGGGAGTAAGGAGGTTTTTTATGGGAGAAAGAATTCAAGATGCCGAATTCAGGCACCTCATCGATACGATACACTCGTACCTGCCACAGGCAGACTGCGAAGATGTAACGAAAGCATATCACACGGCAGAAGAGGCCCATAAGGAACAGCATCGCGTCAGTGGGGAGCCCTATATCCTGCACCCCCTGGCCGTGGCCCAAATTTTGGCCGACATGAAAATAGATACGACGACGATCACGGCAGCCTTGCTCCATGACGTCGTAGAAGATACGGCCTGTACCCTTGAAGATCTTCGCAATGAATTCGGCCGCGAAGTGGCTTCCTCGTCGACGGCGTCACCAAGTTAAGCGTCTCAACTACCGGACGAAAGAAGACCAGCAGCTCAACAGCATGCGCAAGATGTTTTTGGCTATGGCCAAGGACGTTCGCGTCGTCGTCATCAAGCTTGCCGACCGCCTGCACAACATGCGGACCCTGCGCTACATGCGCAGCGACAAGCAGAAGCGGATCGCCCAGGAAACGCTGGAAATCTTTGCGCCCTTAGCGCACCGCCTCGGCATTTTCAATATCAAATGGGAGCTGGAGGATCTGTCCTTCCGATACCTCGAACCCGATAAATACTACGACCTCGTCGATCAGATGAAGCAGAAGCGACACGTCCGCGAAGAAATCGTCAACGAATCCATCGACGTCCTGAAAAAAGCCCTCGACGACGCCACATCCACTGCGAAATCAACGGCCGGCCCAAGCATTTTTACAGCATTTATAAGAAAATGAAGAAAGATAACCGCGACTTGAGCCAGGTCTACGACCTCTTCGCCATCCGGGTCATCGTCGACGACGTCAAGGACTGCTACGGTGTTTTGGGCATCGTCCACAGCTTGTGGAAGCCCTTGCCGTACCGCTTCAAAGACTATATCGCTATGCCCAAGCCCAATAACTACCAGTCGCTGCACACGACGGTTATCGGGACGCGGGGGCAGCCCGTTGAAATCCAGATTCGCACCTGGGAAATGCATCACATCGCCGAATACGGCGTCGCCGCCCATTGGCGCTATAAAGAAGGTAATCAGACGGCCAATAAGGACGCCTTTGATGAAAAGATGGGCTGGCTGCGAAACCTCCTAGAATGGCAGGATACGAGCAACCCTCAGGAATTCGTCAACGCCTTAAAGCTCGACGCCTTTTCGGACGAAGTCTTCGTCTTTTCACCTAGGGCGACGTCATCGACCTGCCCCAGGGGGCCATTCCCATCGACTTTGCCTACCGTATCCACACTGACGTCGGTCATCGCTGCGTCGGCGCCAAGATCAACGGCAAAATCGTGCCCCTCGACTACCGCCTGAAAAACGGCGATATCGTCGAAATCATCACATCCAAGACGGGCAAACCGAGCCTGGACTGGCTCAATATCGTCGGCAGCTCGGAAAGCCGTTCGAAGATCCGCAATTGGTTCAAGAAAGAAAACCGTGAGGAAAATATCGAAAAAGGCCTCGAAGCCTTGGAACGGGAATGCAAACGCCTTAACCATGACTGGAAGTCCTTGAACGTCGGCGGACGCCTGGGGCGGGTGGCTAAGCAGATGAACGCCGGTTCTGAAGACGATCTGGCAGCGGCCGTCGGCTACGGCGGATTTGCCGTCAATACAGTCCTCATCAAGCTCCTGGAACTGCAGAAGAAAGATCTGCAGAAGCAGGAAGAACAGAACAGCAGCCTGGTCATGCTGGAAAAATTGAAACCCAGAAAGCCGGTCAAACACAGCGGCACCGGCATTTTAGTAAAGGGAGAACCGGGCCTTCTCGTGCGCCTGGCTAAATGCTGCAGCCCTGTCCCGGGAGATCCCATCATCGGATTCATTACCCGCGCCGCGGCGTTTCAGTCCATCGTGCCGATTGTCCCAACGTCACCCACGGCCAGAGTGACGTCGATCGCCTGATCGATGTCGAGTGGGATTACGAAGGCGATGAACGCTTTGAAGTCAACATGGAAATCGTCGCCTACGACCGAACGGGCATCATGGCCGAAATCATGGCCGCCCTGGCCGAATTGAAGATTTCCATCTTAAGCATCAACGCCAAGACCAGCGATACGAAAAACGTCGTCATCCACATGGCATCAGCATCAAGGATCTGGCACAGTTTGAATTCATTGCTACCAAGATCCGCCGCTTGAAGGATGTCTATGCCGTCGAACGATATACAGGAGGAAGCATGCAATGAGAGCCGTCGTACAAAAGACGCTGACATCATCGGTTACCTCAGACGGCGTCCTCGTCGGTAAAGCTGCCGAAGGCCTTACGGTCCTCCTCGGCGTCTCCGTCGACGATGAGGAAAAGGACGCCCTGTACCTGGCCGATAAGATCGTTCACCTGCGGATCTTTGAAGATGAAGCGGGGAAACTGAACGATTCCCTGCTCGATAAGGGCGGGGACATGCTGGTCATCTCCCAGTTTACCCTCTATGGAGATGCCCGCCACGGCCGCCGTCCCAGCTATGTAGAAGCGGCTAAACCAGAACAAGCCGAAGCCTTATACACCCGATTCGTCGAAGCTGTCCGCGCCTTTGGCGTCACGGTGGCGACGGGGCGCTTCCGGACCCATATGGTCGTATCCCTTGAGAACGACGGGCCGGTTACCATTTTATTGGACAGCCAGAAAAACTTCTAAGGAGGAATCACCATGAGTATGCAATATATCAGCATGGAACTCGGACCGATCATGACCAACTGCTACATCGTCTATGACAGCGATACGAAAGAAGCCATGGTCGTCGATCCGGCTTGGGCCTATAATACCATCGACATGGCCTTGTCCCGCTATGAGCTGGATCTGAAATTCATCTTCCTGACCCATGGTCATGCCGACCACATCGGAGCCCTGCAGGAACTGCGCCAGCGCAAGAACGTACCGGTCTACGTCGGGGCCGGCGACGCCGGGCTCATCTCGAATTCGCATCACAACCTGTCCATGTTTATGGGACAGCCCATTGAATGCACGTCTGCCGATCACTTAGCAAAAGACGGCGACGTCATCAGCCTGGGCACGCTGCGATTCAAGGTCCTTGAAACGCCGGGCCATACGCCGGGCGGACTCAGCCTCTATGGGGAAGGCGTCGTCTTTTCCGGCGACACCCTGTTCCGCTATTCCGTCGGCCGGACCGACTTATACGGCGGCTCGTCGGATATCTTACTGGACAGCATTGAAAAGAAACTCCTGACCTTCCGGACGATACGGTCGTCCTGCCCGGCCACGGCCCGGCGACGACGATTGGCGACGAACGGATGGGCAATCCCTTCCTGGATGGAGCTGGTAAGCCATGATTACCTATAAGGAAGCAGAATTTTGGATGCGCGTTACCCTGCCGTCCTGGCACTGGCCCTGTTTTTAACGGTCCATGCCATCTACTGGCCGGCCATTGTATCCCTCATTCTGACTTTTATCCTTATGCCGATACGCGATGTCATCATCAAGGGCTTTCTGCGCCTTACAGGACGTAAACTGCCGACGAGCATTGCTATCCTTATCTCCTTTGTGGTCTTCATTTTCATCGTGACCGTCATTACCAACAGCATCGTAAAGCCCTTGGTCATCCAGACCAATCTGTTGGCGGCGAACTTCAGCAACTTAGTGAACCGAACGGCAGATTTGGTGGCGCAGATTGAAAATGAACAGACCCAGCTTTATATTCCTGACCAGGTAAAACGAATCATCAACGACGCCTTTACCAAAGTCAGCAACTACGGCATCGACGGCATTACCAACCTATTGCAGTCGGTCTTCGTCATTGCCGGGACGGTCGTCGAATTCTTCGTCGTACCCATCATTACCTTCTACTTCATGAAGGACGGCAGCCGCATGGTCCGGACCTTTGTCGGCATCTTTCCGGCAGGCTACCGCGATCACCTGGCATCGCTCTTCCTGGAAATCCAGCACGTCCTGAGCCGCTACATCCGCGGTCAGATCCTCATGAGCTGCATCATTGCCGTCCTGACCTTTATTGGCATGTGGGCCATGGGCGTACCGTATCCGATGGTCATTGCGCTGCTCGCGGCCATCACCGAATGGATTCCCATCGTCGGGCCGATCGTCGGTGCGGCGCCGGCCATTATTTTGGGGGCCTTGATCGATCCGGCGCTGGCCGTGAAGGTACTCATCTTCTACGTCGTCATTCAACAGATCGACAGCCACCTCATCATGCCCCAGGTCATGGGTGCCGTTATCAAACTGCATCCGGTGGTCATCATCATAGCCCTGCTCATCGGCGGGACCCTCTTTGGCATAGCCGGCATGATCCTTACCGTCCCGGTGACGGCAGTTTTACAGATTCTCTGCAAACATCTGTGGTTTTACAATTCCTATAGAGAAAAGGCGATGAAACAACATGGAAACGAATAAAAAAGAAATCATGGATACCATGATGAAACGCATGAAAGACAAGATTAAATTCAAAAAATATAAAATGACCTCTCAGCGGCAGATCATCCTTAGGACCTTCGTCGAAAGCCCGATTCGCCATATGAGCGCTGAAGAAGTCTTTGAATTGGTCAAAAAGAAAGCTCCCGATATCGGCTTGGCCACGGTCTATCGGACCCTTGATTTATTCACCCAGATGGACCTCCTCAAAAAACTCGACTTCGATGACGGCTGCAGCCGTTACGAATTGAACGACCGCGACAATGAAGGCCATTACCATCACCATCTCATCTGCCTCGGCTGCGGCAAAGTATGGGAATGCGAAGACGACCTTCTGGAAACGCTGGAAACGATTTTGGAAAAGCAGCTTCACTTCCATACCGTCGACCATCAGCTCAAGGTCTACGGCTATTGTGAAGAATGCCAGAAAAAGCGCGATGCCGAAGCGGAAGCCGAAGCTGCCGCGAAAGAAGCGGAATAAGATGTCTGTAAAGACCTATACGTACTGCGGTCCCGAAAGCCTGCATTCCCTCATCGGCCAGGTCATGGCCTCCCTGGCTATGTCGCGGTCGGGAAAGCCGCGACGTCGGAGCTGCCATCACCCTCAGGGACGATGGCAGCCATCTTTATGTCGGCTGTACCTTTACGGACGACGGGCGGTCCTGGTCTTCTGAAATCGGTCTCTTGTCGAAAGAAGACCCGCGAAAGATTGTCAAAGACTGCCTCATTCACTGGCATCAACGCTTTTTAGGTCACGGCCCCGGTCCGTGGGGAACCCTCATCGGCGTGCGGCCGACGAAACTTGTCCACCATCTCTTTGACCAGGGCCTTGACGAAAAGGCTGCCGAAAAGGTATTGACCGACGATTATGACGTCGCTGAAAAGACGGCCAGGGACCTCGTCGCCATGGCTCAGCTTCAGCGGCCCTATGTGACGGATCGCGGCCGCAAACTGGCCCTCTACGTCGGCATCCCGTACTGCCCCAGTCACTGCCTGTACTGCTCTTTCCCGTCACGCCTCATCGGCGGGGAAGGGAGGACCAGCTCACGGCCTTTCGCGATGCCATGCTGCGAGACTTCGACGATCTGGCGGCTCTTTGCCGGGACTACGATCTCGACGTGACCAGTCTCTACGTCGGCGGCGGGACGCCGACCTGTCTGCCGCAGCCGGTGTTGCAGCCCCTCATGGAGCGCCTGGCCAAGAATTTTCCCAACGCCGGCGAATGGACCGTCGAAGCGGGCCGTCCCGATACGGCTGAAGAAGGCGTCCTTACCATGCTTAAAGGCTGCGGCGTCAACCGCATCAGCGTCAATCCCCAGACCATGCAGCAGCACTTGCTCGACGCCTTGGGACGGCGCCACCGCGTCGAAGATATTTATACCATGTATGAGGCCTGCCGCAAGGCGGGATTTTCCGTCATCAACATGGATTTCATTGCCGGACTTCCCGGCCAAACCGTGGCCGATATGCAGGAAAATATGGAAATAGTTTGCAAACTGCACCCGGAAAATGTTACAATTCATACGTTAGCATTAAAAAAACGGGCACCTCTATTCCATCATGACCTGCGGGAACAGATTCCGCCGGCTGAGGTGACGGGCCGCATGGTCAGTCTTTGTCAGTCCGTCTTAGAAGACGGCGGCTACGTCCCGTATTATATGTACCGCCAGAAGTATATGGCCGCCAGCTTTGCCAATATCGCTACGCCTTGCCGGGCACTGTCAGTGCTTATAATATCGAAATGATGGAGGAACGGCAGTCTGTCTTGGCAGCCGGACCGGGCGGGGCGACGAAGTTCCTCGGCCGCGACGGTCATACGCTGGAAAAAGTATATATGCCGAAAGATGTCAATACATACATACAGGCGCTGGACGACAAAATAGCTCGGCGCCGCCGTTTGTGTGCTATCGTATACGGAGGAGAGGATATTTAAAATGGCTATTACTGCACCGAGAGGTACGCAGGATTTCCTGCCGGAACAGACGGCGGAATGGCAGTGGCTGGAAGCAAGAATCCGGCAGATCTGCTCGCTCTATGGTTTCGGCGAAATCCGTACGCCTATGTTTGAAAGTACCGAATTATTTTTAAGAGGTATCGGGGAAACGACGGACGTCGTTACCAAAGAAATGTATACCTTTGAAGACCGCGGCGGCCGCAGCATGACCCTGCGTCCGGAAAATACGGCATCCGTCGTCCGGGCCTTTCTCGAGCACAAGCTCTACGGCGAACCGCAGGTCCATAAATTATACTATATGGGGCCCATGTTCCGTCATGATCGCCCCCAGGCCGGCCGCTACCGCCAGTTCACCCAGTTTGGCGTCGAAGAAATCGGCTCCAAGGATCCGGCCGTCGATGCAGAAATCATCGCCATGGCCTTCCAGCTCTTCCGGGAACTGGGCCTGACGGATCTCGTCCTGCACCTCAATTCCGTAGGCTGCCCGAAGTGCCGTCCCGTTTACCGTCAAAAACTGCTCGATTTCTTCGCCGACAAGAAGGATCAGCTCTGTGACGACTGCAATTCGCGGCTGGAAAAGAATCCGCTCCGCGTCCTCGACTGCAAAGAAGACGGCGAAAAGATGATGAAAATGGGCGTGCCCTTGATTACGGATAATCTCTGCGACGAATGTAAGGAACACTTCCACAAAGTCCAGGAATATCTGACGGCCATCGGCATTCCCTTTACCCTCGACCCGCGCCTGGTCCGCGGCCTCGACTACTATACCAATACGGCCTTTGAAATCATGTACGCTCCCCTGGGCGCACAGAGCACGGTCTGCGGCGGCGGCCGCTACGACGGCCTCATCGAAGAAGTAGGCGGTCCGTCGACGCCGGGCATCGGCTTTGCCATCGGCATGGAACGACTGCTCCTGACCTTGAAGGAACAGGGCCTCATGCCGCCCATGGATGCTAAAAAGCCGGTATTCATCGTCGCCCTCGGCGATGCGGCCAAGACCAAGGCCTTTGAACTCCAACAGGCCCTGCGCCAAAAGGGCTTCTATGCTGAAATCGACCTCTTGGGCCGCAGCATGAAAGGGCAGATGAAGTCGGCCAATAAACTTGGCGCCGATTATACGGTCATCATCGGGGAAGATGAATTGGCCAATGGCGCTGCCATGGTCCGCGATATGGCCAGCAAAGAACAAGTCAGCGTTCCCCTTGATGGGATTGTTGCATATATGGAAACACACAAGAAGGGATGATTTACTCATGGATACAATGGAAGGTTTACACCGCTCCCACTACTGCGCTGAAGTAAGCGAAGCGGATAAGGGCAAAGAAGTCGTCTTGACCGGCTGGGTTGAACGCCGCCGCGACCACGGCGGATTGATTTTCATCGACCTCCGCGACCGCACGGGCATCGTACAGGTCGTCGCTTCCCCGGACTACGAACAGGCTTCTTTCGATAAGGCAGAACAGGTCCGCACGGAATACGTTCTCGTCGTCCGCGGCGTCGTCCGCATGCGTGACGCCGACACGGTCAACCCCAAGATGAAGACCGGCACGATCGAAATCCGCTGCGAAGAACTGCGCATCCTCAATTCGTCGAAGACGCCGCCGTTCTACATTGAAGACAACATCGACGTCGACGAAAAGATCCGCCTGAAATACCGCTACCTCGACCTTCGCCGTCCGGAAATGCAGAACAACCTCATCATGCGCCATAAAGTAAAGCATGCCATGCGTACCTTCTTGAACGGCCACGGCTTCATCGATATCGAAACGCCGGAACTGTGCAAGAGCACGCCCGAAGGCGCTCGTGACTACCTCGTACCGAGCCGCGTCAACGAAGGCAAGTTCTATGCACTGCCCCAGTCCCCGCAGATCTTCAAACAGCTTTTGATGATCTCCGGCATGGACCGTTACTACCAGATCGCCCGCTGCTTCCGCGATGAAGACCTGCGTGCCGACCGTCAGCCGGAATTTACCCAGCTCGACATGGAAATGTCCTTCATGGACCAGGACGAAATCCTGACCCTCGTCGAAGACATGGTACACTATATCTTTAAAGAAACTTTGGGCACGACGTCAAGCTCCCGATTCACCGCATGACTTGGGACTACGCCATGGAAAACTACGGCTCCGATAAACCGGACCTGCGTTTCGACATGAAATTTACCGACGTCACGGAACTCGTAAAAGACACGGACTTCAAAGTCTTCCGCAGCGTCATCGATAACGGCGGTCAGGTTAAAGCCATCAACGTCAAAGGCGACGCCGACATTCCTCGCCGCGAACTGGACGGCCTCGTCGAATACGTCAGCCACTACGGCGCTAAAGGTCTCGCTTGGATCGGCTTCCTCGAAGACGGCACGCTGAAATCGCAGATCAAGAAATTCTTCGGCGAAGACAAACTCCTTGAAATCGGTAAAGCCTGCGGCGCTGAAAAAGGCGACTTGGTCCTCATGATCGCCGACAAACCGAAAGTCGTAGCAGCCGCTCTTGGCGAACTGCGCAAAGAAATGGCCCGCCGCATGAACCTCATCGACGAAAACGAATTCGCTTTCACCTGGGTCGTCGACTTCCCGATGTTTGAATACAGCGAAGAAGAAAAACGCTACGTCGCCATGCACCATCCGTTCACGGCTATGCGCGATGAAGACTTGGATAAACTCGAAACCGATCCGGGTCACGTCTATGCCAAGGCTTATGACCTGGTCCTCAACGGCATCGAACTCGGCGGCGGCTCCCTCCGTATCTACCAGCCGACGTCCAGCAGCGCGTCTTTAAGGCCATCGGCCTACGCCGAAGAAGCAGAACAGAAATTCGGCTTCCTCCTCCGGGCCTCGAATACGGTGCACCGCCCCATGGAGCCTGGCCTTCGGCTTGGACCGCATGATCATGCTCATGCTCCAGAGAAAGTCCATCCGCGACGTCATCGCCTTCCCGAAGACGCAGAACGCTATCGATCCCATGAGCGAAGCTCCGTCGACGGTCGCTTTGAAACAGCTGCATGAACTTCACATCCAGGTAGAAGAAGACTTAGTCAGCAAATAATCTGTATACCATAAACTCAAAGAGAAGCTGTCCTTACGGGCGGCTTCTTTTTTGATACATAGATTGACAAACATCAATATGAGATTTATACTATTTATAGATTGATGTTTGTCAATATGAAAAGGAGGATCATCATGGAAGAAAGGGAAGCCGTTCGCGTATTTAAAGCCTTAGGGGATGAAAAGCGGCTGCGCATTTTGTCGCTTTTGCGGCAGGGAGAGCGCTGCGCCTGCGTCCTCTTAGAAGACCTGAACTTGTCCCAGCCGACCTTATCCCATCACATGAAGATTCTCTGTGATGCCCGGCTGGTTACGGGACGCAAAGAGGGGAAATGGGTCTACTATTCTCTGAACGCTCGACAAGGAGACGTCCTGCAGCAAGTGGTTGGCGACTTGATGAAGCCATCCGGAACTTCTGTGGCAGATGATGCCGACCGCTGCTGCTAAATTAGCCGGTTTTTTTGTACCTTATATATTGATAGATATAAATATATGAATTTATTTAGGAGGCTTTATCATGAAACAGATGGAAATTTTTGAACAAGCCATGTGCTGCCCGACCGGTCTCTGCGGTCCTTCTATTGATCCGGAATTATTACGTCTGTCGTCGGTTCTTGACGCCTTAAAAGAAAAGGGCATCGTCGTCGGCCGGTATAACTTATCGAACGATCCTTTGAAATTCGTTCAGACCAAGGTCGTCACCGATTTTCTCCAGAGTCACGGCCCGGAAGAGCTGCCATTGGTCCTCGTCGACGGCGCTATTCAATTTTCCGGCCGTTATCCGACGAACGATGAATTTGCAGATATTCTCGGCTTTGACGCAGCCATCTTGCAAGACGCTGTTGAAGCCGGGCGTGATGCAACGGATGATTCGTCATCGTGCTGCTGCGGAGACAGCGCTGACAACTCTTCGTGCTGCGGTGACGATACAAGCGCCTCTACTTCCTCGTCTTGCTGCTGCGGTGATGACGGCTCGTGCTGCTAAGGAGGCTCCGTGATGACCTTATATAATCCTTTGGAAGTGGTTCAGACAAAGTATCTCTTTCTGACCGGAAAGGGCGGCGTGGGCAAGACCTCTGTTGCCTGCGCCACTGCCGTTGCCCTGGCCGATGCCGGCCGCAGGGTGCTGCTCATCAGTACCGATCCGGCATCCAACCTGCAGGACGTCTTTTCCATGGAACTCAGCGATAAGGCGGTTCCCATTCCCGAGGCGGCTAACTTATTGGTTGCGAACTTAGATCCCATACAGGCAGCGGCGGCCTATCGGGAAAGCGTCGTCGCCCCTTACCGCGGCCTCCTGCCGGAAGCGGCCCTGCACAATATGGAAGAACAGCTGTCCGGATCGTGTACCGTCGAAATTGCTGCCTTCAACGAATTTACCCGCTTCCTCACCGATGGCGAAATAAGCAAATCCTATGACCACATCATCTTCGATACCGCGCCGACCGGGCATACCCTGCGGATGCTGCAATTGCCGTCGGCGTGGAGCCAATTTATTCAAACCAGCAAGCACGGCGCCTCCTGCCTGGGACAACTGGCTGGCTTAGAGTCCAAAAAAGAATTGTATAAACAGGCCGTTCAGACCTTAGCCAACGGGACCCAGACGACGATGCTCCTCGTTGCCAGACCGGACCTGCTGCCGCTGAAAGAAGCGGGCCGCGCTTCGGCGGAATTAGCAGCCCTCGGCATTGTCCGTCAAATCCTCATCATGAACGGTAAACTTACGGTTTGGGACGACGACGTTACGCACGGCCTTTATGAAAAACAACAGGCCGCGCTGAAGGACTTGCCGCCTTCACTTGCAGCCCTGCCGATTTTTGACGTTCCTCTACGGTCTTATAATGTGACCGGCCTTTCCCATGTACGGGCCTGCTCAAGGGGGAAGTGGCTGACGGGACCGCTTCATCTGAAACGATGAAAGACGTAAGTCCCTTGTCTGCCGTCATCAATGATTTAGAACGTCAAGGCCGAAAGATCATCTTTACCATGGGCAAGGGCGGTGTCGGCAAGACGACCGTTGCCGCAGCCATTGCCAGGGAACTTTCCCGCCGCGGCCATCGCGTTCAGTTGACGACGACCGATCCGGCGGCTCATGTAGATGACCTCGTCGAAAAGACGGAAGGCCTGCGTGTAAGCCGCATTGACCAGGAAGCCGCTTTACAGCAGTATCGAAAGACAGTCTTGGCCGAAGCGAGAAAAACGGACTGGGCAAAGCGGATCTAGCCTATATCGAAGAAGATCTGCGCTCGCCATGTACGCAGGAAATTGCCGTCTTCCATGCCTTTGCCGATATCGTCGACCAAGGGGAGGACCAAATCATCGTCATCGATACGGCGCCGACTGGCCACACCCTGCTCCTCTTGGAATCGACGGAAAACTACGATAAAGAAATTCGCCGGACCCGCGGCATAACGCCGCCATCGGTCCAGCACTTGCTGCCGCGCCTTAAAAGTGACGACACGGAAGTGGTCATCGTCACCCTGCCGGAAGCGACGCCGGTCTATGAAGCCTTGCGCCTGGAAGAAGACCTAAAGCGGACGAAGCTTCAGGGCCGCTGGTGGATCATTAACAAGGCCTTTTGTAAGGCCGCGACGACGAGTCCCTTGCTCCGTGCCAAAGCTGCTCATGAAATTCCGTGGATCAATACGGTTCATGACCATACAAAGGGCCATACAGCCTCATATCCTGGAAATCGGATGAAGTGCGGGGACAAATCTTAGAAAAATTATAATCAACCCCGTGTCTTGACGAAAGTTCCTGACATGATGGTCTTGTCCGAAGTGCTTGGCAATGAAGCAGGCGATTCTCACTCATGCAAAAAGGACGCTATGAACATGTTCACAGCGTCCTTTTTGTATATGGTTATGGGGTTTACCCTGTTGAGCTGGCAACGCCTGCGAAACAATAAACCACCCGCTATGCGGGTGTGTTCCAATAGTTATACAAAAAAATCACCTTTCCAGTATAATAGAGGTGTCCAAGCCACTATTACATTAAAAGGAAAGGTGATTCATATGGCGAAGAAAGCCAATGATTTAGCACATACGAAATGGTTGTGCAAATATCATATCGTCTTCACACCTAAGTATAGACGAAAAATTATTTTCAATCAATATAGACGCGATTTGGGAGAGATACTGCGGCAATTGTGCAACTATAAAGGAGTTGAGATATTGGAAGGGCATCTTATGCCCGACCATGTGCATATGTTGGTAAGTATTCCACCGAAATTGAGCGTTTCTTCGTTCATGGGATACTTAAAAGGAAAATCAGCGTTAATGATGTTCGATAGGCACGCCAATCTCAAGTATAAATTTGGGAATCGCCATTTCTGGTCAGAAGGGTATTATGTAACCACGGTAGGATGAACGAAAAAACGATTCGAAAATATATCCAGGACCAAGAAAAAGCAGATATTATGAAGGATAAATTAAGTGTAAAAGAATATGAAGACCCGTTCAAGTCCACGGAAAAGTGATGGGGAAATCCCTTTAGGGATACGTGACGTGTGAAATGCACAGTGGCTTGAACGAAGTGAAAGCCAGCGCCTTGAGACGCTGGCTTTCAGCAACAAAGGCTTATAGCCGCCCGTCGAGCCACCCGTTTTACGGGTGGAGGCGACTGCATTTGAAACAGGCTTGACATTTGAAGGGGCGGCGAGTACCATAAAGAAGCTATTATTTTGCAAAAAGGAGGATTCTTGATGTTTGGTACCATTCCTTTAAAATATGTACTGCCCCTATTAGGCTTGACCGTATCGGCCTTTATTTTTAATACATCGGAGTTCATGCCCATTGGGCTGCTCATCGATATTTCCCAGTCCTTCGGGATGACCGAGGACCAGACGGGCATCATGATTACGATCTACGCCTGGATGGTGGCCTTATTGTCCCTGCCGCTGATGCTGGTGCTCTACCGCATTGAGCTGCGAAAACTCTTGTTGGCGACCCTCAGCGTCTTTGCCTTAGGGCAGTTCCTGTCGGGGATTGCCGTCAACTATCCCATGCTGGTCGCGGCCCGTATCCTCGTGGCCTGTGCCCACTCCGTTTTCTGGTCCATTGCAGCCCCCATGGCGGCCCGTTTAGTGACCCGGGTACATCGCCCTTTGGCCCTTAGCATGATCATTACCGGTTCGTCGGTAGCCATGATATTCGGCCTTCCCTTGGGCCGCGTCATCGGCCTCTACGCCGGTTGGCGCATGACCTTTGTCAGCATCACCGTCGTCGCCCTGTTGGTTCTCATTTACCTGTTCCGCGTCGTTCCGACCCAGCGCAGCAATTCGTCCTTTTCGCGGGAAGATTTGCCGCGGCTCTTAAAAAATCCCCTCGTCGTCAGCGTCTATTTGATTTCCGTATTGTTTGCGACGGCCTATTTTACCGTCTACAGTTATATCGAACCCTTCCTGAAGCTGGTCGCTCAGTTCAGTGCCAACGGGATTACGTCGACGTTGATGCTCCTCGGCGTCAGCGGTCTTATCGGCAGCTATATCTTCTCGCATTTTTACAACCACTACCGCTACGGCATCATCCGCTTGGGCTTTATCGGCCTGGTGTCGATGCTGTCCCTGTGGCAGCTGGCTTCTTCCCAGTGGGAATGGATGCTGGCCGTCTGCCTGATTTTAGGCTGCTCGTCGACCCTGTTTAACGTCACCTTCCAGGCTGAACTCATTCGCCAAGTCCCGTCGGGCGCGACGCCAGTGGCTATGTCCATCTTTTCCGGGATCTTCAATGTCGGTATCGGACTGGGGACCTGGATCGGCGGCCGGACCATGGCTTACGGCTTCTTGCCCTACATCGGCTACGTCGGTGCCGGCATTGGATTGTTGGCTCTCGTCTACTGCTTTACGGCTTATTTCCACTTCCTGGGGCGCCCCGATTCCACCCTCCACGAGTAGGGAAGGGAAGAGTTTGTGAAATTTATAAAAAAAGTACTTGCTTTTTCCAGGGAGTTCTAGTATAATAACACTTGTTCCGGTCGGAGCGGCCGAGACGAGTTATTCCTCAATAGCTCAGTTGGTAGAGCAATCGGCTGTTAACCGATTTGTCGTAGGTTCGAGTCCTACTTGAGGAGCCATGGCCCTTGGTCAAGTGGTCTAAGACATCGCCCTTTCACGGCGAGAACATGGGTTCAAATCCCGTAGGGGTCACCAAGACGATAAAGAGTTGTCTCATTGAGATGACTCTTTATTTTTTGTCTATATGTTACAGAATTATTATATATTGTTAAAATATTTTTGATATTTATAATTTAGCATAGTAAAAATCTAATTATGTAAAATTAATAAGACAAAATCCTTAATATATAAACATATGTCTTCTGTAAAAATACTTGAAGGACTAAGCTCCCTTGACGATAGACAGGGGAAAGCGTATAGTAAAGATAGCAAAAACGCATCATTATAATTCAAAGGAGGGACGCTGCTATTTGCAGCAAACAACATGAGTGAACAAAAAGTAACCCTACAAATGATTCAAGAAGCCCAGGAGCGGCTGAAAGGAGTCGCCCAAAAGACAGGGCTGTCGTACAGCAACTCGGTCAGTGACCTGGCAGGCTGTAAAGTCTATTTGAAACTGGAAAACCTCCAGCGTACCGGTTCCTTTAAACTGCGCGGTGCCTATAATAAGGTCGCATCGCTGACGCCGGCAGAACGGGAAAAAGGCGTCATTGCAGCCTCGGCCGGCAACCACGCCCAAGGCGTAGCCCTGGCCGCCAGCGAATACGGCTGTCAGTCGGTCATCTGCATGCCGAAACATGCGCCTCTGAGCAAGATTGCCGCCACCAAAGGCTACGGCGCCAACGTCGTCCTTCACGCGACTTCTTCGATGAAGCAGCAGCCAAAGCCGTTGAATTGACGGCAGAACACGGCTATACCTTCGTCCATCCCTTCAATGATCCGGAAGTCATTGCCGGCCAGGGGACGATCGCTCTTGAAATCATGGAACAGCTTTCCGATGTCGATGCCATCGTAGCCCCGATTGGCGGCGGCGGCCTCATTTCCGGCCTGGCCGTAGCTGCTAAGAGCGTCAATCCGAAGATCAAGGTCATCGGCGTTCAGACAGAAAACATGCCGTCCATGAAGGTTTCTATGGAAAACGGCCAAGCCATCGCCTGCAACGGAAAAGCAACCTTAGCCGATGGGATCGCCGTCAAGGTACCGGGCGATTTGACCTTCTCCATCTGTCAAAAGTACGTCGATGAAATCGTCACCGTCGATGAATCGGAAATCGCCAGCGCCATCCTGATCCTCCTCGAACGAGGCAAGACCGTTGCCGAAGGGGCCGGTGCCGTACCGGTAGCAGCCCTCATGAACGGCAAGATCTCCGGCATCCGCAATAAGAAGGTCGCGGCTCTTGTAAGCGGCGGCAACATCGACGTCAACAATATGACCCGGGTTATCAATCAGGGCCTTATCCGCTCGCAGCGCAAAATCTTCTTCCAGACCATCATTCCCGACGTGCCCGGCGAATTGGTCAAGCTCCTGTCGATCATTGCCGATACGAGTGCCAACGTCCTTTCCATTACCCACGAACGCAGCCAGCACGGTATCAGCATGGGTACGACCGCTGTATCGCTGGAATTGGAAACGGCCAATGAAAAACACGTTGAAAAATTGATGAATGTCCTTCGGGATAATCATTACTTCGTCATGCTGAAATAAGGGGGAATATACCATGGAAGATCATAAAGAAGGTGCCAACAATCTGGAACGGGGCTTAAAGCCCCGTCACGTTGAAATGATCGCCCTTGGCGGGACGATTGGTGTCGGCCTGTTCATGGGCTCGGCCAATACGATTCAGATGGCAGGGCCGTCGGTCCTCATCTGTTATGCCGTTACCGGCGTCGTCATGTTTTTCATCATGCGTATCATGGGCGAAATGCTCTATCAGGAACCGGTTACGGGTTCTTTTGCAACCTATGGCCATAAGTATATCAGCCCCTTCATCGGCTACCTTACGGCTTGCTCCTACTGGTTCTTGTGGGTCGCTGTCGGCCTGTCGGAAGTCACGGCCGTCGGCATTTACGTCCACTATTGGTTCCCCTTGCTGCCGCAGTGGATATCGGCCCTGGCCGGCATGGCTATCGTCGCCATCGCCAACATGGCCGCCGTCAAGTATTACGGGGAATTTGAATTCTGGTTCGCCTCATCAAGGTCGTCACCATCATCGTCATGCTCATCGTCGGCGGTGCCGTCATCCTCTTTGGCTTCGGCAATGCAGGCGTAGCCATGGGCTTCAGCAACCTCTGGGAACACGGCGGTTTTATGCCTAACGGTTGGGGTGGTATGCTGGCTGCTATGTGCGTCGTCGCCGCGGCTTTCCAAGGCGTCGAACTGGTAGGTATTACGGCAGGGGAAGCGCAGAATCCGAAACATACTTTAAAACGAGCTGTTAATAATATCGTTTGGCGTATTCTTATTTTCTATATCGGCTCGATTTTCGTCATTCTCTGTATCTATCCCTGGAACGAAGTCAGCTACATCGGCAGCCCCTTCGTCATGACCTTCGCTAAAGTCGGTATCTCGTCGGCAGCGGCCATCATCAACTTCGTCGTCCTGACGGCAGCCCTTTCCGGCTGCAACAGCGGCATGTACAGTTCGGCCCGCATGATCTATACCCTGGCCCAGAACGGACAGGCTCCGAAATGCTTCCTGAAACTGTCGAAATCGGGCGTTCCCCGCAACGGCATCAGCGTTACGATCATCGTCTTGTTTATCGGCGTTATCTTAAACTACCTGATCCCGAATTCGAAGCTCTTCCTCTACTTGTACAGTGCTTCCGTTTTCCCCGGCATGGTTGCCTGGTTCGTCCTGGCCTATGCCCAGAAGAATTTCCGTAAGGCCTGGGGTCCGGAAGTCATGGCTAAACACGAATTCAAATCGCCGCTATATCCGTATTCTAATTATTTCTGCATCCTGTTCCTAGTCCTGGTTACCATCGGCATGCTCTACAACCCCGATACGCGGATGTCCATCTTCTCGTCGTGGGTCTACATGGCAGCCGTCGTCATCGCCTGGTTTGCCTGCGGCCTGAACAAGAAGAAGTATGATAAAGAAGGCCACTTGATTAAGACAGACGAAGAAAAATAAGGTATAATGAAGTTATTATAAAGGCATTATTTATTCTAAAGGAGATGCATTTACATGGCAGTACAGGTTATTAGTACCACAAAAGCTCCCGGTGCCGTAGGCCCTTATTCTCAGGCTATCAAAGCCGGTGATTTCCTCTTTGCATCCGGTCAGATCGCCATCGACCGGAAAAGGGCAAAGTCGTTGCCGGAACGGTCGTCGGCCAGGCTGAACAGTGCATGAAGAACGTCGGTGCTATCTTGGAAGAAGCAGGCCTCAGCTACGATAATGTCGTCAAGACGACGGTATACTTGACGGACATCAATTTCTTCGGCGCCGTCAATGAAGTCTACGGGAAATATTTCCAGAAGACCCTCCCGGCTCGTTCGTGCGTCGAAATCAGCCATCTTCCGAAAGACGTCTTCGTCGAAGTAGAAGTCATCGCTTACTGCGGGAAATAAAACTTTATTTCGCACCGTTGTAGAAAAGATCTTTTCTCAGTGTTACAACGTTGTAAGTCATTTGAAATAGTGGTGCATTTATCATAGCACCACTATTTTTTATGCGCCATTATGAAATGCTTATGAAGCTGTATGAGAAATCTCAGGTATCGTAATTAGAGGTTATGGTTTATGCGGACTTCAAAGGCTAAGACGCGCCAATCTTTTGGAGGGCCCTCGATTTGAAACTCCCGAAGATTAGGATTCGATGGCCAGTGCATCAGAGGCTGCTGCTAAACACATAAAGAGCTTCATAGGTTTCCGGAATGCCTGAGAAAGAGCCGTGTCGAGAGGAGGAATCTGTATGATACAACATAAAAAACAGTCGGCAGACGCCAAGACAAAACCCTTAACCGGTGTTCGTGTCCTGGATATGACCCATGCCTACAGCGGACCGTTTTGCACCATGCATCTGGCCGATCAGGGGGCTGAGGTCATCAAGTTGGAAGTGCCGGGAAAAGGGGATCAGTCCCGTGGGTGGGCCCCTTTTAAGAATGGCGCCAGCGGTTATTATGCCTATATCAATCGCAATAAGTTTGGTCTGACCCTCAATCTGAAAACGGAAGAAGCAAAGCCATTTTCAAAAAATTAATCAAAGAAGTCGATGTCGTTTGTGAAAACTTTCGCGTCGGTACCATGGAAAAATTGGGCCTGGGTTATGATGTATTGAAAGAAATCAATCCGTCGCTGATTTATGCTTCGATTTCCGGTTTTGGTTTGGAAGGGCCGGAAGCGGAACGCCCCAGTTATGATCTCATTGCCCAGGCGATGGGCGGACTCATGAGCATGACCGGTGAGAAAGGCCATATTTATAAAGTTGGCTCGTCGATTGCCGATAACTACTCCGGTACGTATTTGTCGCTGGCGATCGTCATGGCTTTATTCCAGCGGGAACGCACCGGGATGGGACGGCGTGTCGATGTATCGATGGTAGATACGATTTTCTCTATTTTGGAAATGGGGGCCATGTACTACACACTCAACGGCAATATTGTAGAACCGGTAGGCAATAGAACCCTATCGGTGACTCCCTGCGATATTTTTGAAGCGGCTGATGGACAATTTGTCCTGGTTTGCGGGACCCAGCGATTTTGGCGGTCTTTGTGCAGCGTCATGGGACAGCCGGAATTGGCCGATGATCCTCGCTTTGCCGATAATAAACTGCGCTGTGAGCATCCGGATGAATTAAAAACGACTATTGAATCATGGAGCCGGCAGCACCGTCTTGATGAACTGGAAGAGTTGATCGTCGGTGCAGAAATTCCTTTTGGACGGATTGCCGATACCAAGGGTGCTTGTGAAAACCCTGTCATAAAACGGCGGCATATGCTTTGGGAGATTGACGATCCCGCTATGGGAGGAACTATCTCTATGCCGGGAACCCCGATTAAAATTCACGGATGTAAGATAGGCCCCTTCGTCCGGCTCCTGCCTTAGGACAGCATACCGATGATATCCTCAAAGAAATCGTTCATCTTACCGAGGAAGAGATTGCCCGTCTGCATGAAGAGGGTGTCATTTAATTGCGGCCGGAAAAAGTGACGATCTACTGATCGTAGGCGGGAATCCTTTGAAACATATTCGGGATATTCGAGTCGAAAATATGGACGTCGTGATGAAGAAAGGCGACTTGATTCGTCATCGATTTAAATAAGCTCAGATTTTACAAACAGAGTGATTGCGAATGCAGATCGTGCCCTTTTATGAATTTTGCTTTCTGAACTTCATAGAGGGGTACATTTTTTTAGGTCTTTTTGATATCATAGAAGGAAATCAAACCATTCATGTCTAATATCTATAATATAAGGATATATACATACGACGACTTGTACGCCGTTTTCTATTAAAGGAGTGATACCATATGGCAAAACGTACTGCATCGGATATTATGGAAAAGAATTTTATTACGGCCAGCCCGGAAACGTCGGTATTTGATTTGGTCAATCTGTTCGTCAAGAATCATATTACGGCTATTCCCATCATCAATGACAAGGAAGAATTGGTCGGCATCGTAACCGACGCGGACTTACTGTACAAAAAGGTAAAGCCCCATGTTCCGCACTACGTCAATCTGCTCGGCGCCAGCATCTATTACAACGGCATCAGCGAATACGACAAGGGCTTTAAGAAACTCTTGGCATGCACGGCCCGGGACATGATGACCAAAGACGTCATCATTGCTGCACCCGATGCCGATGTCGAACAGATCGCCGGCGTCATGGTTGCCGAACACTTGAAAGTCATTCCTATCGTCGAAGAAAAGCACATCGTCGGTATCGTTACGCGAGGCAATATTTTGGACGAATTGTACCGTGAATACGGGGAAGATTAAAAAAGGGGGAGAAGAACATGACGGAAGAAATGAAGAAAGACTCATTGCCCGTCGAAGAAGAAGCTGTTGAAACGGCCGCTGTTGAAACGGAAGCCGTTGAAACGAAAGCGGAAAGACCAGCCGTCCTCGTGCGGGATGTCATGGAAAAGGTATTCGTATCAGTTACGCCGGATACGCCCATTCGCGACGTATTTCGCCTGTTTATCAAGCATCGCCTCTTGGCCGTACCCGTCGTCGATGACGACAGCCATCTCATCGGCCTCATTTCCAGTGCCGACCTCATGTACCGCAGCTCGAAGCCGCATTTGCCGCGTCTGCCGTTTATGGGGACCAAGGTGTATACCAACCGCATTTGTAAGTATGTCAAAGAATTTAAAAACCTCCTCGATCAGCCCTGCAAGAAACTGATGACCAAAGACGTCATGATCGCAACTCCCCGGGCCGACATCGAACAAGTGGCTGCCGTCATGGTCCTGGAACACTTGAAGGTCCTGCCTGTCGTCGATAACCATCGCGTCGTCGGCATGATTACCCGGGCCTGCATCTTAAAAGACTTGTACCGGGAATGGAAGTAGTCCGTCTCTTTGTGACTAGGCATGAACGCTGTCGTGTGGTATAATATTATGATCTTATCATTTAGGCAGCCCAGCTGCTAAAAAAGTCATTCACGAGGAGGCAATAATGGATACCAAAGAACTCGTCATCGTCGTCGATTTTGGCGGTCAATACAACCAGCTCATCGCACGGCGCGTCCGCGAAAATCACGTATATTGTGAGGTATACCCTTATCATAAAGCCGTTGCAAAGATTAAAGAACTTCAGCCCCAGGGCGTCATCTTTACGGGCGGCCCCAGCAGTGTTTACGAAGACAATGCACCGAAGATCGAAGAAGAAGTCTTCCAGCTCGGCATCCCTGTCCTCGGTCTCTGCTACGGCATGCAGTTCATGGCCCAGACCTTAGGCGGTGAAGTACAGCACGCTACCATGCGGGAATTCGGCAAGACCGAAATCGACGTCAACACGACGTCGCCTTTATTCAAAGGCCTGCAGGAAAAAGAAGTCGTCTGGATGAGTCATCAGACTACGTCGCTTCCATTCCCGAAGGCTTTGAAATCGTAGCCCATACGGCAAACTGCCCCGTCGCAGCCATGCAGAATCCGGCTAAAAAACTCTACGCCATGCAGTATCATCCGGAAGTACTCCATTCGGAACACGGCAAAGAAATGATCCGTAACTTCCTCTTCGAAGTCTGCGGCTGCACCGGCTCGTGGACCATGGCCAACTACGCCAAGACGGCCATTGCCTCGATTAAAGAAACCGTCGGCGACGGCAAAGTCGTACTGGCCCTTTCCGGCGGTGTCGACAGCTCTGTCGCAGCAGCCCTCATCTCGAAAGCCGTCGCAGTCAGCTGACCTGCATCTTCGTCGACCATGGCCTCCTTCGTAAGAACGAAGGCGATGAAGTCGAAAGCGCCTTTAAAGACAGCGGCATGAACTTCATCCGCGTCGATGCCTCGGAACGCTTCCTCAGCAAACTCGAAGGCGTCAGCGATCCTGAACGGAAGCGGAAAATCATTGGTGAAGAATTTATCCGTGTCTTCGAAGACGAAGGCCGTAAAATCGGATCTGTCGATTTCCTGGCTCAGGGAACGATTTATCCGGACGTCATCGAATCCGGTGCCGGCGATGCTGCCGTCATCAAGAGCCATCATAACGTCGGCGGCCTTCCGGCAGTCGTCGATTTCAAAGGCCTCATCGAACCCCTTCGCAACCTCTTTAAAGACGAAGTTCGCGAACTCGGGGCTGAACTTGGCCTTCCCGAATACCTCGTATGGCGCCAGCTTCCCGGGTCCGGGTCTGGCCATCCGCGTCATGGGTGAAATCACCAAAGAAAAACTGGACATCCTCCGCGATGCCGATGCCATCTTCCGCGAAGAAATCGCCAATGCCGGCATGCAGCGCGACATCAATCAGTACTTTGCCGTCCTCACCAACAACCGCTCCGTCGGCGTCATGGGCGACTTCAGAACCTATGACTACACCCTGGCCCTGCGCGGTGTCACGACGACCGACTTCATGACGGCTGATTGGGCCCGCATTCCTTACGACGTCCTCGATAAAATCTCGAGCCGCATCGTAAACGAAGTAGACCACATCAACCGCATCGTCTACGATATTACCAGTAAACCACCCGCAACGATTGAATGGGAATAAAATAATAGTAACCCTCACAAATCGCAACAGTTAGCATGTGAGGGTTCTTTTTTTGAAACTTTTCGAAGTATACTGACTTATAGGTGTCCTTTAGTGCGAAAGTTTTTATATTATACTATAAAAAATATTTTATGGACCGATGAACAGAAATTATAGCACACAAGAGATCGAAATCGATGACGATAGGTACTGCATTTGAATGACCGTGATTTCAACTGGAACGTGGAAAAGCCGCTTACGTCGTAATACGTAAACGGCTTTTTTGTCGTACTATTTTTATTTGATTATTTTTCGTTGTCACGATTTATGGAGATGAGCCAAAAAAACTTACTCGACGTCCAGGTCTGCCGTTACTTGATAGTAATCGCAGGCATGGGATGTATAGTTTTTGATGTTTTTCTTGGAAATCATGCTCATCTTTAAGAAGGAACAGAAGACAAAGGCATTATCATCAAGTACCGTCTGCTGCATCTGGACTGCAGGGCAGCACGTTTGGCCGGATCGAATTCTTGGCTCAGCTGCTGCTCCAGGGCGTCCAGTTTAGCGCTGTGATATTTCCCCTGGTTCTTGGTTGCGTTGCTGACTGCAAATACGGTGAACCAGTACTCCGGATCGCCGGTAGGGGCTTGGACGTTTGCCATGGCATAGACGTCCCATTTTTTCGGGTCTTTGACGACTTGGTTATTATCGGCTGTATTATTGATATCTACGGCCATACCGATGTTTTTTAACGTGGACTGGGCAGATTCTGCCAGCAGCGGAAGTTCTTGACGGCTCGGATAGGTAAGCCATTTGACGATTAGTTTCTTGCCATCCTTCTCACGAATCCCATCGCCATCCGTGTCTACCCAGCCAGCCTGTTCGAGGACTTTCTTCGCGCCTTCCGGATCATAGGTTTCCGTAGTCACCTTATCGCCGCCGAAGGCAGAGCCCGCAGGGAATACACCATTGGCCGGGAAACCATTGCCTTCCAACAGCTTGTCTACAAAATTTTCCTTGTCGATACCCATGGCAATGGCCTTGCGAACGGCCGGATCGGAACAGACCGAATCGGGATCGAAGTTCATTTTGCCAAAGAAGCAGCGTGATGTAGAAATCTGGGAAATGTTGTATTGGTCATTTTGAAAGAGTGGATAGCTTTCATAAGCCATGCCGTAGGCAGCCTGCACTTCGCCGGACTGCAGGGCATTGGCCAGGGTATTGCCGTCGGTAATGGTACGGATGGTAATCTTATCAAGCTTTGGCATGCCGCCCCAATAGTTCTCATTTTTCTTGAGTGTCAGATGGTCGTCGGTCTTCAGGTCCGTTGCGATATACGGGCCCGTACCGGCTACGATGCCGTTTTCAAATCCTGCATCGACATCGATGATACAGCCATAGGGATCGCCCAGATAATTAAGCAGTGCCGGCTTCGGTTCGGTGGTTCTGATAATGAGTTCTTGACCGTTTGCTTCTATAGCGGCGATCTTCAGGTTCTGCTGAGCGCGCTTGTTGTTGGCAATCAGATGTTCCAGACACTGTTTGACGGCAGCGGCATCCATCACACGACCACTGGAGAATTTGACATGGTCACGCAGGATCAGTTTCCAAGTCAGGGGATCGGTATTTTCCCACTTTGTAGCCAGCCAAGGTTGTAATTCCATGGTATCGGAGTACTTGACCAGCGTCTCGCCAACACCGTAGCGGATACAGGCCCAGCCGGCATAGGCGTTGTGGGGATTGATATCGGGCTCTTCATTCGAGCTGTTGAAGGTTGTATCACCAATAGTCAGTGTTTTCCCGCCAGAAGCATTTCCCGCAGCATCATTACCGCAGCCCGATAAAGCCGCGATGCACAGCAGGGCACCGAGCATCAGTGCCGCCAGTTTTTTCCATTTCATATCATTTGCCTCCTTGTCAAAGTACGCTGTCTATCAATTTCTTGGTATAGGCCTGTTTTGGATGTTGAATTACTTCATCTGTCGTTCCCATCTCTACGATTTTGCCATGGTGCATGACCATGACTCGGTCGCAGAAATCCTGAACTAAAGCGATATCATGACAAATGAAGAGATAAGACATATTCAAGTTCTTCTGCAATTCATCGAGGAGTGACAGGATTTCTGCCTGCACGGTTACATCCAGGGCGGACGTGGCTTCATCGAGAATTAAAAGCTTAGGCTGAATAGCCAGTGCCTTGCGATGGCGGCTCTCTGGCACTGACCGCCGCTGACTTCATGGGGATAACGCTTTGCAAAGGCGGCTTCGAGGCCACAGCGCGTTAAGAGACGCTTACATTCCGCTGCAGCAGCCTCCTTTGAGTAGCCCTGATTGCGCAGACTTTCGGCGATCCCGTATCCTAAGGTCCGGCGCGGGTCGAAGCTTTCCAGGGGCATCTGAAAGACCATCTGCATGTTCTGATAGGCCTGCCGCAGTTTTTTGCCGGAGGCGTGCGTAATATCTTTTTCCTGTAAGATGATGGTGCCGGAGGTGCTATCCAGCAGCCGTGCCACCATCTTTGCTACCGTTGTCTTGCCGCTGCCGCTTTCACCGATGAGGCAACCTTTTCTCCTTGGCCAATCGAAAAGGTCACATCGTCTACAGCTAGAAAATCATTACGATCTGCAGCGGTAAAAATTTTACGGAGGTGTTCTACACGTAACAATTCTTCCATCAGTACCTCCTTAGCCGCGGTACCGCTGCCAGCAGCTTTTTCGTATAGCTTGTTTGAGGGTGTTGCAGGATATCTCGTACATTTCCATATTCCACCATCCGACCATCTTTCATGACCAGCATGTTGTCGGCCATGGCCTTGATTACGCCGATGTTATGGGTAACCAATAGGATGGCAGTACCAAATAGGTTCCTTGCCAGCAGCATCTCTTCGATGACCTGCTTTTGCACGGTAACATCGAGTGCCGAAGTGGGTTCGTCGGCTAGTAGGAGTTTTGGCTTCAGGAGCATGGCTGCGGCCAAGCCTACCCGCTGCTGCATGCCGCCTGACAGTTCAAAGGGATAGCTGTCTAACATACGCTGGGGTTCCGTAAACCAATTTAGCTAGCAGTTCCCGGGCCTGGATTTCTACGGCTTTTTTATCCGTATGGCCGTGAGCGGCCATCATTTCTAAAATCTGTGCCCGTACCGTTCGGATGGGGATGAAGAAACTGCCGGCCATTTGAAAAATCATGCCGATGCCCGGCCCGCAGAGGGTCCGCATTTCTTTTTCCGAAAGGTCAGGCAGGTTTTTGCCCTGGTACCAGATATCGCCGCGGGTGACGAGTCCATCTTTGCCCAAAAGTCCCATGGCCGCCTTCAGCAGCGTTGATTTTCCGCTGCCGCTTTCGCCGGCAATGCCGAGGATTTCCCCGGCTTTAAGGCCAAAACTCACATCATGGACAACCTGTTTGCCATGATAGCTGATATCTACGTGATCGTATCGTATAATTGGGTTCATCTTACCTCCGATTCTTTGGGTCAAGCCAGTCACGGACGGTATCCCCAAGCAGATTGAAAATCATAACGGAAACGAAGATGGCAATGCCCGGCGATAAGGTTACCCAAGGCTGGGCTGCCAAGAGGTTGCGCGTATCACTCATCATGCTGCCCCACTCGGGAATCGGGGGTTTTGCGCCCAATCCCAGAAAGGACAGTCCGGCTAATTCCATCATCATCGTACCGATGTCGAGCATGGCCGTGACCAGGATGGGGCCGGAAATATTGGGAAGCACATGTCTTCGGATCAGCTGGAACGTACTGTTGCCAGCCATTTTAGCAGCCTGCATATAGGTCGATGATTGTTGGGCCAGTGCTTGGCTGCGGGCCAGACGGGCGTATTTCGGCCAGCTGATGGCGCTAAGGCCAAGATAGCATTATGGACGCCGCCTCCCAGCACGGCCGCAACGGCCAGGGCAAAGACCAGTCCGGGGAAGGCCAGAAACATATCGGCCAGGCGCATCATTATGGTATCAATCCATTTTCCCGACCAAGCACAGATAATCCCAATCAGACTGCCAAAGACTGTGATAAATCCGACCAGCAGCAGGGTAGAAAAAATACTCGTATAGCTGCCGGCAATGATCCGAGACAGCATATCACGGCCGAAGCGGTCTGTACCCAGCAGATGTTCCGCCGAGGGAGCTGCCTTAGCAATGGCCAGATTCTGTTCATAAGGGTCATAGGGACACAGGTATTCACTGAAAAAGGCGCCTATAATCAGCAATAAAGCCAAGGTAGAGAAAAAGATCAGCTTGTATTTGAGGCGGTCGGTTTTCACACGCTGCACTCGTACCGTTACGTCCCTCACTTGCGGCTCACCCCCAGCCGAATGCGCGGGTCTAGATGATGATATAGGAGATCTGCTGCCAGATTGACCACTACATAGATCATCGCCATCCACATGACATAGGCCTGGATCAGCGGATAGTCACGCATATTGATGGCATCGACGGCCAGCTTGCCGACACCATCCCACATGAAAATACTTTCGATAATGGCTGTACCGCCCAAGAGGCTGCCGATAGACAGGGCTAAAAGGGTCATAATGGTCAGCATGGACGCTTTTAGAACATTCTTCCAAAGAATGACTTTATAGCTGACACCACGGGCTTTGGCCCCCAATACGTAATCCTTGTTGAGCTCTTCCAATACCGTTGAACGAACCTGCCGCAAGTACTTGGCGGACATGGCAATAGCCAGAGTCAAGGTTGGCATAACGGCGCTCTGCCAATCAATGCCGCTGGAGATAACCGGCAATATTCTAAGCTGGATACCAAGCAACTGCATGAGCAGCATCCCCACGAAGAAATTCGGCAAGGCATTCCCGATAAAGCTGAAAAAACGCAGGATCAAATCTTCCGTTTTATCATGACGGATGGCTGCCACAATCCCCAAAGGAATAGAAATCACGATCGTTAGCACGATGGAAGCCGTCGTCAGCAAAAGCGTTGCCGGCAGTTCGCAGAAAAGATTCCAGTACGGGCTCTCCCGTTACGTAACTCACGCCCATATTGCCATGCAGCATCGCCCAGAGCCAGGAA
>ENA-OQBJ01000048-OQBJ01000048.1-human-gut-metagenome-genome-assembly--contig:-NODE-48-length-55433-cov-3.437222_pt1 | contig 55433 bp, 55 predicted proteins | sample MGYA00242743_ERZ504545 | MGnify/ENA primary metagenome ERZ504545 (study PRJEB26092, sample SAMD00036252) | human gut metagenome | host: Homo sapiens | study: EMG produced TPA metagenomics assembly of... | reverse complement strand
AGTATTGCATGGTGGAGATGTGTTTTGCCAGCGAACCGTCTATTCCTCTTTGCAAGCCATATTTGCCCATGGCTTGTGCGTAGGTGTCCTGATAGTGTTTCAGCTTGTGCCTTGCCATGACATCATCAGCACACAGCCGCACGTCCTGCGTGCTCTTTTTGCGGTATTTCTTTTTCCCGTTCTGTTCTTCTTTTTTGGCTTTCCTGCGCTCTCCGGTCACTATCGGTACGATAGTGGCGTGTATGTGCGGTGTCTTTTCGTCCATGTGCAGAACTGCCGACACGAGGTTTGAATCAGGATTTTTTATTTCATATAAGTGGAAAAATAAAAAAAACGGGAACATGCCGTACTTGGCACATTCCCGTCAATCGTGTGAGTGCTTATTCCAATACTTCACCCTTTTCAGTGTATAACACGGCGGCTGTGTTGTCTTCTGCGTCCGTCAGAACTACTTTGTAGGTTTTTGTTCCTTCCACTTCTTCTACGTATGCTTCTTTGATGGTAAATTCAGCATAGTCTTTTGCAACTGCATCCAGAACAGCTTGTGGAAGATCTTTTACTTCGATGGGTTTGAACTCATTTACAATGGTTACACTGTCTACACTTGCGTGGAAGTTTTCTGCAAACGCAACTGAAGTTCCTAATCCCATTACCAATGCTACTGCTACAAATAACTTTTTCATATTGCTTCAATTTTAATAGTTAGTTAAGTAAGTTTCTACGCTAACAGTAAATCAAATAGAATGCCAAAATGCAGTGTAAAGCTTAATGGTTAGATAATCAGACGAAAATAAAAAATAGCTGAGATTCCGTAATCTGCTAAATGGGTAATTTATCCTCATCGTAATGTGGAGATTTTGTACAATTCTACAAAGTTAAAACAAACGTAAATAGTTGATAAATAAATGTTTATGATTCCTATATAAAAAGAGGTATATCAGATTATTTTAGTTAAATAAGAAATTGCCTGAAAACCTTTTTCTCTTTTCTTTGTTATAAATATACAGAAAAAAATCACTATCTTTTTAATTAATAATCTATGAACATAATCAAATTTGTGTCCGTAGCTTTGTGGAGCATGTGTATGCTTTTTCTAAGCTGCAAGAAGGAGAATCCATCTTTGAATGAAACTCCTGCAATTGTAGAAATTTTCGTATGCAATTCAAAAGGGAAGCCTTTGGAAAATAAAACAGTTGGTTTATACGATGAGAATCGTTATAAAGATTTTCAGAAAGATCATACCGTAAAGCCATTGGCCGAGATCATTACCAATCAAAAAGGAATAGCTCATTTTGTGTTGGAAAGTCGTCCATGGTTTGTGAAAGGAACATCTGCTGAACTAATGTTTGTGGTGCAGGAATTGCAGGATGCCTCAAATTATAGATGGTGGAGTAGAGGAGGAACAGTTACGCTTGGGAAAGCGCATTCCTTTAAAATAGAAGTCGTTCATCAAGATGGTGCAGAGGGAGATGAAACAATGGAAGAAAAACCCGGTGAAGATGCCGGTGAGAATGTAGAATCTCCTTTTGTGATAGAAAATGGAATATTAACCGGTATAAAAGATCCTTCTTTAACTCAGGTTGTACTCCCGGCAGAAGTGAAAACCATCGCTTCTGGGGCTTTCAGAGACTCTCATATCGAATCTTTAGTGCTTAATGAGGGATTGTTATAGAGCTTCAAGCTTTCTCAGGAAGCCAGAAATTGGCTTCTGTCGCGTTTCCCGCTTCTTTAAAGGAGATAGGTGGACATGCGTTTGAAGATTGTGTGGCTTTGACAGAAGTTGACCTGTCCAAAACGGCTCTGCAGGAAATCAGTTCCGATGCTTTTCGTGAAACAGGATTGAAAAAAGTTACTCTGCCTGCTTCATTGAAAAAAATAGGTTCGCAGGCCTTTTTTAGGTACACATTTGGAAGAGGTTGTATTTTCAGCAGAATTGCAGGAGATAGATGACGAAGCTTTCAGAGGAGTAGTGGAATTAACGTCTGTAACTCTTTCGAATAATATGCAGCGAATAGGTTATCAGGCCTTCAGTGACTGTGAACAATTAACTAAAGTTGCCTATGTGGGGGAAATGAAAACAGCTGATTGTATGGTAGAAATAGGAGCGTTTCAGAATTGTACGTCTTTGACTTCCTTTGCATTTCCTCAAAGTCTTTCTGAAGTTCAAGGATGGACTTTTGTAGGTTGCAGAAAGTTGAAAGAAATAATCCTTCCTAAATCGGTGAAGAAAGTGGGAGACCAGTCGTTAAGAACAAACTCTACTGTAGAAACAATTACTTTTGAGGGAGAAGAAGCTCCGGAACTTACAGGTAATCCATTTCCATTTAAGGAGAGTATACTGAAAATAATGGTTCCTTCAGGTAAATTGGAGGCCTATAAAGCGAAATGGGACTCTTATGAGAGCTATCATTCCAAGATAGAAGAAAAGTCCTGAATAAGTCATATTAAAAAAATTACAGCGTGTACGAACTCACCAGGAAATTCGTACACGCTGTTGTTTTTTAATACGAAGCACTGGCTTTGATACCTGCTTCTTCTACGAGTCTTGCTATGCGGTCTAATTCTTCCTTAGTCGCTTTTTTAAGCTTTTGGTCGGGAGTTTCCCTATCGATGGTATAAATCATTACCTGGCGGGGATTTATTTGCTTGACCACTTCCAGCCAGGGAAGTACGTATTTATCGGAGGTGTTATCCACATCTTTTCCGTCTTCCGTGGTACCTTTCATGAAAATAGTCTGAATAATCAGGTTTCCTTTGAATGCTTTCAAGCCTTCAATTATGTTTTCTACCTCATAGTGTCCGGTAGGACGGTCCACTGCCCGGATGTAGTCCATGTCCACGGTATCCAGTTTCAGAATGTTGTTGTCTATTTTGTTAAGTGCGGCAAACACTTTCGGGTTGTGGATAAGAGTAGCATTGCTCAGTACGCTGACTTTGGCATTGGGGAAATATTTGTCGCGCAGGGCCAGTGTATCTTCAATAATCTCTGGAAAATAAGGATTGGCAGTCGGCTCTCCGTTGCCGGCAAAAGTCAGTACATCTGGAAAAGGACCGTTTTCTTTCATCTCGGCCAAACGCTTTTCGAGTGCTTCACGTACGGCTTCACGTGTCTGTACCTTTTGTTTGGGACGGAAATCCTTGTTGTATCCACATTCGCAATAGATGCAGTCGAATGTACAAAATTTACCGTCTCCCGGAAGCAGGTTGATTCCGAGGGATACGCCGAGTCGGCGGCTATGGACGGGGCCGAATATAGGGGCCGGATAAATAATGGTTGACATAAGCGTTACAAATTATCTTCCTCTTACAATTTTTTTGATGTCATTCAGTTTGTTCAGAGCTTCCAGCGGTGTCAGGTTGTTTACATCCAGGTTCAGAATCTCATCCCTGATCTGGCAGAGTACGGGGTCATCCAACTGAAAGAAACTGAGCTGTATTCCGTCGGATGCAGCCTGTTTACTGGGCTGTCCTTTGGCTGAAATACCTTCCTGACGGTTTTCCGCTTCCAACTGATGTAATATTTCGTCGGCACGTTTGACAATGGATTTCGGCATACCGGCCATCTTGGCTACGTGGATACCAAAGGAGTGTGCACTTCCGCCTCTTTCCAGCTTACGAAGGAAAATGACTTTGTTGTCCACTTCTTTGACCGATACGTTGTAATTCTTTATGCGTTTGAACTGAGCTTCCATGTCGTTCAGTTATGGTAGTGCGTTGCAAAAAGGGTACGTGCGCGGGCTTTCTTGTGCTCATGAATATGCTCCACGATAGCCCATGCAATGGAAATACCGTCGTAGGTGGAAGTTCCTCTTCCTAATTCATCAAAAAGCACCAGGCTTCTCGGAGAAATGTTGTTGAGGATATTGGCTGCCTCGTTCATTTCGACCATGAACGTAGATTCTCCTACAGAAATGTTGTCGCTGGCACCTACACGGGTAAAAATTTTATCTACAAGGCCGATGTGCGCACTTTCGGCAGGGACAAAGCATCCAATCTGCGCCATCAGGGTGATGAGGGCAGTCTGTCGGAGCAAAGCCGACTTACCGGCCATGTTCGGTCCGGTGATAATGATGATTTGCTGCTCTTCCGTGTCGAGATACACATCGTTGGCGATGTACTTTTCTCCCGGTGGCAATTGTTTCTCAATCACCGGATGACGTCCCTGACGAATGTCAAGCACATCATCGTCCACTACATTCGGACGGATGTATTTATTGGCACGAGCCACGTTGGCAAATGACAGCAGGCAGTCCAGGCGGGCTATCTGTGTGGCATTGATTTGGATGGCAGGAATAAATTCGGCCAGTTCACAAACCAGTTCGTTGTATAACTTGGTTTCCAGAATCAGAATCTTGTCTTCTGCTCCCAGAATCTTTTCTTCGTATTCTTTCAGTTCCTGAGTAATGTAACGTTCCGCATTGACCAGTGTCTGCTTACGAATCCATTCTGCGGGAACTTTATCCTTGTGGGTGTTACGTACTTCGATATAATATCCGAATACGTTGTTATAGGCAATCTTCAGGCTGGGAATGCCGGTCAGTTCGCTTTCTCTCTGCTGTATCTGCAACAGATAATCTTTTCCGGAATACGCAATTTTACGAAGTTCGTCCAGTTCGGCATTTACTCCGTCGGCAATCACGCCTCCTTTGTTGACCAGCAGGGGAGGGTCGTTCTGAATTTCTTTAGCTATTTTATCGCGGATAGATGCGCACAGGTTGAGTTGCTCACCGATACGGCGCAAGCTCTCGTTATCTGCATTCAGGCAGGCATTTTTGATGGGCTCGATAGCTTGTAAGGCTGTTTTCAGCTGTACGACTTCTCGAGGAGAAATACGTCCTACGGCAGCTTTGGAACAAATACGCTCCAAATCGCCAATCAGATGAAGTTTCTCTTCAACGAATTCTTTGAACTCCGGCTCTCGGAAAAAGAATTCCACCACATCCAGACGTTCGTTGATAGGTTTGATTTCTTTCAACGGGAATACAATCCAGCGTTTCAGCATTCTGGCTCCCATCGGGCTGATGGTGTGGTCGATAATATCCAGCAGGCAGGTACCGCCTTCATTCATGCTGCCCACAAGTTCCAGACTGCGTACCGTAAATTTATCCAGGCGTACGAAGCGGTCCTCTTCAATGCGTGACAAAGAAGTGATGTGTCCAATCTGGTAGTGCTGGGTCATGTCAAGATACTGCAGGATGGCTCCGGAAGCAATGATGCCGTTATGAAGATTTTCCACTCCGAAACCTTTGAGGTTTTTGGTTTCGAAATGCTTCAGTAACTTTTCCTTTGCAGACGTTTCATTGAATACCCAGTCTTCCAGTTCGAACGTAAAGAATTTGCTGCCGAAGTTTCCTTCGAACATGGGTTTCTTTCCGCGTTCAAAAAGCACTTCTTTGGGCGCAAAATTATTCAATAGTTTGTCGATATAGTCAGTAGGTCCTTCGGCGGTAAGAAATTCACCGGTAGAAATATCCAGGAAAGATATACCACAAGCTGTTTTTCCGAAATACACGGCAGCCAAGAAGTTGTTTTCCTTGTAAGAAAGCACATTGTCGTTGATGGCTACTCCCGGTGTGACCAGTTCCGTAATTCCGCGTTTGACAAGCTTTTTAGTTGTCTTCGGATCTTCCAGCTGGTCGCAGATAGCGACTCTTCGTCCCGCACGAATCAGTTTAGGCAGGTAGGTATCGAGTGCATGATGGGGGAAACCCGCCATCTCCACCGTTTTGCTTTGACCGTTGGCACGTTTTGTCAAGGTGATTCCTAAAATCTCAGCAGCTGCTACAGCATCTTCCGAGTAAGTTTCATAAAAGTCGCCACACCTGAATAGCATGATGGCATCCGGATGTTTTGCTTTCAAGTCGAAATATTGCTTCATCATCGGGGTCAGTACAACCTCATTGTCTTTTGCCACGGTTCAGTCCTTTCTTTTTTAGTTAATGATATTCCTTGCAAAGATACTTTAAAAGGCCGAGATAGGAAAAGATATTTTGAGGGGATAGGATTTTAATTCGGCTTAAAAAATAAAAAAAGGGGAAAGGCGGAAAGAAGGAAAATAATTTAGTTTTGCAGAAACTAAATATGAATGGATATGAAGGAAATTAGTGTGTCTGAATTGCAGGACAACATGTTTGATGCCATTGGCAAAGAGTGGATGCTGGTGACAGCCGGTACGCAGGAAAAGTTTAACATGATGACCGCCAGTTGGGGAGGAACCGGTATTTTATGGGGAAAGCCAGTTGCTTTCATCTTTATTCGTCCGGAACGTTATACATACGAGTTTATCGAAGAAGGAGATAAGCTGACCTTGTCTTTTTTAGGAGAAGAGCATAAAGAGGTACATAAAATCTGTGGTTCCAAATCAGGCCGGGATATGGATAAAGTAGCTGCTTCAGGCTTGAAACCTTATGTAATGGAAGATGGAACCATTTCGTACGAACAGGCACGTCTGGTTTTGGTGTGCAAAAAATTATATGCAGACATGATTCAGGAGGATAAGTTTGTGGATAAGCTGTTAATAAACCGTTGGTATGGTGAAGGGCATGGTAATTTACATAAGATGTATATTCTTGAAATACAACATATTTATGTGAAATAATAGTTTATAAACAGGTTGTGAATAATAAAAAACCGCTTTATGAGAAATTTGCTCATAAAGCGGTTTTTATTATCAGAAAAATAAGAATTATTCTTCCGCATCTTCAGGTGTGTCCGAAGCATCTTTTTTACTTGGAAGAATGCCTAAAATCTTCTGTTTCTCTTCCAGGTGACTGGCGTACAGTCCGTCGATGATACCGTCGGCAAGTCCGATTACAGGTACATAAATATGCGTAGCATGAATAATGTCTGCAATGGTCAGGAATATATTGCCAGCCGGAACGATTACGTCAGCCCGGTCGGGTTTGAGCTGGTATTTTTCCATTCGTTCTTCTACAGATAGCTTGTTCAGGCTTTCATGCAGTTTGTGCAGTACTTCCACCGTAATTCGTTGCTTTTTCTTGTCTTTCTTTTCCGCCAGACGATAAAGTTTGTTGATGTTTCCACCCGAACCGATGATGTTCGTACCGGGGTAAGAAATAGCCAGTTCCTGCATATCCTTTTTCAACCGTTCCCATTCAGTTTCCTTTACGGCATTGTTCAGAATACGTACTGTACCGATGTTGTACGAACGGCTGCATACGAGTTCTCCTTGTGAAAGCAAGTTGATTTCGGTACTACCTCCACCCACATCCACATACATATAGTTTCCGTTACAGTCTTCCATGCATTCAATGTGGTTGTTGTATATCATTTTGGCTTCTTCCTGTCCGTCAATGATTTCAATGCGGATTCCCGTTTTCTTTTTGATGCGTTTGATAATACCTTTTCCGTTCTTTGCATCACGCATGGCAGAGGTGGCACATGCACGATAGTCTTCCACATCGTAGATTTCATCAGGTGATGGAATACCTTCATCAGACGGAGCATATTCTTTTCCTTGGTTTCGGAAATTTTTCCCATTGCAAATACGTCAAATCCCAGACGCAGAGGGACACGCAAAAGAAGCACTTTTGAAAAGAAAACCTTTCCTTGTTCGTCTTCTTCTACACATTTGATGAGCAATCTCACTGCATTCGAACCAATATCAATGGCTCCATAGTACGTCTTGCAGTCTTTTAGCATATTGTCCATAATATCACATTTAAGTTATTGTTCATTTTCGGCCAGGTAATAATTGTAGAGCGCTTCCTGTGAGCGGAAAGGAGCTTCTTCCGTTTCTTCACTCCAGAACAGATTGTCGCCTGTACCGTCTACTATACGTCCCTGCAGGGTATCCTTCAGGCCGTATTCTACAATGCGTTTCATTTCTCCCTTGATGGCCGGATCGTAGACCGGAGTAATCACTTCGATGCGGTGATCCAGGTTGCGAGGCATCCAGTCGGCAGAACCTAAGTATATCTTTTCTTCTCCTCCGTTGGCAAAGATGAAAATGCGTGAATGCTCCAGATAGCGGTCGATGATGCCATGAATCCGGATGTGCGTGCTGACATCGGGTACATTGGTAATCAGTGAACAGTTGCCACGTACTACCAGGTCAATATCTACGCCTGCTTCCGAAGCTTCATACAGTTTTTCTACCATATCGGTCGGTGATGTGATTGATCTTGATTTTGATGTAAGCAGGTTTTCCGGCTTTCTTGTTCTTTATTTCATTGTTGATTAATGTCACAAACTTGTTTTTCATCTCATTAGGTGAAACAAGCAGCTCCTTGAACCGTATCTGAGTGTAAGGACGTTCAATGAATTCGAACACCTGATTTACATCCTTCACGATTTTGGGATAAGCTGTCATCAGCATACAGTCTGTGTACATCTTGGCGTTTCCTTCGTGGAAGTTTCCGGTGCTGATACAAGCAATATCCGGTCCGCTTTTCATCTCAATGTGTGTAATCTTGGAGTGAACCTTCAAGCCTTCTACACCGAAAATCACCTTGATGCCGGCATCCTGCATTTTCTTTGACCAGTTGATGTTGGACGCTTCGTCGAAACGAGCCAATAATTCAATGACTACGGTTACCTTCTTTCCGTTGCGGGCAGCTCCGATAAGGCTTTTACTACCTTTGATTCTTTAGCCAGACGGTAAAGCGTAATTTTAATACTTGTAACCTGCTTGCTGACAGCTGCTTCCTGAAGCACACGGATGAAGGAGTCGAAATTATGATAAGGCACATGGATAAAGCGGTCTTTCTCCTGAATCTTTTTCAACAGACTTTCCGGTCCGTCAAGTTCTTTTTTCAGGATAGGAGGCCATTTCGGGTATTTCAAGTTGCTGTGTCCACAATCCGGGAATTTCATTAAGTCCTTGTGGTTCTGATAACGTCCGCTTTCAATTACTGTGTCCAGACTGTCAAGTTCAAGCTTTTTCAACACCCTTTTCAACAGGTCTTTCGGCATGTTGTTATCATATATTACGCGAAGAGGTTCTCCTTTTTTACGGCTCTTTACCCCTTTTGAAATCTTTTGAAGTGTACCGGTGCGCAGGTCGTTGTCAATTTCCATTTCCGCGTCGCGGGTAAACTTAAAGGCATAGGCTTCGTATTTGTCGTATCCCAGTCCTTCGAACACCAGCGGAAGACAGCAGCGGATGACGTCGTCCAGATACATCAGATAACTTTTATTTTCATGATCCGGTAGTTGCACAAAACGTCCGCAAATATTTACCGGGAGTTCCAGAAAAGCATAGTCCGCCATTGGCTTGTTGCCGTTCTTGCTTACCTTTACAGCCAGGTAGATATTTTCATCGTTTTCGTAATCCAATAACTTAACAGCTGAGAACCATACGGGCACAATAAGTCCATTCAGCTTTTCTTTATAGAAAGACTGGATGAACTGTAGCTGTTCGGGAGTAACCTCCGAATTGGATACCAGATAAATATTTTCTTTTTTCAGATCCTCTGTCACACTGCTTACAGCTTCTTCGTAATCCTTTACGTAACGTGCGTTCAGTTTTCCGATTTGCTTAAGCAGTTTTTTTGCTTTTTCTCTTTCCTTGGCAGCCGATTTATCCATGCACTCAGCAATGCGGCTTTGAGAAGCTACTCTGACACGGAAAAACTCATCCAAGTTGTTGGAATAGATGCCAAGAAAGGCCATTCGTTCCAGCAATGGCACATGGCTTCGGGTTGCTTCCTGCAGGATTCTGCGGTTAAAGTACATCCAACTGATGTCTCTTTCCAAATAAGGCTTTTCTTTTTTTCTATTTCTTGTGGCCATAAAATCACTTTTTTTGCAAAGAAAATGATTTTATGTTACAATATGATTTCAGAACGATTATTTAGATTTTTTTACACAAACTCCTCTACCAGATACATTCCTTGCAGGGTATTTTGCGGAGCAAATCGCTCTATTTCATTCAATATGATGTATTCTGCCGATTTCACCCATTCCACAAACAGGCGGTTTGGTTTGTAGTTCTGAGAAAAACGCAGTAAGTTACTCAAGTTAAAATTGTGGTCGATGATGCCTGCTCCGTTCTGCATGGCATCGAAAGCATTACACTCTTGTTCAATATGGGCTGGTACCATCAGGATGGGTTTTCCTAAATACATGGCTTCGCACACCGATTCGAATCCTGCCGTGCTGGCGTATGCCTTGCAGCCTGCCATCTGGCGAAGAAACTCTATATCGTCAAGTTGATAGAAAGAAAGTGTGGAGTCTATTTTTTTCACAGGTTCTTCTTCCCAATGGTCCCAGAAAAAGCGGAGAGGAGTATCTGGATGTTTTTTATGCCAGTTTAGAATATTTTCAGAGAATCCCGCATTCAGCATATATCCATGGATGTAGTCGCCTGGTTTGCTTTCCTGCTGCAATACGTCTTGTCGCAACAAAGGAGGAACACGCTGATGTGCTGATGATTGTCTTCTGGCATGGAACGGAAGGAGAGGGCCAGTTTTTGTGAAGCTCCCAATGCAGTCAGTCGTGTAAAGAAATTCAGGAAAAACAGACTGCATTTGTTCTTTTTGGGTAATTTGAATTGGTTGTGAAGGAACAGGTACTGATGACCGATACAGATTTGAGGTACTGCCGGACGAAAAAAGAAATAAGTCAGTCCGGTCAATAATTCATAGAAGTTGATGACCAGTTCGGCACCGGTTTCCTTGATATGTCGGTTAATATAGCATATACTTTCTGCATATTCCGGTACTTTCAACAAATTATATAAGATGCTTCGTGTCAGGTTTACCCGTTTGTTGGCGTGGGTAGGCAGGAAATTGGGCTGATAAACTGTTTGACAGGAGCCTGGATGTTCCGGATAAAAAATCCCGGAAGCCGTCTGGATTCACTTTTTCCGACGAGCACTTCTACTACCTCGTGTCCGTTGCTTCTAAGCAGTCTTTCCATTGAAATGGCTTGTGTGAGGTGTCCTCTTCCTTCTCCCTGAACGATAAATAAGATTTTCATGATGCGATAGGTATTAGCGGTATGACATTATTTTCTTCAGGTTTCGTAGCCTGCTGTTCCAATTCGGTGTAATAGATTACTTTCCATTCCCCGTTTTCATCTTCGGTAAGTGCCGACATGGTTTCTACCCAGTCGCCTGAGTTCAGGTAGTGTATCTGGTCGGTCATGCGGTTTTCCGGATGGTGGATATGACCGCAGATAACCCCTTCGCACTGACGGTTCTTCGCGAATTCTACCAGTACGTTTTCAAAATCAGAAATATAGGATACGGCAGATTTTACTTTCTGCTTGATGGCCTGTGAAAGTGAATAATAAGGTTTTCCTTTTCTTACGCGATAGCGTTGTACTGGCTGTTGAGCCACAGCAGGAGCGTATAGCCTATATCTCCCAATTTAGCCAGCCATTTCATGCTGGTAGTTACTTTATCGAACACATCGCCGTGTGTTACGAAATAATGTTTTCCATTGCTTTCCAGTATATAATCTTTTGTAATGGTCAGGTTAGCAAATTGCAGGGGAGCAAGATTGTCAAGAAAATCGTCATGATTGCCGCGGATATAGATGATTTCCGTACCGTGTTTTTCCATCATTTTCATGATGATTTTAAAAAAAGTGCGTGTGTTCCGCTTTCCATTTGCTGATGCCGGATTTCTGCAGATGCCATCCGTCGATGATGTCACCGTTCAGAATCAGTCGTCCGCAGTCTACTCTACTAAGAAAATCGCTGATTTGGTTTACTTTCGAATGGGTAGTTCCCAAATGAATGTCCGACACCACAATGGTCCGGTAATAAGGTCTTTCTTTCATGCTTCATGTTTTTCTTCATGCTGTACAAAAGAAGGGAATGTATATTACAAGGGTATGACTGTTAAATGAATAACTTGTTTCAACAGGCGAGGAGACGAAGCAAGAAGAAAGCCATTCCTGCGTCCCACAGAAATGGCTTTTGATAATGACTAAATATTGGCAATTTATTTACAATGTGTGTTTTTTGGAACACTATCAAGCTATGTCTTCCATGTAGAATATGGAACTGAATTCATTGTAGAACTCTTCTGCGGCAATCTCCAGATTTTCCAGGACCTCTTCTTCTGTTTCACCGTATGCAAAACATTGTTCATGATTGCACAGATAAGCATAATATCCCCCGTCGGGAGTACACTCCACTGTATATTTGTCAGCAATTGTTTCCATAATAATCTCCTTTTTTAAAGTCTGCCCAAAGGTCAGTGTTTTTTATTACAGAAAAGTTGCTACGCAGTTACGTTTGCGTGAAATTATGTATCTGTAAAAATTTGGAATGAGAAGTGACAGGCATTCTACTTACTTTATATCAGTTGCTTTATGTCATGTTTAGGCGTAAAGAATTAAGAAACTTTATTTTGAATAGCTATAATGAAGAAACTTTTACCCAATCAATCCACATTTCTCCTGGTAAGTCATCGTCATTGATTTTCCCTGGCCAAGTCGGATTCCCGTTTAAGTCTCCACCGAGTGAGAAATTTAAAATAATATCGTATTTGTATTGGCAAAATGGATATTGCATTTTTTCTTCTGGTAGATGCTGATTAGGATATCTCCATGTTTCTTTTCCATCTATGTAGAATATTATAGCTTCTTCCGTTCTGTCTGCTGCATAAACATGATATTGGGTTATATCAATTGGTAGGTCGATTTGGATTAGTGGCTCCTGCGGAACCATTATCTCCATTTATAAAATAAGTGTGTACAGTTTGGTATATATCATTTGGAGTACCTTGTACCCATTCCATTAGGTCGATTTCGCCACCACGTGGCCATTGTGGTGCATCCATTGGCATTTGCCAGATGGCAGGAAATCCCCCTTTTACTAATTTAGTTAATTTAGCTTTGACTTCCAACCGGGTATTACAGGGAAATCCTGACGTCGTGCGAATCCCTCCATTTTTATAAGAATTTTTATCCTTAGAAACTTTTAGCTTTAATACTCCATTTTCTACTTTCACATTTTCATAGCCTTCTACATTCTTGAAATGTTGTCCCCATGTGTGATTACCATAAGTACATAATTTCCATATTGAAGAATCTGGTATAATAGAATTTTCGTTGAACTCACTCTATAAATAAGATATTTCCTTTTGAGGCGAAACTGATAAACATGGTAATGGAATGAGTATTGAAATAATGGTATAATATAAAATATGCAATGTTTTTTTCATACTGTTATTATTAAGATTCTATACTTTGATAAAGATAAAAATAGAGTTGTCTATTGACAACCCTATTTTTTATTCAGCATGTTATTTCCATTCATCGTGTTGAACAAGTTGCTTGTTTGTATCTATTTCTCCTTGTGGAATAGGCCAGACTGTATCTTGTGCTCCACGATAATTAAAATCATATACACAGAATTTATCACCATAGAATTCTTTATCATTTTGCATACGTTTTACGGCATTTTCCCACTCTCCCCATCTGTATAAATCTGCCAGACGTAAATCTTCAAAAGCTAATTCTACACGGCGTTCATGGCGGACTATTTTTCTTAATTCATCCTGGGAAAGGCTGGTTCCTTCTACAGCTTCTACAGCAGGCATACCTACGCGTGCACGCACTTCGTTGATGTATGGTGTTACTTCTGTCTGTGGAGCATTTTTTTCAATCTTAGCTTCTGCCATGGAAAGCAATACTTCAGCGTAACGAATAATGTAATAATCCAGGCTGCCGTCATATTCATTAGCTGTATTTTCTGGGGTAAACCATTTAAGAATACAAGCTGTAGATTTGGCAGGTAAATTATTTGTATATTCTTTTCCGTTCCAAGTCATTCCGGGCAGCATTAATGTTGCTTTTAACCGTGGATCACGGTTTTCGTATCTCGCATAATCAGGATTCTCTTGTGTGTGCTTACCTTTTTCAAGGCTGCCTTTATTAAAGAGAGGTGATATATCAATAGGTAACCCGTCTGTACAATAAAAAATCATCACATAAATTCATTGAAGCTTCAATGGCATTCAAAGGAGCATTCCAACAGACTCCAAAAGTGCTGCCCTCTTTTAGTCCAGGGCCTGTGTAGTGTACACTTAAAAGAACCTCATCACAAGTCTCATTATCTTCTTTGAACAAATCTCTGAAATTGGCTTCATAATCAGTACCATCTCCAGATTTAAATAAAGAAACTTTACCAATTACATTGTTATATGCTTCGATGGCGTCATCCCATCTTTGATTGAATAATGCCATACGCCCCATAATTGCATATCCTGCTTCTTGTGACATTCTTCTTTTTGTTCTGTTCCCTTTGGTGGCAAATTCGGATTATTAGCTTTCAAATCGGCTAAAACTTTGTCTGCAATGGTACTTTTAAGCTCTTTGGGAGCCTCCGGATTTTCAAGAGTTAAAGGGGCTGTGATGTATGGTACATCTCTATACAAAGAAGTCAAGTTGCAATAACCCAAGGCTCTTAATGCGATAGCTTCTGCTTTGATGGTACCTTTAGCCTTGTCTTCCATCGGAATAGCATCTATTTTAGATAATAGTAGATTGCAACGTTTGATTAGTTCATAGTTTGCATTCCAATAGTTTGAAAAACATCCGTCAGTCGTTGCGGAAGTTCCTTTAGAAACGGTGCTTCCCTGCATCCAGTCACCCCAAGTATGCTGTCCGTTATCGGTACTTGTTTCACGCATAAGGAAACCGAATCCACCTCCATCTACATTGTCATCGTATAAATGATCGGATTGTAAAGCATCATAACATGCTGCAAGAGCCATTAAGGCATCACTTTCAGATTGCCAGAACGTATTGTCTGATACTTGATTGGGATTATCCAATTCCAGAAAGCTATCGGAGCAAGAAATATTGGCTAACATTAAGCCGGAGAATAATAATCCTCTGTATAAGTGATTAAATTTTAGTTTCATAATTGTAGTATTTATAAGTTAAAAGGTTACGTTTATACCGAATGAGAATGACTTGGCATTTGGATAGTTATCATTTCTTGTATCACCAGCTCCTTTTTTCTGGATCCCAGTTGTCAAGTTTGGTGAATGTAAGCAGGTTTGTTCCTGCGAAGTAGATACGTAGTTTTGAAACACCAATTTTGGGGAGATTGCCGAATGTGTAGCCGAATTCGAAATTCTTCAATCTTAAATAGCTTGCATTTTCCAGCCAGAAAGATGAGAATTGTTCATTCATTGTGTTGCCTAATGCCGGCATTTTACCATTAGGATTATCAGTAGACCAACGATCCAGCCATCTGTCTGTGAAATTACCACGAATATCTGTGGTTGTTTCCCAATTGTATCGATAAATGCCTGCTACTCCTTGCCAGAATGTAGAAAGATCGAATCCTTTCCAGCTGGCTCCTAAATTGATACCATAGGAATATTTAGGGAATGGGTTACCGATAATAGTTCTGTCTTCAGGAGTGATATTTCCATCGTCATTTAAGTCTGCATACATGATGTCACCTAATTTAGGAGCAACACCATTTTGCTTGATTACTTCACCCTTTGAGTTAGTTCTGTTCAAATCTTCTTCTGTTCTGTATAAACCAAGAGCCTGGTATGCGTAATATGCTCCGATAGGCTCACCTACCCGGTTGATTGTTTGTCCGCTGATACGTTCATCCAAACCACCCATATAAAGAATCTTATTATTCACATGTGACAAGTTAAATCCGGCATACCAGCTCCAGTCTCCTTTACTGTCATTATAATTCACATTCCATTCCCAACCTCTATTTCTTACTGTACCTACATTCTGGTAGGGAGCACTCAATGAGCCTAAGAAGATATTAGGCATTGCTAATTGCATCAGGATGTCAGAGGTTTTCTTATCGAACCATTCAAAAAGTTGTTTGAATTTTGTTGTTCAGAAAACCTAAATCAATAGCAACATTTAAAGTACGTGTAGTTTCCCATTTTATGTTTTCATTTGGAATTGAGGTGGATACCATTCCAGTTTGTGGATCTTTACTTTGGTCAAAATAATAATTTCCCGATGCACCTAAACTTGCTAAATAAGCGTAGCTGCCAATTTCTTGGTTTCCTAACTTACCCCAAGAAAAACGGAGTTTACCGAATAGCCATTGATAATTCTCCATGAATGATTCATTGGTAAATACCATCCTGCAGATACAGAAGGGAAGGTTGCATATCTGTTATTTTTAGGCATACGTGAAGAACCGTCATGTCGTACATTTACTTCAAGAAGGTATTTATCAGCGTAACTATAATTGATACGTCCGAAGAATGATTGCAATCTGTATTCATCACTATTACCTACTGCTGATGGATTTTTTGATCCTCCATCCATTTCATAAATATTCTCTGTAGGAAAGCCTTCTATGCCGGCTGTAGTTGTGTAGCGAGTGTAGCTGATAAGAGAATGCCCTAATAATACATTTAAATTGTGAAGCCCGAATTTTTTGTCGTATGTAAGAATGTTTTCATTTGTCCACGTAGCTTCTCTCCAATAATAATCTTCTAATCTGTTGTTTTGTCCGGCTGCTTTTAATATATTGCTTCTGCATCATATCGTGCCAGTTCTTTGGGCGTATATTTTTTAGTGGCATTCATGTAGAATGCATATGCCAGGCTTGTTTTGAATTTTAGTCCGTCAATAATATCGATACCTGCATATGCTTTTCCATTAAAACGCCAGGCTTCGTCAAGACGATATCCTTGTTCCATGAATTGTAGCGGGTTTTTGACTAATTCTGCATTTTTTAAAGATCCGTCTACATAGCCATAGTAACCGTTGGAATATTTTACAGGAACTGTGGGACGTGAGAACCATGATAAATAACGCATGACACTTGTTTCACCGCTTGGAGCGATAGAGGCTGGCTGGTCAACATTGTTTTTGTTTCCTGAAACGTTTAAGCCAAAATTGAAACGGCCGATATTGCTATCTACATTAGAGCGGAATGAAAATTTCTCAGCTCCTGTTTTCTTCATTATACCTTCTTGGTTAGAATAAGAGATAGAAGTCATATATTGGGTATGTTCGTTACCTCCAGAAACAGAAAGATGGTGTTGGTGCATACTTGCATTTCTGAATACCTCGTCAAGCCAGTTTGTGTTAGCATAATGATCCGGATCTGATCCATCTTGGAGTTTCTGTAATGCTGTTGCATCATAAGTGTCTGGAGCTACATCGTTTTTCATTAAAGCCCATTGATAACTGTCAATATAAGTTGGCAACATTGGTTTTTGCAGGGTATAGCTACCTGAGTAGTTTACAGAGATTTTTCCGGCTTTTCCTTTTTTTGTGGTTATTAAAATGACACCATTTGCTGCACGTACACCATAGATTGCAGCAGAGGCGGCATCTTTTAAAACAGAAATATTCTCGATGTCGGCTGCTGGAATATCACTCATTTGTGACAGGGTTCCTTCAACTCCGTCAATTAAACCATCGGGTTATTATTTCCAAATGTTCCTACACCGCGTACTCTAACTTCCATATCTTCTTTACCTGCCTGACCTCCATTTTGGCTTATTACCAAACCAGGCATACGGCCTTGTAACAAGGATGCTGTATTTGAGGTTGGTACATCTTGTATATCTTTAGCTGAAACAGAAGAAACAGAACCTGTAAGGTTTACTTTTTTCTGTGTTCCATAACCAACAACTACTACTTCCTCTAATGTTTCTGAATCTTCCTTTAGAGTTATAGTAAAATCTTTTTTACCTTTTGCTGATATTTCTTGACTTACATAGCCGATATAAGAGAATACCAGTGTGGAATTAGATGATGATAAATTTAAAGTAAAATTTCCATTAAAATCAGTGATGGTACCATTGGTTGTTCCTTTTTCCAGCACGTTTACACCAATTAGAGCCTCTCCATTGCTGTCCAGAACTTTACCTGTAATCGTAGATGTTTGTTGTACGATTAGTTTCGAATCAATAGTTGTGATGGGGTCTGCATGACCGTTAGCGACAACGAATAACCCTGTTATGACAGGTATTGATTGCAATAATCTTTTTCTCCATACGGAGTCCTCTCTGAAAAAAATGCCTTTTTTCATACTACTATGATTTTGGGTTAATTTGGTTTGTAATATATCCGAAGTTTTTATTATTCTGCTTCAGATGTTTTTTCGATGTAAATATATTTATTATTTTATAAAAAAAATGATATGCCAATTAATAAAATCTATTGAGAGTAAATTTTTAATATTTTTTATATTTGTCAGGATAACAAAAAAGCCCGCTAAAATGTCGTTTTAGCGGGCTTTTGACTATAAATGTCTTGAAAAACGTTGGACTACCAGGATTCGAACCTGGACAAACAGAACCAAAACCTGTTGTGCTACCATTACACCATAGTCCAAACTTCTTGGTGTTTTCCTCAGAAAACGCTGCAAAGATAAGCGTTTTTATGAATACCTTCCAAATAATTTCTGACTTTTTTTCTGTTTCTGACGGGAATCCTTACCTTTGTTTGCAAAACAACTTAGCTTATGAGGAAAAAAAATATTGTGCACATTGTTGCTGGGGACTACTTTTGCACATGCCATGGCGGTTACTCCGCTATGGATGCGTGATGTACGTATCTCTCCAGACGGAAAAGAAATTGTATTTTGTTATAAGGGCGACATTTACAAAGTGTCTGCAAGGGTGGAGAAGCGGTACAGCTGACTACACAAGATTCGTATGAGTCGTCTCCGGTGTGGTCGCCGGACGGTAAACAGATTGCTTTTGCCAGCGATCGTTTTGGAAATACAGATGTGTTTGTTATGCCGGCTAATGGAGGTTCTGCCCGCAGACTGACTACGAATTCTGCTTCGGAAATTCCTTCTGCGTTTACACCGGACGGAAAGTTTATTGTATTTTCTGCAAGCATTCAGGACCCTGCCAGCAGTGCATTGTTCCCGACTTCTGCCATGACAGAACTGTATAAGGTTTCTGCAGAAGGTGGAAAAACGGAACAAATTCTGGGTACTCCTGCCGAAATGGTTTGTTTTAATGCGGCAGGCGACAAGTTTTTGTATCAGGACCGGAAAGGATTTGAAGATGAATGGCGTAAACATCATACTTCTTCTATTACACGGGATGTATGGATGTACGACATGGCATCGGGCAAGCATACCAATCTGACCAAGCGGGCAGGAGAGGACCGTAATCCGGTGCTTTCGTCGGATGGTAAGGAGGTTTTCTTCTTGAGTGAACGCAACAAAGGCTCGTTTAACGTCTATTCTTTCCCGCTGGATAATCCGGAACAGGTGAAACCGCTGACTTCATTCTCTACACATCCGGTACGTTTCCTTTCTTTGGGAGGAGACGGTACGCTGTGCTATACCTATAATGGAGAAATTTATACACAGAAACAAGGAGGAAAGCCAAGTAAGGTGAATGTGTCACTGACACGGGATGACCAGGAAATTCCGGTTACATTAACTTATACTCGGGGAGCATCGGAAGCAGTCGTATCGCCCGATGGCAAGCAGGTGGCTTTCATTGTACGAGGAGAAGTGTTCGTGACTTCTGTGGAATATGGTACTACCAAACAGATTACGCACACACCTGAAGCAGAAGAAGGTCTTTCTTTCGGGGCAGACAATCGTACACTGGTATATGCCAGCGAACGCGATGGAAACTGGCAGCTTTATAAGGCGGAAATTGAACGGAAAGAAGATTTGAATTTCCCGAATGCGACATTGATAAAAGAAGAAGTGCTGTTGCCTTCCAAGACTGTGGAACGGATGTATCCTAAGTTCTCACCCGATGGCAAGGAAGTGGCTTTCATTGAAGACCGTATCCGTCTGAAAGTATTAAATCTGGAAACGAATAAGGTACGTCAGATTACTGATGGAAGTACTTGGTACAGCTTGAGTGGAGGGTTTAATTATGCCTGGTCGCCCGACGGTAAATGGTTTACGTTGGAGTTTATCGGAAACAAGCATGATCCTTATACGGACATTGCCTTGGTCAGTGCAGACGGAAAGGGAGAGTTAGTTAACCTGACGAACAGTGGTTATACAAGTAGCTCTCCGAAGTGGACAATGGACGGTAATGCCATTTTGTTTACTACAGAGCGTTACGGTATGAGAAATCACGCTTCATGGGGTTCACTGGACGATGTGATGATGGTATTTGTCAATCAGGATGCCTACGATAAATTCCGTATGAGCAAGGAGGATTATGAACTCCAGAAGGAACTGGAAAAAGAACAGGAAAAAGCTGCGGACAAGAAAGACGGAAAGAAAAAAGAAGATAAAAAAGAGGATAAGGACAAGAAAGAAGAAGCCGACAAGGTGAAAGATATTGTGGTGGAACTGGAGGGTATTCAGGACCGCATCGTACGTCTGACTCCGAATTCATCAAGCATTGCTTCGGCTATTCTTTCAAAGGATGGAGAAAGTTTGTATTACCTGTCGGCTTTTGAGCGTGGATTTGATATGTGGAAGATGGATTTGCGCAAACGGGAAACCAAATTGTTACACAAGATGGGTTCCGGATGGGCCGATATGGAAATGGATAAGGAAGGAAAAAATCTTTTCGTATTAGGTTCAGGTTCCATGCAGAAAATGGATTTGGGCGGTGAGAAGTTGAAACCGATTTCTTATCGTGCAGAAATGAAGATGGATTTGGCTGCCGAACGTGCTTATATGTATGATAATATGTGCCGTGAGGAACAGAAACGTTTTTATGAGGTAAATATGCATGGGGTAGACTGGAAGGCTATGACCGCTAATTATCGTCGTTTCTTGCCGCATATCAATAATAAGTATGACTACGCGGAAATGTTGAGTGAGTTGCTGGGCGAACTGAACGTATCGCATACAGGTGGCCGTTATCGCCCGGGAGTGAAAGAGGCAACTACCAGCTTGGGATTGCTTTATGACTGGAATTACACCGGAAAAGGCATGAAAGTGGACGAAGTGGTGGAAAAAGGTCCGTTCGACCGGAAAACTACACGGGTAAAACCGGGTGTGGTGATTGAAAAGATTGACGGTCAGCCGGTAGATGCTGATTTCTCTGCTTTGCTGAACGGAAAGGCAGGCAAGAAGATATTGGTTTCATGCTACGATGTACAATCAAAAGAACGCTGGGATGAGGTGGTGAAGCCTATTAGCGGTGGAACGTTGAGCAGTCTGCTGTATGAACGTTGGGTAAAGCAGCGTGCAGCAGATGTGGATAAATGGTCAAACGGCCGTTTAGGCTATGTACATATCGAATCAATGGACGACGGCAGCTTCCGTACGGTATATTCCGATATTTTGGGTAAATACAACAACCGCGAAGGTATTGTGATTGATACCCGTTTCAACGGAGGAGGACGTTTGCATGAAGATATTGAAGTGCTGTTCAGTGGGCAGAAGTATCTGACACAGGTGATTCGTGGTCGTGAAGCATGCGACATGCCGAGCCGTCGCTGGAACAAGCCTTCTATCATGGTACAGTGCGAAGCCAACTATTCCAATGCACACGGCACACCGTGGGTGTACAAACATCGCCAGATGGGTAAGCTGGTAGGTGCTCCGGTACCTGGAACCATGACCAGTGTAAACTGGGTACAGATGCAGGATCCGGATTTGATTTACGGTATTCCTGTGATTGGTTATCGTCTGCCAGACGGAAGCTACCTGGAAAACAAAGAGCTGGAGTCGGATGTATATGTATTGAATGCGCCTGAAACAGTGGTGAAAGGAGAGGATACACAGTTGAAGGCTGCGGTAGATGAACTGCTTAAAGAGCTGGATGCAAAGAAATAAGTACTGAAATATCCGGAAGGATTGCCTTCCGGACATACTCTAAAGTACCGGTTAATTCACAAGGAGTCAGCCGGTATTTTTTTATCCCTGGCTTTATTTCCCGAGGTGATTTTCATCTCCTGCCAGTACTTCTTTGGCAGTACTCCAGTACTTCCTTGAAAGTACTAAAGTACTGCTTAGGGAGTACTGCAGTACTGGCCTGAAAGTACTGGTAACTTGTTCCTTGCTGTTTGATAAAGAATTATGGAGGAACTGTAAGATAAGAAAGGCTGCCCCAAATTGAATTGAGACAGCCTTCCGGTATTTTTTTCTGAAAGAATTTATTTGGCAATTACCAGATAATAGTTTTTCTTTCCGCGCTGTACGAGCAGGTATTTTTCATCCAGCAAGTCAGCAGTAGTAATTTCCTGATCAAATGCAGCCAGTTTTTCTTTGTTTAAAGAACGCCGCCGCCCTGAACCAGCTTACGCATCTCACCTTTTGACGGGAAGATAGCAGCCTTTTCAGTAAATAAGTCTACAGCCTTGATACCGGCTTCAATATCCGATTTGGCTACTTCAAACTGAGGAACGCCTTCGAATACAGAAAGCAGGGTATCTTCATCCAGTTTCTTCAATGCTTCAGAAGTAGCGTTGCCAAACAGGATGCCGGAAGCTTCTACAGCAGCGTTGTAGTCAGCTTCAGAGTGAACCATGATAGTTACTTCCTTAGCCAGACGTTTCTGGAGTACACGCAAGTGAGGAGCCTGTTCGTGTTCTGCAATCAGGCCTTCTATTTCTTCTTTGCTCAGTGAAGTGAATATCTTGATATAACGCTTAGCGTCTTCGTCGCTTACATTCAGCCAGATTGATAGAACTTGTAAGGAGAGGTATATCGTGCGTCCAGCCAGATATTTCCTGATTCTGTCTTACCAAATTTACCACCGTCAGCTTTTGTAATCAGCGGACAAGTCAGGGCAAATACTTCACCTCCGTTAGTACGGCGGATTAATTCTGCTCCCGTGGTGATGTTTCCCCACTGGTCAGAACCACCCAGCTGAAGCTTGCAGTTTTTGGTTTCATACAGATGCAGGAAATCGTATCCTTGTAACAGCTGATAAGTAAATTCAGTGAATGAAAGACCGTCGCGTGCTTCTCCGTTCAGACGTTTCTGAACCGATTCCTTTGCCATCATGTAGTTTACGGTGATGTGTTTTCCTACGGTGCGGGCAAAATCCAGGAAAGAGAAGTCTTTCATCCAGTCGTAGTTGTTTACCAGTTCTGCACGGTTAGGGGCATCCGATTCGAAATCGAGGAATTTGCCCAACTGCTTCTTGATACACTCCTGATTGTGGCGCAGTGTTTCCTCATCCAGCAAGTTACGTTCCTGTGACTTACCTGAAGGGTCTCCAATCATACCGGTTGCACCTCCTACCAGAGCCAGCGGTTTGTGGCCGCAACGCTGGAAATGACGCAACATCATCACGCCACACAAGTGGCCGATATGCAACGAGTCAGCTGTAGGGTCAATACCCAGGTAAGCTGTCACCATTTCCTTCTCCAGCAATTCTTCTGTGCCCGGCATCATGGTATGTACCATTCCACGCCATCTTAGTTCATCTACAAAATTCATCGAATGAAATTCTTAGTTTAACATATTTATTTAATAATACAGAAGCAAAAGTACGACACTTTATCTGAATAACCAATTTTTAGCGATTAAAAAAGAGACGGTTAGCATTTTCTTTGATATTTTCAATCAAGCTGTCAAAAGAGGTTCCGCGTAGTGAAGCTACTTGCCGGTAGAAGTCTGAAAAGTCTGTGTCTGCTTCGTCACTCTCTAATAAAAATCTGTCTACAGGGACGATAGATAAGGCTTTTTCCTGGTTATTTTTTCCGAAAGAGAGATAAAATCCGTGTCGTATCAGGTCGGTGGCAAGTTCTTTTTTACCTCGGAAACCATGGATAATCCAGGCTTGTGCGGGGTGATATTCCTTGTGTAGGGCAAGCAGTTCTTCAGTGGCTTTTACGGAATGTATCACTAAGGGGAGATGATAGGTTTCTGATATCTCTATTACTTTCTTGAAGGCCTGTATTTGTAAGTCGAAAGGGGTATCGCATACTTTGTCCAGTCCGGTTTCTCCCAGTGCGACTACTCGCGAATCACTTTGGATAGTCTGTACCAGCCAATCTATTTGTGGCTGAATGTTTTCTTCCGTGAGATACCACGGGTGCAGGCTGGCGGAGATAAATGTAGCTTGCAGGTAAGAGGAAGCCGTTTTCTCGTCCATGCGGCAGCTTACGATGGCAGTGATCTGCGGCTGAGGCAAATGATGTGTGTGTGCATCGAAAAAGGGAGTGTCAATCATGTGAAAACAGGCTTTTTAAGGAACTGGGTCATATCCCGAACCTCCCCAGGGGTGGCAACGAAGAATGCGTCGTATGGCAGGTAAAGTCCTTTGAAAGGTCCATGCTTTTGTATCGCTTCTATGGCATATTGAGAACAAGTCGGAGTAAAGCGACAGGAGGGAGGTGTAAAAGGTGAAATGCAGTTCCGGTAAAAATAAATGGGGAGCAGGAGCAGGAAAGATATGAACTTTTTCATGCCAGACGTTCAGCGGTAAGTTGCAACAATTTAACCACCTTAGCTTCCACATCGGCCGATTCATGCAGTTCATTGTCGAGCCAGATAAAGGCGACGGCAATTTTCTGTCCTGAACTTTTTAATGCATCGAGCAGGATGTGTTTGTTTTTACGGTAGGCCTCACGTACTTGACGTTTTACACGATTGCGTTTGACTGCCCGCTTGAATCTTTTTTTCGGTACGCTAATCAGAATAGTGGCTGCAGGTAGATTCTCTCCTTCCACCGGCATGTATACGATACGCAACGGAAAAGCAGGCAATGATTTGCTGCCTCCTGTAAACAGTCTTTCAATCAGAATTCGGCTGTTCAGTCGTTCTACTTTCGATAGTGTTAATTTGGGAGAATCGCTCATAGAGAGTATATAATAAAACAAAGCGAAGTAATGGGAAAATGGATTGCTTCGCTTTGTTTGTCAGAATTATTTTTTTATTTGTTATGTTCGCGGATAAACATATCCAACGCTGCTGGCATGGAAGGAGCTACACTTGAAGGAGCTTCCAAATCAAGACGCAGACCTGCATCTTTTACGGCCTTAGCTGTAGTCGGTCCGAAGCTTCCGATAGCAATGTCTTTCTGTTCGAAATTCGGGAAGTTCTTCATCAATGACTGAATACCTGCCGGGCTGAAGAATATCAGCATGTCATAGTTGAATTCTTCTTCTGGAGTGAAATCGTTGCTGACAGTACGATACATTACAGCTTCCGTGTGCTGAATGTGGTTTTTGTTGAGCAAGTCTTTTACTTCGTCATTGTGTACATCTGACATCGGGATAAAGTATTTTTCCGTATTATGCTTGATAATTTGCGGAAGCAGGTCAGCAAACTTTCCGGTAGCTCCGAAGAATACTTTACGCTTGCGGTATTGAACGTATTTTTGAATATATAGAGCGATGGTTTCCGAAGTACAGAAGTATTTCATTGTTTCCGGAATTGTTACACGCAACTCTGCACACAGGCTAAAGAAGTGATCGATAGCATGGCGTGAAGTAAACACAACGGCTGTATGATCTAAGATAGAAACCTTTTGCTGTCTGAATTCTTTAGCTGACAAACTTTCTACTTTAATAAACGGGCGAAAATCTATCTTCACTCCGTACTTCTCAGCAATGTCAAAATAGGGAGACTTTTCTGTCGTCGGTTTTGGCTGAGAAACGAGGACTTTCTTTATTTTCAACGTTACTAAAATTTTAAAATCAAAATGTTATTTATATATATCAATCCTTTCCAGAGGAAAAGTAAGGGTATGATTTCGAGGGTGCAAAAGTACAGAATTAAATGTAAAATGCCATGGAAATGATTAAAAAAGTTCCTAATACACTTATAAAATAACAATATTTTGAAACTGACTACTGCAATGAATACGAAGGTTTTAGAAAAATTAAAGTCTAAGTTGAAATAGACAATAAGCAAGGATAGAGGAAATAAAACAAATGCGGCTCCAGAAAGCAAATCAAAATAGGCCGAAATCCAGGTGCTGTTTTTTTCTTTATCAAAAAAAATCCAGTTAACAAATTGATATAAAGCAGTTTTCCCTACAACGGTGAGTAAAATGCAGAAAATGTAGACAAACAGAATGGCATAGTGTGAAACTGTTTGAAATAGAAACGGTTCGGTCTTAGAGAAGAAATCATAGACAAATAACCCAGTAGATATGCAACTTATACCGCCTAAAGTGAGGGTGTAGCGAATGTTAAATCCGGAACTCTCATCAAAGAGTCCAGCTCGTTCTTTATGTCGGAAAAAGCTTTTGATGTGTTGATACAGGTATTTTTGTCCGTTTTTTAAGGAATAAGTGACCAAAAAGAAGCAAAGAAACACAATACCTGTAATTGCAAAGTCATTACGTAACTGATAAGGGACAGGTTCTCCTGCCATACCGTTTGTACACGGTGTTTCCTTACAATGCTGCAGTGCACTGTCTATTTGCTCTACGCGCTGGTTGTAGAGTTCTTGAATCTGTGAGAAACCGGTATGGCAGAACTTGTTCATATTGCGGCAAATTTACGAATTTCTTTGCTCCAGTGAGGGGTGGTATATAATAAATTTACAGCTTCTTCGGGAGTTTGTGCTACGTGCCAGATGTTTCCATGTTCCTTTCGCATGAAGTTTTGGGAAATAGCTTGTTGAAGCATCTCCAGCAGCAGGTTATAAAATCCGTTGGTATTCAGTATGACGATGGGTTTCAGGTATAGTCCGAGTTGTTTCCAGGTAATGATTTCGAGCAATTCTTCCAATGTACCGCATCCTCCGGGCAGGGCAATCACTCCATCGGACAAATCGGCCATAAGTTGTTTGCGTTCGTGCATGCTTTCCGTTTCTATTAGCCGGGTCAGTCCTTTATGATGCCAGCCTTGCTCCACCATAAACCGGGGAATGACACCGGTTACGGTTCCTCCGGCAGCAAGAGTCGCGTCGCTGATGCGGCACATCAGTCCCAGGCATCCGGCTCCGTTGATAAGGTTGATGTGCTTTTGTGCAAGAATTTTTCCAAGTTCTTCGGCTGCTTCGAAATAGATAGAATCAATTTTAGTGCTGGAAGCACTGTATACGCATATATTCTTGATATCGTTCATGGTCTTTTTAGTTTTTGCAAAGATAGGTAAAGGTGAGTGCATAGCCAAACCGTTGTGCCAGCAAAAAGGGCTTGACCATCTTCTGATGTATCAAGCCCTCTGTATGGTTAGTGGAAGATCTCAGCTTATTTCAGTCCGAAAGCTTCTTTCACTTTGTCTACATAATCCAGTTTCTCCCAAGTGAAGAGTTCCACTTCTACGTCTTTGTTGCCTTCGTAAACCGATTCGAAATGCTTGGTAACGATTTGCGGTTCACGGCCCATGTGTCCGTAAGCAGCAGTTTCGCTATAAATCGGGTTGCGCAGCTTCAAGCGTTCTTCGATGGCACGCGGACGCATATCGAAGATTTCATCTACTTTCTTAGCGATTTCTCCGTCGGTCAGAGCTACATTGCTACGTCCGTAAGTATTTACGTAGATATTGATCGGACGTGCTACTCCGATGGCGTATGAAACCTGTACCAATACTTCGTCTGCTACTCCGGCAGCTACCAGGTTCTTGGCAATGTGGCGTGCAGCGTATGCAGCACTACGGTCTACCTTGCTGGGGTCTTTTCCTGAGAAAGCACCTCCTCCGTGAGCTCCGGCACCACCGTAAGTGTCTACAATAATCTTACGGCCAGTCAGTCCGGTATCACCGTGAGGACCACCAATCACGAACTTACCTGTCGGGTTTACGTGGTATTTAATCTGGTCGTTGAATAAAGCCAGTACCTGCGGGTTGTGGATTTCGGCAATGACACGCGGCATCAGGATTTCAATTACGTCCTTGCGAATCTGTGCCAGCATTTCCTCGTCAGCCTTCAATTGAGCTTCTTTTGAGTCATTTTCCGGCTGGATAAATTCATCGTGCTGGGTAGATACTACGATGGTATCAATACGTACCGGACAACGGTTGTCATCGTATTCGATAGTTACCTGGCTCTTAGAGTCCGGACGAAGGTAAGTCATCACCTTTCCTTCACGACGGATGTCGGCCAATACCATCAGCAGTTTGTGTGCCAGGTCGAGCGACAGCGGCATGTAGTTTTCAGTTTCGTTGGTAGCATAACCGAACATCATACCTTGGTCGCCTGCTCCCTGATTCATCGGGTCTTCGCGTTCTACTCCACGGTTGATGTCAGGACTCTGTTCGTGAATGGCAGAGAATACACCGCATGAATTACCTTCGAACATGTATTCACTCTTGGTATAGCCTATCTTATTAATTACTTCGCGTGCTACGCGCTGCAAATCAATATATGCTTTGGTTTTCACTTCTCCTGCCAGCACCACCTGTCCGGTAGTTACCAGAGTTTCGCAAGCTACTTTTGAACTGGGGTCGTAAGCCAACAGTTTGTCAAGCACAGCGTCCGAAATTTGATCGGCCACTTTGTCGGGGTGTCCTTCAGACACCGATTCGGATGTGAATAAGTATCCCATTGTTGTGGTAAATTAAAATTGTTAATGGTTTGTTTTTATCCGTGTACGGACAGAGTAGAGAAGTAATCTTCGGGGAAATAACAATGTGTTTTAGCATTTTTTTCCGTGGTTGCAAGCTACTCAAATCTTTCCACTTTTTATTTTCGCTGCAAAGATAGTGATATAAATTGGAATAATTACAATTTCAGTTTCTTTTTAACATAGCTTTATGCTCCTGCCTGTCGGTAAATCATTCCAGATATAATTCTGACAATGTTTTTTGAAGGGTGGGGTGGATTGCATTTCCTGCAATTTCGATTAACGGTTTCATTACAAAATCTCTTTCCGTCATCAATGGATGAGGAACCGTAAGCTCAGGTGTCTGGAGTACGAGATTGTCGTATAAAAGAATATCAATATCAATGAGCCGGTCGCTGTAGCTGCCGTTGACTGATTTCTTTGTCCTGCCGAGTTCTTTCTCTATTTCCTGCGTGATATGAAGCACTTCGATAGGGGAGAGATTGGTTTCCAGTCCGATTGCTGCATTCAGAAAGCTGTGGTCTGATTTAAATCCCCAAGGGGCTGTTTCATAAAAAGAGGATAGGGACACTTGCTTCCCTATCCTTTCCTGTAGTTTATAGATGGCGGTACGTAAATTAGCTTCTTTATCGCCAAGGTTTGTACCTAATCCCAAATAAACTGTTGCCATAAAGTGACGAGTTTATTTATCCAGAATTAGCATGGCATCACCGTATGTTCCAAAACGGTAGTCTTCTTTCAATGCGATGTTATAGGCATCCATGACCAGTTCATATCCTCCGTAAGCACATACAAGCATCAGCATGGTAGAAAGCGGCATGTGGAAATTGCTTACCATGGCATTGGCTACTGAGAAATCGTAAGGAGGGAAAATAAACTTGTTGGTCCATCCTTCGAACTCTTTCAAATGGCCGTCTGTACCCACAGCTGTTTCAATGGCACGCATCACAGTAGTACCGATAGCGCATACTTTGTTGCCTCTGTCTTTGGCTTCGTTGACGATGCGGCAGGCTTCCGCGTTGACGAACATCTGTTCTGAATCCATTTTATGCTTGGTTAAATCTTCCACATCGATGTCGCGGAAGTTACCCAATCCGGCATGCATGGTGATGAAAGAGAAGTCGATGCCTTTGATTTCCATACGTTTCATAAGCTCACGGCTGAAGTGAAGACCGGCTGCCGGTACGGTAACGGCTCCTTCATTTTTGGCGTAGATAGTCTGGAAACGTTCTTCGTCTTCCGGTTCTGCCGGACGATGGATGAAAGGAGGCAATGGAGGTTCTCCCAAGCATACAAAGCCTTCTTGAATTCATCATGAGGACCGTCGTACAAAAAGCGGAGTGTACGTCCGCGAGAAGTCGTATTGTCAATTACTTCGGCCACCATCGAGTCATCGTCGCCGAAGTACAACTTGTTACCGATACGGATTTTACGGGCGGGATCTACCAGCACATCCCACAAGCGCAGTTCTTCGTTCAACTCACGGAGCAGGAATACTTCAATGCGGGCACCTGTTTTTTCCTTGTTACCATACAAACGAGCAGGAAAGACTTTGGTATCGTTAAAGATAAACACGTCTTTGTCGTCGAAATAGTTCAGTATATCCTTGAAATTGACATGTTCAATTTCTCCGGTTGACTTGTGAATTACCATCAGGCGGGATTCATCTCTGTATTTAGCCGGATAAAGAGCGATTTTTTCTTCCGGCAACTTGAATTTGAATTGTGACAGTTTCATCTTCTTCCTTTCTTTCCTTAATCGTTTATAACTTCTATTTCTTGCTGGTCGAGCCAGGCTTCAAAATCTTCCACTTTCATGCAGTCTTCCAACTTTACTTCTCCTACCCGTGTACGTATCAGACCGGTCAGGTGGGCACCGCTTTGCAGTGCTTGGCCAATGTCTCTGGCCAATGCCCGTATGTAAGTACCCTTGCTACAGACTACCCGTATCTTAATTTCCGGCAGGTTGCATTCCAGCAGCTCGATTTCATCAATGACCAGAACTTTGGGTTTCAGTTCTACTTCATCTCCTTTTCTAGCCAGGTCGTATGCACGCTTCCCGTCTATCTTGCATGCGGAAAATGCCGGTGGTACCTGTTCAATGGTGCCGACAAACTTTTTCAATGTTTCCTCGACCATTTCTTTGGTGATGTGGTCGGTAGGGTAAGTCGCATCAATCTCCTTTTCCAGGTCGAATGAGGGAGTGGTTGCTCCCAGCTGGAGAGTGGCAATGTACTCTTTTGTATGATACTGGAACTCCTCAATACGCTTTGTGGCCTTTCCGGTACAGATAATCATCACTCCGGTGGCCAGTGGATCGAGCGTTCCGGCATGTCCTACTTTTATTTTCTTTACTCCTAATTTGCGACTGATGTGGTATCTTATCTTATTGACCACGGCAAAAGAGGTCCATCGCAGTGGCTTGTCAAAATATAATACTTCTCCTTCTTTGAAATTCATTCTTTGGTTGTAAATTGTTGTTGAGGCTGCTTATCCCAGCAGACTGCACGCAATTGTAATTACTCCGGCAATGGCGCAATATACGCCGAACCATATCAATTTTCCTTTCTTTACAATGTTAATCATCCATTTGCAAGCTACGCAACCTGAAATAAAAGCAGCTAAGAAACCAATAATAAGTGCACCCATACTGATTTCTGCATTAGCGGCTGAAGCATTTTTTACAATTTCCATTCCAGAAAGCAGTGCTTCTCCTAAAATTGGGGGGATAACCATGAGGAAAGAGAATTGTGCCAGTGTTTCCTTCTTGTTTCCCAAAATCAGTCCGGTAGCGATGGTGCTTCCTGAGCGTGACAATCCTGGCATGACTGCACAGGCCTGAGCCAGTCCGATGATGAATGCATCACGCAGGCTGATTTTTTCTTTCTGCCGAGGTCTGGCGTAATAAGAAAAAGCCAGCAACACGGCAGTCAGTAACAACATGCATCCTACGATCAGCAAACCGGAGCCGAAAATTTCTTCTACGTAATCTTTAAAGAATATTCCGACAATGCCGATAGGAATCATTGACACAAGAATGTTGATGACATATTTGGTCTCGTCATTCATTTTCCATTTAAACAATCCCCGGAAAATCCAGTCAATTTCTTTCCACAAGATAACCAGTGTACTCAGTACGGTAGCAATGTGAACCACTACAGTGAAAGTCAGATTTTCTTCACCTTGAATGCCGAACAAAGCCGATCCGATGGCAAGGTGTCCACTACTACTTACGGGGAGGTATTCTGTCAGTCCCTGCAGAATTCCTAAAATTAAGGCTTCAAACCAACTCATTGCATTTATTCTTTAGTAATTGTTTCTTCTTTGTCTTTAGGTTTTCTCAGAATGCCATAAATCATGAAAATAAATCCCAAAAAGCAAACAACGGGAGCTACTTTGATGCGGCGTACACTGAAAATATCCGGTTCAAAAGCTGTTTCAGTGGAGCTGGTCCGCTCATTAACAGGAATCCGATGATAATGACTATCATACCAATGGCAAGCAGTATGAAGTTTGTTTTATCAAAAGCAAAACTTTTTTTGTCCATAATGAATTTTGTCTATTTAGTTTGAACATTAAAGGCGATATAAATCTCCGGCTTTCATCTTCAAATATTTGTTGATGGAGATGTAGGCACATAAGGTGGCGATGAGGATACCCGAGATAAAGACAGCTCCCATTACGCAAAGCATAATTTCCGGAGTAATAAGTTCCAGTAGCCTGGTTCATAATTGACGAGCATGTAGGACATACTGATAAGCAGGGTATTGGCCATAGCTGCCGCAAGAATGCCTATCCATACATTTCTGACAATGAACGGTCGCCGGATGAATGACCAGCTTGCACCTACCAGTTTCATGGTGTGAATCAGAAAACGTTTGGAGTAAATGGTCAGTCGTATGGTATTGTTGATCAATGCAAATGAAATAAGGGTGAGCAAAGCAGCTAGCCCTAACAGGAACATGCTGATCTTACGTATGTTCTGGTTGATGGTGTCAATCAGGTCCTGCGGATAATTTACTTCAATGACTTTTTTATTGTCCAGCAGTTTTTCCTGAATCCAGCTCAGACTGTCAGAATTGGCATATGCTGCATTGAGCTTGATTTCGATGGAAGCCGTAAATGGATTATAGCCTAAGAATTCAGCCGGATCTGTTCCCATGGCTTCTGTCTGTTCTTTCAGAGCCTGTGCTTTTGATATGTAGGTGGCCTGCTTCACAAAAGGCTCTTCTTCCAGCTGCTTTTGGAAGCGGATGGCTTCTGCTTCTTTCATGTCGTCGTTGAGGAGAACGGAAAAGTTGATATTCTCACGTACGTATACAGAAAGATTATTGGCGGTCATAACAAAAAAGACCACCATACCCAACAACAGCAGTACCAGCATTGTACTGATGCAGGAGGTAATGAATTGCATATCGAAAAGGCTGCCCGACTTCTGACTCATAATTTCTTATTTTTTTCTGAATACATAAATCATGGAACTGCTTCGGTCTTTCTTAGCCAGTGAAACAATCCATGCTTCCGTTCCGGCAATCAGGCCTTTTAGGAACGGGAAAGCACTTTTCCGGTACTTCTCGCTCAGCATAGATACGTAAAACGCATCAAAAGGCATCGGATGTCGCTCGCAGAGAATAAAGTCGTGTTTGGCTCCAAACTGCTGCATAACGGAAGGGCTAAAATGCCACAAATGTCGGGGAACATCGTAGGCACCCCACATTTCTTTGTACTTCTCTGCATCGAATGAAGTGGGGTTGGGCACGGCTATAATGAGTATACCCTGATCTTTCAGAATACGCTTCAGTGTTTCCCAGGTCTCATTTAAATGTTCCAGATGCTCCATGACATGCCACAATGTAATTACATCGAACGATTTGTCGGCGAATTCATTGAGGGCTTCCGGAGCTGCCACATCCAGTTCAAAGTGCTCTTTGGCAAACTGGCGGGCTTGAGGGCTTTTTTCGATGGCAGAAACGTGCCATCCTCTTTCCTGCATGAAATGCGGAAAATAGCCTGTGCCTGTACCGATGTCCAGCAGGCTGCCCTGGTTTAATCTGGAATTATGCTTGACAAGGCGTGCTTTACGGGCAAGCATAACACGGCGCACCCAGTGATATACACGGTTCATTAACCCTTTGTGTGTATCGCTGTGTGAAATATAATCTGGAGTTTCGTAGTAGCGTCCTATTTCTGCTTCAACCGGAACAGGATGAGTGAACTGGAAACCGCAGTCTTTGCAACGACAAATCTGAAAAGACTCACCGGAAGCATAGTGGTCTGTACATGTCATTACCTCTTCAAAGTGGTTTCCTCCACAAAGTGGACATTTATCTATTTTCAGTATATTCACTTTATTCCCTAATTTGCTGCAAAATAACAAATAAAAAGCCTATGCCATGATTTTCTTTAAAAGTTTTTAAGAGTAATAGGATGCTTTATGTATGTTTTTTGTAACTTAGCCCCGAATAATGAATATTTGCCAATAGATTATGGAGAAAAAGAGATTGACACGGTCAAACAATCGTATGATAGGTGGGGTCTGTGCTGGAATAGCCGATTATTTTGGATGGGATATTACTTTAGTACGTATTATTTATGTGCTGGTCACATTTTTTACGGCTTTTTCTGGTGGATTGGTTTATCTGATTCTCTGGCTGGTAATGCCGGAGGCCGGAAGAGAAAGTAATTAAAAAACAGACTTGTATAAAGCAGTATACGTGCTGTAATTTGTTTAGGTTTTCCTCGCGCGAACCGTATGTTTTGCGGAGCGGAAACCTATGTTTTTCATGCCGAAACGTAAGTTTCCGCCTTGTGAAATGTAAAAAACCTGCAAGCATCTTGAAAAAAATGCTTGCAGGTTTTTATTGAGATTTCTCCAAACTATTTCAGTAAGAATTATTCAGTTACTTCTATGCCTTTCAGAGTAGCAGAACTGGACTCTGTAATTTTTACCTTTACAAAGTCGCCGATGCGATGGCTGCCACGGTCAAAGACTACTACTTTATTTTGTTCCGTACGACCGAACAACTGTTCTTTAGAGCGCTTGGATACACCTTCTACCAATACTTCGAAAGTTTTTCCTACATCTTTGGCATTGCTTTCAGCAGAAAGCTGGTTCTGCAGTTCAATCATTTCATTCAGTCGGCGGATTTTGATTTCTTCGGGCACGTCATCCGGAAGATGTTTGGAAGCGTATGTACCGGACGTCAGAATATTTGAACATGAAAGCCGAGTCGTAAGCACATTCGCGCATCAGCGACAAAGACATCTGGTGGTCTTCTTCTGTTTCAGAATGGAAGCCCGAGAAAATATCGGTACTGAGTCCGCAGTCGGGGATAATTCTCCGGATAGCAGCCACTCTTTCCAGGTACCATTCACGGGTATATTTACGGTTCATCAGTTTCAGGATGCGTGAACTTCCGCTCTGTACGGGCAAGTGGATGTGCTTGCATACATTGGGCACTTCTGCGATGACATGAAGCGTTTCGTCACTCATGTCTTTGGGGTGTGAAGTGGTGAAACGTACGCGCATGTCGGGCACCGCTTCGGCCACGATACGGAGCAGCATAGGGAAGGTTACTGTCTGGCCGTCTTTTTCAAAACGGTATGAGTTGACGTTCTGTCCCAACAAGGTTACTTCCTTATAGCCTTTTCGTTGCAGGTCGCGTACTTCGTTCAGGATACTTTCTACGTCACGGCTGCGTTCCCGTCCGCGTGTGTAAGGCACAATACAGTAATGGCAGAAATTGTTGCATCCTCGCATGATGGAAACAAAGCCTGAAATATGGTTTCCGCAAATGCGTGAAGGTATCACGTCGCGGTACGTTTCCGTAGTAGAAAGTTCCACATTGATGGCTTTTTCGCCTGCTTCTACAGCTCCAATCAGGTCGGGGAGGGTCAGATAGGCATCCGGACCAGCTACCAGGTCTACATGATGCTTTTCTATCAGCTCATTTTTCACTCTCTCGGCCATGCATCCCAGTACGCCCACAATCAGGTTTTTCCGCTTTTTGCGCAAAGAATGGAAAAATTCCAGTCGGTTCAGGATTTTCTGTTCCGCATTGTCGCGGATAGAGCAGGTGTTCATGAATACGGCATCGGCTTCCTCCAGTGTGTCGCAAGGAGAATATCCAGCCATTTGCATGATAGATGCAATTACTTCACTGTCTGCCACATTCATCTGGCATCCGTAGGTCTCGATAAACAATTTCTTGTTTTCGTGTTCAGTTGCAGATTTAAAGTCTGCTCCTGTAGCTTCTTTTGTCATAAGGTTTTCTATATTAAAAATTTGCTTGCAAAGATATCTGTTTCTTGGTTAACTTCCATAAAAAGGGTGGGAGATATAGATTTTATTCGTATCTTTGAAGAAAACCTTAACACTTAATATTTATGGATATAATTCAAGTTCTTGTTTTTTTAGGTATAATTGGCTGGGGACTTTTTCAGGTCAGGACTCAAAAACAGAAGAAGCCGAAGCGTGCAAAGACCGTAAGACAGGCACCTCCGGCAGCATCTTTTTCTGTAGAAGAGGAGATTCCTGAAGAAGTGATACCAGCTCCTGTACCCGAAGCAAGGAAGAAACGGAGATACACTTCTGTCAAACCTTCCACTCCGAAAGAACAAGCATTGAATGTACCGAAAAAAGAGGAGCAGAAGCCTGAAATAGCTTTTCGTAATGCAGCAGATGCACGTAGGGCTTTTATCTATTCTGAAATTTTTCGTCGTAAATATGACTGATTGACTAACTTTTTTAATACTAACATAAAAAACACTTGATACTATGAGCTTTAACTTTATTACGGCAGCCGAAGCTGCCAGCTATATTAAGGATGGAGACATTGTTGGACTGAGTGGCTTCACCCCTGCCGGAAGTCCGAAAGCTGTGACTGCAGAGTTAGCGAAAATAGCAGAAGAAAAGCATGCAAGGGAGAAGCTTTTCAGATAGGTGTGATAACGGGAGCTTCTACGGGAGATTCTTGTGACGGGATGTTGACGCGTGCGCACGCCATTAAGTTCCGTGCTCCTTATACCACTAATACAGATTTCCGCAAGGCTGTGAATAACGGCGAAATCAATTATACAGACATTCACCTCTCACAAGTGGCTCAACGTTTGCGTTCTGGCTTTTTGGGGCATGTGAATGTAGCCATCATAGAAGCTTGTGAAATTACGGAAGACGGACGTATTTACCTGACTGCAGGAGTAGGTATTACACCTACTATCGCTCGATTGGCTGATAAAATTATTGTGGAATTGAATGCGGCGCATAGTAAAAGCCTGATAGGCATGCACGATTTGTATGAAATGGAGCGTCCTCCTTATCGCCGTCCGATTCCTATCGTACGTCCTAGCGACCGTATTGGTCTTCCTTATGTTCAGGTCGATCCTTCCAAGATTGTGGGTGTGGTAGAAACGAATATACCGGATGAGGCACGTGGTTTCCATGAATCTGACCCAGTGACGGATAAAATCGGTCAGAATGTGGCTGAGTTTTTAGCTTCAGATATGCGTAAGGGAATTATTCCTTCTACATTCCTTCCTTTACAATCGGGAGTAGGAAATATTGCCAATGCCGTGTTGAGCGCATTGGGTAAGGATCCCAGCATTCCTCCTTTTGAGATGTACACTGAAGTGATTCAGAATTCCGTTATTAAACTGGTGAAAGAGGGTAGAATCAAGTTTGGTAGCACTTGCTCTTTGAGTGTGACGAATGATTGTTTGCAAGATATTTACGATAATATGGACTTTTTCCGCCATAAACTGGTGTTGCGTCCTTCTGAAATTTCCAACTGTCCGGAAGTGGTTCGTCGTATTGGTGTGATATCTATGAATACTGCCATTGAAGCAGATATTTATGGAAATGTCAATTCCACTCATATTTGTGGAACCAAGATGATGAATGGTATCGGAGGTTCCGGCGACTTTACCCGCAGTGCCTACATTTCTATTTTCTCTTGTCCGTCAACGGCCAAGGGAGGTTGTATCAGTTCTATTGTACCGATGGTTTCTCATTTGGACCACAGCGAGCATTCGGTAAATGTTATTATTACTGAACAGGGTATAGCCGATTTACGTGGAAGGAGTCCGATGGAACGTGCGGAAGCGGTGATTGAAAACTGTGCACATCCTGATTACAAGCAGCTACTTTGGGATTACTTGAAGATTTCTACGAAAGGACAAACCTGTCACAGCCTGTCTGCAGCGTTGGGTATGCATCAGGTGTTTATCAATAAAGGTGACATGCGTTTGACAGACTGGGCTGAATTCCAGAAATAAAAAAGAAATAGTATCTCATAAAAAATGCCCCGTACTGAATTGGCAGTGCGGGGCATTGATTTTATCTGTAAATGCTTATTTCAGATAGTCTTTCAGGTCGCAATTCTGGAGCGAACGGATACCTTCTACCACAGATTCTGCATTCAATACAGCACCTTCCTGAGTGCTGTGTACAGAGTCTGCATAGTAAGCGGCAGTCTTTTCTTTTCCTATGGCTTCAAATTTCTTGGCAGTCAGGTCGTTCAAGTCAATAAAGCTTACACCTTCCTGTTCTGCTACTTCTTTTGACCATTTGCCGTAAGTCTTATCGCAGCGGTTCATGTGATTGTCGGTCCAGCGGTTACCCGGAGTGTGTGACATCACGATGACTTTTGCTCCTTTAGCTTTTGCCTGGCGAATATACATACGGATGTAGTGGCCGAAGCTGTATACTTTTTCCGTGCTTCCGTCTTTTTCCATGACTACTTTTTTAGAGTCATCTCCAGTGCCTGGCAGAGAAGCGCGTGCACGTCCGGTATTCATCGGGCCTCCGTCATTGTGTCCGAAATCAATCAATACATAATCACCCGGTTTGATGGCAGGAAGTACACGGTTCCAAAGGCCTTCCGTGAAATAAGTACGGCTGCTTCTTCCTCCCAATGCACAGTTTTCAATGCTGATGCGGGTTGTGTCAAAGTAATTTTGCAAGTAGCTTCCCCATCCCCATTTGTTATCTTCTCCGTTGCCTGCTCCACATTTTACGGTAGAGTCTCCAATCAGGAAAGCGACAGGACTCTTTTCGTTGATACGGCTTACTCCTGCTACAAATTCACGCGGATTTCCCGGCTCAGAATAGAAGAAGATAGGTTCTTTCGTCTGCTGTTCTGTAGGATAGAAATGTACGGCGCTGTCGTTCATACGCGGATGCTGGTGCTTCAGTAAATTGAGCATTTCGGCTCCGGCCAGATGACAGGACCATACCCGTGGGCTGCATATACATTTACCGGGCGGTAGTAATAGAATGCCGGGTCATATCCCATACCAGTTCCTACGCAGGTCATTTCTACCTGTCCCTGGGCGTTGATGGCAGAAGATACGGCATGCCATCCCAGTTGCACTACCGGACCGTATGCCATGGCGTCAATCCATCCTTTGTTGATGGCATGTGCTATACAGTATACGTAGAGGGCAGTGGCAGAAGATTCCAGGTAAGAATCATTGCGGTCGAGCAACTGATGCCAGAAACCGTCTTTGCTTTGACAGGCAGCCAGTCCGCGAACGTGTGCCTGCAACAGGCTGATAATTTTATCGCGTCCGGGATAGTCGGCCGGAAGTACATCCAGCACTTCACACATAGTAAGAATAGCCCATCCGTTGGCACGTCCCCAGTGGAAAGCCGGATGATCTTTCATTCCTTCTACCCATCCATGACGGAACAAGCCTTTTTCCGGAACAAACATGCGCTCTGCAAACTGCAGTACCTGGCGTACGGCTTCCTGATAATATTTGTCATTGTGGTCGGATGCATAGCGTCCCATCAGAGCAACAGAGGGGATGCCCATGAACATGTCGTCCAACCACAATGTGTTGTGGTAAGGACGGTTACGGGCAAATGTTCCGTCGGCCAGACGATGCTCTTTGTACATGATGAAATGGAAGTAATTGTCAATCATGTCCTGCAATTTCAGGCTTTTGTCTTTCATCTGTGCCTTCATCATTGCCGCACATACGGCTCCTGCATCATCCAAGGCGTGAGGAGTCAGAATCTGAAGCATCTGTGCATCGGTTGTACCGTATTTTTCATATACTTTCTTAAAGTAAGGAGCTACTTCCGATAAGAATTTGAAGCGGTCGTATACATATTTTTTGTAGGCTTCGTCACCCGTAGCTTCTGCAGCAGCCAGCATGGCGGAATAAGTAACTCCCCATTCATAACTGGCCAGACGGAAAGTACCTCTTTCCAATTGTGCATTGGTATCCATGTTCGCATAGTCGGTAATGACTTTTCCGTTGCGTTTGTCAACCACTCTGGTCGGTGTGTTACTTTCCAGATATCTCAAGACACGGTCCATGTCTTTTTTGATGTCTTCTGCTGATACAATACCATACCCTACCTGATAATCAGGCTGCAAAAGATGAAGCGGAGTATTGGAGTCATTGATGACTTCCTTTTTCTTTTGTGCATGGGCACTAAGACCGGCAGAAAGAGCCGCCAGCAGTGCGAAGTTTAAGACGAGTTTATTCATATAACTAGTTTTAAATGTAAGCGTAATGGGTTATTTGAATGTATATCCTCTGAAAGTGCCTTTCAGTTCCGGTCCGATATAGAAACCAGGCTGGGTAGCTGGTTGTAAGCCACGTTCTGTGTAGCAATACTGATTCTATATACAGGGTCTTCCAGGAAAGTTTGGAAGCGGTACTCAGTAGGAATTGTGGTTACGTACAAGCGGAGAGACTTGTTGTCCTCGGTACGAACCAGCACCTCTTCTCTCCAGTCACCGATAAGGTCGCCTGAAGTGAGGGATTAGATTTGGTACCATTGTTAAATGCGCATCCTTCAAATGTAAAGATGGTATTGCAACATTTGTTTTTCCAGTCGTATTTGCTTACTTTCCCTTTGTCAAGCAGTTCACGGAGCAAGTCGCCATCCCACCATACTGCCATGTTGTAAGACAGTCCGGGAACTTTTTCTGCCACTACTTCTCCTTTGATGTTACGAATTCCTCCTGAGGCTAGTGACCACATTTCTACACCGGGACTTGTCGGGTCAATTTCGGCAGCCATACAACGTCCTACATCGGTCTTGTCGGGATATTGAAGCAATACTTTTCCGGTTTTTGCATCTCGGAATGAAGAACCGTCTTTCCGGTTTTCATGGCAGGCCCATACTTGCAGACTGGCTGAAGCCGGATCAAATTGAGTGAGGTGCATGGCATCTCCGTGTCCCATTCCTGTGGAATAAAGTCCTTTTCCATCGTGGTCGAATGTACAAGAGCCATATACGATTTCATCGCATCCGTCCTGATCAATATCTCCTACACGGAGGTTATGGTTGCCTTGTCCGGCATATTTCTCACATCCCGGGTTGTTGCTGTCGAATACCCAGCGGTTTTTCAGTTCTTTTCCGTTCCAGTCGAATGCAGCCAGTACGGTACGTGTATAATATCCACGGCACATGACTACGCTAGGATGAACTCCGTCCAGGTAAGCAATGCATGCCAGAAAACGGTCACTACGGTTGGCACGCTCGTCTCCCCAGCCTTTCAAATCGCCACGTAATGGAATATAGTCAATGGTTTGCATAGCTTCGCCTGTCAGTCCGTTGAAGACAGTCAGGTATTCATTTCCGGTCAATATACGTCCTTGGTTACGAAGAGGGTCTGTAGGTTTTCCTTTACCTCGAGGATCATTGGGAGGAAAATCTCCTCCTTTAGGCTGGTTGGGATTTCCTGGTTCACGATAGTCGGCCGTGGCATCTCCGATTGCTTTTCCTTTTCCATCTATGGTTCCGTCGGAAGTTTTCATCACGATTTCAGCTTTTCCGTCTCCATCCAGGTCATATACCATAAACTGGGTGTAGTGAGCACCGGCACGTATGTTCTTTCCCATATCAATGCGCCATAGTTTTTCTCCGGTCAGGCGATAGCAGTCGAAATATACGTTTCCTGTGTAACCATCGTGTGCATTGTCGTGTGCGTTTGATGGGTCCCATTTCAGGATAATTTCATAGTTTCCATCTCCATCTACATCTCCGATGGAGGCATCGTTGGGACTGTAGCTGTATTTTTCTCCGGTCGGTGTAACACCGTCTGCGGGTTTGTCCAGTGGAATGTCAATGTATCCTGAAGGAGCATTTCCCGGAAGGGTATAGCTTCCTTCATTTGAAGTCTCTTTCCCATTGATCACGGGTTTTACCATATAGACTGCTTTCTGGTTTCCTGCATAATTGTCTGTATAAAAAGTTCCTGTTCCAGCTGGAACTTGTGCAATCTTTTTTCCGTTCCGGTAAACATTGAATGCGGTTTCCATTGGGTCGGAAGAAAGGTATCTCCATGAAACTGCTACTTTTTGTGCATTCTCTCTGACGGCGACAACTCCTCTTCCGAGTTTTTCTCGCTGCAGTTTACTGAAATCATAATTCGTTTGTGCGGAGCTGAGCACTCCCAGGCTGCAGGCAGCCAATGTCATGAGCCATTTCCTTTGTGTCTTCATTTTATGTGATATTTGATTATTGATTTATTGTGATTGAAACGTCTTCTCCATTCTCCCGAATATCTGTAAAGCGGATGTTTTCTACATCTTTGGTTACGAATAAAGGACGTCCATCCGGTTTCTCATAATAGAAGTTGATATGATGAAACGAGATATTCTTAGCATGTGAAATGTAGAAGCCTTTTGCCGGGATAGTACCGAATATCCATGGTTCAGGATATACCTTTTCTTGTTCCGGAAGCTCTCTTTTTCCATCTTCTTTTGTATATCCTCCTTTATAATACAAGTGAATGTGGTCGAAGGTAACATCTTCTATAATCCATTAGGGATACCGCTGATAATGGAAGAATAACGGGAGTCTACATTGTATACATTAATGTGACTGATACGGATACGCTTCATACTTCCGGCTGGAGTTCCTTCGGGGCTTCGCATACGGGCTCCCAGGCGGAGAAAGATACCGGCATTGACAATGTGTCGCATGGTGATATGGCTGATTTCGATGTCTTCCAGATGCCCTCCGTCTACCGTTTCCAAAGCCAGTCCCCTGCAGTGTTCAAAAATACAGTTGGTTACGGTGATATTCTTAAATCCTCCACTAGATTCTGTACCCAGTTTGATACGTCCTGTACGGTAGCCATGGTCCGGTGCCTGAGGCTCATCCAGTTCCCAAGTACCGCTGAGCATAGTTCCGCGATCGTATCCGCTGACGTAACAGTCGGAGATTGTTACGTTTTCTGTATCTTTAAAGTAGCCTAACGCATAAGATGATTTTAGTACAATAGCATCATCCATGGAGTATTGACGCTGCATCGGCTGATACGTACATTTTTGCAACAGTCGATGTCAAATCCGTCACGGTTGGTATCTACTTTTAGGTTATCGATGGTCAAGTTGTCTACTCCAGTAGCCAGTAGGGCAAAGTGACCACAACGAAACATAGACAGATCTTTCAGTGTAACATTCTTGCATTCTTTCAGACTGATGGCTTTATTGCCTACTCCGTCGCGTCGGCTTTCTTCGCGTGTCAATCCTTTTCCGTCAATCTTTCCTGGACCACTGATTGTAATATCTTCCAGGTTAATTCCCCAGATAAGGGAATTCTTCCAGTGACTGTGTCCGAAGTCTTGATAGCTGTTATGGGGATTGGATTCTGCTTTGTCATATCCCTTTTCGGCCGTAGGGAAAGCAGCCACAATTGTAGCACCTTGTTCCAGATACAGATGAATCTGGCTGGCAAGTCGGATAGAATAACAGGCATATTTTCCAGCAGGAACATATATTGTTCCCCCTCCTTCGCGGGCAGCTTGCACGATAGCCTGATTGATGGCTTCAGAATCAATGTGCTGTCCGTCGCCTACGGCTCCGAAATCTTTTACGTTATAAATTTTGCTTGCAGTATGTTTGTACAGAGAAACAAAATCCACAAGCAAATGATGATTTTCTTATTCATGGTTGTTGCTTTTCTTGGTAAAACAATGCTGGTAACATGTAGTCGGCATAGTCGGCCTTTGCATTTTGCTTGTATGCACAGAAGTACACTTTTTCTCCTTTACGAATCAGGCAGGTTGCTGCCAGTACGGGAGCATCCGTTTTCTTTCCGGATGTGAAAAGTGCCAACGGAGTATGTTGCTTGTGTCCGTCGGATAAACGAATGGAAGAAGCTGAGGGAACTATAAGATTGGTCACTTTTAGTTGCATAACTTTTCCGTGGTAGACTGTAACTTGTGTACCTTCTACATTGAAAACATTGTCTTTGCAATATTGAGGTTCAATATCTGTTTCTGGAGTGGTCGCATCGCATCCTCCAAAAGCCCATCCCAATGTAATATCTTCTCTCTTATTTTCGATTTCCAGAATGAATCCTTTTGTATCACTGAGTGGATGGCAATCGATATGCAGCTGTGTCTGTTTCTCATCCACCATCGGCTTGAGTCGTTTTCAATAATGCCTAGTCTGAGTGTACCTGAACCATCGGGCATAGAGAAAGAAAGTGCTTTGTTTTGAGCAGAAATTCCCCCTAAAATGCTCCATAAAAAAAATCCAGTCACAAATGATTTCAGTGAATTCATAGTTCTTGATAAAATGTTGTCCTTGTTTCAGCAAAGTTACGCATCTTGAATCGAAAGGAGCATGGATTATTATACATGTTCCTCGATTATCATACACTTTCCTGAAAAAAATGAGCTATCATGCAGGCTGATTGTGATTTCCTTCTACCTTTGCAAGAGTAATACATTTCAAAACTAATACTTGAATACGATGAAAAAACGTTTGCTTGCAATGGTATGCGGGTGCTTGTTCTATGGGGGAGTTTTTGCTCAGCATACCTGGTTTAATGACAAAGATTTGACCTTGACAGGAGCTTATTATTATCCGGAACATTGGGATGAAAGTCAATGGGAACGCGACCTGAAACAGATGCATGAACTAGGATTTGAATTTACTCATTTTGCAGAATTCGCTTGGGCGCAGCTTGAGCCACAGGAGGGGTATATGATTTTTCTTGGCTGGACCGGGCAGTTGCTTGGCGGCCAAATATGATTTGAAGGTCGTGATGTGCACTTCTACAGCTACTCCTCCTGTATGGTTAAGCCGTAAATATCCGGAGGTTTTGCTGAAGTCCGAAGACGGTACTGTGCAAGATCATGGGGCACGCCAGCATGCTTCTTTTGCTTCTCCTGTTTACCGGAAACTCGCTTATCGTATGATTGAAGAACTGGCCCGCCATTATGGAAAGGATTCGCGCATAATTGGTTGGCAGCTGGATAATGAGCCTACTGTACAATTTGACTATAATCAGGCAGCAGAAGAAGCTTTCCGGGAATTCTTGAAAGAGAAATACCATCACAATATTCAGGAACTGAATGCAGCCTGGGGCACTGCCTTCTGGAGTGAAGTCTATTCTCGGTTTGAGGAAATTACCTTGCCTAAAACCGCCCAGATGTTTATGAATCATCATCAGATTCTAGATTATCGTCGGTTTGCAGCCAAGCAGACTAATGACTTTTTGAATGAACAATGCAGGTTAATCAAGAAATATGCCAAGAACCAGTGGGTGACTACCAATTATATTCCAGATTATGATAAAGGACATATTGGAGGTAGCAAGGACTTGGATTTTGTCAGCTATACCCGCTATATGGTATATGGTGACAATGAAGGTATCGGTCGTAGGGGATATCGTGTGGGAAATCCTTTACGGATTGCCATGGCAAATGACTTTTTCCGTCCGGTAAATGGTATTTACGGGGTAATGGAGTTGCAGCCGGGACAGGTAAACTGGGGAAGTATCAATCCTCAACCCTTGCCAGGTGCTGTCCGTTTGTGGTTATGGAGTGTATTTGCCGGAGGCTCTGATTTTATCTGTACGTATCGCTATCGTCAGCCTTTGTATGGAACTGAGCAGTACCATTATGGTATTGTGGGCACAGACGGTGTGACTGTGACACCTGGCGGACGAGAGTATGAACAGTTTATGAAAGAAATCCGTTCTTTGAGAAAAGATTATCGCCCGAAGGAAGATAAACCGGAAACCTATCTGAAACGGAAGACAGCTATTTTATGGAATCCGGAAAATTATTGGAGTATTGACCGTCAGAAACAGAATGCAACATGGAATACTTTTGCTCATGTAGATAAATATTATCGTACACTTAAGTCTTATGCAGCTCCTGTAGATTTTATTTCTGAAGAGAAAGATTTCTCACAATATCCGGTGATGATAGTTCCCGCATATCAGTTGGCCGATAAAGAACTGGTAGCAAGGTGGAAAAAATATGTGGAAGAAGGAGGAAACTTGGTGCTGACTTGCCGTACCGCACAGAAAGACCGTTTTGGACGTTTACCGGAGGCTCCTTTTGGTTCAATGATTGATGAGTTGACCGGGAATCACATGGAGTTTTATGACTTGTTGTTGCCTCAAGATCCAGGACAAGTAAAGATGGATGGAAAGGTTTATACTTGGAATACTTGGGGAGAGATTTTGCAACCCAGTGCTTCCAATGAGGTTTGGGCTACTTATACGAATGAATTTTATGAAGGAAAACCTGCGGTTACTTTCCGTAAATTAGGAAAGGGGTCTGTGACTTATATCGGAGTAGACAGTTCAGACGGGGCTTTGGAGCGTCAGGTTTTGGATAAGTTGTATAGTCGTCTGCAAATCGAAGTAATGAATTTACCTTACGGTGTGACAATGGAATACCGTAACGGATTAGGTATAGTGCTAAACTATAGTGACCAGCCTTATCAGTTTGCACTTCCTCAAGGAGCAAAAGTGTTGATTGGTACTCCTAATATTGCTACAGCCGGTGTATTGGTCTTCAAATTTTAGAAGAGAGAAAATATAGGATGTAAAAACGCTTTAAATGATGTTTTCCTGTCATTTAAAGCCGTTTTTGTTATCTATTAATGTGGTGTTATTGCGGAATTACCTCCTGCATATAAATCGCATCCAGACTCCACAATGCAGCATCATTGGTGCTGATTGTCTTACATTCATCCATAGTTGCCGGAACTTCTGGAGGAAGCACTTTTTCTATCTTGAATTCCGGTGCCGGAGTATGTTCCAGTTTGCTCCATAAATCTTTCCAGGCCTCTGCGGCTGTTTTCGGGTCATACAGATGGGATGCAGCGTATGCCATTAGTCTGCAAACCCGGAAGCGGTTACGTGTTATTTCGAGTGCTTTTTGTTTGTAGTCACGTGCATGTTCCAGCCATACTTTGTTGAACTCCGGAACCTGAATCATTTCCTGCATTTCATTCATTATTTCAAAGCCTCCCATGATCGTCATCAGGTGATTGGTATTCTGTCTATTGGGATCGCCCTCATAACTGATCACTCCGGTTGCCGGGTCATATCCTAAGGCCATATTTCCAGTGAACAATCCATTTTTCAGGCTGCAATGCTCTTCATGCCTGTGATAATCTTGTCGCGGTACTTCGTATTTTGCGTACGTTCCCATTCAGTCATCCAGTTACCAGCGTAGGCCAGCCAGTCGGGGCCGATGCGTAATCGGGCGGGGGCGCTACATGGAAACTGGCTCTTTGGCTCAGCCAAACGCATCGGGTCGAGTGTATACAGCTTCTGGTCTGCATCAGTTACTTCTTTCATTAAGTCGCCAGCTCTTTCGTCTGTAGTCAGGTAATAATAGAAACGATTCCAGGCGGCCTGACTGATACGAGCTTCTTTTGCACCGCATCCCCAGTGACTGACGTTGTGACGGCTTCCTAAACCTGCATTGGGACCGATGTGATATACATCCACTTCTGCCGTATGACGTGTGATGGCTTCTGCCATTTTCCAGATGTCCTGCCGTCCTGTACGCAGGAAATTATACCATAGCCACATGTTGGATGCCAGTTCGGTGTTATCCCACGCAAATCCGCCTACATCGTATCTCCATGAGTGACGTATCGGATCGTAAGCATGCATTAAGTCACCATAGTTCCAAAAACCATACCATTTATGTTGGGCAATAGCGTTTTGATATAAATCGATATAAGCATTCAGACGGTCTTCTACTTACTACGCTGCGGATTACTTCGATCAGGTAATGACCAGATACCAAAAGCCCGGCAGGCATGGAGATATTCCGGAGTACACATTAGCGGAGCTGCTTCTGATAGAATCTGTGCCGTTTCTGCGATGCCGGCTTTACCTGGATAAGCAGCTTGTGGAACAACGGTCAGTGTGTGTGTGCGAGCAATACCATAGGGGGTACTCATTCCTTCCTGTACGTCTTCGTAGCTGGCTATCAGGTCATGTGCCACCTTGTCATAATGTCTTAAATCCATAGCTTCTGACTCCGGACTCCATAACCAGACAATCAGTGAAGCCTCCTGGCTGCGTGCATGCTGTACTTCCAGGGTAGAAGGATAGGCCTGCCAGAAATCCTGCAAGGCAACTCCTATTCCTCCACTGACATCACCGGCAAAAGCATATCCTCCGGCTTGTGTGCCGGTAAAAGTACCAATCCAGGGACTGTCTTCTGTAGCCCGTTTGCGGATGCTGAAAGAATTGTCTGTAAGTTGAGAGAGACGGAAATTATCCCATGCTGCCCAATTGTCAATCAAACTTCTGTTTTTTGCATCAAAACGCTGGTATTCAGGAATGCGTTTTCCTTCCATCTGTTGTTTCTGCCAGCTTTGGTCTTTGTCGAGTGTCAGGATTCTTCTTCCCACCAGCGGTTTAACCGGTTCGCTCCATACACCTCCGTCGGCACCGGCGAAGGCTACATGACGGTTATATAAATCCTCTCTCATCGGAACTTGGAATCGTACTCCTAGTGAGCGGATAAAATCTTTGTTTTGGTCTCCATCGTAGATGAAAGAGTGTACCATTTTGATTTGCTCATTTCCTGCGTAAAAATACATACGCAGAGTGAACGGAAGCCATTCACGTCCGTCTTTTCCCTGCTGTACACCCTCCAGTTTGATGGTAGTACGTATTTTTCCTTGCTGTTCAATTACGGCTTTTTTGATGAGGCTATTGAATGACTGATAATGAATCTCAGTGGCATCTTCTCGTGATGGAGAATCTTGTGTGCTGGCAATTAAATCCGCCTTTCCACCTACTTTCACATTCCCATACAGAAGACTGTCTAGAATACAAGTTCCAGATTTAGGGATAAAAGCAGTAATTTTTCCAGTGGCTATAGTCAGTTGGTTATCGGATTCTGTGACATGAATTTCTTCTGTATTGGTCGTTTTTTTTCTTTTTAGAAGAAGGTATTACTTTTACTGAACGGGTATTACCCGGAATAACAGCAGCCATACCTGCCCATTTTACAGATCCATCGGGCCAGTATGCTGTGGTCCATGTGTCGGCCTCCACTAATTCTCCGTTTTCAGTTTGTACACACAAGGGGGTACCTGATTTTACTTTACCTTGTTTGAACGGAACTCCAAAACTGATGGGGCGTGCTTGTTCTGGAACCTTTCCAATCCAGTGTAAAGGAGCTTCAGTAGCTTTTTCTTTTTCAATGGAGTACTTGAAATTAGTAATACGGGTTCGGGACAATGTGGTACGGAAACCGAACCAGCCGGAAGTCAACGGTGACGGGTCATAAAAGTCGACAAGTAATTTTCCATCGATGTAATAGCGTACCCTGTTGTCTGTATTTTGAATCTTAATGTGATACCATTTATTTGCTGTCAACAGATTATCTTGGTCTTTGTATTCTTTCAAAATGGAAGGACGTACCTTTTCATCTGTTACCGCGGCTTCATTGCGTCATAACGGCGGAAACGAGTGGTAGAATTGTAGTTACCTCCATATCCCAGATAATACAGCTGAAGGCTGTAGCAGTTTACGAAAACTCCGTTTCGCCAGTTCATGCGTTTCCAGATGTCAGAAGCTTTCGGGTCGGAAGCCATCCAGAAGCAGTTTAAGTCGCTTAGTCTGTCACCTGGTTTCCCTTCTACTGCCACACAGGCATCGTATTCAATGGTGACGTTGCCCGACATTTTTTCTTTTCTCCACAGAGTCAGTCCTTTAGGAGATAAAATTTCACAGGTATCTCCTGAAAAGGAAACTTTATAGTCAGGAGATTCGGATTCCACCTTCCAGTATTTGCTGAAATGGCTTTTGTCCAGTCCGGATGTCGTTCCGGATTGTGCATTCATCGTAAACGGACTATACATCAAAAGTCCTATTAACCACAGTTTCTTCATAGTTTTATTGGAAAAATAATCATTTTACAAAGTACGGGAAAGCTTCTGTCTTAGGGACTGGAGTATTGTACATGTTGCTGTAAATTTGTATAAAAAAGAGACGCTTCTCTTTTTTGAAAAGCGTCTCTTAAAATTGTATGGAAAAATAAGGTTTTGGTTAATAGCCAGGATTCTGCATTGCTTGTTTTTCCTCATTGGTCAAAGCTGCTCCACTCTCATTTGTGATACCATCAAGGAATGATTGTGGAATTGGGCGATAGTAATGTTTGTCTGGGTTAAACTCACCGATACCACGGCTTACACCGTCGTTAAATGCATGCCAGCGTGCATCAAGAGTTTTTGTACGTGCCAGGTCTTCCCATCTATATCCTTCACCACAAAGTTCACGTGTACGTTCGTTCAACAAGAAGCACATCATTTTTTCTGCATTGCTAGTGCAATTCAGTGCCTGATAGATAGGTGCATCTGTTTGAGAATTATATACATCGTCTACGCTGTTCAGGTGCATGCCTGAAAGAGATGACTGTGCATTGTAAACACTTTCCTGTCCTTCCAGGTTATTAGATTCATAATAAGTGTTCTGTTCAGATAGATGGCTCCGTCAGCAGAGTAACCTCCTCCTTTTCCGGAGCAGTATGTGTTGTTTTTGTAAGATTGACCACCATCCACGTTTACACTTCTGTCTTCACCTTCTTTATAGGCAGCACGGTCACGCAATTTGTTAATCCAGGTGATAGCGTCTGCATAATGGCTTTCTCCTTTACGGATATAAGCTTCTGCTACCATTAGCACATCATCAGCTGAACGTGCGATAATGGCATCACGAGTTCCAAACTGAGAACCAATAGAGTTACGCGAACCGTCACGGAACTTAGACAATGCAACAGAGCGTTTGTGAGGAATAATGTTATAATAGTTTCCTGTGTGTGTAGAGAGGTTCCAGTTCAGCTGATTTTCACCTTTGAAATAACGTACAAATGTGTGTGGTGCACAAATCTCTCCATTTTTCTTTACTTTGATATCAGCTGCCCCTGTTGAGTAGTTTTCAAAACGGTCGTCTCCCGGTTCGTTAACGATATATTTGATACCTACTTCTCCAGCGATAAAACGCTTATCTCCCACATTAACACCTGCGGGTGCGCCGTTATTTATATCTTCTTCAGTCCATGTAGGTGCTCCGGCTGTGTAGTTTGCTCCATAGCAAGTAATAAATGATTTCCAGAATCTGGAGTCATTAACTCGGTCGAATACCTGCATGGTATATTCAGTTGCACTTACATAAGAGAATTCACGGCCACCAGAGATGTCACGTTTAGTTCCCTGTATATCCTGGTATACAGATGGGTAATACAGATGCATCTGATTACCGTAACGTCCCCATGTAGATTCATCGTTTGAGAACTGTGCTGCCAATACGACTTCACTGACTTTTTCATTTGCTCCATTAGGTTCCTGGTAGTCCCAAAGTTCTACGTAGTTAGTACATATCGAGTGTTTGCTTACCACTTCCGAACCATACTGAATTACGGCGTCCAAGTCTTCAGCAACATAGCTTGAGTTCCATCCACTGTATAACTCAGAAGCACGGAACAGATGTGCTTTAGCTAAAAAATGGGCAGCGGCATATTTTGTAATACGGCCTGTCTGCTCTGGGCTTTCTGGCAACAAGTTATAGCTTCTTGGAAGTCGCTGATAATCTGTTTGTAAACATCTTCTTCAGATGCGCGTGTGAAATAGGTCTCTACACTGGTTGAAGGGGTTAGCTTAAGGGGCACACCGCCAAATTGTTTAACCAGTTCAAAATAGGCAAACGCTCTTAAAAAATAGCCTTCTCCCAAACGGGTTTTATAGGTAGCACTATTTTTATCGTAATATTGAGGCATATTGCAATGATGATATTTGCCGGTTCTACAAGCCATAGAAATTATCCCAAACCGGTTGGTTAGCTCCAGTTTCCGCTGAGTTCAAGTCTTGGCTGTAGTGATTCCATGCAGGCATAGTATTGTTTGCATCGGTAAATTCATCTACTCCCATGTTGTAGCATTCGATTGCCCAAACGTAGTTATATTTAAATTTCAATTTCTGATATGCACCGGTAACCAGTTCATCGAGACCTTCTTGGGTTTCAAATCGGTCGGTACTATATTGGGTAATTAGTTCTTCATCCAGGAAAGAATCTTTACATGAAGACAGACTGCTTCCCATAGAACTGATCATTAATGCAGTATATAATATTTTATTTAGTTTCATAGTTCCTTAATTTTATGATTAGAATCCAATATTAACACCGATAACAAAGCTCTTCAGAGTTGTTGCAGAACCAAATGTTTTAGTGTTATTATCATAGTTAAGCAAATCAGTATCCAACCAGTCACAAGCTTTATAAATAGTGAATGGGTTCATGGCCTGTACGTATACTTTAAGATTGTTCAATCCTACATTTTTCAGTTGCTTAGAAAGTAAAGTTATATCCCAAAGAAATATTACGTACTTTGATGTATGAACCATCCTGATAGTTCATAGAAGAGCTGTATGTATCTGCAGCCTCTCCATTTGAACCCGGAGAGTAATATTGTGCATTTTCGTTGGTGCCAGCTACCCAATAGTCCAATTTACGCATCATGTAACGGCCGTCAAGAGTGGCAGCTCCTTGTGGAACGGTAAAGCCCCAACGTGAAAGGATAAAGAATGAAAGTTCAAAATTCTTGTAGCTGAATGTATTATTCCATCCGGCAGTCCAGTCAGGACGTACTTTACCGACAATCTGACGGTCGTTTGTGGCATCAATAGAACTATCCTGATTTAAATCTTTTACTTTAATCTGACCAGGTTTACGACCATATTTTGCAGCTTCTTCAGCTTCAGATGTTTTCCAGATTCCATCATATACATAATCATAGTATACACCGATTTCTTCACCTACAAACCATCTGTTATTTACATCTTCAGTTCTTCCATTAGATAACTGTTCAATCTTGTTACGGTCCATAGACCATGTCAATGTAGTATTCCAAGAGAAATCTTTTGTTTGAACAGGAATGGCATTTACCTGTAAGTCAATACCCCATCCGGATGTCTTTCCTACGTTGGCATATGTAGAAGTGTAACCTGTTAATGAAGGAATCGTCATACCGAGCAACAAGTCATTGGTCTTAGTCTTATAGGCATCAATGCTACCACTTAAGCGGTTATTAAAGAATCCATAATCGATACCTACGTTGTACTGAGTTGTTTTTTCCCATCCTAAATCCTGATTAGCCATCTTAGCCGGATTTTTTGCAGAAGGATCTGAAGGAACATATCCTAATGAAGAATCTGTTTGTCCCCAGTTGTAGTATAATCCGGTAATAGCTCCTTTAGTGGCATAAGCTGCAATAGCGGCATTACCTGTGATACCAAATCCAAGACGCAATTTCAATTGGCTTAACCAGTTAACGTCTTTCAGGAAATTTTCCTGATCCAGGCGCCATGCCAACGCCATAGAAGGGAAGCTTGCCCATTTATGTCCTGGAGCTAACTGTGAAGCACCATCCCAACGCATAGATGCGGTCAATAAGTATTTATCCATGAATCCGTAGTTTGCACGAATCATGTAAGAAGTCATCTGGGTTTCTGTCAGTCCAGTGCCGAATGAACTTAATGTACCAGCTGTAGACATATTATACCATAATTCTTCTGATGAAGCAACATTAGTGGCACGCATATCACCCATTTCATAGTGATAAGCAGAAGCTGATTGCATCAAAGTCAATCCTAAATTATGTTTTTCAGCAAATGTCTTGTTGTAATAAATCAAGTTATCCAGTGTCCATGAACGTTTCTGTTCATTTTTGTATTGAGCTCCATTGTTTCCATCTCCGTTGATACCTTCTGCAGCATTGGCTATTCCCAGAGTATAATACTGGAATTCAGGACCAAACTGAATTCTATAAGAAAGTCCTTCCAGTGGTTCCCAGATTTTTCCGAAGTCTACTTGTGCATACATGCTGGCATTAGCTCGGAATGTACGGCGCTGGTTGGTATTGTAATCCAGTTCACGAATAGGGTTGATGATGTTTACATCACCATTCGGGTTACGAATGTATTCTCCGTTTTCATCATAAGGTACAGTCCATGGCAGCATGCTTCTCAATGCTCCATAAAGGTCTCCCGAACCTGTAACAGATTTTGTGAAGCTGTAACCATAATCCTGATCTGAATAAGATGCGTTGATTGAAGAACCCATCTTAAAGAAACTCAGAGGGGAAGCGTCGAAAGAAGTTTTTAATGTATAGCGTTCATAGGCCTGTCCAGGCTGTGTACCTTTCTGATTTAAATATCCGAATGAAGCATAACCCTGGAATTTGTCTGTACCGCCAGAAGCGCTTAATGTATGTTCATGAGTGATACCCGTTTGTTTGCCATTAGAAGCCCAATCATAGGAACCTACTTTTGAAGGATCATAAGTTCCTCCTTCCCATGCTTTTTCAATGTTTGCCCAAGAAGCGGCTACACTGCCAAATGCAGCTTTATCAGCTTCGTAATCAGGAGTTGCAGATACATAAGATCCCATGTTATATTTGGCAAGACGAGCGTAATCCAACCATTCTGAAGCAGACATCATTTCTGTTACATCATGCAGGGTCTCAAAGGTTACGGTTCCTGAATAATTCAATGAAATCTTTCCTTCTTTTCCTTTCTTAGTAGTAACCAAGATTACACCATTGGCACCGCGCGAACCATAAATAGCAGTAGCAGAAGCATCTTTCAATACGTCGATAGATTCAATATCACTCGGGTTGATATTTTCGATACCGCCGTTTTGGATAATCATACCATCTACTACATACAGCGGGCCTTGATCGGCAGTGATAGAACGTACACCACGGATATTAATGCTTCCTACTTCACCCGGACGCTGGCTGGAAGTAATGTCCACACCAGCGGTTTTACCTTGCATACCTTCCAGTGCATTTTTAACAGGCATCGCTTTCAATTCTTTTTCTCCGACACGTGCCATCGCACCAGTAACGTCTGACTTTTTCTGCACACCGTAACCTACCACAACAACCTCATCGAGCACTTCGGTGTCTTCTGCCATTGTGACATTAAATGTTGTTTTTCCTTGTACCGGAATCACTTGAGTCTTGTAGCCAACAAAGCTGATTTCAAGTGAAGCGTCATTAGGTACATTAGATAAGGTAAACTTACCGTCAAAGTCAGTAATTGTACCGTTAGTAGTTCCTTTTACTACTACACTTGCACCAATTACAGATTCCCCACTTTTATCGAGTACCGTACCCGACACCGTCTTACCTTGTGCATACGCTCCAATAGCGATAACAGAGAACAAGGCTAAGAAGAACAGGCGTTGCAAGTTAGAAGCGCAACGCATCAGACTAGAATAAGTTCTGTCTTTCATACCTCTAATTTGGTTAAGTTAAACAAAAGTTAGTTCTAGTCTTAATACAATTGCTTGATTATTAGATGCTAAAATTGTTACTATGTAATTATGAAGAATAACTTTAAAAAAGTTCATCAAAAATTCTTCTCATCGCAATATCGGCATGAGAACGCATAACTCTAATATAATTGCCTATAGGACGGTTACTTTTCATACTATGCCCAATACAATATTCAATTGTTTCTATTTGTATTCCGATATTATATCCATGCTGGGCGAAGGATTTTCTAGCAGAATAATAGGAAATAGAAGAAGTAATTCCTGCTTCACGAGCTATACGGGTAAGGTAACGATAAATTAAACTATAAACCTTATTGTAACTCTCATAAGGGCCAAACTTCAAGAAACCTTTATCAGTTCTATATTTTGAAATAATTTGTTGTGCCTCAGGTTGAATAGAAAAAACGATTTCATTTTCTCCATGTTTTGTTCGATAAGTTTTATGCCTTATGTAGGATAATATCAGATTGTTTTCCTCGAAATGATAATCTAATAAATCTTTTAGATTAATACCTCCTAGATAATATGTCAGCATAAATAAATCTCGTACGATTAATAGATTCTGTTCTTT
>ENA-OQBJ01000047-OQBJ01000047.1-human-gut-metagenome-genome-assembly--contig:-NODE-47-length-55724-cov-3.092253_pt1 | contig 55724 bp, 76 predicted proteins | sample MGYA00242743_ERZ504545 | MGnify/ENA primary metagenome ERZ504545 (study PRJEB26092, sample SAMD00036252) | human gut metagenome | host: Homo sapiens | study: EMG produced TPA metagenomics assembly of... | reverse complement strand
TGGTGAATGAATTGAAGTAAACCTGTACATAACCCTTTACTATACGTATAAAGAGAGATTTCATAGTTTGATTGTTTTAGGAGGACAAGGTTTCATGAAGGAAAGACGTCATGGCAAGACAGCTGCACTGCTGCTGGGGGCGATGTTCCTGGGCGTGCCATATGCTGGTGCGCCGATCTGTCATTGCAGGATGCCATCGATATGGCACTGTCAAAGAATACAGGCTTGCGGATCACGCAGAAGGACGAGATTGCTTCACAGGCCGCACTTGACGAGGCCAAAGGTCAGAACGGGATTTCGGTTTCTGCTTCGGACCGGCTTTCCAGCAGCAAGAAAAATGGACAGGAACAGAGTTCTTCGAACAGTCTTGGCATCGATGGTTCCCTGCCACTCTATACGGGCGGCGCCAATGAGGCCAATATCAAGAGGAGTGATCTTGGCTTGCAGGCATCGAAGCTCACGACGGAACGCGAGCGCGAGAATCTCAAGCTCGATGTCATCAAGGCATATTACGATGCCTTGGAAGCTCGCCGTACCGTCGATGTGCGCCAGGAAACCGTCGACAAGTACCAGGATCACTACACGAATGTCAGCCAGCTCTACGCGGCCGGCTCAAAGGCACGCATTGATGTCATCCGTTCCTCCGTAGAGCTCAGCAACGCCCAGCAGGATCTCATCAAGGCTCAGAATACGTATGAAGTCGATCTGGCCTCGCTGCGCAATTACATCAATATGGATCGCAATGAGCCGCTGACGCTCACTTCGGACTTCTCATACGACCGCTTCGATATCGATATGGATTCCTGCATTGATTATGCGTACCGCAACCGCAAGGACCTGCTCGTCGACCAGTATAAATACGATCAGCAGGACCAGGCCGTCAAGGCAGCCAAAGCGGGATACCTGCCGACGCTCAAGGCGAATCTCGGCGTCAGCGGCGATAACGACTTTCAGCCTCCAGCGATTCGAGCCGTGGCGTTTCGGGCGGCCTGACGCTCAGCTGGAATATCTTCGACAGCGGCGTGACGCGTGCGCAGGTGACGGCAGCAGAGAATCAGCGCGACATTGCGAGACTGACACTTGACAAGGATAAGGAGGACATCGATCTTTCGGTCCGTCAGGCGTATTACAATATGCGCGAAGCGAGAAACGTTTCAATTCCACTGGCGATGCTGTCAAGCAGGCAGAGGAAGATTACTTCATTGCGCGGGAAAAGTACCGTGCAGGCGAAGGCCTCATGCTCGATATCATCGATGCGCAGGAAGCCCTGTCAACAGCACGCCTCAACTACATCAGTGCCGAATACGATTATGCACGCTATAAAGCAACGGTGGAGAATGCCATGGGGATCGGCCTTAATGACCGCGAGCAGGCCGCAGCAGCCTTGATGGATAAATATGCACCGGTTGATGCGCTGCCAGCAGCCGCTGGCAGTCTGCAGGAAATCGTGGAGCCGCAGGGGGCCAAGCTGATACGGATACGAAGGGGCTTGCCGGGAAGACGGCGGGCCAGCAGCAGGCTGCAGCCGCAAAAGTCAGTGCGGAAGATGTGGCGCATGAATTGGCAGAAGGGAACGTTTCGCAATGAAAATCAATGGGAAAATCAAGATAGGTATCGCTGTTGCCTTGATTGCCGGCTGTGCATTCGGCGGTTACCGGTATTATGAGAACCAGCAGGTTGCGCAGCAGGCTGCTGCCGTCGAGACAACCAAGGTCATCCGCATGGATATGAAGTCGACCGTTTCGGCTACCGGTACGATCCAGCCGGTCGATTCCGTTGAGGTCAGCTCGAAAATCACGCACGTCTCAAGCAGGTCCTTGTCAAGGAAAACGACAAGGTCACGGCCGGACAGACCGTTGCGACGCTCGATGCCAAGGATTATGAAGCGAAGCGTGATCAGGCCCAGTACAAGGTGACGAATACCAGGGCGGAATACGATCGCATCAATTACCTCTACAGCATTGGTGCCGATACGCAGAAACAGCTCGAGGATGCACAGATGAATTATGATACGGCAGTATCGGAACTCGCTCAGGCTGAATCCGATGCAGCAGAGACAAGCATTACCGCGCCCATCAATGGCACGGTAGTCGGGGAGCCGAAGACCGTCGGCACCATGGCCGTCGCGACTTCGGACAACCCTACGGTCATCATGCGCATTGCGGATCTTTCGAGCAAGCAGATCAAGGCCAAGGTGGATGAAACGGATATCGGCAATATCAAGGTCGGGCAGGATGCAACCTTTACGGTGGATACGTATACGGACAAGACCTTCACGGCGCGCGTCACGAAAATCTCGCAGACGGATACGGGCAATTCCTGGGATACGAGTTCTAGCTCCAGCTCCTCAAGCAGTTCTTCGTCTTCGGCAAGCGTCATCTATTACTATGTGACGCTTGAGGTCGATGACCCGGACAGCCAGCTGCTGCCAGCCATGACGGCGCGCGTTGAGATCAATACGGCTACGCGCAGCCAGGCTCTGGCCGTCCCCATCTCGACGCTCAAGACCGATGCGAACGGTTCATACGTCGTGGTGCGCAATGCCGATGGTTCACAGGAGAACCGTTATGTAACGACGGGCATCTACAGTGATGAATACGTGGAAATCCTTTCGGGGCTTGAAGAAGGCGAAGATGTTGTCAGCACATATACTGCCAAGAAGAGTTCGAGTTCTTCTTCCGGCAGCAGGCGCGGCGGCCCCATGTTCTGAGGTGGGAAGGCAAAATGGCAGAAGTACAGCAGCTTGAGGAGCGATATGCGACCATCCAGCTCCATGGCATCAAGAAAATCTATCATATTGGCGGCGAAGAACTCGCGGCGCTCAATGGCATTACGACAAATATCTATCAGGGGGAGTTTGCTGCTTTGATGGGGCCATCTGGTTCCGGTAAATCCACCCTCATGAATATCCTGGGCTGCTGGATCGTCCGACGGAAGGCTCTTACAAACTCGATGGTGAGGAAGTGGCAGGCCTCGACGACGATGCCTTGGCGAAGACCCGCAATAAGAAGATCGGCTTCGTTTTCCAGAATTTCAATCTGCTCTCACGCATCTCGGCCCTTGAAAATGTTGCTTTACCATTGATCTATGCGGGGGTCGGTCACAAGGAACGCATGGAACGCGCCATGCATTTCTTGGCGGCCGTCGGGCTCAAGGACCGTGCGGATCATCTGCAACGAACTCTCGGGTGGTCAGCGGCAGCGTGTCGCCATCGCGCGCGCGCTCGTCAACGATCCGCATATCATCATGCTGATGAGCCGACAGGCAATCTCGATACGAAGTCCACGAAGGAAATCATGGAGATTTTTGAAAGCATGCATGAAAAAGGGCGCACGATCATCCTGGTCACGCATGAGCCGGAAATCGCGGCCTGTGCAAGCCGTCAGCTGCTCGTGCGCGATGGCCAGATTACGCGCGATGAAGGAAAGGGTGTGGTCATGGATGTTGTTTAAGGAATGCTTTGTCATGGCTATTCATGCGCTCCTGGCCAACAAGATGCGCTCGCTCCTGACGATGCTTGGCGTCATCATCGGTGTGGCCGCCGTCATCGCGCTCGTCTCGGTCGGCATGGGCGTGCGCACGGGCATTACATCAAATTTCGAGAGCCTTGGAGCCAATACCATCACCATCATGCCGGGATCCTCGAACCGCGGCGGCCCGCGTGGTGCCGCCGGCTCCATGCAGACACTCAAATACGATGATGCGAAGGCCATCGCAGCCAAGATCAAGGATATCCAATACGTGTCGCCAACAGTCAGTTCTTCATACCAGGTGGTCAATGGCAATCAGAACTGGAACACTTCGGTTACGGGCGTGACGCCAGACCTCATGCAGATCCGCTCGCTTGTCGTCAGCAACGGTTCCTTCATCAGCAAGGATGACATGACGAAGCGCAATCGCGTGGCGGTTATCGGTTCTACAGTCGCAGAGAACTTGTTCGGCACGGAGAATCCTGTCGGCAAGAATATCCGCATCAAGAATCAGCGTTCAAGGTGATTGGCATCCTGGAGTCCAAGGGCAGTTCGGGTTTCGGGCAGGATCAAGATGATGTGATCTACATCCCGCTGACCACAGCACAGGAACGCATGATGGGCATTACCTATGTCCAGTCCATCAGCTGCAGGCCACGGATACACAGAAGATCGACCAGGTACAGGAGGAAATCACGACACTTCTGCGACAGCGCCATCGCCTGGCCGCTGGCAAGGAAGACGATTTCCATGTGCAGAATACGGCGAGCATCATCGCTTCCGTCAATCAGTCGACGGCCATGATGACTGTCCTGCTCGGAGCCATTGCCAGCATCTCGCTGCTGGTCGGCGGCATCGGCATCATGAACATCATGATGGTCTCCGTCACGGAGCGCACGCGGGAAATCGGCATACGCAAGGCACTCGGTGCCACCTTCCAGAATATCATGATGCAATTCATGATTGAATCCATGGTACTCGGCATCGTGGGCGGTCTCATCGGCATCGTAGTGGGCTGCGGCACTTCGTATATCATCTCGAGTACGGGCGTTGTTTCCACGACGATCACGATGCTGCCCATCCTGCTCTCATTCTTCTTTGCTGTGGGCATCGGACTTTTCTTCGGCATTTATCCGGCTCGCAAGGCGGCTCGCCTGGATCCCATCGAAGCCCTGCGCTATGAATGAGGAATTTTACTTGACAATGTTACAGGTCTAACGTATAATATCATCATGTTAATCCTTTAGAGAGGTAAAGAAATAAATGGGAGAGATGTGATATGATGAAGTGGAAGAAAATCCTTGCCTTGGGTATGGCAGCTGTCATGTCGGCTGCGCTAGTGGCAGGCTGCGGCAGCAGCAAACAGCCGGCAGCCGGCTCCTCGTCTTCGGGCGGCGGCGATAAAATCATTGTTGGCTTGATGATAATTTCCCACCGATGGGCTTCAAGGATGAGAGCGGGGAAATCACGGGCTTCGATGTCGATCTGGCAAAAGAAGCGTCCAAGCGCCTGGGCCGTGAGGTGGAATTCAAGGCCATTGACTGGTCCAGCAAGGAAGCAGAACTCAAGAGCGGCCGTGTCAATGTCCTCTGGAATGGCCTCGACATCACGGATAAGCGCAAGGAAAACATGCTCTTTTCTGACCCGTACATGGACAATCGCCAGATCATCTTCGTGAAGAAAGGCACGGCGGGCATCACGGATGAAAAGAGCCTGGCCGGCAAGATGGTCGGCACGCAGAGTGCCAGCACGGCAGAAGAGTACATCGATGGCAGTGATTTCTTCAAGAAAGAAGTCAAGGGTGTCAAGAAGTATTCGGACTTCGTGACGGCATTCATGGATCTTGAGAATGGCCGTATCGATGCGGTCATCGGCGATGAGATCGTGGGTCGTTATTACATGAGCAAGCACCCGGATACGATTGAAGCCATTGATGTGGCTGTCGGTCCTGTGAGCCAGTTCGGCATCGCCTTTGCCAAGGACAATCAGAAACTGCGCGATGAGGTGCAGAAAGTCATGGACGAGATGAAGGCTGACGGTACGATGGCCAAGATCTCGGAGAAGTGGTTCGGCAAGGATATCACGAAATAACGCTCTGATTTTCAGGGATGCGGAAAAAGGCTTGATTCTTCAAGCCTTTTTTGATACAATAAAATGGTATGTTATTACTTTGCTTAATTAAAGGGATAAATGCATTTGCCGCTTCGGCCGCTATGGCCGGGAGATGATGGATAAGGAAGGGAATTCGATACGATGGATAGTATATGGAATACCGTGCTTCAGATGCTGGAAGGCTCCGAGATTACACTGGAGATCTTCTTCATCACACTGGTCATGGCTTTGCCGTTGGGCTCATGGCAGCGCTGGGGCGTCTCTCGAAATGGCGGCCGGTCAGTCTGCTGATGGAACTCTATATCTGGATCATGCGCGGTACACCGCTGATGCTGCAGTTGCTTTTTGTTTACTTTGCCCTGCCGATGGTCGGTATCCGTCTGCCGGACATCGCTGCGGCACTGCTGGCGTTCACCTTGAATTATGCGGCGTATTTTGCCGAGATCTTCCGCGCCGGTATCCAGTCGGTACCCAAAGGGCAGTATGAAGCCGCAAAAACGCTCGGCATGAGCTATCCGCAGACAATGCGGCGCATCATCCTGCCGCAGGTCGTCCGCATCGTGCTGCCGCCGGTCTCCAACGAGACCATCAATCTCGTCAAGGATACGTCGCTCATCTACATCCTGGCCATGAATGATCTTTTGCGTGTGGCTCGTACTATTGTACAGCGCGAGTTTGACATGACGCCGTTCCTCATCGCCGGCATCTTCTACCTGGCAATGACATTCGTACTCACCTGGCTGTTCAAGAAACTGGAGGCTCATTATGGCAAATACGACAAATGATGCACAGGTCATGCTGCGCATGCATGATATCCACAAATCCTTTGGTGAGCTGGCTGTACTCAAAGGCATTGATATCGAAGTCCGGCGCGGTGAAGTACTCGCTATCATCGGACCTTCCGGTTCGGGCAAGAGTACGCTCTTGCGCTGCATCAACAAGCTGGAGACCATCGATTCCGGCTCGATTGAGATTGAAGGAGAATTCCTGGCTGATACGAATGAGCATGGCGTGGCTGAATATGCCGATGTAAAAAAGAGCCGGGAACTGCTTTCACATACGGGCATGGTTTTCCAGCAGTTCAATCTTTTCCCGCATATGACGGTACTGGAGAACCTCATCGAGGCACCGATGCAGGTCAAAGGCATGAAGAAGTCGGAGATCCTGCCGTATGCGCGAGAACTCCTGGCAAAGGTCGGTCTCAGTGACCGGGCCGACTACTATCCTTCCCAGCTCTCTGGCGGACAGCAGCAGCGTGTGCAATTGCGCGCGCTCTTTGCATGCAGCCCGATATCATGTTGTTTGATGAACCGACATCGGCACTGGATCCTGAACTTACGGGTGAAGTCCTGAAGACGATGCGGGAACTCGCTGCCGAGCGCATGACGATGGTCGTGGTCACGCACGAGATGGCCTTTGCACGCGAGGCTGCGAGCCAGGTGATCTTCATGGCCGATGGGAATATCGTCGAACAGGGAGAACCCGCAGCTTTCTTTGCCCATCCACGGGAAGAACGCACGAAGGCTTTCCTCAAGAATATGCTTTGATTCTTATCTTTCAATAAGCTTGCTGCACGGAGCGTGGCTCGGTTCAGCAAGCTTTTTTCCGGGAATATCCGGGCGTTCCACGCTCCTGTTTGCTCCTCTGATGGGGGTTTTCGGTCAATCTTCTTGATTTTTTCAGGAGAACAGGCGATAATAAAACGTAGAATGTCGTGTTTGCGGCTTTTTTCGTGTTCTCAGATGGAGGGATATCATGAAGCGCGTACTATTCTTGTTCGTCGCGATTGTATCGATAATACTCTTGCCGACCTGGGCATGTGCGGCAAGTTCAGATTTTGGTGAACGGGTCAGTGGGATGACGGAAGTCACGGGCATCCGTGTCAACAGCGGTTCTGAGAAGATCCGCATCGTGGTGGATGCCAATGCACCCGTTTCCTATCGCACCATGACCTTGTCCAATCCGAATCGTGTGGTGGTCGATCTCAAGGGGGCCTGGCTTTCGAACAAAGTCAAGAAAAACATCCCCGTTGACAGCCGTTTTGTCAATGCCATCCGCATCGGTCAGTTCAATAAGGATACAGTGCGCGTGGTGGTCGAGAACAAAGTCGGGGCCAGCAACTACAATGTGTTTTCACTCAAGGGAGGACCAGTGCCCGGCCGTCTGGTCATGGATTTTGGCAACATCCATGGCGATACCTCGAAAGCGACGATTGCTCTCCCCGATGTGAAGCATGATTCATCCGACACAGCGAGCCCTTCGACGTCCGATGCAGGCAGCAGCACACCGCAGACACCTTCTGCAGATACCAGTCAGCAGGCAACCGACGCTTCACAGGGACAGGATACGGATCTTTCTGTGACTGATTCGTCTGTTCCCGCTTCGTCCGGGCAGGATGGCCTCGATGCTCCGGCTAAGGAAGCTGCCGGCGATACACAGACGTCACCAAATCAGCCGGCAGCCATCACGGATGACACGGATGCTGATATTGCTGCCCTCACGGGCTCAAGGGGCGCAAGATCACCATTGACGCCGGTCATGGCGGCAACGACTCCGGCGCCATCGGACCAACGGGCGTAATGGAAAAGAGCGTGACGCTGCGCATTGCCAACGAGCTGCGCCGCCTGCTCGTGGCAGAGGGCGCGACGGTCTACATGACCCGCACGACGGATACGGAAGTCTCGCCAAAGGGGGCCAATGCTTCGGATATCGAGGAACTGCAGGCCCGCTGTGATGTGGCGAACAACAGCAAATCGGATATCTTCATTTCCATCCATATGGATTCTTTCTCGAGCGGGGCGGCCAAGGGGACGACAGGATATTATTATTCCCTGGGTTCCAAGCGTTCACGCGATCTGGCTGATAAGGTACGCCAGGGGGTCATTGACCAGATCGGCACTTCCAGCCGTGGTACGCAGAGCTGCAATTTCTATGTCGTGAAACATACGGATATGCCGGCGACACTGGTAGAAGTCGCGTTCATCTCGAATCCGCAGGAGGAACAGCTTTTGAACAGCGAGGAGGGCATCAAGAAGGCAGCCCAAGGGATTGCCGATGGCATCGCTGATTACTTTGGCTGAGGAATTGGCAATTGCAAAGAGCTTGAAGCAGAGAAAGGCAGGCGGTTTGATACGCCTGCCTGCTGTATGTGATTAAGAAGGCTTATAAGGAGGAGTTATTCTTTCATGGAACAGAAAACAAACGATATGGCGCAGGAACTCAGCGAGAGCCTGGAACACATCATGGATGAGAATATGGCAGAGCGAAGGAAACAGCTCTATCGCCACAAGATGCCGACGGATCACTCCCTGCGGGCGCTGCTCCTGGCGATGACGAAGTCGGAACTCGACGACATCCGTTACAATCTTCATGTGACAGGGGCCAGTTCCTTGAAGAAGGCGGAACTGGCAGAGTGCCTGGTGCCGGCCATCCTCGCTTTTGCCAAGCGCTGGCTGCCGACCATCGTCGATGAGGAATACGGCTGTTTTTCGCATTTGCTGCAGAAGGGCGGCCTTTCTATGGAATTGCGCGATGATGATACGCGGCTCGATTATCTGCGCGGCCTCGGCCTGGTGGCCTGCGGTGTACAGGATGACAAGATGGCTTTCTGCATGCCGGATGAGGTGCAGGAGCTTTTCAAGAGCCTGGATTCCGGTGCATACCGCAGCCTGGTCGAACTCAATACGGAGCTTTCCCGTTTGTCTGCCGGCCTGCTTTATTACTACGGCTATCTGAATTTCGAGCAGCTCTATGAGAAGGTCTTGACGTATCTGGAACCGGAGCAGCGCGAAGAAGTCAGTTTCATGGATTTTGTCGGTGTTGTACTCAATGTTTCCTGCTGGAAGGACACGATCGTGGCTCTGCCGCATGGCGTCAAGTATTACACGCTGATTGATGAGGAGAAGCTCGAGAATGAGCAGCTGCGCCGCAGCAATCTCGATTTCGCATCGCTGAGTTACGGAGATGTTTACGATGCCGGCGCTGACAATTATATTGCCGATACGCCGGCTTATAAGGAGTTGGCACAGTTCTTCATGCGTGAGCATGGCTGCGATGTCCTTAAGGCCGCGGATATCACAGGCGAGATCCTCATCCTGCTGCAGAATGGCAGCGAACTCGATGAAGCCGTCGATTATCTGGAGGAACTCGGTTTCTTGAAGGATGAGCGCAAGGCAGAGGCTGTAGTGCCGCTGCTCATCGCATTCAATAACACGACACATCTCTGGCCGCTCAAGGGGCACACGCCGGCTGAACTCATGGAGCAGGCGGGCGGCGGACGTGTCATCCCGTTTGCTGAGGTACGGAAGCTCAAGGTAGGGCGCAACGATCCCTGTCCCTGTGGCAGTGGCAAGAAATATAAGAATTGCTGTCTGCGCAAAGATGAACAGTAAGGGTGCAATATGAAACAAACCCATACGTATGGTCAAAAGGCCAGGCAGTTCTTCCTGGTACTTTTGCCGATCTTTGTCACACAGTTGTCACTGACAGCAACGGGCTTCTTCAATACCATCATGGCCGGGCATATCAGTGAACAGGATCTGGCAGGTGTTGCTGTGGGGGTTAATCTGTTCCTGCCGTTTTTCGGCATGTTCCTTGGCATCATTTCAGGCTTGACGCCAACGGTATCGCAGCTCTATGGTGCCGGAAAGAAGGAGACGATCGGCTTTGTCGTCAGGCAGGGATTCTACTGGGCTCTGCTCTTGGGTGGGATTTTCCTGCTGATCGGTTACGCCGCCGTACCGTACATACTGCCGTATCTGTCTCTGGAACCTAAAGTCGATTACATCACGCGCCATTACCTCATGGCAGTCTCATTCGGCATACTGCCCATCTTCCTGGCTGGCGTCCTGCGCAATTTCATCGATGCGCATGGCTATACGCGTCTGACGATGTGCATCACGATGTGTACGGTTCCCGTCAACATTCTCTGCAATTATATTTTCATGTACGGGTTGTTCGGCGTGCCGGCTTTTGGCGGTATCGGTGCGGGCATCGGTTCGGCCATCGCTTTTTCCTTGAATCTGCTGCTCAATGCCCTGGTCGTGATGTTCATCCATCCGTTCCGGGATTATCATATCTTTCGTACTCTGCCGCGCCCAAGTCTTGCCGAATGGCGCAAGCAGCTCGGCATCGGCGTGCCCATCGGCAGCACGATCTTCTGTGAGCAGAGTATTTTCGGTGCAGTGGGCCTTTTCATGACGGCCTATGGCACGACCGTGGTGGCTGCTCATCAGGCCGCGATGAATTTCACCACCGTGGTCTACATGATCCCGCTTTCTGCTAGCATGACACTGACCATCCTCGTGGGCTATGAGATCGGTGCAAGGCGGCAGCAGGATGCTGCTCAATATATCAGACTAGGCCGCTGGCTGACGTTCTTGTTTGAAGGCAGTATCGCCCTAATCTTGACCCAGTTCCGTTACGAGATTGCGGATTTCTACACGACGAGTATAGAGGTGCAGCCTGTCCTGGCGAATTTCCTGCTCGTTGCCGTATTCCTGCAACTGGCGGACAGCCTTGATGCACCGCTGCAGGGAGCTTTGCGCGGTTACAAGGATGTACACGCCACCTTCGTGCTGGCCGTCATCTCATATTGGGTCATCGGCTTGCCCGCAGGGTGGAGCCTTGCGCATTTCACTGACCTGGGACCGGCAGGCTACTGGCTCGGCTTGATCACTGGTGTAGGCATTGGCGCCATCCTGCTCATGCTGCGCTTGCGCAGGGTACAGCGGCGCTATCGTCTGGAAATGCAATGAAATACGAAAGAATCGGCTTTTTTGAGCCGATTCTTTCTGTTTTCATATAGTTTTCAGACGCAATCAGTTGTTTTCAAGTTTTTCCTGCTACAATGATCTTATAAGAGAACGAAGCGATCATCACGTTGTCTGGAGGGATTGCCAAATGAACGCAGGAGAAGAGTTGACGGAAAAACGTACAGGAACGTCGGTGCCAGTCCGGAAGAACCATCTGGTGCGGTCGTTCCGCAAATTCCAGCCCGCACATTTTTCGCGCAGGATTACGGGGGCAGGAACCTGGGTACGCAGCCTGACAGCCGTATTCATCATGATGATGGCGGTGCTGTCTCCGGTCCATGTCCTGGAAGGGTATGCCTCACCCATCCCGGATCTCCATGAATCCGTGCCGGCCATCGTCGAAGATGCGAATCCGGATGGCACGCGCATGGAGCCTGGAGCGGCTTTGACGAAAAAGCAGAAAAGCCGCGTGCTGGCCACGGCTCTGCTCTTGACGGCCAGTTCGGCAGAACCTGCCGTGACAGCTGACATGAAGGAGCTGGAGCGCAAAGATGCACATTTGCAGGGGCTTGATTACCGTTTGAAGTCCCTGGACAGCTTGATGCGCAAGATTGAAAGCGATGCAGATGAGGGGCAGACGAGCTTGACGGCAGCAGCTGCTGGCATCAGTGATGTACTGCGTTACACGCTGACCTGTTCGGCGGATGACTACAGCGTCATGGTCCCGTCCGCACTCACGACCCTGGAGGAAAAAGGGTATACGGTTGAGAAATTCCGCAACGCCTGGGGCGGGAGGTTCTATCAGGCATCAATGTCCATCTCATGAGTCCTGCAGGTGTGCGTGTCGAATTGCAGTTCCACACGCCGCAATCTTTTGCAGTCAAGCAGGCATCGCATGCCGTTTATGAGATCCGCCGCAATCCGGCGTCTAGTCCTGACGAAGTAGCGGAGGCCACGCGCTTGAGCCTCGCATACAATGCTGCCGTGATTGCACCGCAGGGAGCTGCAGCCATTGCCTGGCCAATGGCTGCTGATAGCCTGGATTTACGAATGGCCTCTACACGCCTTTGGAACAGCGTGTAGAGGCCATTTTGCCATACGTTCGCATGTCAAATCCGCAATGCCTGCCATGAACTCGTGACGGCGGGAGAAATCATTCTCACGCCCGGACGCGTCGGTATCCAGCTTCATAGACCCCGGTCTGATGTTTTACATCTGGGGCAGATGAAGCATAATGAAAAGGTAGGATTTTTATCGATCCTCTTTTACGGAGGGAGGTTTTTCATGAAACATACAGCTGCGCTGAAAGCGCCTGTTACCATCAAGGCACCCGTTACTCTTGAGGAAATCCTGAACGCCGTGACGCATGGGGTGGGTGCAGGACTCGCCGTGGCAGCCCTTGTCGGCATGCTGGTCTATTATGCCGGTGATGGCGTATGGCATGCGACGAGTTGTCTCGTTTACGGCATATCACTGATCCTTTTGTACCTGGCTTCGACGCTTTACCACAGCTTCCGGAATCTCAAGGTCAAGGGTGTGTTCAAGGTCATCGACCATGCGGCGATTTTCGTATTGATTGCAGGGAATTATACGCCGTTTGCCCTGATCCCGCTGCATGGCAGTTTTGGCTGGACGGTCTTCGGCCTTGTCTGGAGTATGGCCGTGCTCGGCATCATCTTCCAGTGCTTTGCCGCGAAGCGCTTCCGGATCCTGCGCACCATCTGTTATCTTGTCATGGGCTGGTTTGCCGTGTTCATGGTCAAGCCACTTTTGGCAACCATGCCGTTGGAGGCTATCTGGTGGCTGGTAGCCGGCGGTCTCTGCTATTCTGTCGGCGCGATTTTCTACCTGATGCGCCGCTTGCCGTACAGCCATGTCATCTGGCATCTCTTTGTCATGGGGGGCAGTGCCGTCCATTTCTATACGGTATTCCATTATGTGCTGCCTTTGCCGGAAGTCATGCGTTCGGCCATGGCGATGCTTTGAATCTTTGTCCTTGCGCTTGAAGATATCATAGAAAAAGACCCGCTCCGAAGAGCGGGTCTTTTTATCTTATCTGCAAAGATTATTTGGCCAGAGCGTTGACCTTGCGAGCCAGACGAGACTTTTTGCGGGCAGCAGCATTCTTGTGGTAGACCTTATTTGCAGCAGCCTGGTCGATCGTCTTGCATGCAACCGTAAGGAGGGATTTCGCTTCTTCAGCGTTTCCAGCCTCAACAGCATCGAGGACACGGCGGGAAGCAGTGCGTACACGGGACTTCTCGGCAGCGTTCTTTGCATGGCGCTTAGCGTCAGATTTTACACTCAGGATAGATGCTTTGATATTCGGCAAGTAGTTCACCCCCTTAATTAATGTCGTTACCTAAGTATAATATCATGGGTCAAATGAAAAAGCAACTATTTCTTTCCATTTCTTGCAAGCAGAGTGATGGCAATGATATAATGAAAGAAATTTTTCGTGACAAATCCTGTGGAGAGGAGCGGTTTCACATGCATTACCGGTATATCCTGGGAGCAGCCCTGCTTGCCTGCCTGTTCTGGCAGCCATCAACTGAAGCGTCGGGATATTTCCCGCTGGCAAAAGATGTCGTGGCGCACGCGTCTCCCGACGGCGCCTGAGCTTCGCGATGGGACCTGATGTGCCGCTGACCAAGGTGTTTGGAAGGATGGAGGAAGCCCCAAGTATTATTTCCGTTTCTGGGCGCAGAACCGGCGCATCGGGAAAGAACAGCAGGGCATCCATGCACGCCTGCTGGCCGATGGCCGGGCGGTGCCTCTGGAGCCCGCAGGGGCGGAGATCGATATGCATGCGGCCGATGTGTTCTGCGGCTCGTATCGTGTCACGGAAGAAGATCTGCAGCAGGCGGCGAAGGCGGCTTCGTATGAATTCCAGCTTGCTGACGATGCGGGCAACGTCCTCTGGAAGCAGCAAGGCAAGGCAAAGACTGCGGAGGCCATCCGGAAAATCCTGGCAGCGATGCCGGACTCATATTTGCGTGAGGGCGTTGTGCGCGACGAAAAGGCCGTGGACTCGGTGCGCCGCGACTCCCGCCCGCGCATCTTCCTGCCGTCCGTCACGCCATCTGAGGTGCAGGAATGGCTTGTCCTTCACCATCAGACCCTGCTGAAGGATAAGCTTGGCAAGGCACTCTGGGGAGAGTTCCGTCCCTATTACCATAAGTCACATGATGACATCATCTTCTTCATGAGCAGGGCAATCGGTGACGGCGTGCCGCTTATCACGTTCGAGACGCGGCCGTATGCGGGCGGTACGATGCTGGCCTTGATGAAGGACCAGATCCTGGAGGATAGTTATTGGCATACGACCCGTACCGTCGGCATGATGACGGCCGCCGATGACATCGTGAGCCTGACCTCTGTCTGGCGCGACCTCGACGATCAATGGGACGGCTTCCTCAATGATGCGTACGAGACGTTCCAGGACTATGCCGATTTTGGCTTTGTCATCGACAACACGCACAAGAAGGGCGAAGGGAATCGCTTCTTTGCCGTTAAGGTGCGCGATGGCATCAAGGAGATCTCGCCGGGCGATGAGCTGCTGGCTCTCGATGGCGATGCGCTGGCCTGGTACAAGCCAAATGAACTGCGCTGAAGCTCCTGCAGCATGAGGGAGCAGCGACGCTCCGCCTGCGTACGGCTGATGGCGAGGAGCGCACTGTGAAATTACGCCTGCCCTGCATCAGCCCAAGGGGGCGCCCGCGTTGCCGAAGGATCGCAAGGCTTTCTTCGAGGCGGGCAAAGTCAAGGGCAGCAAAGAGGCCATTGTCGACAGCGGGAACTACCCCGCCTTGTTCGCGCAGGCTGACCCAACCTATGCACAGCCTTCTGCACGGGTGCTTTACGAAGAGGCCAAAGAAAAGGCTGCTTCCGGGGATAAGGGGACGAAGCGCCGATGACATCCATCCGCAAGTACAGCGGCTGCGCCTGGTGCAGCGCGCTGATCTTATATATCATGAGGAGTAGATTATGCAGAATAAGAATATCCGCAATTTCTCGATCATTGCACATATCGACCACGGGAAGTCCACCATTGCCGACCGTCTCATCGAGTATACCGGTACATTGTCCAAGCGCGAGATGGAGGCACAGGTCCTTGACAGTATGGACATCGAGCGTGAGCGCGGCATCACCATCAAGTCGCAGACGGTGCGGCTGAACTACAAGGGCAAGGATGGTGAGGAGTACGAACTCAACCTCATCGATACACCGGGCCATGTCGATTTCACGTATGAATCTCGCGCAGCCTGGCGGCCTGTGAGGGCGCACTGCTTGTCGTTGATGCGGCGCAGGGAGTCGAGGCGCAGACGCTCGCCAATGTCTACATGGCACTTGAGCATGACCTCGAGATCATCCCGGTCATCAACAAGATCGATCTGCCGAGTGCTGACCCAGAGCGCGTCAAGCAGGAAATCGAGGACGTCATCGGTCTTGACACGTCGAATGCCGTGCTGGCTTCGGCCAAGGCGGGCATCGGCATCGAGGAGATCCTCGATGCAATCGTTGACTACATCCCCGCGCCGGAAGGCGATGAGAATGCACCGCTGCAGGCGCTGATTTTCGATTCGTTCTTTGACTCCTACAAGGGCGTCATCGCGCATATCCGTGTCATGCAGGGCCACATCAAGAAGGGCATGAAGCTCAAGCTCATGAACTCGGGAAAAGTCTTCGAGGTCACGGATGTCGGCTGTTTCAAACCGCAGCCCGTGGATCTCGGGTATCTCGATGTCGGTGAGGTCGGTTTTGTGGCTGGTTCCCTCAAGGATGTGCGCGATGTGCGTGTCGGCGACACGATCACGTATGCCGAGAATCCTGCCAGTGAACCGCTGCCGGGATACCGCGGCGTCAATCCGATGGTCTACTGCGGCCTGTATCCCGTTGAGAGTTCCGACTACGACAACCTCAAGGATGCGCTCGAGAAAATGCAGATCAACGATGCGGCACTCGTCTTCGAGCCGGAGACGTCCGTTGCGCTGGGCTTCGGCTTCCGCTGCGGCTTCCTCGGATTGCTGCACATGGATGTCATCCAGGAGCGCCTTGAGCGCGAGTACAACCTCAAGCTCATCACGACGGCACCATCCGTTATTTATCATGTCTACAAGACTGACGGCACGATGATCAAGGTCAGCAATCCGGCTGAATTGCCGCCACAGACGGAGATCGAGCATATCGAAGAGCCGTACGTCAAGGCTACGGTCATTGTGCCGAATGACTTCGTCGGCGCTGTCATGGAAATCTCGCAGGATAAGCGCGGCGAATTCAAGGGCATGGATTACCTCGATACGAACCGCGTCATGATCACGTATCATATCCCGCTCAACGAGATCATTTTCGATTATTTTGACCGCCTGAAATCGGCAACGCGCGGCTATGCCTCGCTTGACTATGAACTCGCGGACTACAAGGAATCAAAACTCGTCAAGGTCGATATCCTCCTCAATGGCGATCCTGTCGATGCTCTCTCGACCATCGTCCACAAGGACCGGGCTGCGGCGCGTGGACGCCAGCTCGCGGCCAAGCTCAAGGAAATCATCCCGCAGCAGATGTTCGAGATCCCGATCCAGGCTGCCATCGGCTCGAAGGTCATCGCGCGTGAGAATGTGCGTGCCCGCCGCAAGGACGTACTCGCGAAGTGCTATGGCGGTGATATCTCGCGCAAGCGCAAGCTGCTCGAGAAGCAGAAGGAAGGCAAGAAACGCATGAAGGCCGTCGGCAGTGTCGAGGTGCCGCAGGAAGCGTTCATGGCCATCCTGAAGATCGACTGATGGAGGCTCCTATGAGGAAACAGCAATGGGGCTCTACATCCACATCCCGTTCTGTCGCCAGAAGTGCTTTTACTGCGATTTCCCGTCCTTTGCCGGACGGGAGCGCTATGAGGCAGATTATACGGACGCCCTGTGCCGGGAACTCCTGGACCAGGGCGTCCTTTATCGGGAAAAATGGGGGAGACCAGCTACTATCTACATGGGTGGCGGCACGCCGAGCGTGCTGCCAGTGAAGCTCATGGAACGCCTGCTGCAGATGCTTTGCCGTATCTTTGCACTGACGGAGAATGAGGATCCCCCGGAACTGGAATTTACCGTGGAGTGCAATCCAGGAACGGTGGATGCGGAGAAACTGGCGCTGCTTCACACCTATGGCGTCAACCGCCTGTCCTTTGGCGTTCAGACATTCGACGATGGTTTGCTCCAGGCAATCGGCCGCATCCATACGGGCAGACAGGCAGCGGAGACCATGCAATTGGCCCGCGAGGCCGGCTTCCAGAATGTCAGCATGGACCTCATGTATGGCCTGCCGCAGGAAACCTTGGCCATGCTGCAGCATGATCTTGAGGCTATGGTTGCCTTGAAGCCTGAGCATATCTCCATTTACGGGCTGCAGCTTGAGGCAGGGACTGCTTTTGCCAAGATGCAGGAACTCGGCAAACTTATGCTGCCCGATGAAGAAACCGTCGAGCAGATGTACGATCTCATGACTTCATTTTTGCCTGCGCATGGCTATGCACGCTACGAAATCTCGAATTTTGCGCAGCCGGGCTATGAGAGCCGCCATAATCTCTCGTACTGGCAGGATGTGCCGTATCTCGGCGTCGGCGCAGCGGCGCACTCGTATCTGGCGGCAGGCGGTATGCCAATGGGACAGATATTCCTCTTATATCGAAGCGATGCGGGCGGGGAAAAGCGTGCGCGTAGAGGAAGAGCCGGCTGACCGTGCGATTGCCATGGAGGAGTTTGCTTTCCTGGCGCTGCGCACGGTACGGGGCCTCAGCCGTGAGGCGTTTTTCCAAACGCTTCGGAGTCTCGCTCGAAAGCGTTTACAGCAAGACGATTGAGAAGATGAAGCAGCAGGGTCTGCTGGAGGAACAGGATGGCTTTCTGCGTTTGACGTCACTTGGCATGAAATACGGCAACGTGGTATTCGAGGCTTTCCTGCTGACTTGAGCTTGCAATATCGGCAATGGCAAAAGCCGGCATTCCGTGCTAGACTGAGGAAAAGACAGCAATGTGGAGAAAGGAAGTCTTTGTATGCATACGATCAAAGTCAAGCGCGTCTATGAGAAGCCGGAGGCAGAGGACGGCGTGCGCGTACTCGTCGACCGTCTCTGGCCGCGCGGCCTCAAGAAGGAAGCGCTGCCGCATGATTACTGGGCCAAGGAGGTCACACCCTCCCCGGAGCTGCGCACGTTGTATCATCGCGGTGAGATGCCGTTTGCCGGTTTTGCTGAAGGGTATGAAGAAGAGCTGAACGGGAGCAGCGGCGCGGCTGCTTTTGCAGAGAAGTGCCGGGGCTGGCTGCAGCAGGGTGATGTCACTTTGCTCTATGCGGCAAAGGATACCGGAAAGAACCACGCCCTGGTCCTGCAGGCCTGGTTGTGCCGGCAGCTTCGCTGATATCCTTGGGTATCTTTTGCCAGGGGATTGCCAGGATCGGCACCATGTAGTAAAGTAAAGGCAGCTGCTCGTGATGCTGCGGGCAGGATACGTCTGCTTTTATGAGACAGGAGGGTTCCTTATGAAATCCATTGCGATGATCGTTATGCCAGGTTGTCCGTATTGTGCCAAAGCCCGTCAGGCTGTCGGTGAGCTGCGGGAGGAAAATCCGGTTTATTTTGATGTCCCCGTCGATGAGATCGACGAGACGTCTGCGACGGAGCAGCTCAAGCCCTATCAGGGCCAGTATTATTATGTGCCGACCCTGTTCGTGCTGGCAAGAAAATCTACGAGGCCCAGCCGGGACACGATTACGAAGTGATCAAGGCGCTGTGCAGAGGCTTTTGCTGAAGCGGCCAAATGAGAGTCCTGCCGTCAGGCGGACTGTTTGCTGAGTCCATCAGTGGATATGGTGTGATACGCATCCTCCGGGAATGCATATCGCACCTTTTTCTTTCCTGTCACAAAGGGAAAAGAGGATAAAATTTTTGACTTTTTGTCTTTTTAACTATTGACTTTTTGTTTTTATCGGTGTATATTCTTAGTAGATTCAAAGTTAGCACTCAGACAGTAAGAGTGCTAACAGGAAAAAATCATAAAGAGAGGAGGCAGGCAGATGGCTGACGAATTGGATGAACGCAAGAAGCGTGTGCTGCGGGCTGTTGTCGATGATTACATCGAATCGGCGGAGCCGGTCGGCTCGCGTACCCTGGCGCGCAAATATGATCTGGGCGTCAGTCCGGCCACCATCCGCAACGAGATGGCTGACCTTGAGATGCTCGGGTATCTTGAGCAGCTGCATACTTCCTCCGGCCGCATCCCCTCTTCGAAGGGGTACCGCTTTTACGTCGATGGGCTGATTCCTCCGAAACCGGTGAGTGATGAGGAAAAGGTCCTGATTGACCGCTGGTATAAAGCACGGGTCAAACGGCTCGATGAGGTCTTCCAGGAAACGGCCAGGATCATCTCGCAGGTCACCAGGAATGTCTCCTTGGTGCTGGCTCCGCAGATGACACAGGCCGCATTCCGTTGCCTGCAGTTCCTGCCTCTTGATGATCAGCGTGTCATCACGGTACTCATGACGGATGCAGGCTTTGTGGAGAACAAGATCGTGCCGATGCCGCCGGGAGCCTCTTTTGAGGATTTCCAGCGCATGGCAGAAGTCATCAACAAGAATCTGGCCGGTCATACGCTGGCTACGATCGAGCATGAATCCTTGCTCCGCATCCGCGATGAGATCCAGGATGAGCCGCTTTACACCTCGGCTTTGGAAATCATCCACCGGGCACTGGATTCAGGCAAGCGCGAGCGCCTTTATCTCGGCGGTACGACGCAGATGCTCGAGCAGCCGGAATTCCACGATGTGGAAAAAGTCAAAGAGACGCTCCTGATCCTTGAGAAGGAAGAACTCATGAAGGACGTCCTGCATGCTCATATGGGGGATGGCCTGGAAGTTACCATCGGCCAGGAGAATGAAGACCGTCATTTCCAGGATAGCAGCATCATTACGGCAACGTATCATCTCGATGGTGAGCTTTTGGGTACCATCGCGGTGCTGGGGCCGACGCGCATGGAGTATGCCAAGGCGATGAGCCTTTTGGAATATATGAATTCCAATCTGAAAGAAGTCATCAAGCGGTTCCACTGGTAGGGCCGCAAAGATCAAAGATCATTGGGTATTGAGAGCCGGGGATGGATGAGAGTCCCGTCCTGGTTTCACCCCGTTGAAAGAGGTGAGGGTTTTGCCATCGTTTATCAAAGATGAAATGAAAAAGAAGGATGAGCAGAAGCTGGAGGAGATGCAGCAGGAAATCAACGAGGCGGAAGCAGAAGCAGCTGCCGGCGAGACTGCTGAGGATCTGGAAGCAGAAGCGCCGGGGCCTGATGCCGAGACTCCGGGTGAGGATCAGGAAGCACTTGCAGCCCTGAAAGGACAGGTCGAGAAATTGACGACGGAGTTGCAGGAAAAGAATGACCGGCTGCTCCGCCTGCAAGCGGATTTTGATAATTTCCGCCGTCGTTCCGCCAAGGAGCGCGAGGAGATTGCCGCCGTGGTCACGCAGGGCTTTTGCAAGGATATGCTGCCGCTGCTCGATAATTTCGAGCGAGCCATGGCTGCAGAGACGAAGGATGTCGAAGCGTTCCAGAAGGGCGTTGAGATGATCTTCACGCAGTTCCAGGAGATCCTCAAGAAGAATGGCCTGGAAAAGATTGAGACAGAAGGCCAGAAGTTCGATCCGAACTATCATCAGGCTGTCATGCGCATCGAGGATCCCGAGCGCGAGGACGATACCATTGCCCAGGAACTCCAGAAGGGTACATGGTCAAGGGACGCGTCATCCGCCCGAGCATGGTCCAGGTCGTATCCAACTGATGCTGGCTTCATGATATAGATGATAAAAGTTTTTTCATAAAGTTTAGGAGGATGTTACCATGTCTAAAGTAATTGGTATCGATTTAGGTACGACGAACTCCGTTGTATCTGTCATGGAAGGCGGCGAACCGACCGTCATCACGAATCCGGAAGCAGCCGCATCACGCCGTCTGTCGTCGGTTTCACGAAGGATGGCCAGCGCCTTGTCGGCCAGCTGGCAAAACGTCAGGCCGTGTCGAATCCGGACCGCACGATCTCGTCCATCAAACGTCATATGGGCGATCCGAATTATAAAGTCACGATTGATGGCAAGGATTATACGCCGCAGGAGATCTCGGCCATGATCCTGCAGAAGCTCAAGGGCGATGCGGAAGCATATCTCGGTGAGACGGTCACGCAGGCTGTCATCACGGTCCCAGCTTACTTCAACGACAGCCAGCGTCAGGCCACGAAAGATGCCGGCAAGATCGCAGGCCTCGAAGTCCTGCGTATCGTCAACGAGCCGACGGCTGCAGCACTCGCTTATGGCCTTGATAAGGACAAGGATGAGACGATTCTCGTCTTCGACCTTGGCGGCGGCACGTTCGATGTCTCGATCCTCGAGCTTTCCGAAGGCACGTTTGAAGTCCAGGCCACGAACGGCGATACGCACCTTGGCGGCGATGACTTCGACCAGAAGATCATCGACTGGATGGTCGGCGAATTCAAGCAGGAAAATGGCATCGACCTTTCGCAGGACAAGATGGCTGCTCAGCGCCTCAAGGAAGCTGCCGAGAAGGCTAAGATCGAGCTTTCCAGCATGACGCAGACGAACATCAACCTGCCGTTCATCACGCTGATGCTTCGGGTCCGAAACACCTCGACCTCACGCTGACGCGTGCAAAATTCAATGAACTCACGAGCGACCTCGTTGAACGCACGATGGGGCCGACGCGCAAGGCTATGGCTGATGCAGATCTTTCGGCTGACGATATCGACAAGATCATCCTCGTCGGTGGTTCTTCCCGTATCCCGGCCGTCCAGGATGCTATCCGCAATATCCTGCACAAAGAGCCGTCGAAGGGCGTCAACCCGGATGAGTGCGTATCCGTTGGTGCTGCCATCCAGGGCGGTGTCCTCGTCGGTGAAGTCAAGGACGTCCTGCTCCTCGATGTCACACCGCTTTCCCTCGGCATCGAGACGCTTGGCGGTGTCTGCACGAAGATCATCGAGCGCAACACGACAATCCCGACGCACAAGAGCCAGGTATTCTCGACGGCTGCCGATAATCAGCCGTCTGTCGATATCCACGTCCTGCAGGGCGAGCGCGAGATGGCTGCCGGCAACAAGACGCTCGGCCGCTTTGAACTCACGGATATCCCGCCAGCTCCGCGTGGAGTACCTAAGATTGAAGTCTCTTTCGATATCGATGCCAACGGTATCGTGCATGTATCCGCCAAGGATCTCGGCACGGGCAAAGAGCAGAAAATCACGATCCAGTCTGACAGCGGCATGAGCAAGGAAGATATCGACCGCATGGTCAATGAAGCCAAGGCTCATGAAGCAGAGGACAAGAAGCAGAAGGAAGCCATCGACGCGAAGAACAACGCAGACAACATGGTTTACCAGGCGGAAAAGACCATCAAGGAGCTTGGTGACAAGGCTGATGCCGGCAAGGTTTCGGAAGTCAAGGCTGCTTGCGAGAAGGTCAAAGAAGCGATCAAGAGCAATGATACGGAAGCCATCAAGAAGGCAACAGAAGAATTGCAGAAACCGCTTTATGAACTCAGTGCTGCCGCTTATCAGCAGGCACAGGCTGCCGGCGCGCAGGGGGCTCAGGCTGGTGCTGAAAGTGCCCAGGCGCTCAGCAGCAGAAGAAGGACGATGATGACGTCGTTGATGCTGATTACACGGAAGTCAAAGACGACAAGAAATAAGCGATTGAAGTGATAAGAGTTGGGAGTTTGACGTGGGAAGGGCTTCGTCCTTCCTGCGGACTCCCAATTTTTCTATAAGGGTGGTGCAACGTGAGCGAGAAACGCGATTACTATGAGGTGCTTGGCGTCGACAAGAGCGCGGACGAAAAGGAAATCAAACGCGCTTATAAGAAGCTGGCCCGTAAATATCATCCGGACCTCAATCCGGACAATCCGAAAGAGGCGGAAGAAAAATTCAAGGAAATCAATGAAGCATATGATGTCCTGAAAGATCCGAAGAAACGCGCTCAGTACGATCAGTTCGGCTCGGCTGCCTTTGACGGCACCGGCGGCTTTGGCGGTGGTGCCGGAGCCGGCGGTTTCGGCGGTTTCGGCGGTTTTGGCGGCTTCGGCGGCAGCGCCGGAGCAGAAGGTTTTGGCGACATCTTTGACATGTTCTTTGGTGGTGCCGGCGGTCGCCAGGCTCGTCAGCCAGGGCCGGAACGCGGCAATGACCTGCGTTATGATCTGGAGATCACTTTCGAAGAAGCCGCTTTCGGCAAAGAAGTGGAACTCACGATCCCGCGCACGGTCGAATGCTCTACCTGTCATGGCACGGGCGCGGCTCCAGGCACCAGCCCGGAAACCTGCTCCGTGTGCCACGGTACCGGCCAGCAGCAGGTGGTCCGCAATACTGCCTTTGGCCGCATGATGAGCAGCCAGACGTGTTCGCACTGTCATGGCACGGGCAAAGTCATCAAGACGCCGTGCAAGGATTGCCATGGTACAGGCCGCAAGCGCGAGACGAAGACTGTCAAGGTCGGCATCCCGAAAGGTGTCGATCAGGGGTCGCGCGTCCGCGTGTCGGGTGCCGGCGAAGCGGGCCGCAATGGCGGCGGCTACGGCGACCTCTATGTTTACATCTTTGTCAAGCCGCATAAGCTTTATACGCGTCAGGGCAATGATGTCATCGTGGAAGTCCCTGTCACGTTCGTGCAGGCTGCGCTCGGCGGCACAGTACAGGTACCGACGCTCGATGGCCCCGTCGATCTCAAGATCCCGGCTGGCATCCAGTCCGGCAAAATCCTGCGCATCAAGAGCCGTGGTATCCCATTCCTGCGCGGTTCGGGACGCGGTGATGAACTCGTGCATATCAAAGTGCTGACACCGCAGAATCTTTCCGCACGCCAGAAGGAACTCCTGCGGGAATTCGCCGAGATCAGCGGCGACAAGGTCAATCCGGAGCAGAAGAGCTTCCTCGACGACCTCAAACGCTTCTTCAAGAAATAAGCGCATATGAAAATACTGCCATACGGAAAGCGATGCTTTCGTATGGCAGTATTTTTTAGTCCGGATATTTGGTCTTACCCCCAGACTTCCTCGGCGATTTCCTTGACGAGTGCGAGCTTGGCCCACTGCTCTTCTTCGGTGAGCTTGTTGCCGATCTCGCAGGAGGCGAACCCGCACTGCGGGCTCAAGTAGAGATCCTCGAGCGGCACGTATTTTGCCGCTTCATGGATGCGGGCGATGATGGCCGTCTTGTCCTCGAGTTCCGGACGCTTCGTCGTGATGAGGCCGAGTACGACTTTCTTGCCCGGGGTAACCTGTTTGAGGCATTCGAAGCCGCCAGAACGCTCGTCATCGAATTCCAGGTAATACGCGTTGACCTTCTCGCGCGTGAAGAGCGGATCGGCAATCGGATCGTAGGCACCGCTGGCAAAATAAACGGAGTGGTAATTGCCTCGGCAGACATGCGTGTTGATGATGAGGTCATCAGGCTTGCCTTCGATGGCAAGATTGTTGACCGTCACGAACTCTTCGGCGAGCTTCCTGAGGTCTGAGCCTTCCACGTAAGCGAATTTGCCGCCTTTCTTGCCGCCGGCAGCCAGCACGCCCCAGGTGCAGTCATCGAACTGCAGGTTGCGGCAACCGGCATCATAGAGGTCGCGGATGACCGTGCGGTAGCCTGCGGCAATCGCTTCGATGAGCGCCTCGTCCGTCGCGTAGACTTTGCGCGTGCGCTCGATGTTGTCGGGCAGGATCAGCTGCTGGAAGAATTGGGCCGGTGCCGGGATGGTCTGCTTGGCAACCGTATCCTCGTCCGTGAGCGCCTGGACGAAACGGAAATGCTCGACAAACGGATGATCCTCAGCGGAGAGCGGGCCTGTCAGCCACGTATCGTCAATCAGGGCCGGTTCACCATGGAAGCAGACGCCCTTGTCTGTTTTCCGGTGGGCAATGCCCGTAAAACCCCACATGAAGTCCAAGTGCCAAGTTGCCCGGCGGAATTCGCCATCCGTGATCACGTGATAGCCGGCTTTTTTCTGTTTGGCGACGAGTTCACGGATGCAGGTGTCTTCGACGGTTTTTAGTTCTTCACGGGAAATTGCACCGTCTGCAAATTCCTGGCGGGCTGCTTTTAACGCTGCCGGACGCAGGAAGCTGCCGACGTAGTCGTAACGGAAAGGGGTAGAGAGCTGCTTGTTCATAAAGATGACCTCCTGTGGATATATTCGTCAAGTGATTCCGTATTTGCGTTCCGATCGGTTGATGGCTCTACTTTACCTCAAATGGGGATTCTTGGAAAATACTTAAATTCACTATCTGACCATAGATTTATCCTATGACAAAGAGACACATCCTGTAGTATGATGGAGCGGGAGGAGAAAATATGACACTCAATCAATTGCGCTATGTCGTGGAAGCAGCCGCCGCAGGCTCCATTACCGAAGCAGCCCAGCGGCTATTCATCACTCAGCCGAGTCTCACAGCAGCCATCCATGCACTGGAGGAGGAACTGGGTATCGTGATCTTCCGACGTACGAATAAAGGCATCACGCTGACCGTGAAAGGCGAGGAGTTCCTTGCTTATGCACGTCAGCTGCTCGAGCAGGAAGCCTGATCCGGGAACGGTACAGCAAACGGCAGCGGAAAAAGCAGCTTTTCTGTGTCTCTGCCCAGCATTATTCTTTTGCGGTGGAGGCCTTTGTGGATCTCTTGCGGGAATATGGCGGAGCCGAGTATGAATTTCATATGCGTGAGACGGAGACCTACAAGATCCTGGAAGATGTGGGAGCTTCCGCAGCGAGGTCGGTGTCCTGTATCTCAATCCGTACAATGAGACCATCGTGCGGCGTGCCATCGAAGATCATGGACTGCTCTTTACCCCTTTGTTCACGGCACGGCCGCATGTTTTTGTCAGCAAGCGGAATCCTCTGGCGGCCCGGGCAATGATCACGCTGCCAGATCTTGCGGAGTATCCGCGCCTATCCTATGAACAGGGGAGTCACAATGCGTTCTATTATGCGGAGGAAATCCAGAGTACGCGCCCGGTGAAAAAGGATATCATCGTGACAGATCGGGCCACGCTTTTCAATTTGCTTATCGGATTGGACGGCTACACGATCTCGAGCGGCGTCATCAACGAAGAACTGAATGCCCGGAAATCGTGGCACGACCGTTGGCTGTTGATGATTTCATGGAAATCGGCTATCTGACCCGCCGCAATATCAGGCTGAGCCGTTTCGGCAAGGTATATATCGAGAAACTGCAGCAAAGGGTCAGCCAGGTGACACCCTCAGAATGAAAACCGCTGCGCAAGTGCGCGAGGCATCTGCAGCAGCCGGCTCTTGAGAGAATCCTGGTATTCAACCGAAGAATTCAATGATTTTGTGAATGGCCAGCGCCATGTGGTTGGGATTCTGGAATGGATGATTGGCGCCTTCAACCGGGATGAATTCAATGACATTGTTTTCCGCGAATGCTTTTGATTCTTCAAAGGGAACCATTTCATCTTTGGTACCATGAAGGATCAGCATATCGTCAGCGAACTCAAAGTATTCGTGTTTGCTGGCGTCAAAGGCTTTCAGATCGTCAAGGAAACTTTGATCCATCTTCATCTTGCGTTCGTAGCCGACCTGGATCTCTTTGCCCTTTTGCAGCTTGGCGCGGTCATCCTCGGCAATGTGGTTGTTCATCGCCCGGTACATGTTCGTGGCGGGGCAACGCAGGGCAATCTTCTTGAAGGGATTGCCGACTTCAATGAGATAGCGCAGCGTCAGGTAGCCGCCGAAGCTGGTCGAATAGATATAGACGTTTGCTGCGTTGAGTACGTCTTTGGCGTATTGTACCGCGATGGTCAGATAGGTCAGGCACTCTGCTGCATTGAGTTTTTTGCGGGCATCCGCGCCGTGGCAGGGCCAGTCAAAGGCAATGACGGCATACCCTTTGTATTTGCTGGTCAGATGCTCTGCGAATTTCATGGTGCCGGCTGTATCTTTGCTGCTGCCGAAGCCGTGTGTGACGAGAACGACATTCGGGAAGGTGCGGGTGTTTTTGTCGCTGTCTTTGACAAATAACTTGCAGCGGACACTGTAGCCCTGCTGATTGATATCGAAATGTTTTTCCATGGAACTCCCTCTTTTTCATGTAATCGGTCCTGGGTGACAGGATTTAGTATACCACAGAATCCGCAGCATTTCTTCAGGGCGTTCTTCCTTGTTTTTTGCGGGGATAACACGTATAATGAAATGACTACAGAAAGAAAGGAACGATGCGTTTTGAAATGGGCCGAAGTCAGTATCCGCACGACACATGAGGAAACGGATATCGTGGCGGAGATCTTCCACGATGTCGGGGCCTCCGGTGTGGTCATTGAAGACCCGGAACTCCTGAACAGCTATATCGATAGCGGTCTTTTTGATTATTCCGCTTTGCCGAAAGCAGAACAGACGGAAATCGTCACGGTCAAAGCATATCTGTCGGCTGATGAGGAACTCGATGCGAAGCTGCGGGCTTTCGAGCAAGGTGTCAAAGAGCTGGCACGCCGTGACGGATGGGATGAGAAAAAGGTGGAGATCTCCTGCCAGACTGTGCAGGATGAGGACTGGGCCGATAACTGGAAGGCGTATTTCCATACGGAGAAGGTCGGCGGGCTCATCGTCATACAGCCCTCCTGGGAAGAATATGAAGCGAGTCCCGATGATATTGTCGTGAAGCTTGACCCGGGAGCAGCTTTCGGCACGGGGACACATCCGACCACGGCCATGTGTATCCGGGCACTGGAATCGCTCGTCAAAGGCGGCATGCGTGTCTTTGATGTGGGGACGGGGTCTGGCGTACTGGCTGTGGCGGCAGCCAAACTCGGTGCCGGTGAAGTCGTTGCCATGGACTACGACCGCACGGCGGCTAATGTCGCTGCGGAGAATGTGCGCCTGAATCATGTCGAGGATCGCGTGACGACAGGGGTATCGGATCTCTTGAAGCAGTTTGCAGGCAAGGCGGATCTCATCGTGGCCAACATCATCGCGGATATCGTCATCCGCCTCTTTGCTGAGCTTGACGCGCATCTGGCACCGGGCGGGCACCTGCTGGCCTCGGGCATCATCGATGAGCGTGTGGCCGATGTCACGGAGGCCGCGATGGCACACGGTTTTGTCATTGACCAGGTCATGGAGGAGCATGGCTGGGCCGCTATGGTCATCAGCCGGGGGGAACAGGCATGAGAAGGCTTTTCTATAAGGGCCAGCTGGCGGATAGAATCCAGATCACCGGCTCCGATGCGCACCATCTCATGCACGTCATGCGCGCCAAGCCCGGGCAGGAAATCGTGGTCGTGGATGATATGGGCAAAGTCGGGCGCATGGTCATGGTGGCTTTTTCGGCAGATGCTGTGACGCTTGATCTGAAAGAGGAACTCAAGGCTGATACGGAATCCCCGCTGGAACTCATCCTCGCGCAATGCCTCCTGAAAGCCGATAAGATGGATACGGTGGTGCAGAAAGCCGTAGAACTCGGTGCGACGGGTGTCCTGCCTATCTGTTCCCGGAATTGCGTCGTGCGCTATGATGCGAAAAAGGCGGAAAATCGCCGCATCCGCTGGCAGAAGATTGCCGATGAGGCGGCGAAGCAGTGCGGCCGCACTGCACTCATCGAGGTTCGTCCGATTGCATCCCTGGCTTCATTTTGCGAAGCCGTGCAGCAGGAGGGGCTGGACGTCGTATTCTGCTATGAGAATGAGGAACAGGAGACGGCAAAGGCCTGCCTGCAGAAACTCGCAGGCGGGCGCATCGTGCTGCTCATCGGCCCGGAAGGAGGATTTACCTTGGAGGAAGCCGCGGCCATTACGGCAGCGGGCGGCCACAGCGTGACCCTGGGGCCTCGCATCCTGCGGGCGGAGACGGCGGCTATTGCTGGACTCAGTATTGTACAATATGAAAAAGGAGATTTGGGAAGTTGAAAGTCGCTTTGACTACGCTTGGCTGCAAGGTCAATCAGTTTGAAACGGAAACCATGGAAGGGCTCTTCAAGCAGCGGGGCTATACGGTGGTTCCATTTGAGGAAAAAGCCGATGTTTACGTCGTGAATACCTGCTCGGTCACGAGTCTTGGTGACCGCAAGAGCCGCCAGATCATCCGCCGCGCGCATCGTGAGAACGAGCGGGCGATCATTGCGGTCTGCGGCTGCTATGCACAGGTCGCGCCAAAAGAAATCGAGGCGATCGAAGGTGTGCGTGTAGTCCTCGGTACGAAAGAACGTGCCCACATTGTCGACTATGTGGAGAAGGCCATGCAGGAAGACGGCATCCAGGGTACCATCACGGATATCATGCAGGCCAAGACGTTTGAGGATATCCCGCTTTACGACAGTCCGGAACGCACGCGTGCTTTCCTCAAGATCGAGGACGGCTGCCAGAATTTCTGCTCGTACTGCATCATCCCATATGCCCGCGGACCGGTGAAATCGCGTCTGCCGGAGCATGTGCGTCGCGAGGCGGAAAAACTCGTGGGCATGGGCTTCAAGGAAATCGTACTCACAGGCATCCACCTCGGTGCTTATGGGCGCGACCTGCCGGGGCATGTGACCCTGGCCGATGCCTGCCGGGAAGTACTGCAGGTGCCGGGGCTCAAGCGCCTGCGTCTGGGTTCTCTGGAATCGATTGAGCTCTCGCCGGAACTCTTTGCGCTGATCCGCGAGGACGAGCGCTTCTGCGCGCATCTGCATCTGCCTTTGCAGGCAGGCTCCGACCGCGTGCTGCACGATATGAATCGTCATTACGATACGGCAGAGTTTGCCCGGCTGATCGAGCATGTGGAGCAGGAGGTGCCGGGCGTGGCCATCTCCACCGATATCATCGTGGGCTTCCCCGGCGAGACCGAAGAAGATTTCCAGGCAGGCCTTGCTTTTGTGGACAGGATGAACTTTGCACGCATGCATGTTTTCCCGTATTCACGCCGTACCGGTACGCCGGCTGCCGCGCGCCGGGATCAGGTCGATGAGGCTGTCAAGAAGGAACGCGTACATCGCATGCAAGCTCTGGCCGACCGCAAGTCCCAGGAATTCCATGAGAGCTTCCTTGGCCGTACGATGCGCGTGCTGTTTGAGACTGAGCGCGATGGCGTAACGGATGGACTTACGGATAATTATATCCGTGTCTATACGAAAGATCCGGTGAAATGCGGCGACATTTATGAGGTCCAGCTTGATGCGATCTGGCAAGATGGTATTCTGGGCCATCTGCCAGGAGCCAGAAAATAAACTTGAAAAAATCTTTTCTGGAAGAAGGTTTTTTCCTGATGATGACGAATTGTAACTAAAGATGGGTTCCCTGTGAATCCGGAATGGTGAAGGGGGTGAATACGATGGCAGATTGTATCTTTTGCAAGATTGCACAGAAGGAGATCCCGTCCAAGCTGGTTTATGAAGATGACACAGTCGTGGCATTTTGCGATTTGGAACCACAGGCTCCTGAGCATGTGCTGGTGATCCCGAAGAAGCATGTGGAAAGCCTGCTGGCTCTCCAGGAAGAGGACAAGGCTCTTGCTGCCCATATCCTTGTTGATGTCATCCCGCAGCTTGCGCGTGATCTCGGTGTGGCTGAGAAGGGCTTCCGCGTGGTAGCCAATACTGGTGAGGAAGGTGGCCAGACCGTAAAGCATCTGCATTTCCACCTCCTTGGCGGCCGCTCTATGCAATGGCCCCCAGGCTGAGGAAGGGGATTTTGCCCGTTCCGAAAACTTTTGGAGAGTGTTGACAGTGCATTGTGCCATGCGGTATAATGGTGTGGTGTAATTCTAACGACACAAACTCCCATGTTAAGTGGAGGGGGGGAAAAATAGATGGCAAACGAAATCAAAGTTGGTAAAAACGAATCGATCGATAGTGCTCTCCGCCGCTTCAAGCGTATGTCCCAGAAAGCTGGCACGCTTGCTGAAGTGAGAAAACGTGAACATTATGAGAAACCGAGCGTTCGCCGCAAGAAGAAGTCTGAGGCAGCTCGTAAACGCAAGTACAGAGGCTAATCTGTCATTTGCGCCAGGCGCCTGTGAGTTGAAAGATTCGCGGGTGCCTTTTTTAGTACTGTCGTGCAGGAAAAGAGAGGTTGATGAAGTATGTCGCTGAAGGAACAACTCACTGCTGATATGAAAGAAGCCATGAAGAATCATGACAAGGATCGTTTGTCCGTCATCCGCATGGTTCGCGGCGCCATCCGTCAGGCAGAGATTGACGGCGGGCATAAAGAACTCGATGATGAGGCCGTCATTGGCGTGATCAGCAAAGAAGTCAAGATGCGCAAGGATTCCATTGACGAGTTCCAGAAGGGCGGACGCGAAGATCTCGTTGCCAAGACGCAGGCAGAGATTGATGTCCTTATGCCGTATCTGCCGGCACAGCTCTCGGAAGATGAGGTCAAAGGCTGGTCAAGGAAGCCGTTGAGAAGACGGGAGCAAAAACGCCGAAGGATATGGGCAAAGTCATGGGGCTGCTGATGCCGAAGGTCAAAGGCCGTGCTGATGGCAAGCTGGTCAATACGATTGTCCGCAGCATGCTGCAGGGCTGAGATACGGATCATTCATGCCGGGAAAGCGGGTTGCGAGGAGTACGGACTCCTGCTGCAACCCGCTTTTTGTGCGGGGAAATGGATACGCCTTGTTCGTGAGAATCGGCGCAGGGCAAGCGAGTGCATAGAGGTATTTTTGCTTGCGTGTCGAATATAATCAATAAACGAATACCCGCGAGGGAAAACTCTCGATCCGAAAGGGGGAATCCGCATGGGGATTGTAGATATGCCGCTTTTGCAGATGATGCTGCTGGCCATCATGTTCCTGGCCATCTTCGTCGAGATCAAGACGGGCGGCATGGGGGCGGGCATCATGCTGGGCATTGTGGCAGCCGGTGTTTTCTGGGGCAGCCAGTATGTCAAGGGCCTGGTCGATCTCTATCAGATCGCCATTTTCCTGCTGGGCATCTTATGCATCATTGTCGAGATGCTGATGCCGACAGTAGGGCTCCTGGCTGGCGTGGGCGTGGCAGCGATGCTTTACAGCGTGGTACTGGCACTGGGCGGCGATGTCAATGCAATCGTGGCGATGGCTATATCATTTGCGGCAGCAGTGGTCATCTTTGCCCTGATTGTCAAGAGACTGCCTTCGAGCAGGTTCTGGAATCGATTCGTACTCAAGGATCAGTCGACCGCAAGCCGCGGATATGTCAGTGCCGTGCAGGATGACGGGCTGATCGGGAAGCGTGGCATCGTGCTGACAGAGCTGCGCCCTTCCGGTTCAGTCCGCATTGACGGACATCCGGTGGATGTCGTTTCGGAGGGTGCGTTCATACGCAAAGGAGAAGAAGTAGAAGTGATTTCAGTCCATGGCAGCCGTGTTCTGGTGCGGCGCGTGGATCATGCAGGCAAGTGACGGGAGGCGTTCTTATGGCGATGTTGATCAGTTCTGGTTTCCTTATCGTACTCATTGTAGCAGTGATCATGCTTTTCTTGCATTTTGTCCCCTTGGGACTCTGGATCTCGGCTCTGGCGGCTGATGTCCATGTCAGCATCATCACATTGGTGGGCATGCGTATGCGCCGCGTACCGCCCAGCAAAATCATCCTGCCGCTCATCAAGCGAACAAGGCTGGCCTGGATGTGGTGGTCAATCAGCTTGAGGCGCATTATCTGGCTGGCGGTAATGTCGACAAGGTCGTCGATGCCCTGATTGCAGCGCATCGCGCACAGATCCCTCTGCCTTTTGAGCGCTCAGCAGCCATTGACCTTGCGGGCCGCGATGTGCTTGAGGCGGTGCAGATGAGCGTCAATCCGAAGGTCATCGAGACGCCGGTCGTTTCGGCTGTGGCCCGCAATGGTATCGAACTCAAGATCAAGGCGCGCGTTACGGTGCGTGCGAATATTGACCGCCTCGTGGGCGGTGCCGGCGAGCCGACCATTATTGCGCGTGTCGGCGAAGGCATTGTCACGACTGTCGGCTCTTCCGAGAGCCACAACGATGTGCTGGCCAATCCGGACGATATCAGCAAGACGGTGCTGGGCAAGGGCCTTGATGCTGGTACGGCTTTTGAGATCCTTTCCATCGATATTGCTGATGTTGATGTCGGGCGCAACATCGGTGCGGAACTCCAGACGGATCAGGCGGAAGCCGATAAACGCATTGCTCAGCTAAGGCCGAGGAACGCCGTGCAATGGCAGTGGCCAAGGAGCAGGAAATGAAGGCGTATACGCAGGAAATGGAAGCCAAGGTCGTCGAGGCGCAGGCCGAGGTCCCGCATGCCATGGCGGAAGCGCTGCGCAGCGGCCGTCTTGGCGTGATGGATTATTACAATCTCAACAATGTCCAGGCCGATACGGATATGCGCAATGCCATCAGTACGGCTGGTGCAGCCGATAAGATGAAGCCGACAAAACCTGTCAAGTGATGTCAGCTTCTCTGGCAGGACCGCAGGAAAGAAAGGGGATAGGATATGGGATCCTCGATTTAGTCATCGTTCTTTTTGCTCTGTTTGCCATCTTCATGGATTGGCTGGGCAAGAAGGGCAAGAAGCTTCCACCTGCAGAGCGGCGTCCGGATCCGTCAACAACCCTGCCGCCGCCTTTGCCGCGGCCATGGCCGACGCGGCAGGGCAGCCCTCAGGGCGAGACCAAAGAACGGCTGGGATTCAAGATCCCGGAAATCAAGGGCGCGCCGCCTGCTCCCGGTCATGTCGATACGGGCGGTGTTTACCGCGAGTCCGGAGCCGTGCTTGAAGAGCAGCGTCAGCACCAGCAGGAGGAACAGGCCGCCCGGCAGCGTCATGAGGCATATGAACAGGCAAAGAGGTTGGAAGAAGCGCGAATCCGTGCTGAGGAGCAGGCGTCCTACCTGCGGGCTGCCAAACTGCCGCAGGGAGAAGCCAGCGGCCAGCAGCCATTCTTGCCTGTGCTGACCCCTGAATCAGCCAACAGGCTGTCGTCCTGGCGGAACTCCTTGGCAGCCCGCGGGCGCATCGTCCCGGGCGCTGGCAGCGCCATCGCAGGCATGACTGAAGCGTATTTTTCTGAGCCTGCCAGAAATGGCGGGCTTTTTCGATGACAAAATAGGCAAAGTGTAGTAGAATTATATAATGCGAGTTATGGAATATATTGGGTATCATAAATGAGATGTAAATAATGAGTAAGGTTTTGTAGGTGATGAATTTGTCAAACCACATGTTTGATGTGATAAAAAGTGACCTGGAAGTCCTGGAGGAAGGGCTTTTGGCAGCAGTTTCTTCTGAGAATGACTTGGTGACAGAAGTGGGGACGCATCTGGTGACATCGGGCGGCAAGCGGATTCGCCCAGCCCTGTGCCTGCTCTCCGCCCATGGCGGCCCATCCTTTGAGCTATCGCATGTTCTCCCGCTGGCTGAGGCTTTAGAGCTTATCCATACAGCTTCTCTGGTACATGACGACGTCATCGACGAAGCTGGCACGCGCCGCGGTGCTGAGACGGCCAACGCTCGCTGGGGCAATCAGGTGGCAATCCTTTCTGGTGATTATATTTTTGCTCGGGCATTCCACTTGATTGCCAATCAGGGATATGGGGAATACATTTCCATGCGCCTGGCGGAACTCGTCTGCAATCTCAGTGTCGGCGAGATCATCCAGGATCATGCAGTCTATCAGGCATCGCGCGGCATGGCTGATTATTACGACCGGATCCAGAAGAAAACAGCGGACTTCCTTGAGATATGCTGTGAACTGGGGGCACTCGTAGGAGGCGCCTCGCCAGAGGCTGCAGCGAAGCTCGCGGCGTATGGCCATGATATCGGCATGGCTTTCCAGATCACAGATGACCTGCTCGATATCGAGCAGACTTCTGAGAAGATCGGCAAGCCGGCTGGCAATGATATCCGTCAAGGCATCGTGACACTGCCTGTCATCCGCGCCTGGAGACGAGCCCCGCAGCTGATGAACTCCGTGCCATCGTCACGGATATGGATATGACGGATGAGATGGTAGCGCGTGCCCTGGATATCGTCAAGTCTACGGACGCTGTGGAGTTTGCCAAGCAGAAGGCGATGAGTATCTGGCGCATGCAAAGGCCGTCCTGCCAGAGGATCTGCCGGACGAGATACGGGAAGCGTATATCATGGTGGCTGACTTCATCGGTGATCGTGATTTTTGAGGAATGATGGGAGAGCTGCCTGTCAGGCAGGCTTGCGCCCTTTATGGAGGAACGAGTATGTTTGGAATCGGCGTGCCAGACTGGTACTCATCTTGATCATTGGACTTATTGTCTTTGGCCCCGGCAAGCTCCCGGAAATGGGCCGAACGCTTGGCAAGGCATCCGTGAATTCCGCAAGGCCTCGAACGCATTATCACAGGCCATCAACGCTCCGGAGCAGCCGGTACAACCGCCTGTTCCGCAGCAACCGGCTGCGCAGCCTGCCGTCACGCCTGTGCAGCACCCCAGGCTCCTGCACAGGCTCCGGCTGCAGCTGGGCAGGCCGATGCACAGCCGGTACAGCAGAATCCCGTACAGGCTGCTGCACCGGCACAGCCTGCTGGAACAGCTGCTCCTCAGCCACCTGCCTATCAGGCACCGACGCAGGAGAGCGTGCGCCAGCAGCTGGCGGCCACGCAGCGTGAAGCAGAGCAGAAAAAGGATTGAGGGAAGGGCGCAGTGCTGCGCCCTTTTTCAATTGATGGATATTTAGCGATAAGTCTGGTTTATCAAAGCGGAATCCTTTGATGAAGTGTCGCCGCACACTCGTGACTTTAGTCATGAGTTAGGCGGCATACAACATATGTCATTGCAAAATCGCAAATAAAACCTTGAAATCATTGTTGGAACTCAACACAGACAAGGACCATGTACATATTCTCATAGACTGTTCCCCGCAGCACTTCATCCCAGACATAATGAAAGCGATTAAAGGCGTGTCTGCTCGACTGCTTATGAAAAAGCACGGTGATACGCTCAGAAAGAAGCTCTGGGGAGGGCATTTGTGGAATCCGTCTTATTTTATAACGACTGTTTCTGAGAACACAGAAGCACAAGTTAGGGAATACATCAGATCTCAAGGAAAAAAGGATTAAGAAAGGAGGGCTTGGCGATGAAGATAATGACTACTTACAAAACTAAAATCAGAGATTCGCATCGTGCATTAGCGAACACCGTGGGAATCTATCGCCAAGCTGTAGACTTTCTTATTGGTGTGGCTTTAGCAGAATGGGATGCCCTCAAAGAAATCGAACGCTCTCTCGAAAAACAGAGGGCGATTGAGTGCGTCATTCATCATACGAAATCGAATCCTTGCCCAAAATACGATTTCGATTCCAAATTTGGCAAATTCCCAAGTTATCTTCGCCGTGCGGCTATCACCGAGGCTGTAGGCAAGGTGTCCTCCTACAAAAGCAACTATGCGAACTGGGAAGAAAATCCGCAAGGGAAAGAACCTGGGATTCCAGTCGCAGGGTATATCTACCCCGCTATGTATCGAGACAACTGCTTTGTTCGTACTGGCACATATACAGCCAGACTGAAAGTCTGGATCCGAAATACTTGGGATTGGCTGGAGGTGCAGCTTCGTAAATCTGACGTTGACTATATCCAACGTCATTGTGCAACCCGCAAGGAGTGCGTACCGACTCTTCGTAGACGGGGGAAGAACTGGTATTTGGATTTTACCTTCGAGGAAAATGTCAGACTCAAAGACAAACCCATTGACCGTCAAATTATCATCGGAGTAGACCTTGGCATCAACAATGCTTGTACTTGTTCCGCTATGCTATCCGATGGCGCTGTCATCGGCAGGAATATTCTTTCCCTGCCGAGAGAAAAAGACTCTCTGGGGCATAAGCTGAACAAGATCAAGAAGGCACAGCAGCATGGTGCGAGGAAAATGCCGAGGTTATGGGCAAAGGCAAAAGGCGTAAACCTTGACATTGCCCATAAGACGGCTCAGTTCATCGCTGATGTAGCTATGCGCTATTCCGCTGACGTCATTGTATTTGAACATCTCGACACTCAGGGGAAGAAGCGAGGCTCGAAGAAACAGAAACTCCATCATTGGCGGGCACAAGCTGTGCAGCGTATCGTTGCCGACAAAGCCCACCGTGATGGAGTTCGCGTCCGTCGTGTTTGTGCATGGAACACATCAAAACTCGCTTTCGACGGTTCTGGTGAGGTCGAGCGAGACGAACACAATGATTCGATGTGTACGTTCAAAACCGGAAAAAGGTATCATTGTGACCTGTCTGCCAGTTATAACATTGGTGCCCGGTATTTTATTCGAGGAATCCTGAAATCCTTGCCTGTGAAGGCAAGGTTGGGCATTGAGGCAAAAGTTCCTCAATGTACCAAGAGAACTACCTGCACCTTGTCTACGTTACTTAGTCTGAATGCGGAGCTTGTGGCGTAATGCCATCAAGTTATCTGTGTTCAGTGCCTTATCGTAGAAAGACAGTCCGCTGTCCTAAAGACAGCATGACACGAACTTAATCGTGTCGTTGGAAGCACCCGACTTTAGTCGGGTGAGGGTTCACGTATCGTTGTGATTTTATCATTCTGACGGTATAATAGAATCATGGATTCAGCGCGTTATTTCAAGTCAATTCAGTATTTAGGAGGAAGACTATGTTTGGATTAGGTGTACCGGAACTCGTGCTTATCTTGATCATTGGCCTGGTGATCTTTGGACCGGGCAAGCTGCCGGATGTTGGCAAAGCACTGGGCAAGAGCATCCGTGAGTTCAAGCAGGCCAGCACGGACGAGAAGAAGAATGAGCAGATGATCAATGTAACGGCGAAATCTCAGGAGACTGCCGATAAGAAAGATGAAACAGAAGTGAGCTGGTGAGAGGATTCCATGGCAGAAGAAAGACAATATGAAGAAATCGAAGCTCCCGGAGAGCTTCCGGCTGCAGAGGTGGCTCCTGCACCAGCCGTATCGGCGGAACATGACGAGGATGATGGGACGATGTCACTCGTCGCTCATCTGACGGAGCTGCGCAGCCGTTTGATCAAATGCCTGGTGGCAGTCGGCATCGGCAGCTGTGTGGGATATTACTTCATTGAAGATATCATGCATTATTTGACCCTGCCTGCCGGCAAGCTCTACTATATGCAGCCGTCTGAAGCATTTTTCACGTATCTCAAGGTCGCCGTCGTGGCTGGTTTCCTGATGGCTCTGCCCGTCGTCTTCTATCATGTCTGGCGCTTTTTCCTGCCAGCGCTGACACACAAGGAGCGGGCTGTGCTGGGCATTGTCGTGCCGACTCTGTCATCCTGTTCTTTTGCGGGCTGGCATTTTCCTTTTTCCTGGTCCTGCCGGCCGGTATCCGCTTTTTCATGGGCTTTGGCAATTCGGAACTCGAGGCACTGTTCTCGGTCAACAAGTATTTTGACTTTGTCATCACGTTTGTCTTGCCTTTTGGTTTTGTTTTTGAACTGCCGCTCATCATCACGATACTTGGCAAGATGGGAATCCTGACGTCTGAGCGCTTGAAGAGATTCCAGCGCATCGTTATTTTCCTTTCCTTTGTCATCGGCGCCATCATTACGCCGACCCCGGATGTCTTTACGCAGTCGATGATTGCCTTGCCGATGATCATACTCTATGAGGTCGGTTACTTCATCGTCCGTTATATCCTGCGCAAATGATGGCGGCAGAGTCCTGTACGAAATGAAATAGAATGAGGAGTGATTTTTTTGGCATATAAGGATTTGCGCGAGTTCATCGCAGCGCTTGAGGCGAAGGGCCTCTTGAAGCGCATCCAGACGGAAGTGGATCCGGAACTTGAGATCACGGAGATCACGGATCGCGTTTCCAAGCAGGCAGGAAAAAAGAATGTGGCACTGCTTTTCGAGAAGGTGAAAGGCTCGAAGATGCCCGTACTCATGAATGCGTTTGGCAGCTATGAGCGCATGGCGATGGCTCTTGGTGTCGAGAAACTCGATGACGTGGCCGACGAACTGCGGGAAATGATGAAACTGCCGTACGTCTCGCTGCAGAACAAGATGAGTGTCGTCACGATGATCCCGATGATCAAGCGAGCCATCAATTCCCGAAATACGTCAAGCACGCGCCGTGCCAGGAAGTCGTCGAGACAGAGAACCCGAGCCTTGACGATATCCCCATCCTCAAGTGCTGGCCGGATGATGGCGGCCCGTTCGTCACGTTGCCGCTCGTCTTCACGAAGAATCCGAAGACGGGCAAGCGCAATGTCGGCATGTACCGGCTGCAGAAGTATGACAGCAAGACGACGGGCATGCACTGGCACATCCACAAGAACGGCGCAGAGAATTTCCGTGACATGAAGCACAGGGCGGCGAGCGCATCGAGCAGCCGTCGCCATCGGTACGGATCCTGTGGTGACGTATGCAGCGACGGCACCGCTGCCGCGCGACATCGATGAGATGGTCTTTGCAGCTTCCTGCGCCATAAATCCGTTGAGATGGTCAAGTGCAAGACGGTCGACATCGAGGTGCCAGCCACAGCGGAGATCATTCTCGAGGGCTATGTCCGTACGGATGAGATGCGCCGCGAGGGGCCGTTTGGCGACCATACGGCTACTACTCGCTCGCCGACGATTATCCGGTCTTCCATATCACGGCCATCACGCACCGCAAGGATGCCATCTATTCGGCAACGGTCGTCGGCAAGCCGCCCATGGAAGACTGCTATCTTGCCAAGCAACGGAACGCATCTTCCTGCCGCTCCTGCAGCAGATGCAGCCCGAGATCATCGACATCAACATGCCGCTCGAGGGCGTTTTCCACGACTGCTGCATCGTCTCCATCAAGAAGTCGTATCCGATGCAGGCACGCAAGGTCATGCATGCGCTCTGGGGCATGGGGCAGATGATGAACGTCAAGATGATCATCGTCGTCGATGCCCATGTCGACGTCCAGGATATCAGCGAAGTGGCCTGGCGCGTATTCAACAATATCGATGCGAAGCACGACCTTGAGATTGTTGAAGGGCCTCTTGATGTGCTTGATCACTCTTCACCCATGGCTAAATGGGGAGCCAAGCTCGGTATCGATGCGACGAAGACGTGGCCGGAGGAAGGGCACAGCCGCGAGTGGCCGGATGAGATCCAGATGTCCGAGGATATCAAGGCCAAGGTTGACGCGAAGTGGAAGGAGCTTGGACTCGATTGATTTCCATCAAGGCACATATCAATAATGTGGCACTCCACCACACGATTTTCGACCTGCCGTTTGCTTCATGGGCGCGGTACTCGCGACGGGAGGGCATCCGCGCTTCCTCGATCTGTTCTGGATCGCTCTGGCCATCACGACGGGGCGTGCTGCTGCCCTGGCCATCGATAATCTGGCGGATCTCAAATATGACAGCCAGCAGCCGCGCATGGCGTATCGCGCCATGGTCTCGGGGCGCATATCGAAACGCGAGGCACTCGTATTCATTGTTCTCTGCTTTGTTTTACTCGTGCTTTCCGTTCTGCAGCTGCAGCCAATCTGTATTTACCTGCTGCCTGTTGCCGCTATCCCGTTCATCATCTACCGTTCATGAAGCGCGTGACGGGCTGGGTCCATATGTTCCTGGGGCTCGCCATTGCCATGGCGCCGGCTGGCGGCTGGGTCGGTGTCAGTGGTGAGATCAGCTGGCCGCTCATCGTGCTCTGCACGGCAGTCGCTCTCTGGATTGGCGCCTTTGATGCTATGTATGGCGCACAGGATGAGGATTTTGACCGGAGCCAGGGTCTGCACTCCCTGGCGGTGAGTTACGGTGCAGCCGGAGCTTTCCGCATTGCGGTGATATGTCACATCCTCTGCATTGCCTGCTTCTTTGCTGTCGGCATCATGATGCAGCTCTCTTGGTTGTATTTCATTGGTGTCGGCATTGCCGGCGGCACGCTTTATTATCAGCACCAGATCGTGAGCCCGACGGATTTTTCTCGCGTAACGCAGCGGTACTTCATGCGTAATGGCATTGTTTCCGTGGCCATCTTCGTATGTACCTGGCTGAGTTTCTATATCTGATCGATATTCTTTGCTTTATTTTCTCAGAGATAGGAAAGGTGATTCTATGACAGCTCGTATATTGGAGGGCAAGGTTTTTGCTCAGCAGTTCCGCGAAGATGCGCAGAAAAAAGCGGCAGCATTGCAGGAAACGTATGGGGTGACTCCGGGGCTCGCCGTCATCATCGTCGGCTCGAATCCTCGTCACAGGTCTACGTGCGCAATAAGCACAAGTCCTGCGAAGCGCTTGGTATTTATTCGGAAGTCATTGAAATGCCGGAAACGACGACGAAAGAGGAACTCATCGCAAAGATCGATGCGCTCAATGACGACAAGAAGATCCACGGCATCCTCGTGCAACTGCCGCTGCCCAAGCAGATCGCCGCCCATGAGTCCGAGATCCTTGAGCGCATCCGTCCGGAAAAGGATGTTGATGGCTTTCATCCCGTCAATGTCGGCCGTCTCGTGACAGGAGAGCCCGGACTCGTGCCCTGCACGCCGTTCGGCTGCCTGCGCATGCTTGAGCTTGCCGGCATTCCCATGGATGGGCAGCGGGCTGTCATCATCGGCCGCAGCAACATTGTCGGCAAGCCGATGCTGCATCTCCTCTTAGGCAAGAATGCGACTGTCACGATCTGCCACAGCCATACGCAGGATCTGCCGTCCATCACGCGCGAGGCGGATATCCTCGTCGCCGCTGTCGGACGCCCGAAGTTCGTCACGGCTGACATGGTCAAGCCGGGTGCGACCGTCATCGATGTCGGCATCAACCGCATCGCACCGAAGAAGCTTGTTGGCGATGTCGACTTCGAGGCGGTCAAAGAAGTCGCCGGGGCCATCACGCCGGTGCCGGGCGGCGTCGGACTCCTGACTGTCGCCATGCTCATGGAAAATGTTGTCCGTGCCGCAGAGATGCAGCTCCGGGTCTAACATAAGAATAGTGTTTCTCAGAGAATCCAGGAGGTACAGAAATGAAAACCGATGTTGAGATTGCACAGGAAGCCGAGATGCGTCCCATCCAGGAGATTGCGGAAAAGCTTGGCATTTCCGATGATGAACTGGAACTCTACGGCAAGTACAAGGCAAAAGTCGCGCTCTCTGCCTGGGAGCGTGTCAAGGCTCAGCCAAATGGCAAACTGATCCTCGTGACGGCCATCAACCCGACTCCAGCCGGCGAGGGCAAGACGACGACGAGTGTCGGCCTGGCCGACGCGTTCCATCGCCAGGGCAAGAAGGTCGCTGTTGCGCTGCGTGAGCCATCGCTCGGTCCGTGTTTCGGTCTCAAGGGCGGTGCTGCTGGCGGCGGCTATGCGCAGGTCGTGCCGATGGAGGATATCAATCTGCATTTCACAGGGGATTTCCACGCCATCACGACGGCTCACAACCTGCTCGCCGCCGTCATCGACAATCATATCCAGCAGGGCAATGCACTCGATATCGATGTGCGCCGCATCACCTGGAAGCGCGTCCTCGACCTCAATGACCGCGCGCTGCGCCACGTCGTCATCGGTCTTGGCGGCAAGGCTCATGGTACGCCGCGTGAGACGGGCTTCGACATCACGGTGCTTCGGAGATGATGGCCATCCTCTGTCTCGCGAAAGACCTTGAGGACATGAAGCAGCGCCTCGGCGAGATCGTCATCGGCTACAGCCGCGAGGGCCGCGCCATCCGCGCCAAGGAACTGGGCGTCACGGGCGCACTGACGCTGCTTTTCAAGGATGCCATCAAGCCAAACCTCGTACAGACGCTTGAGGGCACGCCGGCCTTTATCCATGGCGGCCCCTTTGCGAACATCGCCCATGGCTGCAACAGCGTCATGGCGACGAAGTTCGCGCTGAAGTTCGCTGATTACGTCGTCACAGAGGCAGGTTTCGGTGCCGACCTCGGTGCCGAGAAGTTCCTTGATATCAAATGCCGTTTCGCCGGTCTCAAGCCGGATGCCGTCGTCATCGTCGCGACGGTACGCGCACTCAAGATGCACGGCGGGCTCGACAAGAAGGAACTCGGCAACGTCGATATGGCAGCACTCGAGAAGGGCATCGCCAACCTCACGAAGCACATCGAGAACATCCAGAAGTTCGGTCTGCCGGCTGTCGTCGCCATCAATGCTTTCCCGACAGACACGAAGGAAGAACTCGACTTCGTCGAGAAAAAGTGCAACGAACTCGGCGCAGAAGTTGCTCTCTCGGAGGTCTGGGCCAAGGGCGGCGAAGGCGGCCTCACGCTTGCTGACAAGGTCATCGCGGCAACGGAAAAACCGAATGATTTCCACTTCATCTATGATGTCAATGAGAGCATCCCTGAGAAAATCGAGAAGATCACGAAAGAGATCTACGGCGGCGATGGCGTGGATTTCACACCGGCAGCCAAGAAGCAGCTCAAGGAGATCGAGGAACTTGGCTTCGACAAGATGCCGGTCTGCATGGCCAAGACGCAGTACTCGCTCTCGGATGATGCGACGAAGATCGGCCGTCCGACTGGTTTCCGCATCACGGTCAAGGAGCTGCGCATCAGCGCCGGTGCCGGCTTCATCGTCGCTTTGACGGGCAACATCCTGACGATGCCGGGTCTGCCGAAGCATCCGGCTGCCGAGAATATGGACATCGATGTCAACGGCAAGATCACGGGCCTGTTCTGATGCTGTCCTGCGACAAGCTGATACTGACTGTATGAGACATCCAGCAGGATGCTCATAACGTTTGGAATGGAGTACACAGAAGTGTCTCCATTCTTTTTTCATGCTCTTTGGGGCAGGGGTGGATAGGATAAGGATCTGCAACGCTATTATTAAGGGGAGATTTCCTGGTTTTGTTGGCTGCTTTATAAGTTTTTTATTTTATATGATAATTTACAAAATTTATCCTGTATAAGACTTTCTATACTTGCAAAATTGAAGCAAAGCTCTTACAATGATATTAGTGTAAATATTGTCTTTTTTATCCATCGGGTAGTCTGATGGCAGTGGAGGAAGCTTATGAAGCGTATCTCGGTAGAACTCGTGCCGCGCGACGAAGACGCGTTGCGCCAGGAACTCACACTCCTGCAGCAGCATCAAGAAACAATCGACATCATCAATATCCCGGATCTGTTGCGTTTCCCCATGCGGAGCTGGCAGGGGGCGGCCGTCGCGAAGGATTTTTTCCCTGCTGCCATGCCGCACATCCGGGCGATGGACATCAATCTCGAAGAAGAACTCTCGATGAAGGAGTACCTGCGCGCACACGATATCCGCGAAGTACTCGTCATCGAGGGCGACCCGCCACAGGACATGATGCATGAAGTCTACCCGACGAACAGCGTCGATGTCATCTGGAAGTTCCGTAAAGAGATGCCGGAAGTCAAGGTCTATGCCGGCATCGACCAGTACCGCGGCTCCATGGCGCAGGAACTCTATCGCATCAAGCGCAAGCTGCAAGCCGGTGCTGCAGGTTTCTTCACGCAGCCGTTCTTCGACATGCGTTATCTGTCTGTCTATGCGGATATGCTACAGGGACTTGAGGTCTACTGGGGCGTATCGCCGGTCATGAGCGCGCGCTCGCAGAGCTATTGGGAGCGCAAGAACAATGTGGTTTTCCCGCATGCTTTCCAGCCGACACTGGAATGGAGCGTGGATTTTGCACGGCAGGTCATGGCGTATGCAGAGCGTGAGCAGGCAAATGTCTATCTCATGCCCATCAAGACGAATCTTGCAGCCTACCTTGCCGGTGTTTTCGCTTGAGAATGGTGACAGGATTTTCAAGAACCCCATAAGCCTTTCTGTCTCGTGACCGGGGGGAAGGCCTGTATCGCGTGGGTGGGGGCGGAGCGGATCGATATCCCCCATCCACCAGATGGCCATCCGCGTGACATGGTTTGCCGTTTCCCTGGAAATGCTGACGTGGATGGAAACAATCATGTATCGATAGGAGAGTGAACCATGTTTAAGATTCTCAGAAAAGAGGAATTATCGCCCAACGTGTATGCGATGGATATTGAAGCACCGCGCGTTGCCAAAAAGGCAGAACCGGGTCAGTTCATCATCCTGCGCGTCAATGAAGAAGGGGAACGCATTCCGCTGACTATTGCCGATTTTGACCGGGAAAGCGGGAAAATCCTCATCGTTTTCCAGGCTATTGGCGCTTCTACTATGGAACTTGCGGCCATGAAAGCGGGGGACTGCCTGTTGGATTTTGTCGGACCGCTCGGACGGCCATCGGAGATCCAGAAACTCGATGGCACGATGGTCGTCGTGGGTGGCGGCATCGGTGTGGCGCCGACGTATCCGATTGCCCGGGCCATGAAGGAAGCAGGCAATAAGGTCATTGCATCATGGGCGCTAAGACAAAGGACATCCTCATCATGGAAGATGAGATGAAAGCTGTCACGGATGAAGTACTCGTGACGACGGATGATGGTTCCTATGGCATCAAGGGCTTTGTCACGAATGCGGTGCAGGCGCTGGTCGATCGCGGCGAGAAGATTGCACAGATCACGGCCATCGGTCCGGTCATCATGATGAAGAGTGTCGCAGATGCCACGCGTGACCTAGGTATCCATACGGTTGTTTCCCTGAATCCCATCATGGTTGACGGTACGGGCATGTGTGGCGGCTGCCGCGTGACGGTGGGCGATGAGACGAAATTCGCCTGTGTCGATGGCCCGGAATTTGATGGGCATCTCGTCGATTTCAAAGGCCTCATGAGCCGCCAGCGCATGTATCGTGACCTGGAAGCTGAGGAGAAAGACCACGTTTGCCGTATCGGACTGGGGAGGGATTGAGATGGCGCTTTCATTGAAAAAACACGAGATGCCGGTACAGGATCCCAAGGTCCGTGCCCATAATTTCTCAGAGGTAGCATTGGGCTACGATGAGGAAACAGCTGTTGCCGAAGCGGAACGCTGCCTGCACTGCAAGGTGCCGCAGTGCCGCAAGGGCTGCCCGGTTTCGATTGATATCCCGACATTCATCGGCAAGATCAAAGAACGCGATTTTGATGGCGCCATCGCGACCATCAAAGAGTCGAATGCCTTGCCTGCCATCTGCGGCCGTGTCTGCCCGCAGGAAAATCAATGCGAGAAGCACTGCATCCTCGCCAAGCGCGGCGAAGCCGTGGCCATCGGCCGCCTTGAGCGCTTTGCTGCTGACCGCCAGCTGGCCAAGGGGGAAGACATCCAGCCGGTACCGCGCGCTGCTGATGCGCAGAAGGTCGCTATCATCGGTGCTGGTCCTTCCGGTTTGTCCTGTGCTGGTGACCTGGCGAAGAAAGGCTACGATGTCACGATCTTCGAGGCTCTGCACAAGGCGGGCGGTGTGCTTTCCTATGGCATCCCGGAATTCCGCTTGCCGAAGGATACCGTAGTCAAGAAAGAGATTGAGAATATCCAGAAACTCGGGGTCAAGATTGAAGTAGACTCCGTCATCGGGCGTCTCTACACGGTGGATGAACTCATGCAGGAAGAGGCTTCGATGCCGTATTCATCGGTACGGGTGCCGGTTTGCCACGTTTTCAGGGAATCCCGGGCGAGAGCTTCAATGGCGTGTATTCGGCCAATGAATTCCTGACGCGCTGCAACCTCATGAAAGCCTACCGCTTCCCGGACTATGCGACGCTATCCGCGTGGGCAAGCGCGTTGCTGTCGTAGGCGCGGCAATGTCGCGATGGATGCAGCCCGCACAGCCCTGCGTCTCGGCGCGGAGAAAGTGACCATCGTTTATCGCCGCAGTGCTGCCGAGATTCCCGCACGTGCTGAAGAAGTCGAGCATGCCAAGGAAGAGGGCATTGAATTCCAGCTGCTGACGAATCCTGTGGAAGTGCTGGGGGATGAGAATGGCTGGGTCAAGGGACTCAAGTGCATCCGCATGGAACTCGGTGAACCGGATGCTTCGGCGCCGGCGCCGCTGCCGGTCGCAGGCTCAGAGTTTGAGCTCCCGATGGACACGGTCATCATTGCCATCGGTACGGGGCCGAATCCCATCATCGCACACACGACAAAGGGACTCGACACGACAAAACGCGGCAACATCATGGCGGATGAAGAAACGGGTATGACATCCAAGGAAGGTGTTTTTGCCGGCGGTGATATCGTAACGGGAGCTGCTACGGTCATCCTCGCCATGGGGGCTGGGCGCAAAGCTGCGGCTGCCATTGACGAATATCTGCAACACAAACGTTCCTGAAGGACTTCCGGCATCAATATGCCTTGGGTGATGCCGCAGAGGCCAGCGAAACCAGGGCAGAAGAGGAGTTTATCATGATCCTGGTCAGTGCCTGCCTGCTGGGGCATAACGTCAAATACAACGGCGGCAATAACGCCAATGAACTCTTGCAGAAATACAATGCGCGCGGGCGATTCGTGGCAGTCTGCCCGGAATGTTTCGCGATGTTGCCCGTGCCGCGCCCTCCCATGGAGATCCAGGGCGGAAACGGCAAGAAACTCCTGGCAGGCAAAGCGACAGCGATGGACAAGAATGGCATGGATACGACAGCGTACCTGCTGGCAGGGGCTCGGAAACTCCTGAAGATCGCTGAAGCTTATCATGCCAAGGTGGCCATCCTGAAAGATGGCAGCCCTTCCTGTGGCGTACACGGTGTTTATGATGGCACGTTTTGTGGACGCAAGGTCAAAGGTGTGGGCGTTACGACTGCCTTGTTGCAGAAGCATGGCCTGACGGTCTATTCGGAGAAGGATATCACCATCGGGCGCCTGGAAACGCTGCTTGCTGAAGATCTTCACCGCGATCGTATCTGATTGCTGTCGCTAGAAATCCATACATACGCATAAGGACATACATGAAAGACAAGATTTTCATGTATGTCCTTTTTCTTTTCAACAAATGGCATGATTTATGCATATTACTTGGGTAGGAATCGATTTTATGAACACAGGGGAGTGTGAGTGTATGCATGAAGTTTTGACATTTGGTGAGCCGATGGGACTCATGGCGGCAGAAGAAGAAAAACCGCTGAAAGATGTGACTCATTTTACCCGCTATGTATGTGGTGCGGAAGTGAATGTTTCGGTAGGCCTGGCGCGGCTAGAACATTCCGTGGCCTACGTATCGCGGGTAGGGAAAGACCCGTTTGGGGCACATATCATTGATTTCCTGCAAGCGAACAAGGTAGATCCGCAATACATCCTGCAGGATGAGAGTTTCCTGACGGGGATGCAGCTCAAAGCAAAGGTGACACAGGGAGATCCGGAAGTAGTCAATTTCCGTCGGGGAACGGCGTTTTCTCACTTCCTGCCAGAAGATCTGGCGAAAATCAACTGGGAAGGCGTGCGTCATGTACATATGACAGGCATCCCGCCAGCTCTCTCTCTGAGCTGCCGTGCGGCGGCCATGCATTTGATGGAGATGGCACGAGAACGGGGCATATACGTTTCCTTTGATCCCAATATCCGCCCGGCACTTTGGCCAGACAAAGCAGAAATGGTACGCGTCCTCAACGAAATGGCCGCGAAGGCCGATCTTGTACTGCCAGGGATTTCAGAAGGAAAGCAGCTGGCCGGGACTTCGGATCCGGGGCAGATTGCGGATTTCTATCTGGCACAAGGCGCCAAGGCTGTCATCGTGAAATTGGGCGCCAAGGGCTCCCTGGTAAAGGAAGCTGGCCAGGATGCTTTCGTATCTCCCGGCTTTCATGTCGCCAAAGTCGTGGATACGGTCGGAGCAGGAGATGGCTTTGCTGTAGGTGTCATCAGTGCGCTCCTGGAAAATCAGAGCCTTGCTCAAGCGGCGGAACGTGGGGCTGCCATTGGTGCCCTGGCCGTCATGTCACCGGGTGACAACGAGGGCTTGCCGACCAGAGAACGGCTTCAGTCCTTTATGGCAGAGAATCGCAGCAGGAGGGAAAAATAATGGATAAACATGAAGTGATGGCAAAATTGAAAGAGCAGGGGATTATCGCTGTGGTGCGTGGAAAAACCATGGAAGATGGCGTACGTACGGCTGAGGCCTGCATCAAAGGCGGGGTGAAAGCGATTGAACTGGGCATTCACCACGCCGCGCGCGCAGGAAGCCATCCGCACGCTGGTAGAAGAATATAAAGCAGATCCCGATGTCGTGATCGGTGCCGGTACGGTATTGGAAGCGACGACAGCTCGTCTGGCCATGGTGGAAGGAGCAAAGTTCATTGTTTCTCCGGCCTTTGATGAAGAAACCGTGCGTCTTTGCAATCTCTACCGCATTGTTTCCTGCCCTGCGTCATGACGCCGGGCGGTGCTGTGGCTGCCTTGAAAGCAGGCGCAGATATCGTCAAGGTCTTCCCTGGCGATATCGTAGGGCCGAAGATGATCAAGGACATCCACGGCCCGTTGCCGCAGGCTCCCTGATGCCTTCAGGCGGCGTCAGCGTGGACAATGTTGCAGACTGGCTCCATGCTGGCTGCATCGCGGTGTCGGCCGGCAGCAGCCTGACGGGTGCTGCAAAGAAAGGCGATTATGATGGTGTCACGGCCATGGCCAAACGCTTTGTACAAGCGGTAGCAGAAGCAAGAAACAAATAAAACGGTTTTAGTAAAGGACTGTACGATCAGCCATGCTGGTTGATACAGTCCTTTTTGATATGAGATATTGTTTCATAAAGAAATGATATGTATTTCATATTGAAATAAATAAAGAGAAAATCTGGAATAAATAGAAAATTCAACTTTTGAAATAAGGAGATTTTCAAGGAGAAAAAGAAATTTCAACTAAGCTCATGTAATACGGAATGCAGAAAAATCAATAGGATTTCACAGATTTTCAAATATATATTAAAAAAGATTTTACATATTCTGAATAAATTGGCATGTATCTTGCTATTATATAGGGCAAAAGGAAGAATGAGATGCGTGATTCTTCTGGGAAGATGTTTCATTTTGAAGGAGTGCTTTGGCATGAAGAAAACTTTGTTGGCGCTGGCGACGATGATCTTGTCAGCATGTCTGCTCACCGGATGTGGCGGACAACAGGCAGCTGGAACGAAAGATGGGAAAATCGTCATCCAGGTTGGTTATGAGAATAATCCGGGTGAGCCGTTTGACCAAGGTATCAATAAATGGAAAGAACTCCTGGAAGAAAAGAGCAATGGCACCATGCAGATCGAAGCCTATCCTTCCAGCCAGTTGGGCAATAAAAACGATCTGATCGATCAGATGATTGCGGGGCAGCTGTAGTGACGCTGGCAGATGGCGCTTTCTATGCAGATCGTGGCGTCAAGGATTTCGGCATCGTCTTTGGACCTTTCCTGTTTGACAACTGGGATCAGTGCTGGAAACTCACGAAGAGTGACTGGTATGCACAGGAGAGCAAGAAGCTTGAGGACAATGGTTTGAAGATCATTGCTTCGAACTGGGTCTATGGCGACCGTCACCTCCTGACGAAAAAACCGGTCAATTCGCTGGCTGACCTCAAAGGCATGAAAATCCGTGTCCCGAACAATGAGATCCAGGTCAAGGGCTTTGAAGTCCTCGGTGCCGTACCGACCCCGATGCCTCTCGGTGATGTTTACACAGCTTTGCAGCAGGTACCATTGATGGCGTAGAAAACCCGCTGCCGGTCCTTTACAATGGTAAATTCCAGGAAGTAGCAAAGTACCTGATCCTTGATGGTCATGTCAAGAACTTCACGACGCTTGTCTGCGGCGAGAAATTCTGGTCCAGCCTGACCAAAGAGCAGCAGGATATGCTGGTTTCCACTTGTGAGGAAGCAGGCCTTTACAACAACGATCTGCAGAAAAAGGCAGAACAGGATGTCCTGGAGAAGTTCAAGGCAGAAGGTGTGACGGTGGTTGAGCTTCTCAGGCTGTACTTGATGAGTTCCGTGCTGCGAGCAAGAAATTCTACTCCCTCCCGGAATTCAAAGACTGGTCGCCGAACCTCTATGATACGGTAAAAGCAGCGATGCAATAATCCCTGATTCTATGGCAGGCGGGATGCCCGGATCCCCGGAGTCTTCCCGTCTTGCTCCATGAATATTTGTATATGTTTTAGAGAGACTGGTGAAATTATGGGAGAGCAAAAGAATCTTGGCAGATCCATTCTCAACAATCTGGACTTTTTTATTGCGGGGATTGCCCTGACCGTTTTGGTTTTTGTAACATTTTTTGGCGTTTTTGCACGATACTTTATGGGGAATCCATTTGCCTGGGAAGAAGAAGTGCAGCTGGCCTGCTTCGTATGGATTACGTTCCTGGGCGTCGGTGCAGCATTCCGAACGGGCAGTCATGTAGCCATCGAAATCCTGGTGGAACGCATGCCAGGAAAAGTGGCACATCTTGTTGAGCTTGGCGGCTATGTCATCTCGATGGGAATCCTGCTGTTTTTCTTCTATTACAGCGATGTCATTGTCTATTCGATGATCCAGATGGGACGCAGTACGAATATCCTTCATATCCCTAATGCGGCGATTTACCTTGTCGTTCCGATTGGCTGTGTCCTGATGATGTACAACTACACGCGTGTGATCATCAAGAAATTCAAGGAGGTGCATGACTGATGGAAAGCAGTATTGCGATTTCAACCATAGTATTGTTGGTCCTGCTCTTTTTGAAAGTGCCGGTTTTCCTTTCGGTTCTTTCCGGCGGTGTCATGTATTTCCTCTTGTCACCGAATATCCCGGGGCAGATTTTCGTGCAGCGCGTCATCGCTGGTACGGAAAGTATCCCGCTCCTGCCATTCCTTTCTTCGTCTGTGCTGGTGTATTCATGAATTATACGGGCGTTACCAAACGCATCATGAATTTCTGCGAAGTCCTGCTGGGGACTTTCAGCGGCGGCCTCGCACAGGTGGCCATCCTTCTCAGTACGCTGATGGGCGGCCTTTCGGGATCGAACCTTGCCGATGCAGCGATGGAAGCCAAGATGATTGTTCCGGAGATGCAGAAGCGCGGGTTCTCGCTGGAATTTTCTTCGGTCGTCACAGCTACTTCTGCCATCATCACGCCGCTTATCCCGCCCGGGATTGCCATGATCATTTATGGTTCCATCGGCAATCTTTCCATCGGCAAGCTCTTCATGGGCGGCATTGGGCCTGGCATCTTGCTCTGTGTCACGATGATGCTGCTCGTGTCGGTGATCTCGCATAAACGCGGGTATAAACCGATGCGCCAGCATCACGCAACCGCTGCGGAATTCTGGAGTGCTTTGAAAGCGGCCTTTTTGCCGCTCTGCCTGCCGATCATCATCATTGGCGGTATCCGTATCGGCCTTTTCACGCCGACCGAAGCCGGCGCCGTCGCCATTGTCTACTCGCTTTTCCTGGGCATCATTTACCGGGAGATGCGCATTGCCGATATTGTAACGGGCATCAAAGAAACCATCACGACATCTGCTCCATCATGATCATCATCGGTGCTGCTTCCACGTTTGCCTGGATCCTGACGAAGGAACGCATCCCGCAGGAACTCGCACAGATGATGATTACCTTCCTGCAGAGTCCGGAAATGTTCCTCTTGGTTGTCAATATCTTCCTGCTCTTTGTCGGCATGTTCCTGGAAGGCAACGCGGCATGATCATTCTCGTGCCGCTGCTTGCGCCGATTGCCACGCATTTTGGCATCAACGAGTATCAATTTGCCATCATGTTCATCTTCAACCTGGCCATCGGTGCCCTCTCGCCGCCAATGGGAACGCTGATGTTCGTTACCTGCGGCGTTACCAAATGCAAGATGAGTGCCTTTATCCGCGAGGCTGTACCGTTTTATATCCTGCTCCTCGTTTGCCTGCTTATCTTGACGCTTTGCCCTGTTTTCAGCACGGGTGTGATCAATTTGCTATATAATTAAAGCAATTGATTCAATCGTTGCAGGAGGAAGCATATGTCACTCATTTTATTTGCTGCGCCAACGGAAGACGTGGGACGCAAGGCCAAGAAAATCATTCGCAGGAAAGGACTTTCCATACCGGTACTGGTAACCGATGACAAATCGGTGCGTTCGGCTATTGAGGCGCATCCGGAAACTCTGGTGGTTATCAGTCGGGGCGGTGTGGCCGAAGAAATCAAGAAGGTGCCTGGGAAAACCGTTGTCGAAGTCACGACATCCTTCAATGATATCCTTACCGCCGTTGCGTATCTGAGCAATAAAGGCTGCCATCGCATCGCCATTGTCATGCGGGACAATATCCTTTTCGATACGCCGCAGAACTTTTCTCTGGCGCATACGGATGTCTTGGTGCGGCCATGCCGTACGTATGAAGAGATTGAAGCGACGGTCCGGAGCCTGGTCATTGGCAAGACGGTAGACGGTATTGCCGGCTGCCGTCTTGCCATCCATATGGCTGAAGAAAACGGCATGCTCAATTCCTATGTGGATTCCAGCGAATCTTCCATTGAGAAAGCCATCAATGATGCTCTGAAAATCCTCGATGCCAAGAAAAAAGAGACGCTGCAGCTTGAACAGCTGCAGGTGGTCGTGCAGAACATCGAGGAAGGGATTGTCGTCCTCGATGAGGATAAGCAGCCCCTTTTCTTCAATGATGAAGCCAAGCGGCTGTTCCAGGGCGATGTCCTGAATAATTTGCCGGATCAAATGGAAGCGTATATCAAGGAATATACCGGAGAACAGCTGATCACGCTTGGTGAGAATACGGCGCTCTTCCGCATGATTCCCATCTGTGTGCGGGATCAGCATGAGAATGCCGTACTCGTCTTCCATGAGACTGGCAGCATTGCCAAATCGGAACAGAAGATACGTACCTCCATGTATCAGAAGGGTCTTTATGCCAAAAAGCACTTTTCTGATATCCTGACGGTTTCGCCTCGCATGAAAAAATTGCTTCCTCTGGCTGAAAAGTTTGCACAGACGGAAGCGAATGTCTTGATTACAGGAGAAACGGGCACAGGGAAAGAGGGCATGGCGCAGAGCATCCACAATGCCAGTCAGAGAAGCCGCAAGCCGTTCGTTTCCGTGAACTGTGCTTCCATACCGCCAAATTTGATTGAAAGCGAACTGTTTGGTTATGTGGAAGGTGCATTTACTGGTGCCAGACGTTCCGGCAAGAAAGGCCTGTTTGAACTGGCGGATGGCGGCACGATTTTCTTGGATGAGATTGCAGAACTTCCTTTGAATATACAGGGACGCTTGTTGCGTGTCCTGCAGGAGCATGAAATCATGCGCGTTGGCGATGATAAGATCATTCCACTGGATATCCGTGTGATCTGTGCTACCAATAAGAATCTGCGTGATATGGTCGATGAAGGGAAATTCCGTGAGGATCTCTATTATCGCATCAATGTGCTTAAGATCAACATACCACCCTTGCGTGAACGCAAAGAAGACATCATGATGCTCATGCAGTATTATTTTCATCAGTTTGCGCCTCGAATCGAGTTTTCTTCCTGGTTTGACAACAATTTGAAAAATCGTTTGATGAATTATGCTTGGCCGGGCAACATACGGGAACTGCGCAATATGGCTGAGGTCTTTGCCTGTTATGCCGATGGCTATGGCAATCGCATTCATCTGGATGAACTGATGGATGGAAGCCGCACGAGCAGTGCAGATAACATCATTGAGATTCCTTTGGGATTGTCCCTTAAGGAAATTGAGCTTGCGGTCATTGACCGCATGCTGGAGCAATATACTCCGGAAGAAACATGTGCAAAACTGGGGATCAGCCGCGTGACACTTTGGCGTAAATGTCGCCGTGAAGTCTAGCTGATCATTTTCGAGAATACAAGGAGGATTTTTCATGAAAGCAATTCGTATCAATCAACCTGGAGACGTGGAGATCTTTGAGACAGGAAAGCCGGTGCCGAAAAAGGGAGAGGCACTCCTGAAACTCTTGTATGGAGGGATCTGCGGCAGCGATCTGGGTACGTATCGCGGCACGTTCGCGTATGCTTCGTATCCGCGCATCCCGGGTCATGAGTTTTCGGCACAGATCGTGGAGATTGGCGAAAATGATCGCGGGCTCAAGAAGGGCATGATCGTTACCTGCAATCCGTATTTCAACTGTGGGAAATGCTACTCTTGCGAGCGCGGGCTCCTGAATTGCTGTGAGCATAATGAGACGATGGCGCGCAGCGCGATGGCGCTTTCATGGAATACATCACGATGCCGATTGAACGGATTTATGACGGCAAGGGCCTCTCGCCGAAGCAGCTGGCTCTCATTGAACCGTTTTGCATCAGCTACCATGGTGCCAGCCGTGCGCATATCAAAGCGGGCGAGAAGGTCCTGGTCGTCGGCGCTGGTACGATTGGCGTATTGGCAGCTGCTTCAGCCAAGGCCGCTGGTGCAGAGGTCTACATCGCGGATATCGCAGCGGAAAAACTGGCTTATGCGCAGCAGAGCTTTGACCTTTCTGGCACGATCCTGAATGACAGCCGGAGCATTTCAAGCAGGCGGTCAAGGAAATCACGGGGGCAGGGGCTTTGATGTGACCATTGAAGCGGTTGGCCTGCCGTCTACCTTCCTCAGCTGCATTGATGCCGCTGCCTATGGTGGACGTTTTGTCCAGATCGGCGTCGGCAA
>ENA-OQBJ01000046-OQBJ01000046.1-human-gut-metagenome-genome-assembly--contig:-NODE-46-length-56414-cov-2.161831_pt1 | contig 56414 bp, 68 predicted proteins | sample MGYA00242743_ERZ504545 | MGnify/ENA primary metagenome ERZ504545 (study PRJEB26092, sample SAMD00036252) | human gut metagenome | host: Homo sapiens | study: EMG produced TPA metagenomics assembly of... | reverse complement strand
TAAATGTACGTGGCGGCGGCTTCACAGGTCAGGCTGGCGCTGTAAGACACGGCATCTCCCGTGCACTTCTTCAGGCAGACGCTGATTACCGTCCGGTACTGAAGAAAGCAGGCTTCTTAACTCGTGACCCGAGAATGAAAGAGCGTAAGAAGTACGGTCTCAAAGCAGCTCGTCGCGCTCCGCAGTTCAGCAAGCGATAATTCAAGAACAAAAATCAATCCCACAGATTCAAGGTTTTCCTTGGATTTGTGGGATTTTTCTTTTTGTCCGTTTTTATGAATTTTTGTCTGTTAGTAACAAGTTAGAAACAAATTAGTAACACTGAATCAGGTGTCTTGTGCAAGACTTTTGTTGTCTTGTGCAAGACATTTTCTGATTTCAAGTTTTGTCCTGCAATGAACAGTTCTTCCATCCTTGAAGATGACATCATATCCATCATGTGTGTTCCCTTTAATTGTCAGAATCTTTTCCCTGGACTTTTCTGCAAGCTGCATGTTATCAAACAGACCTTCCTGGTCTTTATTCACCAGGAACAGGAAATATTTGTTCATGGACATTCCTTTGTCTGCTGCAAGGGTCTTGATGATGTCTTTCATGCCCTTTGGAACTGAAAAATTGATTCTTTCATAGTGGTCTGCATTGAATTGGTTCTTGTATGCTGTTCTATCCATTCAGGTCACCTTCTTTCATATCAGGTTGATTGCTTCCAGTTTATATGGAAGGTCAACATGAGTATAAACAATTTGGGTGACACCCTGTCCTTTGTGACCAACTATCTTTTTGATGATTCTTTCATCAACCTTTGCTTCTGTCAGCAATGACACACATGTGTGTCTTGTGTCATGTGGGCGGTGCTTCATGTTCATCTGCTGCATCAGCGGTGTCCAGTATGAATCATAATAATTTCTATACAGAAAAGGTTCTTCATCAGGTGTGCAAATCAAGTGGTCACATTCTTTCTGCATCCAGTATTCAAAGAATGGAACAATCTTTTCTGCAATTGGAACTTCCCTAATTCCTGCATCTGTTTTTGATTCTTTCACATAGAACCATCTTTCATCCAGGTGGATGTCTTTCTTTTCAAGGTCAAGCAATTCACCGATTCTGACACCAGTATAAATGAGCATCAGCACAACAGACAGATATTGATTGGATTCATGTGCATCCCATTAAAGCTTTGATTTCCTTCTTGCTTGAATGGTTTTCTGTCAAATGAATTTGGGTTTCCTGGCTTGCTGATGTCCACATATTTGACTATATCCCTTTTGTCAGGTGGAACAATTTCATGAATGACAGCATAATCATACATAAGTGACCACAGGTTTTTCAGGGTTTTCAATGTCGGTGTGTTCTTGCCTGATGCATCAACAACCTGTTGCAGGTGGTCAAGTTTGATTTCCACAAACTTCATGTCCTTGATAGGTTCACAGGTCTTGAATGCTGCCTTGTAACCATTGGAATTTTTAATTGTTGCATAGTGGATTTCAGACCACTTTTCATAAACTTCTGCAAATGTGATTGTGTCCAGGTGCAGGTCATAAGGGTCTTCATTGAATGCTGCAAGTGCTTGAAGTGCTTCTGCCCTGGTTGAATAATATCCCACAAACTGATAAATGGGATATGACTTTTTCTTTTCAGGAATCTGTTTCCATCCAACAGTCTTCCTGGCTGCCCATGGATTTCTTCTTTTTCCTGACAGCTTGTAAACTGAACCATATGAATTTGGTAATTTCATGACCATCATCCTTTCTTTTTGAAGGGTGAAATGGTATAATTATATTGGTGTTTTTGGTGACCATTTCATCCATCTGATTTGGTTTCCATCCTTTTCCCCTGGCTGTTGGTAGCAGTCAGGGGAATTTTTTATTTTACAGTGAAATATGACTTGGTGCAGTAGTCTGACCAAACTGCATCTTGATAAACTGACCATATTCCTTTGCAGTTCCCCAAATGCAAGCATTCCTTTGTCATATACAATAACCAGGAAATATTTTTTGATTCCATTCCTTCCAGTGGATGCTGCATTTCCATGATACTTTTGCATGAATTGTGATTCTTCCAAAGCACTGATTGACTGAATTTTGTTCACTGGTAGTGTGACAGTAGTTTCAGGCTTTATCCTGGTAATTGTCAGCATTTCTGCATCCAGTTCCAGTCTGCATGGATAATCAGTGGCAAAACCTTCAATCCCTTCATAATGCATGATCCTGGATTCCAGGTTGCTTTTTCTTTCCAAACATCTTGAACACCTTCCTTCATCTTGAACCTGTCAAAACCCTTGATTTTACTGGACTTTTGACAATTCTGACCTTCTGAAAGTTCAGATGTGGGGCTTTTATATATTATAATTATTTTTAGGAATCATTAAAATTTAATGATTTTTATATTCTTTGATTATAAATAAGTTCACCACATCTTGAACATCTTGACCTGACAACCGAAAAACCCTTGTAATATCAAGGATTTGAGCGGTTCAAGATGTCCTGAAAACATCTTGAATCATCTTGAACCTATGTGGAACTTTTATTGAAATTGACATATAAAACATTGTTTATGCGTTTTTCAACATAGAAGAATCTTTTTGAATGTACTTTGGAAGTTCAGTCATATCAGACATATCTTCCAGGACTTTCTGTTGTCCTGACTGGTTCATTTTACAGAACATCTGCAAGACCTTCACTGCTTCCTTTCCAAAATTCTTTTGAACCAGTTCCAGGGTCTTGGTTTCTTCTGCTGCTTTGGCAGAATCAAAGCGGTCATCAAAGCACATCAATTCACAAGGGGAAACACCAAACTTTCTTGCAAGCTGTTGAATGTGGGTTCGTTTGATGTTTTCAACCTTGTCTGTTTCCCACTTTTGGACTGCTGCCCTGTTGACAGGTGGATTCAGGGATTTTCCAAGTTCTTCTTGTGAAAGATCCTGCATTTTCCCTTAAATGCTTTATGTATTGACCCATTGTCATAGTGGTCACATCCTTTCTTATATTTATTTGTATCTTGATAATAGCATATTTGCGTTATTTTTTTCAATTTTTTCTTTGAAAAAATATCTTAAAAAATTTTAATTTTCCTATTGACAACTTACAAGATACACATTATACTTAGCTTGTATCTTAAAGAGATACAAAAACAGAAGATTGAAGCAACCAGGAAAGTTCAGGTGCAGTGATGGGGCGGTTCACAAGTGACATGGTGGTCAAGCTATGGAAGGATAGACAGAGTGAATGCAGAATAAACAAGACCTGACAAAACAGTTGAAGAAACCAGAACAATAAGTCAATGAAGCAAAGTGTTCTGCACTATTTGAAGAAAGCAGGCAGGATGAACCAAACATCACTTCAAACTTAAACCAAGAAGTTGTTAAGGGGAAGAATCAACAAGGGAGAGGACACAGCACTTCAATCTTCTATTTGAAACAGAAAGGAAGTGTTTCAATGGTATATTCAATTCTTGAAGCTAACATGGAAAGACTGGAAAAGAAGTTGACCAGGATTCAGAACAAGTGCAAAAGATTTGGGTGTTCCTTCACTTATGAAAAAGTTGGTGAAGAATTCAAGACCTTGAAAGATGAAAGGGGTGTTGAATACAAAGCAAAGTTCAATTCTTATTGAAGCAGAAGGAAAAGCAGTTCTGAATGATTGGGTGTTCGTTGCAAGTGTTCAGCATACTGAAAAGGGAAATATCATCAATTCAACTGGATGTTCCATTGAAGTTCCTGAAAGATATTATACATCAGAACCTATATGTGAACATTGCAACAGCAAAAGAGCAAGGAAAGACACCTATATTGTTATGAATCAGGTCACTGGTGAATTCAAACAAGTTGGAAAATCTTGCTTGAAAGATTTCACCCAGGGAATGGATGCATCAATGATTGCACAGTATTACAGTTTCTTTGATGAACTTGTGAAGGGTGAAGAACCTTGGCAGGGATGTTGGATTGAACCACATTATGATTTGTAAAGAATTCCTTTGCTATGTATCAGAGAGCATCAGATGCTTTGGATATGTGAAAAGGGATGGTTATGGGAAATCAACATGTGACAGAGCATTTGACTATTGGTGTGTAAATCATGGATTTACAAGATGGCTGACGGCTCTGACGGTTGACCCGGAGGCCAAACGCCGGATGCTGGGGCTGGCCCGGAAGGTGGAGACGGAGATGAACGAAAGCTGGTACGAGGATTTTTATCACCATCTGCGCATGGAGATGGACGAGTACCGCCGTCTCAAGCGCAACCTGCGTGTGCTGAAATCTTACACCGATTATGAGGAGGATCTGTATGAAGAAGCTGTCTAAGTATGAGAAAGAAACCATCATCAACTGGAACGAGGCGGAGAACCTTGCCAGCGTCTACACCTTCAACGCCAGCTTGAAGCGCAGGCTGGCTGATTTCAGCCGGAAGTACCCACTGTTGTGCCGGTTGGAGCGCAGCACGCCGGAGGGCAGCGTGACCTATGTGCTGGACAAGTCCCGGCTGTCGATCCGGCTGGTGCCTCCGTACAGCGAAGAACGGAAAGCCGCCGCAAGGGAGTACGCAAAGGAGCATGGCTTTCAGGTGGTGGTAACGGAAGAAAAAATCGCCTAAAATCGGGGTGTTTACGGGAAAAATGACGGGTCTGCACCCGATGTTTTGACCGGCAATCCCCGCAGGCGTATTCCGTATCCACTCCCCGCCTATGGGCGCAAATGTGTGGATACGGAGCCGGGTGAAACTGGCAAACACCGTCCTGCGGTGGAAGCCAGCTTCGCCGGTGCGGAAGTACAGAGGCGGCCAGCCTTTGTGGCGGGGTGCAGGGGCGGCAGCGCACTGCTGGGGTCAAGGGGCAACGCCCATTGGCAGGTTAAGGGCGGCAGCCATTATCGGGTCAAGGACGAAGTGCTTGGCAGGTTGAGGGCAGCCGCCCCATCGGTCAAGGGTGAAACGCCTTGCCCAGGGAAAGTTGATGCCTGCGTCAACTTGTATTGGGTATTACCTGACGCAAAATTCGCAGGATTTGCGGCTTCGCCGCCCCTTCCCCGGCCCCAGAACATCTTCGCAGGAAGGAGGAAATCTGTTTGAAACTGACACGACACAATGGACGCTCCGGCAAGCATGGCACCTATAATCCCCGCCACAATGACCGCCGGTTCGATGTGGAGAACAGCGAACACATTGACGCAGAACGGGCAAGGCAAAATGTCTACTGGGACTGCTACCGGGGCTTTACCACCCATGAGTTCCGGGAGAACCCGGAGCAGCCGGATTTCAGCTTTGAGGAAATCGAGCGGATGTATTACTACGAGCATTACGGCGGCTATGTGGAAGCTCAGAACGCCCGGAATGAGAAAACCCGGCACACCGAGCGCAACCGCACTGTGGAGGACTTGCTGAAAAACAACAAGACCTGCCCGGAGGAAAGTATCTACCAGATCGGCACGATGGGAGAATCCGTCTCGCCGGATACGCTCTTTTCCATCGTCAATGAGTTTTATCAGGAATTTGAGCGCCGCTTCGGTTCCCATATCCACATCCTGGACTGGGCGCTCCATCTGGACGAGGGGACGCCCCACATCCATGAGCGGCACGTCTTTGACTGTGAGAACCGCTATGGGGAACTGTGCCCCCAGCAGGAAAAGGCGCTGGAAGAACTTGGCATCCCTCTCCCCAACCCGGAGAAGCCCAAAGGCCGGAACAACAACCGCAAGCAGACCTTTGATGCGGTCTGCCGGACGATCCTGTTTGACATCGCCAGACGGCATGGGCTGCATCTGGATCAGGAGCCGTCCTACGGCGGGCGGGACTATCTGGAAAAACAGGATTATATCCTGATGAAGCAGAAGGAGCAGCTTGCGGCGCAGGAGCAGAAGCTGGAAGAACTGACGCTCAAAATCGAGGACGTGGAGACGCTGTTAGATGATGTTTCCGATGCGGCCTATGACAAGGCGGTGGAGGTGGTGACCGATACCGTCCGGCAGGAGACACACAAAGAAGATATTCGTCTGATCGAGGAAACGAAAAAGTGGGTGCTTTCGCCGGAGCGGAAGGCCCCGAAGAAGGAGCGTGACTACGCTGCCGCCCGTCTGGATGGAGTGATTACCAAAATCAAACGGGTCATGCAGAACGCCCTGGCAAAAATCCAGAAAACTCTCATGCAGCCGGAGGTCAAGAAGGCCGGTAAGGAGCAGATTAAGGAGAAGGCCAGAGAATCCATCCGGGAGAAGCTGGCGAAAGGCAGGCTGAACGCTGACCGAGATAACCGGGAACGCTGGGAACGTGAGGGGCGGATTGCTCCGAAAAAGAAACACGATATGGAGTTATGAGGCACCTGATTTTCTGCGGAAACGGGTGCTTTTTTCTCTGCCTGGAGGTGAGAAAATCGAATATATTTGAAGCGGTGAAGGAGTCTGTCACCACAAGGCAGGCTGCGGAATATTACGGGGTGCAGGTTGGCAGGAATGGCATGGCCTGCTGTCCCTTCCATGATGACAAACATCCCAGTATGAAGATTGACCATCGGTTCCACTGCTTTGGCTGTCAGGCAGATGGGGATGTGATTGATTTTACCGCCCGTCTGTTTAGTCTGAGCAGTAAGGAGGCGGCGCTGAAGCTGGCGGAGGATTTCTCTGTCCACTATGACGCCAAAGGCCATGACCCGCCCCGCAGGAGGCCGGTCAAGCGAAAAATCAGCGAGGAACTGCGTTACCGGCAGGCGGAGCAGAAATGTTTCCGGGTGCTGTGCAATTACCTGCATCTGCTGGAACGCTGGGAGAAGGAATACGCCCCGCAGACGCCGGATGAAGCGTGGAATCCGCTGTTCGTGGAGGCCCTGCAAAAGAAACCGTACACGGAATATCTGCTGGATATTCTCTTGTCCGGCAGCATGGAGGAACGTGCTTCCGTGGTCGCTGAGTATGGAAAAGAGGTGAGGAAGATTGAGCAGCGAATATCAGAGTTTACCGCTAGCCACCCGGCAGGCCGCCATGAGCGCAGCCGAAGCCTTAGCGCCGGAGCGGAGCGTTGATGAGGTGCGGGAAAGCCTGTCCGTCACCGAGAAGGGCCAGCCCGCCAACACCATCGGCAACTGCCGGACGGTGTTCTGCCATGACCCTCTCCTGCGTGGGGCGATCCGCCTGAACCTTTTGACTGACCGGGTGGACATTGTACAGGATTTAGGCTGGCGCAGGAATACCAGTGCCCTGACGGATACGGACGTGAAATATCTGCTTCTCTATTTTGAGCAGACCTATGGCCTGACCAGTGAGAAAAAGATGACGGCGGCGCTCTCCATCGTGGCGAATGAGAACTGCTACCATCCCATACAGGACGTGCTAAACGGCCTTGTCTGGGACGGGGACGCCCCGCATCCGCTCCTGTCTCCATCATTTCTTAGGTGCGGACGAGAGCGACTATGTGGAGGAAATGCTGAAACACTTTTTGCTGGGGGCTATCCGGCGGGTATTCCGCCCCGGCTCCAAATATGAGGAAATGCTCTGTCTGGTGGGCGGTCAGGGGGCTGGCAAGTCCAGCTTCTTCCGCTTGCTGGCGATCCGGGACGAGTGGTTCAGTGACGACCTGAAAAAACTGGACGATGACAGGGTGTATCTGAAGCTGCAAGGACACTGGATTATCGAAATGTCGGAGATGCTGGCTACCAGCAGCGCCAAAAGCATTGAAGAAATCCGCTCCTTTATCAGCCGCCAGAAGGAAACCTACCGGACGCCCTACGAGGCCCAGCCCAAAGACCGGCTGCGGCAGTGTGTGTTCGGCGGTTCGTCCAACACACTGGACTTCCTGCCCCTTGACCGGGCCGGAAATCGGCGCTTTTTGCCGATCATGATTTACCCGGAGAATGCAGAGGTTCACATTTTGGAGGACGAGGACGCCTCCAGAGCCTATCTTTTACAGGTCTGGGCGGAGGCCATGACGATTTACCGCAGCGGCCACTACTCTATGAAGTTCAGCAAGTCCATCCAGCGCCAGCTGGTGGAGGTGCAGAAGGATTTCATGCCGGAGGACACCGAGGCCGGACAGATACAGGGCTTTCTGGAACACTACACCGGCAGCATGGTCTGCTCCAAACAGCTGTTCAAGGAGGCGCTGGGCCACACCTACGATGAGCCGAAGCGGTGGCAGCTGCACAATATCAACGAGATCATGAACACGGTGGTGACGGGCTGGAAACCATTCTCCAATCCCCGGATGTTCACCGGATATGGCAGGCAGAGGGGCTGGGAACGGGACGTTTCCGGCAACGAACTGCCCGGCAACGAAGATGGATTTGTGGAGCTGACCGAGGAAGAATGCTGCCAGCTGGAACTGCCGAAGGAGTGGATCGCATAAAATTAGCGGTCTGTTGCCGGGATGGTTGCCACTTGGTTGCCGGGTTTGTTGCCGGGGATTCTCCGGTCTGGATACGGAAAAAGCCTGTAAATAAGGTATTTTCTAATATCTATCTCTATCTCCGGCAACGAAAACAACGAGATTTTTCAAGAAAATTGATAAAGTAAGATTTGCAGGTCAGACGGTAGTTTACAGGTTTTCAGAGGTTCGTTGCCGGACTTCGTTGCCAGTGCTGCCGTCTGGCCTGCTACTCTATGGAGGTAGCCTATGGAAAAAAGCAAACAGCAGAAAAATAAAGTCCGTTTTGTGGTGGTGCGGGAGTCTCCGGGGAGAAGTCCATGCGGGAAGCCTTTGAGCAGCTGATCGAGCGCCAGACCTGCGAACACTTCGAGGAATGGCTGGAACAGCGGGAAATGGCCGAAAACGCTGCGTAAAAACGGTTGATTCAGGGGCAGGGACATGGTACTATAATGGTATCGTGTCCCTGTTCATAGAAGGAGAACGCTATGAGCAGGAAAAACAAGTCTATGAGAAAATCACCGCTCTCTACTGCCGCATCTCTCTGGATGACGGCGGCGACAACGAGAGTATGAGCATCAGCAACCAGAAAATCATGCTTCGGGACTTTGCTGAAAAGCATGGAATGTTCCAGTATGAATATTATGTGGATGACGGCTATACGGGCCGCAATTTCAACCGCCCTGCCTTCCAGCGCATGATCGCTGACATTGAGGCGGGGAAGATCGGCTGCGTCATCACCAAAGACCTATCCAGGCTTGGTAGGAACTATATTGAAGCTGGCAGCTATATCGAAATCTTTTTCCCCAAACACAATGTACGCTATATCGCCATCACGGACGGCGTGGACAGCCTGACCCGTCAGGAGATGGACATTACGCCCTTTAAGAATATCCTGAACGATATGTACAGCCGGGATATTTCTAAAAAGGTGCTGGCAGGCATCACCACCCGCTCCCGGCAGGGGAAGTTCTGCGGAGGGACGCCGCCCTTCGGCCTGATGCGTGACCCGGAGGACAAGGGGCATCTCATCATTGACCTGAGACAGCGCCAATCATCCGCAAAATCTATGACTATGCCCTTGACGGGCTGGGCTGCATGAGGATTTCCAAACGTCTGATGGAAGAAAAAATCCCAATCACCCATGTCAAAGCCAACACGGAGTTTGACGCCAACTATTATTTCTGGGGCGGAGCAGAATCAGTCACATCCTGAGAAATCCATTCTATAAGGGCGCACATTTGGTCTTTCGGACGCATCAGAAAGGCATCCGCTCCAACACCTATGACATTATTCCCCGTGACCAGTGGAAGTGATCGAGGGCTGCCATGAGGCCATTGTGACGCCGGAGGAATGGGAACAGGTGCAGGAACTCATTGACCGCAGGCCGACCATTCAGGGGAATTCCTGCCCCTTTTATAATCTGTTCCACGGTCTGGTCTACTGCGCCACCTGCGGGAAGTCCATGCAGGTGCGGTATGAGAAAGTGGGCCGAACCGGGAAGAACCGCTTCACCGGCGAAATGCGGGAGCCGATTGACAAGGCGTACTATATCTGCCAGACCTACAACCGCATGGGCTGCAAGGTCTGTTCCAGCCACAAGATCGAGGCCAGGGATTTATACAATCTGGTGCTGAAAGACATTCAGGAACTGGCGGCGCAGGCTATGAAGGATGCCGATGCGTTCTACCAGCGGCTCAGCCGCCGGATGGAGCACCGGTATCTGGTGGACGCCTCCCAGACAGAAAAGGAACGCCTGCGGCTGGAAGCCCGAAATCAGGAAATTGACGGGATGTTCCTGAGCCTGTACACCGATAAGGCCAAAGGCATCCTGACCGAGCAGCGGTTTGTGAAGCTGACGGCGGCGCTGGAACAGGAGCAGGAATCCAACCAGAAACGCCTGCATGACCTGGCAATGATGCAAGGTCGTGCCGATGCGCAAGAAAGCGAAGTCCGCACTTTTATCAAGGAAATCCGGCGCTATGCCGCCATCGAGGAACTGGACGAGGCGGTGCTGAACCGGCTCATTAGCCGGATTCTGATTGGAGAAATCAAGAAGATTGATGGTCAGAGGACACAGGAGGTTAAGATTATTTACAATTTTGTTGGGGAAATGTCAAGGTAGAATTTAGACGCTAAATACTTTTAATTTATATCAAAAGTGATACAACAATTTTCTTTTAATGCTATCAGGCAATAAAGTTATTCCTTTGGCCAGAGTAAAAGGGATAACTTTATTTTGCTAAAGCATACTAAAAAGGGCGCGTTGCAGAAAATTATCCGCAACACGCCCTCTTCTATAAGTCCTTATGTCAAAATCAAATTATTGGTAATCTTGAATATTGGGATAAGCGGCACCGTTATTATGCGCGTAAGCTGCTTCAAAGTAGTCGAGGCTTTCAAAAGTAATGCCCTGATAGTTTCCGACATTCAACACATCAAAAGTTAGATTCAGAACATCACCAGCGGAATATTGGTCAAGAAGATTTCCTGCAAATTTCCATCCTATGTTTTCCTCATAAGTATCCTCGGTAAAATAAAATGTAGTCGCATCCTCAGTCGCATCATAACTAATGTCAATAATTATATCAGAGAAATGAACTTGATCTCCAGCATTAAAGTCTTTGAGATAATCTACAGTTTTTCCATCAGCAGGATTAATAAATTGAGCATTAAGTTGTGTCATATCAACAACCTCTGGAGGAAGAGAATTAAGTCTGTAAGATTCTGCAACAGAGAATTGATAAACTCTGTTATTATCCCCAAAGTAAAATCCATCTTCCGTCATAGGAACACTTGAACGAGCATTGGCATTGTAATAATGGGCATAATACAACTGCCATTTGTATGTCTCAGTTGAAACAAACTGTGCTTTCCATGTACCAGAACTGTCTCCTGCTTTCTTTGTATAAAACATATACTGATTTGTACCAGTAGTTGCTTGACTTACCGTATCACCAGAGGCATCTGACAAGATGAGTGCAATCTGTGTAAAAATATCGACAAAGATAATCCTATGTCCATGCATACGGATAGAACCAACGCTGTTATCTACTTCTGGACGAAAATAAACCTCAGGCCCCATATCACCCGTGTTATATTCTATGCTAGGTGAAACAAGATAGGCCCAACTACTATCCTTTTCACTCTGTCCATCGAGATCGATAAGCTTTTCCACATAATCTGAAAGGATAATCCAGCCAATCTTCCACCAATTCACTTTGCTTGCTTCAGCAGAAGAACTGATATTCTCGTTGTCGGCATAAGCAAAAGTAGTGTTAGAAAAACTTATGCACATAACCAAGGAAAGAGTAAGTGCAACAATCTTACGTGTTAGCTTTTTCATTAAAAGCCCCCCTTCTCTTATAAAACCAAAACAATAATGCAAATGATGGATGCAATAAAAAAGAATACTCCAGCAACCCGCATCAAACCAAGATATAAATCTGTAGGTTCACCGCCTTTTACAGAAAAGAAGTGTCAATTTTCCATAAAAGTTCCGGCTTAAAAATCATAAAAAAACTTAATAGAAGCAAAAGGATAAGCCATATGTTATCTATGTATAACACTTCCTTTCTGCTAATACTGAAAATTCAAATAAAAAAGCGCATAAGTAGACAAATAATCATGCCTAACTTATGCGCAAATAGAAACAATTTTAATTCTAAGCCTCCAAAGCTGGCAGCGTCGGTAAAAATGCTCCATTATTAAGTTAGGCAACTTAACCTTAAAACAAATCATCGGTCTTACCTCCCAACAATATAAATTTCGACTTTTCACTTTTATTTTATCACCTAAAGCAGAACTTGTCAATGAATTTGTCTAAAATAAGTCGATTTTCTTTTTTGATTATGTGCATTTTTAACTAATAGAAAGAAAGTTGTATTGAGGGCGATTGGTGTTCCTTATTCCATATGTCGGAACTGTATGAAGTGAAAATAGTTTATCCGTTGAAGAGTCACTCCACAGGTTATGCTTGATTCTTTCAAAGTTATGTTTCTATAATATGCATCCGTACTGTCATATTATAATTCACATTATTGGATAATATAAATTGACAAGTATAAGATAAACAGACAAGGAGTCGCTGCCACCCGTAAAACGGGTGGCTCGGGACGCAGGTTTAAGCCCACTCTACTTGGCCGCGCCTCAAGGCGCTAGCTTTCTCTTTTAGGCTATACTAAAGTTTTTATTTCCCTGGTACAACCGGGGATTTTTTTGCTTCAAGCCGCCAATTAGAACGGCAGCCACAAAGATTTTTCTTTGCGGGCTGCCGTTTTCTTGAATTCATCACTTGACAATGTGGCAAAGATGAGAGAGCAGCGGACGAATCCAGTCTGCTTCACAGGAATCCAGATAGGCACATGAGAGAATTTCTGGAAGAAATACAAGGGCATGGTGAATCGAAGGGGTAGTTCCAATGCTGCAGAGCTGATGCAGTTCGTGACTGTTGATGAAAAGAAAAGTACCTTCGGAAATTGTCCGGGTTTCAGTTTTCAGTGTCAGAGTGAGAGTACCTTTTTCAACCCAGATCCATTCTAATTCTTTATGCCAGTGAAAAGGAACAGAGAGCCCGCCATGCGCATAATCCTGATGATAGATATGGAGCGGAACAGGTTCGGTTCCATGCACGGTAAAATCCCGGATTCCGCCAGAAAGAACAGGGGAACAAGATTCAGGAGAAAAGAGCTCTTTTGAACGTTCTTTTTTCATAAAAGTCAAAATCCTTTCATTAAATACGAAAATCAGGTTAGAAAATATAAGATAATATCATTATACTGCTCTTATAGGAAAAAAGAAAGAGAGGACAGAAAATGAAAAGAGAGTGGTGGCATAGCTTAACCGTATATCAGATTTACACCAGAAGCTTCTGTGACAGCAACGGAGACGGCATCGGCGATTTTGGAGGGATTCTGCAGAAGCTGGACTATCTGCAGGAGCTTGGTGTTGGAGCCATCTGGCTTTCGCCTTTTAACGATTCTCCTAATTACGACAATGGATATGATGTCAGTGACTATTATAAAGTAATGGAAGAAGCGGGCACAATGGAAGAGCTGGAAGAACTGATCGCAGCCTGTGAAAAGCGGGAAATTGTGGTCATGATGGATCTTGTTTTAAATCATAGTTCCCATCTGCACCCATGGTTCCTGGAAGCCAGAAAGGATCGAAACAGTAAATACCATGATTTTTACATCTGGAAGGAAGGAACGAAGGAGCAGCCGCCAGAAGGCGGCGGAGCATTCTTTGGAGGAAGCACCTGGGAATGGGTGCCGGAGGTTCAGGAATATTATTATCACAGTTTCAGTGTAATGCAGCCGGATCTGAACTGGAAAAATCCGTCGCTTCGGAAAGAGCTGTACCGGATGATCCAGTTCTGGATGGATAAAGGGATCCGTGGTTTCCGGCTGGATGCAATTGACAATATTGTAAAAGATGGACATGGAGGAAATGATACTCATTCAGAGCAGATTCATACATACTTAATGGAAATGAATCAGAATACGTATGGAAATCAGAACAGATCCTGACAGTGGGGGAAACCGGAGGTGCTACGGTAGAAATGGCACAGCAGTATTCTGATCCGGAAAGCCAGGAGCTCAGTATGATTTTTCAGTTTGACTGATGGGAATCGACGGCATCCGAAGTGGAAACTGGGATCCGAAACCGTATACGCTGCCGCAACTGAAGCAGCTCTTTGAAAAATGGCAGACGGGACTGGAAGAAAAAGGATGGAACAGCCTGTTCTGGGGAAACCATGATTTTCCGCGTGTCGTATCGCGCTTTGGAAATGACAGGGAACCGTATCGGGAAAAATCAGCAAAAATGTTGGCTGTCCTTCTCCATGGGATGAAAGGAACTCCTTATATTTACCAGGGGGAAGAAATCGGTATGACAAATGTGTCAGGGCTTCGGATCGAGGACTATCAGGATATCGAGTCTGTAAATTTTGCCGAAGACCGTAAAAAAGAAGGCTGGGAGGAAGAAAAAATTCGTACCTATCTTGCACGGAACAGCCGGGACCATGCGCGGACGCCAATGCAGTGGAATTCGGAAAAACACGCCGGATTTACAGCGGGAACACCGTGGATGGCGGAAAATCAGAATTACGAGGAGATCAATGTGGAAAACAGCAGAAAAAATCCGGATTCCCTCTTTTATTTCTATCAAAAACTAATTGCGCTGCGTAGGAAAAATGACACTCTTGTTTATGGGGATTTCCGTCTGATTGAGGAAGAAAATCCGGATATTTTTGCTTATGAGAGAAATCTGGGAGAGAAAAAGCTGATTGTGCTCTGTAATTTCCGGGATACCGCGGCAGAGATGAAAGCCCGATATGATTTGACAAAAGGAACGGTTCTGATTCATAATGATACAGAAAGTCTCACAAAAGAAGTGTGGAAGTTACAGCCGTATGAGGCGTATATGATTGAACTTCTGCAGTAAAAAGACAGAAATGAAAAGCAGCAGGAGAAGAAAACTGCAGGAGCAACTGGAAACAGGAGGGAGAAAATGTATCGCGTTCTTCTTGTAGAAGATGAAGAAATTGAACTGGAGACATTGCGGGATTATATTGACTGGAAAAAGAACGGGATTTCCAGGGTATTTACCGCGCGCAATGGCAGAAGGGCACTGGAGTGCCTGGAAGAAAATATGGCAGATATTGTGATTACGGATATTCAGATGCCAGGAATGAGTGGAATTGAACTGGCAGAGACGATCGTACGCCGGGGGTATCCATGCAAAATTGTTTTTCTGACAGGATATGATGATTTTTCCTATATCCATTCCGCTTTTCAGGTGAATGCCGTGGATTACCTTTTAAAGCCATTTACGATTGAAGAAGTAGAAGCATGTCTGAAAAAAGTGAGAAGTGAACTGGAGAAAAGTGAGATAGCAGACTGGTCGCGGAAAACGGCGGCGAAGCAGTTGCTGGAAATGGCTTTGCGGGAAAAACAGGAAACAGAGCTTTTACGGAAAAATTTCCGTGGTGTATTTGGAGAAGAACTGGAAGAGTGCAGGTTTGGAATCATAGCGGTTTATGGAAAAACGGAAGAAAACATCTGTAGCCAAATTCAGGAAAAATACAAGGGCATCCGTTACATCAGCAAAACGGAACGGAATCAGCATTCTGCTGCTGGCGGGGTATCTGTCGGTGAAAGATACGGCATTTCAGATCTGGAATGATTTGAAAGAAGACGCACCGAGAGCCGTTGGATGGTGCAGTGGAGCATGGACAGCTGACTGCCTGTACGAAAAGGCGGAAAAACTTCGGAACTGTTGTGTTCTGGCATTTCATATGGATCCACCGGAACTTTTCTGTGCAGATGAAAAAGAAACGGAAGAGGAAAAAGCATATCATTTCCGGGAACAGAAGGAGCGGAGAGAAGAAATCTGTCGTCTGGTCAGCAGCGGGAAAAAGCAGGAAACGCTGCAGACCATGAAAGATTATTTTCAACAGCTAAAGGGGCTTGCGCCGAAAACATTTGCGGGAGAAGTTTACAATCTCTATATGTATCTATGGAACCGTCTTGTTTTGAGCGATGAACTGCTGGAAAACTGGATGGAAGCAGAAAAAATTTTGAGAGAAAATGAAATTTTTGAAGCAAACAACAGTTATCAGATGCGGGAAAAGATGAAGCAGTATCTGGAACGGATGTTGGCATTTTTTTGAAGAACAGAATCAAAATCCAAATTACTATGCCGTTTATCAGGTAAAAACATATCTTCAGGAGCACTGCTCGGAAAGCGCAGATATCGAGAAGCTGGCCGCGGAGGTCGGTTTGTCTCCGAATTATCTGAGGAGCCTGTTTAAAGAGGCAACAGGAAAAACAAATTTTGGAATACAATACGGAAATGCGTCTGCAAAGGGCGGCGGAACTGTTAAAGAATAAGAAAAATAAAGTACGGGAAGTGAGTCTGGCGGTTGGATATGAAAATGTTTCTTACTTTGGCGTTGTGTATCGCAATGGCGATGAGTGTCCTGATGGCAGCGGGAATGCTTGCAGGATGCGGATCAAATGGCAGTACATCATCAAGTACTGCATCCGGCAGTGCATCATCTGCATCGGGCGAGGTATCAACAGACGGAGTTACGATTTCTATCTTTGACAAAAACTCCGGAAGCAATACCTTTGATGATCCAGTTGCAAAAGCAATTGAGGAAAAAACAGGTGTCAAAATTCAGGTAGAAAATCCAACCGGAGATCCGCTGGAAAAATTGAACCTGATGCTGACCGGTCAGAATTACCCGGATATCGTCCTGATGGATCGTGGAAATGATATTGTAAACCGTTACATTGAGGCAGGCGCACTGCTTCCGTTGAATGATCTGATCGATGAGTACGGCCCGGATGTAAAAGAGATGTACGGGGAAACCTTAAACAAGAGTCGTTATACCGATGGAAAGAATTACTATCTGAATAACTGGTACGGAGAAGATCCGGATCCGGTAGCCGGTGTTCTGATGCGCTATGATTATCTGTGCGAAATCGTTGGAAAAGACCGCGCAGACAGCGATGAGCATTTACACAGGAAGAGTATATTGACATTTGTAAGAAATTCAAAGAACTTCATCCGACCATTGACGGAAAAGAGAGTATTGCCATTACCTTTGATGCAGAATCCAAAAACTACGATGGAACATTAAAAGGAATGTATGGTCTGAAAACATATTATCAGGATGGGGACAATCTGGAACATGTTGCCAAAGCACCAAACTTCAAAGAGATGATGTCCTTTGCCAATGAACTGTATACCGAAGGCCTTCTGGACAAAGAGTGGGTTGTCAACAAGAAAAATCAGTGGACGCAGAAACTGTCTGCAGGCAACGTATTCAGTACCTTTGCTTCCTACTGGGATACCGATGCAGCAAATACAGCACTTGCTTCTTCTGTAGGAGAAGATGCAAAATTCTATTCCTATAAAATCCTTGGAAACGGAATCAGCGCAGATGAAACTACTTACTCCGGAAGAAGTACACTTGGCTGGGATGCAATCGCGATCACCAAGAATTGTAAAAATCCGGAAGCAGCCATGAAGATGATCAACTACCTTGCAAGCGAAGAAGGACAGTATCTTCTGATGTGGGGTATTGAGGGAACCAACTGGAATATGGAAGATGGAAAACACGTTCCGAACGATGATCTGATTGAAGGATTCCAGACGGATTTTGACAAAACACAACTGGATACCGGCGTCCGCAAATGGACCTGGTTTGTAAAGAACGGAAATGGTACAGACGGAACTCCATACGATGTAACACAGTATAAAGTAAAAGAGACCCGGCAGGTGGCTATGAATCACTTTGGTGAGAACGACAGATGGGATACCGCAGAGTTTACAGGCCTTACCCCGGCAGGAAGCACTCCGGATGGCTTGAAATGGCAGAAAATCCAGGATATCTACGATCAGGAATATCCGAAGATTGTGAATGCAGACAGCACGATGCGGCAATGGAAGAGTACGACAAGATGATTTCCGAAATGAATGACGCAGGACTGGAAGATGTAGAAAAAGTTATCACACAGAATTATCAGGAGCGTATGAAACTCTGGAATGAGTAAGCTAAAGTAAAATAAAAAAATCATACACGGAAAAGAACCGGCAGAAATCGAAATACAGATTTCTATGTCGGTTCTTTTTTATCAGAAGAAGCATTGCGATTTTCAAGGAATCTGGATATAATGAGGAAAAACTGGAAAAACAGGGAAATCCAACCGCATGAGACAGGAGGCATCGTACATGGCAGCGAAAGAACAGTTAACCGCAATGGAAATGATCTGGGGATTTATGAGTGGGACGACAGGACATATGGGAAAGACGGACTTTGCGCCGCAGAAGGAAGCGTTCGGGGATTTTGCATCTCCGGAGACATATTTTCCGCGTGTGACGCCGGAGAGTGAGGGAATCTCCTCGGAAAGCTGACGCAGATGCTTCGTGAGCTCGCCGCCGCCCGCCATACGGACATGCATCACCTGCTGGTCCTGCGGAACGGACAGGTCATCTGCGAATGCAATTTCGCCCCATACCGCAGCGGCATCTGGCACGCGACGTATTCGATGTGCAAGAGCATCACCGGCATGGCGGTCGGTTTTCTGATCAGTGAAGGAAAACTTCCCTGGACGAGAACGTCTATGATATTTTTGAAAAACGAAATGGTCTGTTGCAGAAGATCCTGCGCCCGAATCTGACCGTGGAGCATCTTCTGACGATGAAGAGCGGCGTACAGTTCAATGAGAATGGGCGTTGTTTCCGGCAACGACTGGGTGGACAGCTTCTTAAATGCGCCGGTCAAGGGAACGCCGGGCGAAGCGTTTGAGTACAACAGTATGAACACGTATCTGCTGTCTGCAATCATACAGGAGCGCACCGGCATGAAAATGGTAGATTACCTGCGGCCGCGTCTGTTTGAGCCTCTTGGCATCCGGAAAGTCTTCTGGGAGAGCTGCCCGGCAGGGATTACGAAAGGCGGCTGGGGCCTCTTCCTGTGCCCGGAGGACGCGGCCAAGCTCGGGGTGATGTACGTGAACGGCGGAAAATTCGAAGGAAAACAGATCGTCCCGGCGGAATGGGTCGCAGCGTCCACCTCCGTTCATGCGACACCGCCGGAAAAGATGGGAAAATATGGCTATGGTTACCAGGTCTGGATGGAGGAGCGGCCGGGCAGCTTTGCGTTCAATGGCATGCTGGGGCAGAACGTACTCGGTTACCCGGATACCGGCGTGGTGATTGTGACGAATGCGGGCAGCAACGAGCTGTTCCAGACGTGTGAGATGCTCGACATTGTGCGGAAGTATTTCGGCGCGGAATTTGGTGCAGAGCTGAATCCGGCGAGGCGGAAAGCCCGATGGCATATCAGAAGCTGGTGCAGACCTGCCGTGATCTGGAGGGCGCGAAAGAGACACCGGAAGAATCCTGCGCGGCGGCTGGAAGCGGAGAACACCTGGGCCGCGGAACAGCGGAACACCGCGTCAGATCGACATGGCGCAGCTTCTGCACGGAAAAGAATATAAAATGGAGGACACGCATGTCGGCATGTTTCCGCTGACGCTGCAGGTCTTCCACAACAACTTTTCCGACGGCATCCGCCGCATCGGTTTCTTCTATGAAAAAGGCCGTTTCTTTGTCGAGCTGACCGAGGGAGAAAAAACACAGCGCATTGCGATCGGTCTTACGGGGTCCAAAGTTGTAGAATGGGTGGAAAACGAGGAATCGTATCTGCTCGGAACGACGGGACAGTTTGCGGAGAATGAAGACGGCGAACTGGTGCTGAAGCTTGAGTTTGCATTTCTGGAAGAGGCCGCAAGACGGAAGGTCAAAATCATTTTCCAGCGTGATTTCGAGCGGATCAGACTGGAGTGGAATGAGACGCCGGGCAAGGATCTGATTATCGAGGGCCTTGAATCCCTCGTGACGGATGTGGCGATCGCGCGCTTCTGCGTCGCGGTTCCGCGAGCGGAGCCTTGACATGATCCATCTGCTGATGGCACAGACCATTGAGCCAATGGTAGAGGCACACCGCGTGCGGCCGGGGAAAGAAACGGAGACAGAAGAAGCGGCAGCGGAAGCTGAATTGGCCGCGGCAGTGGAAAATGCGGAAAACGCAGAAGAAACGGTGTAAAAACAGAAAAAATCAGAAGAGAAATGTGGATAAAAAAGGGAATGGAGCTGCCGGATGCGCAGTTCCATTCCCTTTTAAAAATACAGATTACAGATTCAAAGCCATATCGCCGGATTTGATCAGGTTTGCCTTGCGGAATACCTCTGAGAAGAACAAGGTGATCACAGCCGGAAGCACGAAGTGGAGCAGAATGATTTTGATGATGACGAGCTTCGGATCATCATAAGCGATCATGATCTGGTAGGTTGTGATCTGTCCGACAAGACCTGCAGAGCCCATGCCGCTTCCCGTTGCATTATTCTGCATATTGGCAATTATGGTGGAAACCGGTCCTAAAATCGCACTCGAGAAGATGACGGGCAGCCAGATCAGCGGATGACGCATGATGTTCGGCACCTGAAGCATCGAGGTTCCAAGACCCTGTGCGACAAGGCCGCCGAATTTGTTTTCCCGATAACTTGCAACCGCGAATCCGACCATGTTGCAGCAGCAGCCGATCGTTGCGGCACCGGCGGCAAGACCGGAAAGATTCAGAATGATGCCGAGTGCAGCGGAGCTGATCGGCAGTGTCAGAACCATACCCATGACGACCGAAACAACGATGCCCATGATGAACGGCCGCTGTTCCGTTGCCCAGTTGATGATGCTTCCAAGGCCTGTCATCATCTGGGAGATCGGCGGTCCGACGAGCAGTCCGACAACGGAACCGGCTCCGATGGTGATGACCGGTGTCACGATGATATCAACCTTGGTCTTGCCGGAAACCAGATGGCCGCAGGTGATGCCTGCGAAAGCTGCGATGAAAGCGCCGAGCGGTTCGCCAGGTCCTGCCAGAACGGCATTTCCGTCCACAAAGAATGTGCCGCCGGTGATCTTGCCGGCATAACCGCCGACCATGGCGGCGACGGCTGCAGAAACCGTGACAAGCGGGCTTTCCCCATATTTCACTGCCACGCCGACACCGATACCGGCACTTGTCAGGCTGCGGCAGCTTTTCCAAGCAGATAGATCACATTTCCGGTCGAACCGCCGATCAGAAGACCGATCTGCTGAATCATCGTACCGATAATCAGGGTTGCAAAAAGACCCTGCGTCATGCCGCCGAAGCCATCAATGAAGATGTGCGAGCGACTTTTTTGATTGTTCGCATATGGAATTCCTCCTCATGTATGTGGTGTGTTACTGTATTCACAAGTGACTTGTCAGTCGACTTTTAGTCTATCATAAGATGGGGGCGGGTGCAATCCTTTTCCGGGGCATAAGTTGACAAAAGAAAGGGGCACGCTTATAATTGAGACAAATTCAGAGCGCTTCCAGAAAACAGCGCAGACAGTAAAAAAGTGATAAAGGAGACGCATGGGAAAACAGAAAAAGAAACAGAAAAAACGCGGCAATCCGCTTTGGACTCTGGTATTTTTAGCGGCACTTGCTGTTTTCTGCTTTTCCGGGTACAAGCTGATCGGCATTTACCTGGATTACAAGACCGGCACGGATGAATACCGGGATCTGCAGCAGTATACGACGGAAATTACAAAAACACCGGAGACACCGGCACCGACGAAAACAGAGGAGCCGCAGACGGAATCCGAACCGGCGGAGCCTTCCGAACCGGAGCCGGAACCACTGTCGTATCCGACAGAACCGCCGCTTGCCGTCGATTTTGAATCCTTAAAAGCGATTAACCCGGATGTGAAGGGATGGCTTTATATCGAAGCTCTCGACATCAGTTACCCGGTCGTACAGGGGCCGGACAATGATGCGTATCTTCATACGACGTATGAGGGAACGAGCAACTTTGCGGGTTCCATTTTCCTCGATTACCAGAATCAGGATGATTTCAGTGATGGAAACACAATCGTTTACGGTCATAATATGAAGAATCTCTCCATGTTCGGAAAATTGAAACAGATGAAGGAGCAGGAAAAATATAGGGACAGCGTCTATTTCTGGATGCTGACGCCGGAATCAAACGATGTGTACCAGATTTTTTCTGCTTTTTATACGGAGGCAGACAGTGATGTCTACACGCTGTATTCCGGCGGGGGTGAAGCGTTTGTACAGTATCTGAATACCATGGCGGCGCGGTCAGAGATCCCGGTAGAGCAGCCGGAGATGGATGAACACAGCCATATTATTGTGCTGTCCACCTGTGCGGCGAGCGATACGACTGGACGGTTCGTCGTTCTGGGCGTGCGGCGGAACCGGTAATGATTGGTCAGAAGGAGGAATGACAGATGGAAGAGGAAAGAAAAATCGAAGAACTGCAGAGATTGATTGATACGCATGAAAATATCGTATTCTTCGGCGGCGCGGGCGTGTCCACGGAGAGCGGGATTCCGGATTTCCGGAGCGTGGATGGCCTTTATCATCAGAAGTATGACGTTCCGCCGGAGACAATTTTAAGCCACAGCTATTTCCTGCGGTACCCGGAAAAGTTTTATGCTTTTTACCGCGACAAAATGCTTCCGGTCGGCGCGAAACCGAACGCGGCGCATAAGAAACTTGCAGAGCTCGAAGCGGCGGGAAAACTGAAAGCGGTTGTGACACAGAATATCGACGGGCTCCATCAGGCGGCCGGAAGCAGAGTCGTGTATGAGCTGCACGGAAGCACACACCGCAATTACTGCATGAAATGCGGGGCAGCCTGCGATACAGAGCTGGTGAGAAAGAGCAGCGGCGTTCCAAGATGTGAAAAATGCGGCGGCATGATCAAGCCGGATGTCGTTCTCTACGAGGAGAGCTTGAACGAGAAAGTGCTCGACGGAGCGATCCGCTCGATTGCGGCGGCAGATCTTCTGATTGTCGGCGGAACGTCACTTGCGGTTTATCCGGCGGCAGGCCTTCTCCAGTATTTTGAGGGCGATGCGCTGGTTCTCATCAACAAGGGCGCAACGCCGATGGATAAAAACGCGGATCTTCTGATACAGCAGCCGATCGGGCAGGTGCTCGGCAGCATCAAAGTAAGATAGATTTTAATTAGAAAATATAAGGCGGAAGAAACATGGCAGAACATTACGAAGTAGGCGATATTGTAAAACTGAAAAAGCCGCATCCGTGCGGCAGCAGCGAGTGGGAAATTCTGCGTGTCGGCGCAGATTTCCGTCTCAAATGCACCGGCTGCGGCCACCAGATCATGGTAGCACGCAAGCTGGTCGAGAAAAACACCCGCGGATTACGAAAAAAAGATGCGTAATATCGTGAAAAAACAAGAAAACACGCGAAAAAGGGCTTGCTATAAGCCTTTTTTATGTTAAAATAACAAATTTGTGACGTATAAAAATAATTCCTTGCTCCCCATAATGAAAATGGGGTGCCAAAAAGTCCAAAAGGAGGTAAAGCATGAACAAGTACGAATTAGCACTGGTTGTGAATGCAAAACTTGAAGAAGAGGAACGCGCAGCTGTAGTTGAGAAAGCCAAAGGTTATGTAACCCGTTACGGCGGAACAGTTGGCGAAGTAGAAGAGTGGGGCAAAAAACGCCTTGCATACGAAATTCAGCATATGCGTGAAGCATATTACTACTTTATTCAGTTTGAAGCAGACGCAACAGCTCCGGCAGAGATCGAGAGCCATATGCGTATTATGGATAACGTACTGAGATACTTAGTCGTTAAAAAGGAAGCTTAAGAGGTAAGCGAATGAATAAAGTTATATTGATGGGAAGATTGACCAGAGATCCCGATGTCAGATACTCTGCTGGAGAAAACTCCACAGCGGTAGCCCGTTATACACTGGCTGTTGACCGCAGATTCCGCAGAGACGGCGATTCCGCAACCGCAGACTTTATCGGATGCGTTGCTTTCGGCCGCCAGGCAGAATTTGCAGAGAAATACCTGCGTCAGGGAACGAAGATCGCCATCACCGGCCGCATTCAGACCGGAAGCTACACCAACCGTGAAGGCCAGAAGGTCTACACGACAGACGTAGTTGTAGAAGAGCAGGAGTTTGCAGAGAGCAAAAATGCAGGTGGAAACAACGGAGGATACTCCGCACCGCAGCATAACAATCCGGCTCCGTCCGCGAATACATCTGACCTGGGCAGCGCCGATGGTTTTATGAATATTCCCGATGGCATTGACGAAGAATTGCCATTTAATTGATAGAAAAGGAGAGATTGATCATGGCTTATAATAATAGTGAAAGACCAGCTTCCAGAAGACCGGCCCGCAGAAGAAGAAAAGTTTGTGTTTTCTGTGGTGGAGAAGAGATCAGCTACAAGGATGCAGCTAAACTGAAAAAATATGTATCCGAGCGTGGTAAAATCCTGCCGAGACGTGTAACTGGAACCTGCGCAAAACATCAGAGAGCAGTAACAGTAGCCGTTAAGAGAGCAAGACATATGGCTATTATGCCGTACGTAGATGATTGATTCTGACTTGCGCTAAGCACTGTCCGAACGTTCATTTTGAATCGGTAAATAAATGGAGGTATCTGCCCGAAAAGCGGGTACCTTTTTTGTATCCAGAAGTATCTTGTTGCCAAAGTACAGGTCAAAGTGGTATAATCGGAAGGACAGGAGCGAAATACAACACGCAACGTTGGAAAGGTGTTAGGAAATGAAAAGCAAAATGAAGTTGAGCGGCCAATTGCGGAGCTATCTTCGATGGCCGCTGATTTTGTCCATCCTGATGCTTGTGATGAATATCGGCATGTATTTTGTGGATGTGATGGCAGGAATGTGGTTCACGCTGTTTTTTGCAGTCTATGTGATCGCAGCCGCAGTTCTCTATTACAGACAGCGTCCGCAGGTGATCAACGAGCTGATTACCTTTGCGACCGAATACGGCCAGGTTCAGAAGCATCTGATCCAGGAACTGGCGCTGCCCTATGCCGTTATGGATTCGCAGGGAAAACTTCTCTGGGTCAACAAAGAGTTTACAAAAATCACAGGGAAGGATACACAGTATCATAAATGTATCGCCACCATTTTCCGGAGCTGACGGTCGAGCGGCTGCCGAAAAATGAGGAGGAGACCGACATCAACGTGGCTTACGGCGAAAAGAATTTCCGTGCCCATGTAAAAAGCGTCTGCATCGACGAGCTGATCCAGAATTCGGAGATGATCAACACAGATATCAAAGGCTATTTTATTCAGGCACTGTATCTGTTCGATGAGACGGAGCTCCGCGAGTATATGCGGAAATTCGAGGACGAAACGATGGTCACCGGTCTTCTGTATCTGGACAACTACGACGAGGCGCTGGAGAGCGTCGAGGAGGTCCGCCGTTCCCTTCTGACCGCACTGGTCGAGCGAAAGATCAACAAATATTTCAACGATCTCGATGGACTGGTGAAGCGGTATGAGAACGACAAATACATCGTGGTCATGCGCCGGAGTTCGTTAAATGAACTGAAAGAGAAAAAGTTCGATATCCTCGAGGACGTCAAGACCATCAACATCGGAAACGAGATGGCGGTCACAATCAGTATGGGTATCGGAGCAGATGCTGGATCGTTTGCGAAAAACTCCGAGTATGCGAAAATCGCGATCGACCTGGCTCTTGGCCGGGGCGGCGATCAGGTCGTTTTAAAGGACGGTTCGAAGATTCAGTATTTCGGCGGAAAAACGCAGGCTGTGGAAAAGAATACGAGAGTCAAAGCCCGCGTCAAGGCGCACGCGCTGAAAGAATTTATGAACACGAAAGAGAAGGTCGTTGTCATGGGACACCGACTGCCGGATGCCGATTCGTTCGGTGCGGCCATCGGTATCTACCGTGCGGCGAAAACGCTGAATAAAAAAGCGTACATCGTCATCGACAACCCGACCAGCTCGATCATTCCGCTGATGAATACGTTCCGCGACAACCAGGATTATGAGGCGGACATGTTTGTCAACAACCATGAGGCGAAAGAGATCATGGACGACAACACGCTGCTCGTTGTGGTCGATACGAACAAGCCGAGCATCACACAGTGTGAGGATCTGCTGTACATGGCGAAAATGATCGTCGTGCTGGATCATCACCGGCAGGGAAGCGATACGATCCGCAACTCGGTGCTTTCCTATATTGAGCCGTATGCATCATCCGCGAGCGAGATGGTTGCCGAGATTCTCCAGTATTTTACCGAGGGAATCCGCATCCGGAACGTGGAGGCGGACAGCATCTATGCCGGCATCATGATCGATACCGACAACTTTATGCAGAAAACAGGTGTCCGCACGTTCGAGGCGGCAGCGTTCCTGCGCCGCTGCGGTGCGGATGTGACGCGTGTGCGCAAGCTGTTCCGTGAGGATATGAACGATTACAAGGCAAGAGGAGAGACGATCCGCAATGCGGAGCTGTTCCGCGGCCAGTTCGCGATTTCCGAATGCCCGAGCGACTATGTGGACAGCCCGACGGTGGTCGGAGCACAAGCGGCGAACGAGCTGCTGAACATTGTCGGTGTCAAGGCGTCCTTTGTACTGACCGAGTACAAAGGCGTGATCTATATCAGCGCCCGCGCGATCGATGAGGTCAATGTACAGATCATCATGGAGCGGATGGGCGGCGGCGGTCATCTGAATATGGCAGGATGCCAGCTTGAGACCGTCGATCTGGAGGGGCGCGCAGCCTCCTAAAATCAACCTTAACAGAAATGCAGGATGGAGGAGAAATCTGATATGAAAGTTATCTTACTGGAAGACGTAAAAGCACTTGGTAAAAAAGGACAGACTGTAAACGTAAGTGACGGATATGCAAGAAACATGCTTCTGCCGAAAAAACTCGGCATCGAGGCAACCGCAAAAAACCTGAATGAGCTGAAACTCCAGAAAGCACACGAGGACAAAGTGGCAGCAGAGCAGCTCGCTGAGGCACAGGCTTTCGCGAAAGAGATTGAGGACAAACAGGTTACCGTAGCAATCAAAGTCGGCGAGGGCGGAAAAGTATTCGGAAGTGTATCGGCAAAAGAGATCGCTGAGGCAGCAAAAGAGCAGCTCGGATACGACATCGACAAAAAGAAAATGCAGCTTCCGAACCCGATCAAGGTTCTTGGAACGACAGAAGTGCCGATCCGCCTGCATACCAAAGTAACTGCAAAGCTGAAAGTTATCGTAAAAGAAGCATAATTCTATGGAAGAAGCACTGATTAAACGAATCCTTCCGCACAGCATCGAGGCGGAGCAGTCGGTCATCGGTTCCATGCTGATGGGGCGCGAAGCCATCATGGCGGCATCGGAAATCCTGACGAGCGACGATTTTTACCAGCACCAGTACGGCGTCATTTTTGATGCCATGGTGGAGCTGTTCAATGAGGGAAAACCGGTCGATCTGGTCACTCTGCAGAACCGCCTGCGTGAAAAGGATGTTCCGCCGGAGATCAGTTCGATGGAGTTTGTCCGCGATCTTTTAAATGCGGTGCCGACTTCGGCGAATGTGCGCCATTATGCGAACATCGTCAGCGAGAAAGCGGTGCTGCGCCGTCTCATTAAGCTGACAGAAGAGATAGAGAATGACTGCTATCTGAACAAAGAGCCGGTGGAAGTCATCATGGAGGAGACGGAAAAGAAGATGTTCCAGTTATTGGGTCAGCGGAATTCCGGAGACTTCATGCCGATCCGCCAGGTTGTCATCAATACGCTGGAGAACATCGAGCGTGCATCGAAGACGAAGGGAAATGTCACGGGTATTCCGACCGGATTCACGGATCTGGACTACAAGACATCGGGTCTGCAGAACTCTGACTTTATCCTGATTGCGGCACGTCCGTCTATGGGTAAAACGGCGTTTGTCCTCAATATTGCGCAGTATATGGCGTTTAAGAAAGACAAAGCCGTTGCGATTTTCAGTCTCGAGATGTCGCGGGAGCAGCTGATGAACCGTCTGCTCTCGATGGAGTCGAAAGTAGATTCCCAGCATCTGAGAACCGGAAACCTGAAAGACGACGAATGGAGCAAGCTGATCGAGAGCGCCGGCATGATCGGTGAATCCCGACTGATGATCGACGATACACCTGGTATCTCGATCGGAGAGATGCGGTCGAAATGCCGCAAATACAAGCTGGAGTACGGTCTTGATATCATCATCATTGACTACCTGCAGCTGATGTCGGGAAGCGGAAAGAGCTCTTCGGAATCGCGTCAGCAGGAGATTTCGGATATCAGCCGTTCCTTAAAAGCACTCGCGAGAGAGCTGAATGTGCCGGTTGTTGCACTGTCCCAGCTTTCCCGGGCTGTTGAGCAGCGTACCGACCACCGTCCGATGCTTTCCGACCTGCGTGAGTCAGGAGCGATCGAGCAGGATGCCGACGTTGTTATGTTTATCTATCGAGATGATTACTATAATAAGGATTCCGAGAATAAGGGAATCGCGGAAATCATCATCGCCAAACAGCGAAACGGCCCGATCGGAACCGTCAATCTGGTCTGGCTGCCGGATTATACGAAATTTGCGAATGCAGAGAGATAAAAGAAAATATTTTATGTATCAGAACGTGTCGTGGGAAAGTCCTGCGGCACGTTTTTTGTGTATAATTGTATAAAATTGTCGGAATATTACGATGAGATTTTCTTGCGGCGGGGTGGGGACGCTCTTATAATAAAGGGAAGAAGGGAGTGGCTGCCGTATGGAAAATAGAACGTATCTGGTCACGGAGGCGGAGAAGCTGACCGGGGAGAAAGCGCATGTGCTCCGGTACTGGGAGGACGAGCTCGGCATGGAAATCCACCGCAATTCGCTGGGACACCGCTGCTATACTGCGCAGGACATTCAGATTTTTCTGGGAATCCGGGAACTGAAGAAAAAGGGGCTTCACCTGAAAGCGATCCGCGAGCTGATGCCGAAGCTGGTGCAGGCAACGGCAGAGATCAAAGCGTTTCCGGCGGAAGCGGCAGAGACGGCGAAGGAGAAGCCGGATCCGGCAATACCGGGAAAAGCGGACGAAGTGCCGGAGGTGGTTGTCGATCTTCTGCCGAGCGGGAAGCAGAACAGCTGGCGGACACTGTGATGCGGCAGGAAGAGGAGGAGCGTCAGACGGAGTTTTACCGCGTGCTCGGCCGTCTGCTCGATCAGATGATACAGAAGCGGCGCCAGGAAGAGCGGAGCCGCCGTGTGGATGAGGCGATCCGCCGCCACCAGCAGAGCCGGAGAGAAGCAGCGGCGACGCTGGAGCAGAAAGGAAAACGGACGAAAGCAAAACGGGGCCATCGGAACAATGGGTAAATCGGACAGAAAAAAAAGAACGCCTGCGAGAGGCGTTCTTTTTGGATCCACGCGGAAATCCGACTTATTTTGCAGCCAGATAATCGTTGATCTGGTCTTCCAGAACCTGAGCGTCCAGGCCGTGAACCATAGCTGCTTCTTCCAGGGACTCACCCTGTGCAGAAGGGCAGCCGATGCAGTGCATACCGGCTCCCATCAGGATTCCGATGATATTTGTATCCATTGCGATTAACTCGCCGATTGTCATGTCTTTCGAGATCTTTGCCATCTTAAAGTTCCTCCTTTAAATGTGTATATACCCGTCGTTCCGAGTTTGACGGCTATTTTGATTATAGCGTACCCCCGGGGGGAATGCAAGAACAAATTCATAAGATTATAGAATGTTTATAATTTTGTACTTGTATTTCAGGGGGCAATCGTTTACAATGTGGATAGTACCGAAAGGGCCAAAAAATCTACAAGGAGGATAAGATCATGGCATATGTAATCACAGACGAATGTGTAAGCTGCGGAACCTGCGCTGGAGAATGTCCAGTAGAGGCTATCGCTGAGGGAGATTCCCATTACGAAATCAACCCGGATGTATGCGTTGAGTGCGGAACATGCGCAAGCGTATGTCCAACCGAGGCTATCACAGAAGAGTAATTTGTACGGAACGTACAAAAAAGGAAGTCCTTCGCGGACTTCCTTTTTTATACATACGTTTCAAAACTTACAGAGAAGCCAGCTCCTGCAGAGCATTCTCTTTTACCATTGCATTTCCATGTTCCAGCAGAAATGCTTCAGCGGCCAGGGAGAAGGATTCCTGTCTGCCGTACTCAGAAAGAATGTTGCAGACCTTGTTGAATTCCTCCGGTTTGCAGCCGGACTGGTGCAGAACGAGCTGATAGTTGGCATCTGCTGTTCTTATAGAGGGAATTGCTGCCGGTAAAATACTGGTTCAGCGCTTTTGCGGAGCTGATGACATCGTCGAGGGTTGAGAAGTGGAAGGTGCGTACCAGATCCACATTCTTTTCCTCGGATGCTGCAGGCTCTTTTTCGTTTTCCTTCTGTGCCGCTTTCTTTGCGATTTCCTGTGCCTTGTTCTTCACATCGCAGAGCTTGTGGAACAGGTCGATGATGTCGTCCGCGCCGGAATACTGTACCGGTTCCGGTCCGTCCGTATCGTCGCCGGATGGAGCAAATTTGGCGAAGCGGGTGTCGAGCTCCTGTGGATCCTCGACTCTGGTGATAATGAGGACAATGCTGTCCGGAGCCACCGGAACGGCCTCGACCATGAGCGGGGCATTATCCACATTGAAGCCGAACTGCTGGTTGGCTTCAAGCATCATATCCTGAAACAGGCTGCGGGCCTTTTCCGTGCCGTAAGCCAGTTCGCTGAGCTTTAAATTTCTTTCGGCAAGATCGGCGCTGGTCAGTGTGCAGCGGATCTTGTTATCATTGATTTTTTCTATTTTCATAACTCTCACGTCCTTAATTACTCTTTACTTATATAAATAGGGCTGCTTACAATATAGTATAACACATCACGGAAAGAAGTAAAGAACTTAAGATTTTTTTACATTTCGCATAATTTTTCAGAATGAAGGGACAAACTTTATTTGTAATTCCCCCGGCTTGAAGTATAATAGGAGTTGGGGAAACCTTTGCTTCTGCCCGGAGGGTGCATACTCCGGCCAGAAGCAGGCACAGAAAAAACGGATCGGATAAGAAGGCGTCCCCGTGAAACATGATCATTGAAACTAAAAACAAAAGTATTTCATACGGATCTATGGGGCTTTCTTTTTTGTACGTCACAACTGCAAATAAGCCATGAAACAAACAATCGACAAAACTTTTTAAACAGATTTTTTGAAAAATACCCAATAGCAAAAAGCAACGATACTTTCGTTACTGTTCAATCAGCAGTGAAACACCTGCTGTTTCGCTGCGTAAGAACATGATTCAGGTGTGAGCAGCCCTCCTTTTGCGAAGCAAAACTTTAAATGAGGGCTGCGAATGTTACAGTTCGCTGGGAACCAGTGAACTGTAACGATACTTTCTGACTCGCATGCGGTTCCCTTGCGCATAACGGTTGCTATTGGGTATTTTTTTTGTTATAATGGGCGCAAGTGGGGAGATCTTCAGAGCGAAGAAAAGGGGAAAAGAACACATGAAGGAGCAACAGAAGAAAAAAGCAGCGCCGGTACTGGTCGTACTGATTCTGATCGTGATAGTCGGTGCAGCAGGCGTTGTTTCATTTTTGATAAACCGATATAAACCCGGAACCGAATACATGGCCGGGAACGAATATTTTAACCTGACAGACGAAAACAGCGTTGCGCTGATCCAGAACGGAGAACTTCTGGAAGAGCAGGCCGTCCTTATCGGAGGAGAGCCGTATGCGGCATACACATATGTAGAATCCCAGCTGAACAGCTGCTTCTACTGGGATGAAGAAACAAAAGGAATCCTGCTTACAACGAGCGGCGGCGTGCAGACACTGCTTCCGGGCGATGCGGCCGTTGCCAAAACACCGGGCGGACAGCCTGCCGTACAGCAGGAGAGCGACGGAAAGGTTTACATTTCGCTGGATGTCGTAAAAGAATACACAGATCTCGACTATGCATATTACAGCGATCCCAACCGTGTTGTAATCCGGAATGAATGGGACGGCGTGGAACAGGCGACGGTACAGTCAGACACCGCGCAGGTGCGCCAGAAAGGCGGCATCAAGAGTCTGATTCTTGCGGATGTACAGAAGGGTGACACCCTGCTGTATCTGGAAAATCTGGACAACTGGTGCAAAGTCATGACGGCGGACGGCTATACCGGCTACATCCAGACAGAGGATATCTCCGAGCCGGAGGACATCGAAGCGCGGACGGCAAAGAAAGATTCCTATGAAAGAATTACACGGGATCACAAAATCAATCTGGTCTGGCATCAGAGCACATCGACCGAGTCGAACGACGCGATGGCAGAGATGACAGCAGAAATGACCGGCGTGAACGTGATTTCACCGACCTGGTTTTCCGTGACAGACGAAACCGGTACGATTTCCAGCCTTGCGAGCGCCGATTACGTGAAACTGGCGCATGAAGCGGGACGGGAAGTCTGGGGATTGATTGATAACTTTAATGAAGCATTTGACGAAACAACCGATCTTGCCTACGCATCCGTGCGCAGTAGAATCATTGAGCAGCTGCTCGCCGAGGCAGCATCGTGCGGCATGGACGGCATCAACGTGGATTTCGAGAATCTGAAAGAGGCCGGAATCCCGCATTACCTGCAGTTTCTGCGGGAACTGACGAGCGCGGCGCATGCACAGAATCTTGTGGTGTCGGTCGATACGCCGGTACCGCAGGCTTACACGATGTATTATCAGCGCGGCGAGCAGGCAAGATTTGTGGACTATATGATTGTCATGGCCTATGACGAGCATTTCGCGGGAAGCGAGGAGGCAGGCTCTGTTTCATCCCTCCCGTTCGTACAGCAGGCCGTGGAGGAGATGACGCGGGTGATGCCTGCCGATCAGGTGATCTGCGGAATCCCGTTTTATACCCGTGTCTGGACGGAAAAGTTCGGACAGAGCGCCATTACCAGCGAGGTGCTGGGCATGGATGGCGCCAAAAACTATGCCAAAGAGAATCAGATGACAGAAACCTGGGATGCATCCCTTGGCCAGAATGTGGCAACGGTAGAAACTTCCGATGCCAGATACACGATCTGGATGGAGGATGAGCAGTCCATGGAGGAAAAACTGAAAGTGATCCAAAGCGCTGATCTCGCCGGAGTGGCAGAGTGGAAGCTCGGATTCGAGTGCGCAGACGTCTGGAGTCTGATTTCAGAATATATTGAAACAAACAGTTGACGAGGAGTCCGGGAAGGATAAGGGGAATGATAAAAGCCCGGGCACGAAGGAGGAGTATACATGTCAGAAAACAATCACGAAGAATTATTTAAAACAACGCTGATGGGCGGTTTCGATAAGACGATGTCATGACGAAAGTGCAGAACCTGAAAGATCAGGCGTATGCCGCTCAGAAGAAACTGGAAGCGAAGATCGAGGAAAAAGAGCAGGAAATCGAGAAGCTGAACCGCAAGATCCGCGAGCGTGAGGATAAAATCGAGGAGCTCGAAAAAAATATTCATGAGAAATACCAGAGCTATATCGACAATTATGACAGCATCAGCGGCCTTGTGTTTGAGGCACAGGTGAAAGCGAAAAAACTGACACAGGAAACAGAGGAGAGCTGCAGAAAGCTAAAAGAAGAGACCGAGGAAGCCTGCCGCCGGAAAACCGAAGAAACGGACGAGTCCTGCCGCGAGAAAACGGAGGAAACGGATGAGGCGTGCTGCAAAAAGAAAGAGGAGACAAACGAGTCCTGCCGGAAACAGAGGAGGAGACAAAGGAATCCTGTGCAAAGCAGCGCCGCGAGACGAAGGAACAGTGCGAATACATGGTAGAGAGCGCACGTCAGAAGGGCGAGGAACTGGCTGCTGTTTATGAAGAAAAACTGCAGGCCGAAGCAGAAGAAATCCAGAGCCATATGGACGCGGAACTGCAGAAAGCCAACACCAGATACCAGAAGATTTACGCCGAGATGGAAACCATGACAAGTGTACTCGAGAAGAACCGCAGAATTTTTGAGGAGACTTTTGCCGGCATCGAAAAAATGCGTGAGGAGATGAAACGTTCTGCGTCGGAAGTGGAAACCTTCATGAAAGATCCGGTAAAAAGTATCTTTCCCGGAGAGGCAAAAGAAACAGCCGCAGAGCCAGACCGTGAAGATACCGCAGAAGAAGCAGAGGAAGAAGACGAAATCGTCGAAAATTCCGCAGTCATCGATTTCGAAAATGAGCCGGATTATCTCGATGATGACAACGACGAAGAAGAGGATGAAATCCCGAATCGCGCGCATGATGAAGAAGATGAGGAAGAGTAACCGGAAGCAATAAGAGTTGTAACCTGCCCCGCTGCTGCATAAAATGACCAAGAAAGGAAATTTGCAGCAGGGGGCTTTTTATTTGGAAAAAGGGAAAAAACTGGAATGGCTGATGGCGGTGATTCTGCTTTCGGCGGCGTATGTTCTGTCCCGCGAGGGCGCACGGCTGGTGGCAGCACAGAAGGCAGCCACAAAAGTAGTGGTGCTGGACAGCGGCCACGGCGGCGACGATCCCGGCAAAATCGGGGCAAACGGTGTCAAAGAAAAGGACATCAACCTTGCGATTGCCCGTCTGCTGAAAAAGAAGCTGGAAAAGCAGGGAATCCTTGTGGTGATGACGCGGGAAGGGAGGATGATCTCTCCGATCCGGGAGCCGTGAATGCGAAAGTGCAGGATCTGCAGCGGCGCGTGCAGCTGATTCATAAAAAAAAGCCGGACTGTGTGATCAGCATTCACCAGAACAGCTACCCGGATGCGGCGGTCAAAGGGGCGCAGGTGTTTTATTATACGGATTCAAAAGAAGGCGAAAAACTGGCGCTCTGCATGCAGGCTGCACTGGTCGCGGGGCTCGATCCGGCGAATCACAGGAAAGCCAAGGGAAACAAAACGTATTACATGCTGAAGAAGACAGACGCAGTGCTGGTGATCTGCGAGTGCGGATTCCTCTCAAATCCGGAGGAGGAAGCGCTCCTGAACACAAAGGAGTACCAGAAAAAGGTGGCGGATGCACTGTGTGACGGCGTTTTAACGTATCTGGGAGAAAAGAAGAATGGCAAAGAGAAGACACAGACGAAGACGGAAGAGACCGCTGCGGGCGCTGCTTCCGCTTATGCTTGCCCTGCTGGCGGCTTATCTGGTATTCGGAGAATTGATGAGAGCGATCCCGCGCAGAACGGAAGCGGAGCGGACAGCAGCACTGCTTCACAGACGGCAGACGAAAACAATGGTCTGTCAGAGAATGGCGCAACACAGTTTCAGGCGGAAAATACAGATGAGGAGGAGCTGGCGAAGCGGTATTATTACAGCCAGCTCGATGAAAACAGACAGATGATTTACCGCGAACTGGTGCAGGGAATCGCGGAACACCAGGAAACCATCATCACAAAAGGCGGCGATCCCGATGTGACGGCGGAGGTTTACGGATGGGTCTATATGGATTACCCGGAGTACTGCTGGATCAACGGAGCATCACATGTCACGGGATACGGCGAGCCGAAAAACTACTGTGAGGTAGTTCCAGAATACACGATTTCTGCGGAGGAGATCACAGGCCGCCAGTCCCAGATCAAAGGGGCGGGAAATGATTTCTTAAGTGATATCGACCATTCGATGGATGACTATGGGAAGATCAAGGCTGTCTTCGAAAAATGTATCCGGCAGATTGATTATGTGAAAGATGCGCCGGAGAATCAGACACTCTACAGCGGACTTGTGAACGGACAGACGGTCTGCGCAGGCTATGCCAGAACGTTCCAGTATCTGATGAACCGCCTGGACATCCCGGTCATTTATGTGACGGGAACGACAGACACCGGCGAGGCGCACGGCTGGAATATCGTAAAGTGCGGAGACAATTATTACAACGTCGATGTAACCTGGGGCGATCCGGTATTCGCAGAGGGCGAGAGCGGCGAGTACAATCTGCCGGACGACCTGATCTACTACGATTTTCTCTGCGTTTCCGATGCGGAATTTTCGGACACGCATCAGGCGGATGCGAATCTGCCGCTCCCGGCGTGCAATGCAGATGACCTCGAGTATTACCGCCAGATCGGCCGGTACATGGATACATTTGATGCGACGCAGATTCTGTGGGAAATGGAGACGGATATTGAAGAGACAAAAGAGTATTCCGAATTTAAATTTGCCACCGATGATCTGATGGCACAGGTCATGGAAGCCCGACCGGAGCTTCTCGATAAGGCTTCCGGCTATCTTTGCAGCTATTACGGGCTCGGGTCCGTAAAATATACATACAGCGAGGATACGGCGACAAGAAAGCTGATGGTATTCTGGCAATATAAAGGAGAACCGAGTGAATGACGGTTCTCCTTTAAAAATATCCGGAAACAAAATGTCGATCAGCTCGCGCTCGAGAAACTCGATGGTAATCAGGCACGAATAAGGGAGTTCGGAAACCTGGGAAACACTCACAAGATCCTGACGGACGGTGATGGAATGATCCGTGACATCGGTAACCTCTGCGACCCAGGCGGCATGCGGGATCGTCAGATGTTCCGCAATCGAAGGGCCGACCTGCGCGGTATCGCCGTCGGTTGTCTGACGTCCGCAGATAATCAGATCCGCGCCGCCGATCACCTGAATACCCTGCGCCGGCGTTAAGAATATCCCCCGTGGGGGCTTGTGAAAAAGGCCGATTTTGGTAGAGTAAAGGAATATTTGAGCGGTTGGAAAACGGCCGCGCCGGGAAAGTTAAGAAAAAGAAGAAAGAAGCGGAAGATATGGAACAGGAATTATTACAGGAAATTGCCTCCTACTGGGGAACCCGTGCGGAGGGGTATTCTGAGGTCAATGAAAAAGAACTGGCGGGAAGCCAGAGAGAAGCGTGGCTGCATGTATTAGAGGAGCAATTTCCAGAGAAAAAGAAAGAAGAGATGAAGATTCTCGATATCGGAACCGGCCCGGGATTCTTCCCGATGATTTTGTCGGAGGCAGGTTATACGGTGACGGCTGTTGACTACACGGAGGAGATGCTGGAAAAGGCGAAAGAGAATCTGGGAAAATATACGAAATACGGTCTGGAGCGCGTGACGCTGCAGCGGATGGATGCACAGAATCTGGAGTTTGCGGATGAGACCTTTGATGTTGTCATTTCCAGAAATCTGACCTGGAATCTGGAAAAGCCGGAGCAGGCATACCAAGAGTGGATGCGTGTCCTGAAACCGGGCGGCGTGTTGCTCAATTTTGATGCGAACTGGTACGGTTATCTCTATGACGAGGAGAAAAAAGAAGCGTACGAGGCAGACCGGAAGAAAGTGGAAGAGCAGCAGCTCGACGACCACTATCTGTGCACGGACATTGACCGCATGGAAAACATTGCGCGCCAGGTGCCGCTCTCTGCGATGGAACGGCCGGCGTGGGATACGAAGGTGCTCGAATCCCTCGGCGTTTGTTCCATCCAGACCGATTCCGAAATCTGGAAGCGCGTCTGGAGCGAGGAAGAGAGACTGAACTATGCATCGACACCGATGTTTCTGGTGCGCGCGGAAAAAGCGCAGAGCAGTCCTTCCAGCTTGGTGATGTGACCGTCCGCCGCGGCGAAAAATATCAGGGGGATATCTCCTTTGCGAATGGGGATATCGTGCTTCCGGGAACGATTATCTGTGGAAAACTTCCGGGAAAAACAATGCTGATCACCGGCGGCGTTCATTCCGGTGAATACGTCGGCATTCAGGCGTGTGTGGAACTGGGAGCGGAGCTTCAGCCGGAAAAAACGGTTGGAACGATCGTGATTTTAAAGGTCTTAAACCGTCCTGCTTTTGAAAACCGTGCGGGCAGTCTCGGACTTTCCGATGGCAAAAACCTGAACCGTGTATTTCCGGGCAACCCAAACGGAACCGAGATGGAGCGGCTGGCGTGGGCCATTACGAAAGAAGTTTATCCGAAGGCGGATTATTATATTGATCTCCACAGCGGCGATGATTTCGAAGCATTGACGCCGTATGTCTATTACGCCGGAAAAGCGGCGCAGGAGGTGACAGAAATTTCGCGGAAAATGGCGGAGCAGGTGGATGTTCCGTACATGGTGCGTTCCATGGTGTCATCAGGCGGAGCGTACAACTACGCGGCGTCCAAGGGCATCGCGAGCATCCTCTTAGAGCGCGGCGGCATGGGAGCCTGGACTTCCGAGGAGGTCAATTCCGACAAGCGTGATGTGCGCAATATCTTAAGCAGCCTCGGCATGTATCAGATCCGCCGCGATGTGCGGAACTACGTGCGATAGAGGTGACGGATGTCCGCTATCAGGCGGCTTCCGAAGACGGCCTCTGGTATCCGGCGGCAAAACCGGGCGATATGGTTGCAGAGGGCGCACTGCTCGGAACGATCCGTGATTATAATGGAAAATCCGTGAGACATGCCGTGCCGAGTATACCGGTGTGGTGCTGTACCAGACGGGCAGTCTGCAGGTAACAGAAGGTGGCCCTGTCGTTGCTTACGGAAGAATTGTGCGCGAGCCGGAGTACGACGACCGCAAAGAGCAGATTATCCATTACTGGGAGAAGCGGAGCGAGAGCTTTTTAGAGCAGAGACGCTCCGAACTTGCGAACCCGATTGCGAAGCGCTGGATGAAAGAGATTGAAAAACAGATCCCGGCGGGAAGACGGTTAAAGATCCTTGATGTGGCTGCGGAGCCGGATTTTTCTCGATCCTGCTGGCAAAAGAGGGCCACGAGGTCTTCGGCATCGACCTGACACCAGAGATGATTGAGAATGCGATCCAGCTCGCCGAAGAAGAGAATGCCGACTGCTGCTTCCAGGTCATGGACGCGGAAAATCCGATGTTTGCGGATGAAACGTTCGATGTTGTCATTTCCCGAAACCTGACGTGGACGCTGCCGAATGCGGAGCATGCTTACGGCGAGTGGATGCGTGTGCTGAAAACGGGCGGTGTGCTGCTGAACTTCGATGCCAATTACGGAAAAGAAGACGTTGCAGATACAAAGGGACTTCCGGAGGCGCATGCCCATTTCAAGGTTGGAAACGAGATGCTCGAAGAGTGCGAACGGATCAAATCACAGCTCCCGATCAGCCGCAAAAACGGCCGGCGTACGATGTGGCGGTGCTGTGCGAAAACACAGCGGGAGAAATCCGCATTGATACGAGCCTTGGAAAACGCATTTATCTGGAAAAAGACGAGTTCTATAACCCGGCACCGATGTTTTCGATTTGTGCCGTGAAGCAGTAAAGGAGTATTTGTGAAAAAATATCTGTTAAAACGACTGCTTCGCCTGATTCCGGTATTCCTCGGCGTGACGATTCTCGCTTTTCTGCTGACGGGACTTTCCTCGGTCGATGCGGTGGATTTAAAAGAGAGCAGCAGCGGCGGCGTGATGTCGGAGGCGGAAAAAGAAGCGCTGCGGGAGGAGCTGGGACTGAATGAGCCGAAAGCTGTCCAGTACCTGCAATGGCTGAAAAACGCCTGCGCGGTGACTTCGGGGAGTCGTACGTTTCCGGCAAACCGGTGCTTGTAGCTTCTGCGAAAAACTGCCCGCAACGATTGCACTTGCGGCGCTGGCGCTTGCCATGACGGTCTGTCTTTCGTTTCCGCTCGGTATCTTAAGTGCAAAATATCAGAATACATGGGCGGACCGCAGTATCAGCCTGTTCTGCTTTGCAGGTAATTCGTTTCCGGGGTTTTTCACTGCACTTCTTCTCTTGTATTTCTTTTCGCTGAAATGGAATCTTTTTCCGGTTCTCAGTATGGGAAAGGGATGGAAAAGCTGTGTGCTTCCGGCGGCGACGCTTGCGGTTTCGATGACGGCAAAATACACCCGTCAGGTGCGTTCTGCCGTGCTTGCAGAGCTGGAGCAGGAGTACGTGGCGGGTGCACGGGCACGTGGGTTAAGTGAAAACCGGATTCTATTTGGAAATGTATTAAAATCCGTGCTGCTTCGGATGGTCACGCTGCTATTCTTATCCGCCGGTTCGCTGCTTGGAGGAACCGCCATCGTTGAGACGATTTTCATGTGGAATGGTGTCGGAAAAATGGCCGTGGATGCCGTTTCCATGCACGATATTCCCGTGATTCAGGCATATCTGGTGTGGATGGCGGCGATCTATCTGCTGCTGCATCTCATTGCTGATCTGATGATGGGTGCACTGGACCGCGGGCGAAGCTGGAGGGAATGCGATGAAAAAAGAACAGAAAAGAAAGATCCTTTTTATGGCATCCTCGCCGGTGCGCTGCTGCTGTTTGCCGCGTGTGCGGCCCATCTGGCACCGTACGATCCGTATGAGCAGAATCTGGAACTGTCCCTTCTTCCGCCGTCCGCGGCGCACTGGATGGGGACGGACCGCTATGGAAGAGATCTGTTTTCAAGGATTCTCTCCGGCGCGCGGGTCAGCATTTTTTCAGCACTTCTTGTCGTTGCGGCAAGCGCTCTGATCGGAACACTCGCCGGAATTTTCAGCGGCTGGCTGGAAGGTAAAACGGATACGGTTCTGATGCAGATCTCCGATATTTTTCTGGCCTTTCCGGGTATGGTATTTGCAATCGCATTTTCCGGCGTTCTGCAGAGCGGCATGACGGGAGCCGTTGTGTCGCTGATACTTGTTTCCTGGCCGAAATATGCACGGCTTGCACGGAACCGTGTGCTGGCATTGAAACACATGCCGTTCATCGCGGCGGCGCGCCTTACAGGAAACGGAACATGGAAGATGATCAGACGCCATATTCTGCCGAATCTTGCGGGGCAGACGATTGTCACAGCGGTGCTTGATATCGGAACGATGATGCTGGAAATCGCGGGTCTGTCCTTCCTCGGCCTTGGTGCGGAAGCGCCGTCGGCGGAGTGGGGAGCGATGATGAGCAACGGAAGAAGTATGCTGCAGACCGCGCCCTGGGTCATTCTGGCGCCGGGACTGGCGATTTTTCTGACCGTTCTTGTCTGCAATCTGCTTGGTGAGGCGGTACGGAAAACGGTGGATCAGGGATAAGGGGCAAACGAAAATGGAAACAAAGGGAGCAAAAACATGAGCGAAAAACTGCTGGAAATCAGCGGCCTTTCTGTCTGTTATGAGGGGGAGCAAATTTTAAATAACATCTGTTTTTCCGTCGAAAAAGGAGAAACCGTCGGCATCGCCGGGGAGTCGGGCAGTGGAAAAAGTACCTTGCTGCGAGCGATCCTGCGGCTGATGGGAAAGAATGGTTCCATCACCGGCGGGCAGATCACATTTCGCGGAGAGGAGCTGACGGGCATGTCCGAAAAGAAGCTGCGGAGTCTGTGCGGTTCAGAAATTGGTATGATTTTCCAGAATACAGGGGCATCACTCTGTCCGACCCGGACAATCGGAGCACAGATCTGTGAAAGCGTGCGCGCCCATGAGAAACGCTGCGGATTCATCACCCCGATTTCTGGGGGAATGTCTGGCAGAAAAAGCCGCAGAGAAATCAAAGATATGACGCTCCAGCGATTTGCGGATATGGGGCTTTCGGATGGCGAGACGATCTGGAACAGCTATCCACCGTCGCTCTCCGGCGGCATGAACCAGCGCGTCGGGATTGCGCTCGCAATGCTGCTGCATCCGTCGCTTCTTCTGGCGGACGAGCCGACGAGTGCACTCGATGTGGTTTCGCAGGCGCAGGTGCTGCGGGAGCTTCAGGCGTTGCAGCAGAAAGAGCAGACGGGGATGGTGCTGGTGACGCACAATCTTGCGGTTCTCGAGCAGATGGCAGACCGGGTTGTTGTTTTGAAGGATGGAAACATCGTGGAGCAGGGGGAGACAAGGATGGCTTTCGATCACCCAAAGGACGAATATACAAGAAATCTCCTTGCGGCTGTGCCGGGAAGAGGGAAGAACGATGCATAATCATAACATGCTGGAAGTAAACAACTTAAGCAAAAACTTTGCTGGAACCGGCCGGGAAACGGAATTTGCCGCCGTGGACGGCATCAGCTTCACACTGGATGCGGGGGAATGTCTTGGCTGATCGGGGAGAGCGGATGCGGAAAAAGCACGACGGCCCGTCTGATCACCGGATTTGTCCAGGCGGATGCAGGCAGCGTTCTGTTGGAAGGCGAGGAAATCCTCGGAAGAAAAGGCAGGCGGCAGCGCGAAGTTTACCGGAAAATACAGATGGTATTCCAGACCCCGCAGGATTCCTTCGATCCAATGCAGACACTCGAAACCGGGATTCTGGAAGCTTTTCGGAATCAGGGAATGAGCCGGAAAGAGGCGTGTCTTCATCTGCCGGAGCTGCTGAAAAAGTGGAACTTAGTTCGGAAACGGCGATGCGCTATCCCCGCGAGACGAGCGGCGGAGAGTGCCAGAGAGCCGCAATTGCGCGGGCTCTTGCTGTGCAGCCGTCTCTTCTGATCTGCGACGAGGCAACGAGTGCGCTCGATGCGGCGGTACAGGCGCAGATCGTTCAACTGCTGAAAAAACTGCAGCGGGAAGAAGGACTTGCGATGCTGTGGATCGGCCACGACCTTGCGCTGGTGCGGGAACTCTGCAGCCGTGTGATTGTCATGCGGCAGGGAAAAATCGTGGAGCAGGGGGAGACGCGGGAGGTATTGGAGTACCCGAAAGAGGAATACACGAAACTGTTGATGGAGTATAGTCTGTGAGAAAACTGTTGAAACAGAAAATCAGACAGCGGAAATGGTGGTGCCATTTGCGAAAACAGGAGAAGTACAGAATGCAGAGAAAGAACGGCAGAAGGAAAAAAATTGCATATGTTTTGTGCGGCATTCTGGCGGTGGTACTGTTTTCCGGTTGTCAGAGCACAGCGGCAGATGGTACAGATGAAAAAGTTTTCGTATACGGCGACACGACATTCAACGCCGAAAACGACGAGTCCGATGTCAACCCGCACAACGGCTATTCCGGCTGGGCGTGTATCCGCTATGGGATCGGTGAGACGCTGTTTCATTATTCCGATTCTATGGAGATCGACCATGGCTGGCAGAAAGCTATGAGATTGTGGACGATACAACATGGCGGATTACACTGCATGAAGGCATCTCCTTTACGAGTGGGCGTACTCTCGACGCGGAGGCGGTCAAAGAATGTCTCGAGGATCTGATCGCAGTACATGACCGTGCATGCGGGGATCTGAAAATTGAGAGCATAGAGGCAGACGGCCTGATCGTAACGATTCACACCGAACAGCCTGTCCCGGCGCTTCTGAATTATCTGTCTGACCCATATGGATGCATCATTGATATGCAGGCAGGCGTGACGGATGACGGCAATGTCGCCGGAACCGGCCCGTACCGCGCAGTACAGGTGGAGACGGATCAGGGACTGACGCTCATGAAAAATGACAATTACTGGAACGGAACGCCAAAGCTCGACCGGATCGAAGTAAAAACGATCCGCGACGGCGATACGATGACGATGGCGTTACAGTCAGGCGAGCTCGACGCGGCGTACGGCCTGCCGTATTCCAATCTGATCCTGTTCCGCGATGAACCATACACGATTTCTTCGGCGGATACGTCGCGTACCTTCTTCGGACAGTTCAACGGATCATCCGAGGTGCTGCAGGACGACCGCGTGCGCGAGGCAGTCATCGGAGCGATCGACCGGCAGGGCTTTGTGAATACGCTGATGGAAGGAAACGGAAGCGTGGCGGAAGGCCCGTTCCCCTCTTACTTTGCATTCGGCGACAGCAAAGTGCAGGAGGAGTCCTATGATCTTGAGTATTCCAGAGAACTGCTGGCTGAAGCGGCTGGACCGATGAGGACGGCGACGGCTACGTGGAAAAAGACGGAAAACGCTTGACCATCTGCTGGCTCACGTATCCGAGCCGCCAGGAACTGCCGCTTCTCGCGGAGAGTGCACAGGCATCGCTGAAGAAAATCGGAATCGAAGTACAGATCCAGTGCACGGCAAATCATCTGGAACTGCTGAAAAAAGGAAACTGGGATGTTTATGTAAGCGCATTTGTCAGCGCACCGACGGGCGATCCCGAGTATTTCTTTACAACGCACTGCCTGCAGGATTCCTCCAGAACCGCGGCGGTTATTACAGTGAGACACTCGAGATGCTGGAGCAGCAGTTAAGCGGCGAGTTTGATACCGAAAAACGAACCGAACTGGCCATCGAGATGACGCAGACGCTGCTGGATGACCACATGTTTTTCTTCGCATCACACCTCAAAATGTCGATGGTATCCGGCGAGGGCGTGACGGGGCTTACGGCGCATCCGTGTGATTATTATGAAATTACAGTCAATTTGGACAAAAACAAATGATTATTTGGAAAAAGAGCAGAAAATGTGGATTTTCTGCTCTTTTTGCGCTATGATAGGAAAAGAACGGCACTGCGACGGTGCCAGAGAAGAGAAAAGGAGAAGTTACGATGCGGAAAGAAGAATTAAGAACATATATTGAAAACCACGAATCCGAGATGATCGGGGATCTGAAAAGCCTGATCCGGATTCCAAGCGAAAAACAGGCGGCAGAGCCAGGCAAACCATTCGGCGCACCGGCGGCAGAAGCACTGGCGCAGGGAATCGAAATTCTGGAAAAATACGGCTTTGCCGTAACCAACTACGACAACTACGCGATTGCAGCTGACTTTAATCAGGAAGAAAAGGGCCTTGATATTCTCGCCCACCTCGATGTCGTACCGGCAGGCGAAGGCTGGCAGGAGACCGATCCATTCACCCCGCTCATCAAAGAAGGAAAAATGTTCGGCCGCGGAACCGCAGACGACAAAGGACCGGCGATCGCAGCTATCTACGCAATGCGCGCTGTCAAAGAACTCGGTTACCCATTAAAGAAAAAACGTCCGTCTTGTCCTCGGTTCGACGAGGAGTGCGGAAGCTCTGACCTCGAATATTATTATAAGAAAGAAGTGGAAGCACCATGCACCTTCTCACCGGATGCCGAATTCCCGGTCATCAACATTGAAAAAGGCGGCATGCGCGGCCACTTCGAAAAAACATCCGATGCCGGAACGACAGGCGTGCGCCTCGTATCCTTACAGGCCGGCACCAAACTGAACGTTGTACCAGGCAAAGCATATGCAGAGCTTGCCGGCATGGCAAAAGAAGACCTGAAAGCCTGCGCTGATGAAACAGAGCAGAAGACCGGTGTTTCCTTCGTTTTGGAAGACACCGAAAACGGCAATATAAAAATCACCGCCTGCGGTGCCTTCGCCCACGCATCCACCCCGGAAATGGGTAACAACGCACTGACTGCACTGCTGCAGCTTCTCGCATCCGTTGGAATGGAAGAGAGTGAACTGAAAAACGACATCAGTTTCCTTGCAAAAGTTTACCCGCACGGCGACGGCAAAGGTGCAGGCCTCGGTGTCGCCATGTCAGATGAAGAGTCCGGCGAGCTCACCTTAAGCCTCGACCTCATGAACTACGACGGCAAAACCCTGACCGGTTCCTACGACTGCCGCGCCCCGATCTGCGCGACAAAAGAAAACCTGTACGATACCGCCGGGCAGAACATGAAAAAAGGCGGCTTCTCCATGGAAGGCAGCGGAATGTTCCCACCACACCACGTCCCGGCCGACAGCCCGTTTGTCCAGACCCTGCTGCAGTGCTACACGGATGTCACTGGAAAACCAGGCAAACCATTTGCGATCGGCGGCGGAACGTATGTGCATCATCTGAAAAACGGTGTTGCGTTTGGATGCGCAGACCTTGAAGTCGACAACCGTATGCACGGAGCAGACGAGTTCGTGGAAATCGAATGCCTGAAAGAATGCGTTGTGATCTTCGCGGAGGCGATTGTGCGGATCTGCGGGGAATAAATAATTGAAAAATAAAAGATAAAAAAGATCTTCAGCCAAACCGATAGATTCTGAAAAGAACAAGGTTTGCCTGAAGATTTTTTATGGCTCTGAATTGTTACAAATTTTCTCAGAACCGCAGTTCCCTGCACCGGTTCAGGCATGCAAAGATTTCCTGCTGTCTCGGCCGTGCCAGGTCGCTGGGTCTTCCAGGAGCGAGAAGAGAAGCAAGGCCTTTTTCATCCATCTGTTTTTCCAGCAGATCCACCACCTGCACCAGTGTTTTCTTACCGTCCATTTTGTGCCCGGCGGCTTCTAAAAGGAGCGCAGCCAGCCCGTTCAGCTGCTCACTGTCCGTGAGCTGTTCCACGGCGCGCAGATCCGTCAGAGATTTGTTGATGAGGATGGATTCCCGGCCCATGACCTTGACTTTCGTGCGGTCACTTCCCGTCAGGCCTTTACCCGGCTGCGGGCAGCGATGGAAGGCTGGAACGGAAAAGGGGCGCACGGAGGCAGTAAACGGCGGAAATTCCGCGGCTGTGGTTTTCGCGCGATCCGTAATGTCATAAGGAACGTATTCTTTCATCTGAATGACAGTGTCTGCCACGTGGAAGTAAGAACCGGAGCTTCCGGCAACGAGAATCGACGAGATGCCGAGCTTCTCATACAGATCCCGCACGCGGCTGATAAACGGTGTGATCGGTTCCTCGCTGTCGGCAACGACGCGCTGCATCAGCTCATCGCGCACCATAAAGTTGGTGGCGGACGTGTCCTCGTCGATCAGAAAGAGGCTCGTACCGGATTCGATGCCCTCGATCACGTTGGCGGCCTGCGAGGTGCTTCCGCTGGCATCTGCAGTCGAAAATGAGGTGGTGTCGCTCTTTCCGGGAAGATTGTGGATGAAGAGGGAGATATCGACGTTGCTGATGCTTCTGGAGTCCTCGGAGCGGAGCTTTGCGGCGCTTGCATCGGTGATGACATATTCACGGCCGTCCCCGGAGATGTGGTTGTATACGCCGCGCTCAAGCGCCTGTAGCAGGTAGATTTTCCATGGAAGCCTCCGCCTACGATCAGTGTGACGCCGAGTGGAATTCCCATGCCGGAAACAGGTCCGCGGTTCGGAAGATCAAGGGTAATGCGTAAGGATTCCGGTGAGATAAACGGAACGGCGTGCTTCATCGGCAGATCGGAAACACCGGTCTCGCGCGGGAGAATGGAGCCGTCGGCGATGAAGGCAGTAAGTCCTTTTTCTTTTAATGCGGCGCGGATCGCCTGCTGGTCCTCACAGAGCCGGGCGACATTGGCGCATGCTTTCGGATCCAGAGCACGGTAGAACAGCGATTTTTCTACGCAGCCGGGCAGAAAGTCGAAAAGAATGCGGATCAGCTCCTGCGAGGCGATGGTGCGGCCGTTGGCCGGAAAGCCGATTTCCATGTTAATGATAAGACTGCCGTCGGAAGCATTCAAAACACAGGCAGTACGCTCCAGAATCTCCTGCCCGCAGCGGCTTATCCCAAGCAGACCACTTTTGCCGGAGCCCTTTGCGCGGAACGAATACGGTGCGATGGCGCGCGCAAACTGGCGCAGCAGGTAATCCTGGAGGGCGACGCGCTTTTCATATGTGTCGTAGAGAAAAGCCGGAAACGCAGCGGTTTTGCCGCTGATATGAAGCTGACGCGCGATGGAGCGGCGAACGGATCGCCCTGCACGTGGTCGATGGAGAGTGTGTAGCGCGGAAACTGATAGGCACCGCGGGTAGATTTATAGGCGGGATAGCTTTTGTGATTGATACTGAATAAAAGCTGTTTCAGGTCATTTGCAGATTGCATGAAAAAAACTCCTTTCAAAATAAAAAAGGTGAGGCTGCCGTACAGAGCATGTCTGAAAATGGCTTTTCGCAAGCTGCGAGTTCCAGGTGGTGGGAGATTTTGTCCGAATGAGGGCGGATTAAACCTGCTACGGCAACCGAATGAGGGCAAAATCTCCCACAAAGTGGGGCTTGCAGCTTGCGGAAATGATTTTTCAGACACGCGCTAGATGACAGCCTCATCCAAAAAGCTTTAACGTCTGGAAACACTTTGGCGCTTCACCAGCTTGGTTGCCATGCACATTTTCAGACATTCGCGTTTCGGATCGGCCACGCGGTCAAGCAGGCGCTGGACAGCGGTGGCTCCAAGCTCGCGTTTTCTGACCTTCATAGTGGAAAGTGGCGGAACCATCATATCGCACATCGGAACGTCATCAAAGCCGATGATAGAGACATCCTCCGGGATGCGGTAGCCGTTTTCACGCAGTGCACGCATGGCGGCCGCCGCGATGATGTCATTGTCGGCAAAGTAGGCATCCGCGATCGGTGCTTTCGACTCGAGAAGGCGCAGCATGTCGCGGTAGCCTCGTCCGAGGTCGGGGAAACCGGGTGGACATATGGATGTGAGGTGCTGATACCGTTTGCACGGAGCGCTTTGTAGTAGCCGTCGGCGCGTTCGAAGAAGTTGCTGATGTCGAGGCTCGAGTGAAAGTAGCCCACGTTTTTGTGCCCGCACTGAATCAGATAATTCGTGGCGTTGAACGCCCCCTGGATGTTGTTGATCAGAACGCAGTCGTAATCGAGCTCATCGTAATAGCAGTCCACGACAACGATCGGAACAGAAAAATCGCGGAACTTGCGGAAATCGGACGGAGCCATTTCGGTTGCAAGAAGAAGAATGCCCTCACAGTCCACAGCGCGGAGTGCATCGAGCTGGCTGTCAATATCCATGGTCTCATAAAAATAGGAGATATGAAGCGCACAGCCCTGGCGGGTGCATTCGGTGGAGATTCCTTCGGTCAGCTGGGAGAAAAACGGCGTGTCGGCAGCAACCTTTCCGTGCTTCTTATAATTGACCAGCTGAATAATGCGGGAGGAAGCGCCGGAGGCTTCATTTTTTTTCGGCGCATAGCCATACTCGGCTGCAGTTTTTAAAACCAGCTCTCTTGTGGCATCACTGATGCCGGGTTTGTTATTGAAAACCATAGAAACCGTGGCAGGCGATACGTTGATCAGCTTTGCCAGTTCTTTCGCAGAAATATTCATAAGAGTTCAGCTCCTGTTCGACAAAATCAGCCGCACGGTGCTTTCGTGTGTTTTGTGCATGCGGGATGTTGAAATTTATTTCAGTGTTTATCTGAAAAATATTAAACTTATGCATTGATTTTAATATGAATTAAAAAAGAAGTCAACTTCTGAGCTGTAAAAAGTTGAGATACGAAGAAATGCATAAAAGCAGCCATTCTTTTTTGTATAAATTACTAAAAAAGATTTAATAAAGATGAATTAATGTTGGCAAATTCAAAAGAATTTAGTAATATAAGAGCCATAAAGAACAGAGAAATTCAAAATATAATTTAGCAAAGTTTAAAGAAAATTAAATGGAGGAAATAAATATGAAATCAGTTAAGATCGGATTTGCACCTACGAGAAGAAGTATTTTCAGCGCTCCGGATGCCGTAAAATATGCCAACCTGACGAGAGAGCGTTTAAAAGAGCTCGGCGTTGAATTTGTTGATATCACAGACATCAATGAAGAGGGTCTGTTTTACGATGAGGCGGACCGTGAGAAAATCCAGGAGAAATTCCGCCGTGAGAACGTAAAGGGAATTTTCTTCCCGCACGGAAACTTCGGAACGGAATATGTCTGTGCAAGGCTGGCAAAAGAAATGGGCCTTCCGGTACTCCTCTGGGGACCGCGCGATGAGAGACCGGATGAGAACGGTGTGCGTCTCCGCGACAGCCAGTGCGGTCTGTTCGCAACCGGAAAAGTGCTGCGCCGTTTTGGCGTTCCGTTCACCTACATGACGAACTGCCGCCTGACCGATCCGGAATTTGAGCGCGGCATCAAGGATTTCCTTGCTGTATGTAATGTGGTAGATACCTTCCGCCACACCAGAATCCTTCAGATCGGACCGCGTCCGTTCGACTTCTGGTCTACCATGTGCAACGAGGGCGAGCTGCTGGAAAAATTCAACATTCAGCTTTCCCCGATTCCGCTTCCGGAACTGACTGCGGAGATGAAAAAAAGTAAAAGCAGAGGGCAGCGAGGTGGAAAAAGTCGTTGCTTACTGCAACACCAATATGTGTGTAAAGATCAAACCGGAAGAACTGGAAAATGTAGCAGCTCTGAAGGTTGCAATGAAGAACCTGGCTGCAAAATATTCCTGCAATGCCATCGCGATCCAGTGCTGGAACGCGCTGCAGGGTGAGATTGGCATCATGCCGTGTGCGGCAAACTCCCTGCTGAACGAAGAGGGAATTCCGGTTGTCTGTGAGAACGATATCCACGGAGCCATCACCGCTCTGATGGTAGAGGCTGCCGGCAGAAATGATAAGAGAAGCTTCTTTGCTGACTGGACCGTACGCCACCCGGACAACGAGAACGGCGAGCTGCTGCAGCACTGCGGACCGTGGCCGATTTCTGTTGCACAGGAAAACCGACGATCGGTTATCCTCTGGCATTCAGCCATCCGGGCGCTGTAGAGGCACAGGCAAAATTAGGCAAAATGACACTGGCGCGTTTCGACGGAGACAACGGAGAGTACTCCCTGCTGCTTGGAAATGCAAAAGGTGTCGAGGGACCTTACACGAAGGAACCTACGTATGGGTTGAAGTACAGAACCTGAAACGCCTCGAGGCAAAAATCGTGGAAGGACCGTACATCCACCACTGTGTCGGTATCCACGAGAACGTTGTGCCGGTTCTGTATGAAGCATGCAAATACATCGGCATTGCCCCGGATTTATATGATCCGATCGAGGAAGATGTCAAAGCATATTTAAGAGGAGAATGAAAATCATGAGTGAATACAAGGAATTGAGTTGTCTGGCGTATGATCTGCGGAAGAAAGTAGTGGAAATGGTAGTTTCCGGCAAGGGCGGCCACATCGGCGGTGACATGAGTGTCATTGATGTGCTTGTAGCGCTGTATTTTAAAGAGATGAACATCAGCCCTGAGAACATGGACGACCCGGACCGCGACCGTTTTGTAATGAGTAAAGGTCATTCCGTTGAGGCATATTATGTAGTACTTGCAGCAAAGGGATTCTTCCCGATGGAAGAGGTCATCGAAAAATTCTCCAAATTCGGCAGCCCGTACATCGGCCATCCGAACAATAAACTGCCGGGCATCGAGATGAATTCCGGTTCTCTCGGCCACGGACTTCCGGTCTGCGTGGGAATGGCGCTGGCAGGAAAAATGGATAAAAAAGATTACCGTGTCTACACCGTTATGGGTGATGGCGAGCTGGCAGAAGGCTCTGTCTGGGAGGGCGCAATGTCCGCAGGAAACTACAAGCTGGACAACCTCTGTGCGATCGTAGACCGCAACCGTCTGCAGATCTCCGGAAATACCGAGGATGTCATGAAACAGGACAGCCAGGAGGAGAGATGGGCAGCGTTCGGATGGAATGTTCTTTCCGTACCGGGCAACGATATGGACGCGCTCGTTCATGCGTTTGAGCTGGCGAAACACTGCAAGGGAAAACCGACGGTTATTATTGCAAACACAACGAAGGGCTGTGGTTCTTCCGTGATGGAAAATAAGGCGGAGTGGCATCATAAAGTGCCGACACCGGAGGAAGTAGAACAGATCATGAAGGATCTGGATGAGAGAAAGGAGCACTGTCATGAATAAGATTCCAAACAGACAGGCCATTTGCGAGGTTTTAATGAAACATGCCGAGACGGATAAAGATATCGTGGTGCTCTGCAGCGATTCCAGGGGAAGTGCTTCCCTGACACCGTTTGCAAATGCGTATCCGGAGCAGTTTGTGGAGATGGGTATCGCGGAGCAGGATCTGGTCAGCGTTTCTGCCGGTCTTGCAAAATGCGGCAAGAAAGCATTTGCGGCATCTCCGGCGTGCTTCCTTTCTACAAGAAGCTATGAGCAGGCGAAAATTGACTGTGCATACTCCAACACCAATGTAAAGCTGATTGGCATCAGCGGCGGTGTGAGCTACGGCGCACTCGGCATGAGCATCATTCTGCACAGGACATCGCAGCAATGGCAGCTATTCCGAACATGCGCGTTTATCTGCCGAGCGACCGCTTCCAGACAGCAAAACTGGTTGAGGCGCTTCTTACCGATGAAAAGCCGGCTTATATCCGTGTCGGAAGAAATGCCGTAGAAGATATTTACAGCGAAGAGAATACGCCGTTTGAGATGGACAAAGCGACTGTTCTGGCAGAAGGATGCGATGTTCTTCTGGTAGCCTGCGGCGAGATGGTCCGCCCGGCGCTGGATGCGGTTGCCCTGTTAAAAGAAGAAGGCATCAGCGCAGGTCTTCTGGATATGTACTGCGTAAAACCGCTGGATAGAGAAGGTCTGGTAAAAGCAGCAGAGAAAGCGAAAGTTGTCATTTCCATCGAGGAACATGCGCCATTTGGCGCCTTGGCTCTATGGTCAGCCAGGTTGTCGGTGCAGAGTGCCCGCGTAAAGTAGTGAATATGGCACTTCCGGATGCCCCGGTGATCACCGGAACTTCCAAAGAAGTTTTTGAGTATTATGGACTGAATGCAGAAGGTATTGTAAAGAAAGCGAAAGAATTGCTGGCATAAGACAGGAGATATCGGATAGCGATATCGGAACGTGGAAAAAATTCCTGCATGCCCGGACGGGATGTGTCCGGGGAGTGCAGGAATTCTTACTATCGTGCGAAAGTTTGCAAAAAGCGTTTCGGCTGTTTTCATATTTTGAGATAGCATGCTTTGTATGGATTGAATTCATGTGGACAAATTATGCTGCCTTAATTGGGAAATGTTTTCTGCAAACTGAAACAGACAAAATACAAAAACTTTTGAAATATATGAAAGTTGAAGGTTTGTTATTTTTTTATGAATGGTAACACAATTATATAGGATGGATGGGAATATGGATAAAAAGTATATCATCGGAATCGATCAGAGCACGCAGGGAACAAAAGCACTGCTGTTTGACGGAGAAGGACATTTGCTCCGCCGTACCGACCTGCCGCACCGGCAGATCATCAACGAAAAGGGATGGGTTTCTCATGACTTAAATGAGATTTACAGCAATACCGTACAGACGGTAAAGACTTTGGTAACAGAAGCAAAAATCCAGCCGGAGGAAGTTGCCGGCATCGGCATCAGCAACCAGAGAGAGACGACTGCCATCTGGGATCGGAAAACGGGAGAGCCACTGGAATACGCCATTGTGTGACAGTGCGGCCGTGCGAGCGGTATTGCACAGGAAATTGCCGAAAAAGGCTGTGCGGAAGAAATTCGTGAGGCAACCGGTCTGCAGCTTTCCGCGTACTTCCCGGCAGCAAAGATGGCATGGCTGCTGAGAAATGGTGGAGAAGAACGGCAGAACCGTGCAAAAAACGGGGAGCTCTGCCTTGGAACCATTGACAGCTGGCTGATTTATAAACTGACCGGCGGAGCCTTTAAGACCGATTACTCGAATGCCTCCAGAACGCAGCTGTTCAATTTAAAAACGCTGTCCTGGGATGAAAAAATCTGTGAGATTTTTGACATTCCGGTCTGCGCACTGGCCGAGGTGTGTGATTCCGATGCCGTCTATGGAATGACAACGATGGAAGGGCTGTTTGCAAATCCGGTGCCGATCTGCGGTGTACTGGGAGATTCTCATGCGGTGCTGTTTGGACAGGGCTGTTTAAAACCGGGCATGATTAAGGCAACGTATGGAACGGGTTCTTCTCTGATGATGAACATCGGCGACAAAATGATTCAGAGCAGCCATGGCGTAGTAACTTCGCTTGCATGGGGAAGAGGCGGCAAGGTGGACTATGTACTGGAGGGAAACCTGAATTATACGGGCGCCGTCATTACCTGGCTGAAGGATGATTTAAAACTGATTTCTTCCGCAGGCGAAACGGAGCAGCTGGCGCGTGAGGCAAACCCGGCCGACCGCACGTATCTGGTTCCGGCGTTTACAGGACTTGGCGCACCGTACTGGGATGAGAAAGCGACGGCTTCGATCAGCGGTATTACACGTACCACGGGAAAGGCTGAGGTGGTGAAGGCGGCATTGGACTGTATTGCTTATCAGATCACAGATCTGGTGCGGGCGATGGAGCAGGATACGGGGCTTCAGATTGCGGAGCTCCGCGTGGACGGCGGCCCGACGCGCAACGCATATCTGATGCAGTTCCAGAGTGATATTGCCAACAAGCGGGTGAATATTCCGGATGCGGAGGAGCTGTCGGGAATCGGAGCGGCTTATATGGCGGGGATTTCTGCCGGGCTGTATGATCTGGAGAAGCTGGCGGGCAATATGAGACGAAGTGTGTATGAGCCGAAGATGGCGGATGAAGTTCGGGAGAAAAAATATGCCGGATGGAAAGAAGCTGTTGGGGGTGTACTGACGAAGTAGGGGACGGACGGCGCAAAACCCCGCCTGCCCCGCAGCACACGTTCCCCGGGCAGGCACTGTTTTGAATTAAGAAAAGCATTTCACGAACAGGATAGAAAATAATTCTAATAATAGAACATTTAGAGCGTGTTTGAAAAATCATTCCCACAAAATGTGATGCACATCTTGCAGAAAGCCTTTTTCAAACACGCGCTGACGAAAAAAGATTCTTTTGATGAAATTTTCCTATAGGATTTGGCTATTGACTGGAGCTCTTTCAAACATATTTGAAAAATATAAAAGTCTTTTCAAATATGTCGTCAGGAAAATTCTGACAAAGGATCTTTTTTTTTGCGTCTTGCGTTCCATCTATACCATGGATATAATAGAGAAAAAGAGCTGGATTAGAAACGTATCCCCCAAAAGTTTTTCGTAACCCGAAATAGTGCATACAGACTGTGGGGTGAAAGAAACACGTTTCGGAATATTTTCAGGGAGGAGGAATGCGCATGGGAACATATTTAAATCCGGGCAATGCATTGTTTAGAATTGCATTGAATTCCCAGATTTTTGTGGATAAGAGCAGATTAATTGAAGTGACAAACCGATGTGCAGGTACGATGCAGCGGTTTATCTGTGTCAGCCGCCCGAGAAGATTTGGAAAATCCATGGCGGCCGATATGCTGGCAGCATATTACCAGCGGGGAGAGGATTCCGATACACTTTTCCAAACCTTAAAAATAGCAGACTGTGCGTCTTATGCGGTGCATCGAAATAAGTACGATGTTATTAAAGTGAATATGCAGGAATTCTTAAGCGCAACGCAAAGTGTAGAAGAAATGCTGGATATGCTGCGAAAATATCTGCTTTTTGATTTGCAGGAAGCATTTTCGGGTGTACGGCTCCGGGATGAACAAAATCTGGTTCAGGTGATGAAAGATATTTATGCGGCAACAGGACATTCTTTTGTAATCTTAATTGATGAGTGGGACTGCCTGTTCCGTGAGTATCAAAATGACAAGGAAGCGCAGAAGAAATATCTGGACTTTCTTCGGGCATGGCTGAAAGATAAGGAATATGTAGCACTTGCCTATATGACAGGAATTCTGCCGATCAAAAAATATGGTTCTCATTCGGCATTAAATATGTTTTCGGAGTATTCCATGACGAATCCGCGTGAAATGGCAGAATTTTTTGGCTTCACGAAAGAGGAAGTACAGACACTCTGCGAACAGTATCATCGAAGTTTCGAAGAGACAGAAGCATGGTATGACGGATATGAGCTGTGTGCCATGCAGGGAACTGAATTGAAGAAGTATGCGATGTACAGTCCGAAATCCGTGGTAGATGCGATGCTGAGCGGAATTTTTGATAACTACTGGAATCAGACGGAAACATATGAGGCTTTGAAAGCTTATATTTGCATGAATTTTGAAGGGCTGAAAGATGATATTGTAAGAATGCTTGCCGGAGAGTCCGTACAGATTAACATTGGAACCTTTTCCAATGATATGACAACGTTTCAGGGAAAGGACGATGTATTGACTTTGCTGGTGCATCTGGGATATCTGAGCTATCATTGGACGGACAAAACTGTATCTATTCCGAACAAGGAAGTTTCCCAGGAATATATCAATGCAATCAGCACGATGGACTGGACAGAAGTGATTTGTTCTGTTGAAAATTCGAAAAAATTACTGGAAGCACTTTGGCGTATGGATGAAGAAACTGTGGCCAGGGGAGTGGAGCAGGCGCATCTGGAATTTGCAGCTTTGCAGTATAATGATGAAAATTCACTGAGCTGCACGATCAGCCTGGCGTTTTATTTTGCAAGGGAATATTATACCGTTGTCCGGGAATTTCCGACAGGAAAAGGATTTGCGGATCTGTGCTTTCTTCCAAGAAAAATGTATATGGACAAACCGGCAATTTTGATCGAACTCAAATGGGATCAAAGTGCTGTGGGTGCGTTGGAGCAGATCAAAGAGCGGAAGTATACAGAAAAGTTGGAAGAATATAGTGGAAATCTTCTTCTTGTTGGAATTAATTACGACAGGAAAACAAAAAATCATGTGTGTGTGATTGAAAAATTCAACAAACAATAGCAAGGATTCGCCCACTGCTATAGGGGTTGAGATGAATTGAAAATAGAAAAGATAGTCGCAGTGGAGGTCAAAGAGAGAAATCAGGAAAGGCAGAGCAGATTTGTAGCGCTGCCTTTTTTCTTTAGAATCAGCCGAAATTTTGCCTTCATTCAGTCGACGTAGTATGCTACGCCTCCCTCATTCGGGCAAAATCTCCCACAAACTGTGCTGCACATCTTGCAGAAAGCCTTTTTCAAACAACGCTCTAGAAAGTAATAGCCATTATTTGCAGAAATGGACAAAATCCTGACACCACCAGGAAGAAAGATGTGGTAAGATGAGAAACGTACTGCCCGGTGGAAGCAGCAGATTACTATGAAAAAAATGTCATCTGGAGGGGAGAGTGTGTTCGAAAAATTAGCAGCCAATGGAAGATTTTTTGGAGATGCGCAACGGAGGAAGAAAATGGCAACTTATGTTATTTCGGATATTCACGGAGA
>ENA-OQBJ01000045-OQBJ01000045.1-human-gut-metagenome-genome-assembly--contig:-NODE-45-length-56627-cov-7.900478_pt1 | contig 56627 bp, 57 predicted proteins | sample MGYA00242743_ERZ504545 | MGnify/ENA primary metagenome ERZ504545 (study PRJEB26092, sample SAMD00036252) | human gut metagenome | host: Homo sapiens | study: EMG produced TPA metagenomics assembly of... | reverse complement strand
TGGAAAAGGAGTATCAGCACAGTTGATGAAGGAAATCAACGAGAAGTATAGTTTGCCACGATGCGTGGCGCAATTAGCGGAGGAATATAGCAAATGAATTTATTGATTGACAGGGAGTGCCTCGGTATGTGGTGCTTTTGGCCACTCTCAATTTCGTGCTTGGTTTGTATGGATATGAGTTTATTGCAACGATGGGAAATTCCTTTATGACAGGAGGGCATAGCCAGATTGTAACAATCCCTTATCGTGCGGTATGCTAGGTATATCCTTGTATCTCATTTTCTGCTGCAAGCCCAACTATGTCAAGCTCAAGCCCGTTATCGTTTGTCTCATCATTTATTGGGTGATACTGATCCTGAGGCTTGTGTACGACTTCTATATACAATGGGACTTCGAAATTCGACCCGAGGGAAGGAACAAGGTGTTGCTGTTCTTCCTTTGCATCAACCTGCCCCAGTCGCTGAGTTATGCCTATCGTGGGAGAAAGTGGATTATGGCAAGGCATTCAAATATCTGGCATTGATGCTAGTCTCGATAGCCGTGTTTAACTTCATATTCAACCCCGCCTTGCTGTTTGGGACTACTATGAACACGGATGAATCTTTGGTTACGTCTGATGGCCGATTGACGGGTGGCGTGGCGCTCAATACGATTTCCTTCGCTCACTGCGGCGTGGCGTTGAGCTTGGTAGCCTTGTATACGTATAACTACGTGAAGGAAGTGAACAAGTATTGGTGCTTGTTTTTCTTCGGGATGGGTGCCTTCATCATGCTGAAGGCGGGCAGTAGAGGACCTTTTGTTTGGTTTACGGTGATATTGCTGATGTATTATTCGTTCAAGGCCAAGCAGATAATCTATGTGTTCCTGATTGCCACCCTGTTTTGCATCGTGGTATACGCATGCAAGGACTTGCTTCTCACGCTGGTGAAAGACGTGTCGCCCGTGCTCTATAACCGCACGATGCTGACATTGGAGAAGGGAAACCTTTCAGGCAGAGACCATAGCTTTGAGTATGCCTTGGAGGTATGGAAGCAATATCCCCTCTTGGGCAGGTATTTCACCTACTATTTCGGCAGCCCAGCCATCCCGGGCTATACGCACAACGTGTTTTTCGATTCCATGATTATGGGCGGCATGGTGGGCGTGGCTATGATGGTGTATTTCTACTGGACGGTAGTGAAGTCGCTATATGTGGCGATGAAATACTCCAGCGCCTTGCTCTGGATTCCGCTAATCATCTTGCAGAAGTACCTAGCGTGCCAGTCGTCCGGGGCATTTTGGGAAACCCCAGCTCTCTCGATGGGATTGGTCAGCGTGGTCTGCCTGCTACCTTATTTTGAAGATAATAGTGATTATGAAGAAAATATTGAGAATGAAGAAAGTTTGTCTAGTGTTCAATGATGCTTCCAGATACCGTGAGGCCATCTATCAATACATAGACCGGGAGTATGATTGCGAATGGTATTTCATGAAGCCCATTACCGATATCAAGGTGATGGATATCTCGAAGCTCGAGAATGCTCGGGAGGTGCCAACGATATTCATACCCTACACTCCGATTTATTATCAGCGTCATATCCAAAGATTATTATGGAAAAAGGACAACCAGTTGTTCTTCATGTTGGGCGACTTGTTCTGCCTTTCCACATGAGTGTTCTTGCTAGAGTAGATTTATATGATACTGGTACTAAAATTTACTTTGGTGAAATGACATTAACGCCTGCTGGTGCAATCTTCCATAGTTGGTCGCAGAAGGCTTTAGATGATATGGTCTCTTTCTATTATAAGACAATGAAAAAATGAAAATACTAAAATGTCTTGCCTGGGTTATAGGTATCAATAAATACATGTATTATCCTGATTTACATGCAGCTGTTAATGATGCAACTGAATTTGCTGATAAGTTAGAACAATTGGGTTATTCTGTTGTAAGAAGTATAGACGATGGGCATAATCAGGAGGGGACATATAAACATGTTTTGGAAAAGCAACAGATATTTCTTGATAAGATTTTAGAAGATAAAAGTTGATGTGGCTCTAGTGTATTTTGCTGGTCATGGATTAATGATTAATAAAGAGGATTGCTTGATTCTCAGCGATACTGATTCCTGCAAAGACGGTATTGTAAAAGCAAGAGGAAACTCCATAAATCTTAATGAACTTTGCAAAGATATGAATGCAAATGGTGATCAAATGAATTTGCTAATCATGGATGCTTGCAGGGTCAAAGCAGAAAATGACAGAGGTTGGGCTGGTAATGACGGATTCGGTAGTTATACAAAACTTCCTTTTCAATCTTTCTTTGCATTTTCTACATCGCCAGAAACTCGTGCCAGTGACGGTAGTATACATAGTCTTATACTCAATTACTTTTGGATAAGGTGATGGAAAAGGACTTGCCTATAGAGTCTTTATTTAAGTCGATAAGATATGAACTGAGAAAAACAGGAAGAAAGCAAATAGGACAAGAACTAACTAGTCTTGTTTATCCATATAGTTTCAACTATGGTCAATTAGAGGATGGTGCATCTTTAAACTATTCAGAGAATGCGCTAGCTGATGGAAAATATCTTTCTACTAATGGAGCTTTTTTAAAGTGCTTGGAATTGTTTAAATCGTATAATTATTATAAGCAAATTGATGCCATTGATATGTTTCATCAGGAATTCAAACAGATGTCAGAAGATGATAAGTTTGTAATTGGTAGGAATATATTGCAAGCTGCAGTTGGTGGATGTTGGAAATGTGAAGAGGAACTGACTTATAGCAAGTTGAAACTTTATAATAATAAAGGTAATAATGCTGTGCTTGATGGTATTTTATATGAGATGTATTTTAACTCTAATAATGAATTTAGAAATCAAAAGGTTAAGGGTATTGGATTTTTGTCTCAAATAGATAAACTCTCTCTCTTTGATGAATTTGAAAACTCTTTTAAAAATATAAGAAAAGTACTCTCAAAGTATCGTGAAACTTTAGAGTATTTGCCAGGAGATAAAGAGCAATATACTGTCAAGGTAAACTTAGAATCGCAAGGTAAAACTGATTTTGATGATACGGTTTGGGAAATAGATAATATCTCCTATAAGAATGTGAATATATTAGCTAAATTACATATATCTCATGACACCCAAAAAGAAGATTTACGACAAAAATTGTGTGATTATCTTGCGATTCCTAGCTCTAAATTAAAAGTTATCGGTCTCAATGAAGTGGAAGATACTGATATTCTTTGCCCCAAGAATGATATAGAATTACTTTTAGCAACTATTTAGAATTATGAAGAAGTTGTGTGTTGTTGATGTTATGGGTGCCTTATATAGGCAACGCATATACCAGATGTTGGATAGTCAATATGATTGCATTTGGTTATTTGGTAAACCTGAAGGTGGTATTAAGTCAATGGATTTATCATTGCTTAAAGAAGTGCATGAAGCAGATATAAAAAAAGTATTTAAGAGTATTTATATACAAAACGGTTTACTAAAATATCTGTTTGCTAGAAAGGTATCTACTTTTCTTATGAATGGGGAACCTTTTGGCTTGACAAGCTGGCTAGTACTTTTCCTCTCAAAGCTATTGCCAAATAAGAAGTATATTTGTGGTCGCATGGCTGGTATGGTAGAGAAGGCTTCGTTAAAAAACTGATGAAGAAGGTTTATTTTGGCTTAGCTGATGGTACTTTTCTTTATGGTAACTATGCAAAAGAATTGATGATAAAAGAAGGGTTTGATGCAAACAAACTTTTTGTAATACATAATTCTTTGAATTATGAGCAGCAACTTGAGTTTAGAAATGAATTATCTCCTTCAAACATTTATTATGAGCATTTTGGAAACAATCATCCTATTCTCCTTTTTGTAGGTAGATTGACGAAGGTTAAGAGAATAGATTTGCTGTTTGAAAGCTTGTCTTTATTAAAGCGTCAAAATAAAGAATTCAATGTTGTTTTAATTGGCTCTGGTTCTGAGGAGGTATATTTGAAAAGGCTTTCTTTGAAATTAGGAATGGCTGATTCTGTGTGGTTTTATGGTGCTTGCTACGATGAGAAAACAAATGCAGAGTTGATTTATAATGCAGATTTGTGTGTCTCACCAGGAAATGTAGGATTGACAGCAATACATACCTTGATGTTTGGAACACCTGTTGTTACTCACAACGATTTCACAATGCAAATGCCGGAATTTGAGTCGATAAAAGACAGGTAACAGGAGCATTTTTTGAATATAATAATGCTCAAAGTTTAGCTGAGTGTATTGATAAATGGTTTGAATGTAATTCGGCAAAAAGGGATGTTGTAAGAAAAGAATGTTTCGAGGAAATTGATAATCAATGGAATCCAAATTTTCAGATGAATGTATTAAAACAGTATTTAAAATAATCTAAATGAAGAAAGAAATGTTTCATGTAATTAGGCAGACTCTAAGAAGTGCTTATCTTTCTATGATGGGTACTTTTGCAAAACCTGCAGTTGGTATTCATATTATCAGTGGTCATAGAATTGAGGATGAGCTGGAACCGGAAACTTTTAAAAAGTTATTGAGTAATCTTTCAAAGTATGTGAAGTTCATTCGCATAGAAGAAGCCATCACTATGATTGTAAATAAGGTTGAACCAAAGGAACCTTTGGTTGCCTTTGCCTATGATGATGGGTTTATGGAGTGTTATGATGTCTTCGCGCCTGTATTAGAAGAATTTGGTGTCAATGCAATTTTCTTTGTCAATCCAAATTATGTCGAGGGAGATGATGAGTATATTGATAATTTCAATAAAAATATTGTTTTAACGCCTGGAAGAAGACCTATGCGATGGGAGCAAATAAAAGATTTGTCGGATAGAGGTTTTCTGATAGGTGCACATACAATGGATCATTATATGATTAATTCTGATGACACGGAAATCCTTGAATATCAAATAAACACTTGTAAAGGCATCATAGAAAAGCATACTGGTAAACCTTGTGATTATTTTGCTTTTCCATATGGAAAATTGACTCATGCTAACAATAAATCGATAGATATAGCTTGTCAGCATTATAAGTATGTATTTTCTCAGTCTGATTACAAACGATATTTCTCTTTTAATAATCGTGTCATCAATAGAAGACATTATGAAGTATTCTGGCCAATAAACCATGTAAAATACTTCTTGTCTTGCACGAAGAAATGGTAAAAAGTATAATAGTTCGTGTTTATGAAAAAAATACTTTTTCAGATTAACGTAACAGCTAATTGGGGCGCTAATGGTCGTATCGCAGAGGAAATAGGTAGAAGGGCAATGGCTAACGGATGGGAAAGTTATATTGCCTATGGTAGATATATGAATCCATCTGATAGCAAACTAATAAAGATAGGTACCCAATGGGATGTGTATGCCCATTATGCTCAACAGAGAATTTTTGATAATGAAGGGCTGTGTTCTCAGAAGGCAACACGTACTTTGATTCAACAAATCAAGGAAATAAAGCCTGATGTTGTACAGTTGCATGATATTCATGATCATTATCTCAATTACCGTTTGCTCTTTGAATATTTGAATTCTACTGGTATTCCCATAGTTTGGACGTTTCATGATTGTTGGGCAATTACAGGACACTGTTTCCATTTTGTTACTAAAAATTGTAATCGATGGAAAACTGGATGTTATGACTGTCCTCTAAAACATAGTTATCCTAATACATTGTTTGATGCTTCACGTAAGAATTGGAACCTCAAGAAAATGTTATTCAAAGGGTGTAATAATCTTACGATTGTAGCTTGTTCTGATTGGATTGCTCAATTCGTTGGTGAGTCTTTCTTGAAAGATAAAAGATTGAAGGTCATTAAGAATGGAATCAATCTTAGTATATTTCAACCAAGAATTGAAGAACAGTCTAATGGCAAGTTTAAAGTACTTGCTGTTTCAAATGTGTGGCATGCAAATAAAGGATATGATGATCTTTTCAAACTCAGAACCATATTACCAGAAGAGTATGAACTTATTGTTGTTGGCGTTTCGGCAAGCCAACAGAAGAAGTTACCTCTAGGAATTCGTGGAATAAGAAGAACTCAAAATGTAGATGAGTTGGTGAAGTTGTATTCTTCTGCCAATGTATTAATAAACCCAACTTATGCAGATACTTTCCCTACAATAAACCTTGAAGCTTTGGCTTGTGGAACTCCTGTGGTAACTTATCGTACAGGAGGTAGCCCTGAGGCTATTGATTCAAATACCGGTATTATAGTTGAACAGGGAGATGTTGCTGCTATGGCTTCTGCTGTAGTAACCATCTGTAACAAGGGGAAGGAGGCTTTTTCTTCTGTCTGTAGACAGCGTGCTATCCAATATTTTAATAAGGATGAACGCTTTGAAGATTATATTAAATTATACGATGAATTATTGTTAGCATAATCACAAAAAACAATGAAAATCTCTATCATTACCGCTACGTATAATAGCGGGAAGACGGTGGGGGACACATTGAAGAGTGTGCTCGCACAAACCTATCACGACTATGAATTGCTGGTTGTGGATGGGGCTTCGAAAGATAATACCCTGGAGGTGGTAAAGAAGATGGAACCTCTGTTTGAGGGGAGAATGAGGTATATCAGCGAACCCGATAAGGGAATCTATGATGCCATGAACAAGGGCATCAGGATGGCTACGGGGGATGTAATCGGTATTCTTAACTCGGACGACTTCTATACTTCGGATGATGCATTGGCTTGCATCGCATGGACTCTGGAGAATGAAAAGGTGGATGCCGTGTATGGCGACATACACTATGTGGACGATGAGGACTTGAAGAAATGCGTAAGATACTATAGCTCCAAGCCTTTCAGAAGATGGATGATGAGACTGGGATTCATGCCTGCGCATCCTTCGTTCTATTGCCGCAAGGAGGTGTATGAGAAGTTCGGTGCCTTTGATGCAGAAAACTATCGGGTGGCAGCTGACTTTGAAAATCTGCTGAGACTTATCTTCGTAAATAAAATTAAAACGCACTATATCAACAAAGACTTTGTTACCATGCGTACCGGTGGCGCTTCCAATTCTGGATTAGAGAGCCACAAGCGCATCATGCGTGACCACCTGAAAGCGCTCAAAAAGAACGGTGTGTATTCTAACATCTTCCTGCTGGGATTACGCTATCTATATAAAACAGGTGAAATATTAAAAAGTAAATGCTAAAAAATAATAGTATAGATATATGATTCAGCCAATTCATTTTTATTTGTTGGGTGCCTTTATCGTGGCGATGATCATCGCCAATATCGTGTTGCCTAACATCCTCCTTATCTCTCATAAGAAGAGATTGTTTGACATGCCGGACAAGAGAAAGGTGCATCATGCTCCGATACCAAGGCTGGGCGGACTGTCGTTCTTCCCCGTGATGCTGATTACCATGGGTGGTCTGGTGCTGGTGCATCACCTGATGGGGCTGAACAGCGGGTCGCTGCACGGGGAGGTGCCTTATGAGTTTTTGGCACTGCTGGTGGGTAGCATGATGCTCTTCCTGGTGGGACTTGCCGACGACCTGATTGGAGTGGGGTACAAGAAGAAGTTCCTGGTGCAGATAGTGGCGGCATCACTGCTCGTGGCTTCGGGCGTGTGGATTAAGTCGCTCGACGGACTCTTCGGAATCTATCAGCTGTCGCCATGGGTGGGCATGCCTTTCACCGTGCTCATCGTGGTGTACGTAACCAATGCCATCAACCTGATTGACGGCATCGACGGACTGGCTTCCGGACTCTGTGCCATCTCGCTGGTGGCACTGGCGGGTCTGCACATCTGGCTGCATCTGTTTTCCTTCGCCTTGCTCTGCATTGCGGCGTTGGGCGTGATTATCCCTTTCTGGTTCTACAACGTGTTTGGAAATGCCTTGAGGGGCAGGAAGCTCTTTATGGGTGATTCGGGTTCGCTGTCGCTGGGATATATCATCAGTTTCCTGATGATTCACCTGAGCACGGTGGATGTGCATCCCCGTGCTGTGAGCGACTATAACATGGTGCTGGCGTTTACCACCATGCTGGTGCCGCTGCTCGACGTGGTGAGAGTGGTGGGCCACCGGCTGAGAACAAGGAAGAATCCGTTCTTGCCTGACAAGAACCATATCCATCATAAGCTGCTGAGATGTGGGCTGAAAGTGAGACAGGTGATGGTAAGCATCTGTATGCTCTCGCTGATGTTCATCCTGATCAATGTGGCGCTGATAGGGGATGTGAACATCACGTATATCCTGGGTATCGACATCGTGGTATGGATTGTGTTCCACCTTATCCTGGATGTCATCCTGCACACTAGAAGGTCGAAACTGGAAATATAATCCTCTAAATATAAATACAAGATATTCCCGCTCGGAGATTCTAAGGAATCTCTGGGCCGGGATTTTTGCGTTTGTGGGGGGTGGTGGATGGAGTGGTGACTTGATGGGGGAAAGGTTATATGGGTGTAATGTGTAAAAATATATAAAAAGATAAAGTAAGAAGTGCATTTTTGAGTTTTATTGCGTAACTTTGCATTTGAACATTCATTATTATAGATATGCCTAAGGTAAGAATTAAAAATATAGGCCCAATTGTTGATACGGGAGACATCGCTTTGTCTGCCGTAATGCTTATTGTGGGTAAACAGTCTTCGGGAAAAAGTACCTTTATGAAAATATTGTGCTTCTGTCGCTGGATAGAAAAGCGAATCATGCTTGATGGCGAGAATCTGCTGAAGAAATATACTCATTATGGCCGCTTCCTGAAAGAGCTGAAGAAGTTTCATCGTTTCGATGATGCTTTCTTTGCTGCTGATTCTTATATCTTTTATGATGGTGATTGCCTTACCATCGAGATGGATGGCGTGAAGGCGAATGTGAAAATCAGAAAGAAAGCGAATTTCAAAACTGAGCGCTATAATGCAAAACTGAGTTTTATTCCTTCGGAACGCAATCTGGTTTCGGCTATTCAGAACATTGATAAGGTTTATCGCTCATCTGACTATGATTCGATATTTAATTATCTTCTGGAATATCAGGAGGCGAAGAAGGAATATGATATCAAGCATCCGCTGAGAATTCCATTTGATGATAATATGAAATATTATTATGATAAGGTTACGGATTCTGACAGAATCGTGCTTGAGAAGGTGGGTAGAACGATAGCGCCTGTTTATGCTTCAAGCGGTATACAGTCGGCGTTGCCGTTGGCTGTGCTTGTGGATTATGTTACCGGACAGGTGGGGAAGATTCCGAAGTCGAGCCTTACTGATTTAACGAGTTTGGTGGCAAAGATTATGCTGGATGATGAGAATAAAGAAATCAGTGCGGATGATGTGATTAAGGGAACTAAGATGTATAGATATAAATTCGCCCAGCTGTATATTGAGGAGCTGGAAGAAAATCTGTTTCCGAAGTCGCAGTTTGCGATGGTGAAGGAGATTGTGAAGAATATCAAGAAGGCCTATGAGCAGTCGGGGGCAAATAGCTATGTGGTTATGACCACCCATAGTCCGTATGTGCTGACTTCTCTGAATGTGCTGATGAAGGTGGCACTGGCTAAGGAAAAGAAGCTTGATGAGAAAATGAAAGAAATGCTGGAATATGCAATCCCGATTTCATGGTATTCGGCATACTGCATGACAGATGAAGGAAAAATGGAGAATATCGTGGATGATGAATACCATTTTATTATGGGTGATTATTTTGATTCTCTTTCTGATGAAATATCTGAATTATCTTCTGAACTTGATGAGATGATATATGGGAATGAATAATAGTTTTTTGGCAGGTTATCTGGCTGAAAAGGAAGTTAGAAAATGTTCGAAAATCAGTCTGAAGGAGCGTTCGACAGTTTATTTGCTGAACTTCGTTCCTCCGATGGACTGTGTGGCTTATCAAGTAGATGGTAACATTATAAAAGGTGCTGACAAGGACAAGTGTGACAAGCTTGTTGTAGCAACAACCTGCACGGATGAAAAAGTATGTGTATTTGTTGAACTGAAAGGTTCTGATGTGGCTCATGCCGTGAAACAACTTGATGCAACATTGTCCTATCCCTTGTTTGCTCAGAACAGAGCGAAATGGACGAAAGCTAGGATTGTTGCAAATAAAATTCCTGCAAACACAGGAAGGTCTGTGGTTGAAAGAGCGAAAGTTGATTTCCGTAGAAAGTATAATTGTGAATTAATCTGTTTAAAGTCTGGACAGCCTGACTTTTTGAGGCAAGAAAAACTGAAATAAATTTCATTAGACTGCGTTTGATTATGGCAAGAAAATTATATCCTATAGGAATTCAGACATTTGAACGGATCCGCAAGGAGGATATGTTCTATGTAGATAAGACGGAATACATCTATCAGATGACACATACCGATGGAACGTATTTCTTCCTGAGCCGACCACGCCGTTTCGGCAAGTCGCTGCTGGTTTCCACCTTCAAAAGTTATTTTGAGGGCAAGAAGGAACTCTTCGAGGGGCTTGCCGTCGAGAAGCTGGAGAAGGAGTGGAATACTTATCCCGTGCTGCACTTCAGCCTGCTGGAGGCAAACATATGGAGAAGGAACAGCTGGATCGATACCTCTTATATATATTAAAGGAAAATGAGGATAGGTTTGGAGTAGATTGTGATTCTCCAGATCCGAACGTTCGTTTGCTCAACTTGATAAAAACTGTTACAGCAAAGACTGGTAAGCAGGCGGTGGTGCTCATCGATGAATATGATGCACCGCTGCTGGATGTGGCTCACGAGAAGGAAAAACTCGATGTCTTGCGCAATACGATGCGCAATTTCTACAGTCCTTTGAAAGATTGCGAGCCATTGCTTCGCTTCGTTTTCCTGACGGGCATTACGAAGTTTTCGCAGTTGAGCATCTTCAGCGAGCTGAACAATATCACCAACGTGAGCATGGATGAGCCTTATGCCGGTATCTGCGGTATCACCAAAGAGGAACTGTTGACCCAGATGAGCGATGACATCGACGCTCTTGCCGAGCATCTTGAACTGAGCAGGGAGGAGACCATCCAGGAGCTTAAAGACCATTATGACGGTTATCACTTCACTTGGCCATCTCCTGATGTGTTCAATCCTTATAGCTTGCTGAATTGCTTTGCCAAGCAGGAAATGGATGATTACTGGTTCGGATCGGGCACACCTACCTATCTCATCAATATGATGAGAAAATATGAATTCCTGCCTGCAGACCTTGGCGAGACCATAGAGGTGGGCAAGAAGGACTTTGATGCCCCCACAGAAACGATGACCACCATCGTACCTTTGCTCTATCAGAGCGGGTATGTCACCATCAAGGGATATGACAAACCGACAAAGTTGTATCAGTTGGCATTGCTAACCAGGAGATTAGGGTGGGGCTGTATGGTAGTCTCTTGCCTCATTATCTGACGGATAAGTCGGCGAAGGCTAACACGACCATCGCCAAGATGTCGGTATTGGTAAAGAAGGGGGATATGATGCTGCCTTCTGCCTGCTGAACGACTTTTTGGAGACGGTGCCTTACTGTGACAATACTAACTACGAGGGGCATTGGCAGCAGACGCTCTACATCATGTTTGCCCTGCTCACCAACTATAGCATCCATGTGGAACCGCATACGGCAAAGGGCAGAATCGATATCACGATGGAAACGGCAGATACCATCTACGTGATGGAACTGAAGTTCAACAAGAGTGCCGAGGAGCTCTCGCCCAGATTGAGGCAAAGCACTATGTCGACGCCTTCAAAATGAGCGGCAAGAAGGTGGTGAAGATAGGCTTGAACTTCTCGGTGAAGGACGAGGTGAACTGTCTGGAATGGAAGATAGGATGACAAGATCTTATAGTCCTGTATATTTCCTGATAGCCTTGATGAAGGTATCGCCATATTTATTGAGCTTGAATTCTCCGATACCACTGATCAGGCTCATGGCATTCTTGGTGGTAGGTTTCATCCTTGCAAGTTCATGAAGGCTCTTGTCGCTGAGTACGATATATGGAGGATAACCCTGTTCGTCGGCAAGGTTCTTGCGTATCTTTCTGAGGTGTTCAAAGAGCCCTTTGTCTTCCACGCCTTTCGAGTCTTCCTGGAAGATGACACGTTCGGCATGCACCTCAGGAATGAGATTTCCCGGCTGGGCGATGGTGCCCTTTCTGTTGCGTACCGTTTTCTGTGGGCGGGTGGCTTTATCATCTTCTTCGATATAAGCCAGCGAAACATGATGTTCTCCCTTCAGTACCTTCCAGCCTAAATCGGTAACCTTCATGTAGTTGTGGTTGTTGTAGGCAATCTCGAAGAATCCCATCTGTAGCATCTGCAGCAGATAAGCATTCCAGTCCTTAGATGTTGTATCCCTGCCCACCCCGAAGGTTTTCATCTCGTTGTATTTGTTTTTCACAACTGCAGAAGAATGCATGCCTCTCAGAATCTCGATGCAGGTACCTACCGCAATATGCTCACCCGAACGGACCACGGCACTCAGGGCTTTCTGAGCTCTGATGGTGCCGTCGAGGTGCGTGGAGGATTCTTGCAAACATCACAGTTGCCGCAGTTGCAGGATGATGTCTCGCCAAAATAATTCAGCAGAATGCGTCGTCGGCATACTCTCGATTCGGCATATTCCTCCATGCGGCGCAGTTTCTCCATGTTCACATCACGCTGTCCGCTTTCTTCACAGAAAGAACGGAGGGTGATGATGTCGGCCATCGAATAGAACAGCACGGTATCTGATGGTGCTCCATCTCTTCCGGCTCTACCTATTTCCTGATAGAAACTCTCTATGCTTTTAGGCATATTATAGTGGATTACCCAGCGCACATTGCTCTTGTCGATGCCCATTCCGAAAGCGATGGTAGCACATACCACCTGAATCTGGTCCATCTTGAACCGCTCCTGTACTGATGCTCTGGTCTGGGCAGTCATTCCGGCATGATAGGCTGCGGCATTGATACCCATATCGATAAGTTCCTGAGCTACCATTTCGGTGTTCTTGCGGGAGAGACAGTAGATGATGCCTGCTTCTTCCGGATGATTACTGATGAAGCGGGTGATGTATTGGAGCTTTGCCTTTTTGGTGCTCTCCTGTCTTACGGTGAGGGAGAGGTTGGGGCGGTCGAAACTGCTTACGAACGTCTGCCCATTGAGATGAAGCTGGCGTATGATATCTTCGCGCGTTATCTTGTCGGCTGTGGCTGTGAGCGCCATCACCGGGACATTGCGGAAATTCTCGTGCAGCATACCGAGTTGCGAATACTCCGGACGGAAATCGTGTCCCCACTGGCTGATGCAGTGGGCCTCGTCAACGGCAAAGAGCGAAATCTTGATGTTGCTGAATAAATAAGGTATCTCGCCGATGAGTTTTTCGGGCGAAACATAAAGAAGTTTCAGTTCTCCCTTCTCGCATCGGCGTCGGATGATAAGTTCATCGGTCGTGTCGTTTCCGCTGTTCAGTGCTTCTGCTGGGATACCGTTTGCCTTGAGCGCCTCCACCTGGTCGTGCATCAGACTGATGAGCGGTGAAATGACCACAGCGGTACCTTCCATCGCTAATGCGGGAACCTGGTAGCACAGACTCTTTCCACCACCAGTCGGCATGAGAACCAGACAGTCGTGTCCCTGCATTACCTCTTTGATAATCGCTTCCTGGTTGGGGCGGAAGGAATCGTATCCAAAATAGCTTTTTAATATCTCGTTTATCTGCATGATTGCCGTTTTATGTTTTCTGCCTTTACCGGCATGTTTTTATTTTGATTTTTCATGCAAAGGTAATGAATAATCTGCATAAATAAAAGTTTTCTCCAAGAAAAAGTGCATATTTCAAGTAAAAAACTTTGCAAAGAGCGAAAAACAGGAGGAAAAGTTTGGTATGTGGAAAAAATGTATTACTTTTGCATGGTAAATACAGATAAAAATGGCAAAATGTAATGTAAACACTCAAGAGCGATTTGCCGATATCCAGATGCTCCGTTATGAGCTGAAGGGTTTCGAAAACCTGTCGCTCACACAGAAAATTTATATTTATTGCTTGTCGAAGGCAACCCTCTTGGGACGTGATATCACCTTCGACCAGCAGGGCAAATACAACCTGCGCATCCGTAAAACCCTGGAGGCTGTATACCGTCATTACGAGGGTAATCGCGAAAGCGAAGATTTCAAGGCTTTCGAAGTTTATCTGAAGCGTGTCTGGTTTGCCAGCGGCATCCATCATCACTATGGATGTGAAAAGTTTGTGCCAGGATTTTCAGAGGAATCTTTCTATGAAATGGTTGAGGCGATTGCCGATGAATATCTGCCTCTTTCCAAGGGACAGAGCAAGGAAGATCTGTTGGGCATTCTGGTGCCTGTCATCTTCAATCCGGAAGTCATGCCTAAGCGCGTGAATCAGACGGATGGCGAGGATCTGGTACAGACTTCAGCTGCAATTTCTATGAGAATGTTTCTCAGGCAGAAGTAGAACGTTTCTATGCCAGGATGAAGGAAGAGGGCAACGAACAGGCACCTTCGTATGGACTGAACTCTAAACTGACCAAGCGTAATGGTGAACTGGTGGAGCTGAAATGGACAGAAGACGGCCTCTATGGCGCAGCTATCAAGGAGATTGTTTCCTGGTTGCTCCGTGCTCAGAAATATGCAGAAAATGAGGAACAGAAACATCTCATCGATCTCCTGGTGAAGTATTACCGTACAGGCGATCTGAAGGATTTCGACCGTTACAGCATCGCTTGGGTGCAGCAGCACGAGGGAATGATTGATTTCATCAACGGATTTATCGAAGTGTATGGCGATCCGCTCGGACTGAAAGGTACTTGGGAAGGCATCGTAGAATATAAGGATCTTGAAGCAACGAAGCGCACCCAGACCATCAGTCAGAATGCCCAGTGGTTTGAGGACATTCACCTGTAGACCCACGTTTCCGCAAGCCGGAGGTGAAGGGTGTTACAGCCAATGTCATCTGTGCTGCGATGTTGGGTGGCGAGGAATATCCAGCTTCTGCCATCGGCATCAATCTTCCGAATGCCAACTGGATCCGTCAGGAATATGGTTCTAAGAGTGTGACCATCGGTAACCTGACCGAAGCATATAACAAGGCAGCTCAAGGCAATGGTTTCCGCGATGAATTCGTTATCGACGAGGATACCATCAGTCTGATGAATCAGTACGAGGATATTACCGATGATCTGCATACCGACCTGCATGAGTGTCTGGGGCATGGTAGTGGACAGCTCTTGCCTGGTACCGACCCCGATGCACTGAAGGCGTATGGCAGTACGATAGAAGAGGCGAGAGCCGATCTTTTCGGACTCTATTATGTAGCCGACCATAAATTGGTAGAACTGGGTCTGACTCCGAATGATGAGGCATACAAGGCTCAGTATTACGGTTATCTGATGAACGGTCTGCTCACCCAGACCATCCGCATCAAGGAAGGCGACAAGATAGAGGAAGCCCACATGCGCAACCGTGCGCTGATAGCCTGGTGGGTGATGGAACATGCCGAGGGTGCTGTGGAACTGGTGAAGATGGATATGAACTATGCTTCTGCCGAGGATGCTTTGAAGGACAGTGAGGGCAATATCATTACGACGAAGACTTATGTGAAGATTAATGATTATGCCAAGCTCCGCCATCTCTTCGGCGAGTTGCTTGCTGAAATTCAGCGCATCAAGAGTGAGGGCGATTTCGAGGCTGCCCGCCTGTTGGTAGAGAAGTATGCCGTGAATATTGATCCGGAATTGCATCGCGAGATACTGGCAAGATACAAGAAACTGAATCTCGCTCCATACAAGGGATTCATCAATCCGAAGATGACGCTGGAGATGGATGAAGAAGGCGAAATTACAGACGTGGTATTGGATTATGAGGAGAGCTATGTCGACCAGATGTTGCGCTACTCTGATGAATACGGAACTTTGTAATAAGAGAAACGATGATAGATAATAAGAACGAGGAATTTCCGATAGTAGATGAAATGGGCAACATCCTGGGCGCTGTTACCCGCGGTCATGCCCATGACGGAAGCAAGATATTGCATCCGGTAGTTCATCTGCATGTATTCAACAGCCGGGGTGATCTGTATCTGCAGCATCGTCCAGCCTGGAAGGATATCCAGCCGGATAAATGGGATACAGCCTGCGGCGGTCATGTTGATTTAGGCGAAAGTGTGAGTCAGGCATTGCATCGCGAGGTAAGGGAAGAATTGGGTATCACCGATTTTGAACCGGAATCTCTTGGACATTATGTCTTTGAGAGTCAACGGGAAAAGGAACTGGTTTATGTACATCGCTGTGTATATGATGGCGAGGTGAAACCGAGCAGGAAGAATTGGCCGGTGGCAGATTCTGGACCAAGGATGAAATCAGCGAAAACATCGGCAAGGGTGTTTTCACTCCGAACTTCGAAAACGAATACCAGAAGTATTTCATGTAATGGCGAAATTAGCATAAAAATACGTCCCGACGTAGCATTTGCTGCATCGGGACGTATTTTTTGTATGTCAGGACGCAGCAAATGCTACGTCGGGACGTATTTTCAGCAGGGTTGTGGCCTGTTTCTGACCGCATCTGCAGAAGCGTTAAATCTCGTAGATACCCTTGAGTGCGCCTCTTGCAATTTTCTCGAAATCTTCACCGAAGTCGCAGAAACGGAGAACCGCATTAGAGGCAGCATGTTTTATTCCTATGTTGTCACCCTGCAATGCTGTGGCAGCCTGATCCAGGAATTCGTTGATGCCACGCTCGTTAGGCTCTTTTCCATTGGCAAAGAGACGGGCAAGGAGCTGGAAACCGGCAATCTCATAGAGCGGCTTATCACTTGCTATCCACTGGTAGGCGATGACAGGTGCATAATCTACGTGCTGCAAAAGGTTGAAGCAAGCATCTCTGCCATCTCCTGACTCTGTACCTGTTCCATCCATAAATCTGTGATTTCCGGAAGCATCTTATCGGCTGGCATAATGAGTGTAGCCAGAATCTTGCACTCCCGGATATCTTCCTTCCACAGTTCGATGGCGAGGTCATAGTCTTTGCCATATTCCTCAGCCATCTTTTTCAGTTCATAGAATGGTACGCCCCAATTCAGTTTATATCCCAGTCCCTTATCGCGCATAGATTGCGATCCCGGACCGTTCATCAGCAAGCGGAAGCTTCGCTTGATAGTCATCAGTTTCTGATGTGTTTCTTCGTTCATTATATTTAGAGTAAATTATTTACTAAATTATAGTTTCATTATTTTACAGAACATTCCTTCGAACTGTTCCTCTACATTTGCAGGTTTATGCTTGAAGATACCGAAGATGGCACTTCCGCTACCACTCATCGCTGCATATACGGCACCCAGGTTGTACAGCTTCTGTTTGATTTCTGCCAGTTCCGGGTGCATCTTGAAGATAGGTGCCTCAAAATCGTTGACAAGTTCCTCTTTCCAAGTCTCGATAGGCTGGCGTACAATGTCGCGGCAACATTTGGCTGGTGCCTGTGGGGTGATGGCTGCATAAGCCTCTTTGGTACTGACAGCAATGTCATCGCGCTTCACCACAACCAGATGATAGCCCCTCAGATTATCGCCAGGACCACTTACCGGCATCAGTTCTTCGCCGATGCCTTCTGCATAGCATGCTGTGTCACCATCTTCGGGGTCAGCAGAAATGAAGTAGGCACAGTCTGCGCCCAGTTTGGCAGCATATTTTTCCATCTCCGCATTACCGATGTTGAGGCGGAAACGCTCGTCCAACAAACGGATCATGAAGGCTGCATCGGCAGAACCGCCACCCAAACCTGCCTGCGAAGGAATACGCTTCACCAGGTGAGCATGGATGCGTGGAATCCTGAAGTCGGCAGCCAGGAGATTATAAGCTTTTACAACGAGATTGTTCTGTTCATCGCAGTCCACTGCGTTACCTGTAATCTTCAGATCACAAGGAACATCGCTAGGGAATTCATCGCCCATGAGCTTGATTTCAAGTGCATCGGTCAGCGGAATAGGGTAGAACACCGTTTCAAGATTGTGGTATCCATCTTTCCGCTTGCTAACTATATTTAAACCAAGATTGATCTTGGCGCAAGGAAATGTAATCATAACTTTTCAGTTTAAAGGGTTCGTTACTATTTCTTTTTTTTGCAAAGATACGGAAAAATATCTAACATGGTGCATCTTTTACAGGATTATTTTTATCAGTAGCATTAAAAATATTAAAATAAGCCCTGTTTTGCAATATCTTTTGTATCTTTGCAATTACAAATTATTAATAGATTATGAAAAAAGGAGATAAAGTCAGATTCTTGAGCGAAGTGGGTGGCGGAAAGGTTGCCGGCTTCCAAGGTAAAAATATTGTGCTCGTTGAGGATGAGGATGGTTTTGAGATTCCGATGCCTATCAACGAGGTGGTTGTGGTGGAGCAGGATGAATACTCCATGGGCAAGATGATTTCGGCTAAGATGGATGCGCAGCAGAAGGCTGAGGAGCATGCCAATACCGAACTGCATCAGGACAGCCGGAGTATCAAGGCTATCTTGAATGATCACGATGACGTGGATATGGATGTAGAGGAATATGATGCTGCGACCGTGAGATAACCTTTGTGAAACCGGTTCAGGAACGTACGGGTGGCAACAAACTCAGTGCTTATCTCGCCTTTGTACCTATCAACATCAAGGACGTAACCAATACCCGTTTCGAGACCTATATGGTGAATGACAGCAACTACTATCTCCACTATACCTATCTTGTGGCTGAGGGAAATGCATGGACTCTGAAAGCAGAGGGAGAAATAGAACCGAATACCAAACTCTTCATCGAGGAATTCGGTCGTGAGGCTCTGAACGAGATGGAGCATATCGCCATCCAGATGATAGCTTACAAGAAGGACAAGCCATTCCTCCTGAAGCCGGCAACAGATGTTCAGTTCCGTCTCGATCCCGTGAAATTCTACAAACTTCATCTTTTCGAGGAGAATGATTTCTTCGAGACTCCAGCCTATCTCTTTACGATTGTAGAGAACGATGAAATAGCCCGTCCGCTGGTTATCGATTCCAAGCGCCTGAAAGAGCAGATGTATAAGGATGAGAAGGTTGTCGCCAACACCAGCAAGAAGAAGAGCAAGAAGGATGATGGTACCCTTGTGATAGATCTTCATGCGGATGAAGTGCTTGAAACAACTGCTGGAATGAATTCTGCAGATATTCTTCATTATCAGATGGATATCTTTAAGAAGACCATGGAGGAATATAAGAAAAAGAAGGGACAGAAAATTATCTTTATTCATGGAAAGGGCGAAGGTGTGTTGCGCCAGACTCTCATTCATGAGTTGAACTATCGCTATAAGAGTTGCACCTATCAGGATGCTTCTTTCCAGGAGTATGGCTATGGTGCTACACAGGTAACAATAAAGTAATTTATTATGAAGTACGGATTTATTAAGGTAGCTAGTGCCATCCCTGCCGTAAAGGTGGGGGATGTCATTTTCAATACCCAGCAGATAGAGGAACAGATAGCGCTGGCTGAGGGAAAGGGTGTAGAGATCATTACATTTCCGGAACTCTCTATTACGGGCTATTCCTGTCAGGATCTCTTCCGTCAGCAGATGCTTCTCGAATCATCTGAGCAGGCGGTGATGATGTTGCTCGATTTCACACGCAAACTCGATATCATCTCTATCGTGGGTGCGCCGGTGATAGCGGGCGACTTGTTGCTCAATTGTGGTATCGTTATCCAGCATGGACAGATTCTCGGTATTGTACCGAAGACATATCTTCCAAACTACAGCGAGTTTTATGAGAAACGCTGGTTTGCCTCGGCTCAGGACCTGAGAGATTGCGAAGTCCGTTATGCCGGACATAAGGTGAAACTGACGCCTGATGTTCAGATTTTTCAAACTTTCGATGGCGTACAGTTTGGTGTGGAAATCTGCGAAGATGTATGGGCTCCGGCTCCTCCTAGCAACAAACTGGCGCTAGCAGGAGCAGACCTGATTTTCAATCTTTCTGCAAGCGACGAACTCATCGGAAAACATCATTATCTGAAGAGTCTGCTCAGCCAGCAGAGTGCCCGTACCATGACCGGATATATCTACAGTTCATGCGGATTCGGTGAGAGTACGCAGGATGTGGTTTATGGCGGAAATGCCTGATTTATGAGAATGGAGTTTTACTTTCACAGAGTGAACGTTTCTCTATTGAACCGCAGATGGTTATCTCACAGATAGATGTAGAGAAACTCCGCTCTGAGCGTCGTACGAATTCTACTTATGTAAATGCCCAGCGCAATATTAAGTATTCTGTTCTCGGCGGTCAGTTCAATATCCGTAATATCGAAGCCGATCCTACCGAAAATGAACGCGATTTTGTGTTGGAACGTGAGGTGAATCCTCATCCGTTTATTCCTACCAGCAGCGATATGAATGCCTCTTGCGAGGAAATTTTCAATATCCAACTCATGGGACTAGCCAAGCGTATCGTTCATACCCATGCCAAGACCGTAGTAATCGGTATTAGCGGCGGTTTGGATTCTACGTTGGCCTTACTCGTTTGTGTAAAAGCTTTTGATAAACTCAAAATGAACCGCAAGGGTATCGTAGGTGTCACTATGCCGGGATTCGGAACCACAGACAGAACCTACAATAATGCTATCTCGCTGATGCAGAGTCTTGGTATTACCATTAAGGAAATCAGCATCGCCAAGGCTGTAACCCAGCACTTTGAGGACATCGGTCAGGATGCCAGTGTGCATGATGTGACTTACGAGAATTCCCAGGCTCGTGAACGCACCCAGATCCTGATGGATTTAGCCAATAAGATGGGGGGTATGGTTATCGGTACCGGCGACCTTTCAGAGTTGGCATTAGGATGGGCTACCTATAATGGTGACCACATGAGCATGTATGGCGTGAATGCCAGCATTCCTAAGACCCTGATCCGTCATCTCGTAAATCATGTAGCAGAGAGTGGGGTAGACGAACAGAGTCGCATCACTCTTCGTGATATCATCGAAACTCCTATCAGTCCAGAGTTGATTCCGGCAGATGAGAATGGAAATATCAAGCAGAAGACGGAAGATTTGGTGGGACCATACGAACTGCATGATTTCTTCCTCTACTATTTCCTGCGTTTCGGTTTCCGTCCATCCAAGATTTACATGTTGGCAAAGAAGGCATTTATTGATTCCGAACTGGAGCGTGTAAAGATCAGTGATAATGATCCTGACAGCTATGATGAGGAGACTATCAAAAAGTGGCTGAAGACCTTCGTGCGCCGTTTCTTCAATCAGCAGTTCAAGCGCAGTTGTCTGCCAGACGGCCCGAAAGTAGGTAGCGTAAGCCTCAGTCCTCGTGGCGACTGGCGTATGCCTAGTGATGCAGCTTCAGCCATTTGGCTGCAAGAGGCTGAAAACCTCTGAATTTGATTTCGGACAAGCCAAAAGTACAATATTCTTTCTGTTTTCTGGCGCGCCCGTTATATTAATTATATACTCTTAAAGGGGCTGGATTTTATAAATATTTGGTTTACAGAATCCAGCCTCTTTTTTTTAATATTTGTGAAATCGATTGCACAAAAATATCAGCAGAAAAGTGAAATATCTTGTTGGGCGGATAGAAATAGTTTGTAATTTTGCGGCAGATAATTCAACTATTCAATTTTAACTTAACAATTTCATTATGAAGAAACTTGCCGCAAAATTATGGGCAGTTTTAATGCTCATGTTGGTCTCTATGCAGACGATGGCTACAGACACGTTTACCAGCAATCGTACTGATTTCCGAGACGAAAGTATCTATTTCATGATCACCACCCGTTTTTACGATGGAGATCCAAGTAACAACGTGCTCTGCTGGGATAACCAGGAAGCGCAGAAGAGTACCAAGGACCCTTGTTGGCGAGGTGACTTCCAGGGTGTGATCGACAAGCTCGACTACATCAAGGCTTTAGGTTTTACAGCCATCTGGATTACACCTGTCGTTCAGAATGCGTCTGGTTATGACTACCACGGCTATCATGCATGGATTTCTCTAAGGTTGACTGCCGCTATCAGAGCGGTGACGGCAGCAAGAGTGGTGACGTGATGTTCCAGGAACTCATCAACAAGGCTCACGACAAGGTATCAAGATCATTCTTGACATCGTGCTCAACCACACTGGTAACTTCGGTGAGGAGAAGCTCTGCAAGATGTTCGACCGTGATACTCATCTTCGTAACCAAGCATACATTGATGCTTGTATGATCCCTGATGAGAGCAAGTTGGGCAACGATTACTTGGGCAATGTAAAGATACAGTATCAGCGTCGTCTTGCCCTGATGAAGAATACAGATGGTAATAACCACGATATACACAACTATTGGCACCATACTGCCAACAACTGGAACTGGGACTTCCCAAGCCGTTGGATGGGGCAGATTGCTGGTGACTGTGTGGATCTCAACACAGAGAACGACTACGTGGCTAAGTATCTCGTAGATTGCTATGGACAGTTTATCAAGATGGGTGTCGATGGTTTCCGTATTGATACATCTGGCCACATCTCCCGCTTGACATTCAACAAGGAGTTTATCCCTCAATTTGAAGCACTTGGTAAGCAGTACGAGAACAAGCGCTTGAACAAGGCACCTTTCTTTATGTATGGTGAGGTTTGTACACGTATGAACGATGTAACCTATAGAGGTCAGGCAAACCTCTCTTGCTACTTCTATACCTGGAAGTCGGACGAGGCCTTGCTCAACAAATGGGATGGAAGCAAAAGTTACTAGGATAATCAGGTGATTCCTGAGGGTTCTGAGCCTGTAGGCCCACAACTGCTTTGCTTGGAGGAGACTACTTCTCCAAAGAGCAACAATGCCAAGATGCTCAATGGTGCATGGCATGAGCCAGACTATTCTCAGTCAAGCGGATTCAACGTCATTGACTTCCCTATGCACTACAGCTACAACACTGCCCAACAGGCTTTCAGCTTGGCAAGCGGCGACGAGTGCTATAATGACGCTACTTTCAATGTGGTATATGTAGATAGCCATGACTATAGTCCAGGTCCAAGCGATACCAACCGTTTCGGTGGTACAGATGCTCAGTGGGCTGAGAACCTCTCTCTCTTGTTTACCTTCCGTGGAATCCCATGTCTCTATTATGGTTCTGAGGTAGGTTTCCGTCGTGGTGTAGTAATTGATAAAGGTCCTAATGGTCCTCTTTCTAACACCGGTCGTGCTTACTTCGGTGGTTATATCACAGGTGATGTAGAAGCATCAGACTTCGGTGAATACAAGGCTTCTGGTAATGTGGCTGCCTCTTTGAATCATGATGTGGCTCAGCACCTCATCCGTCTGAACAAGATTCGTCAGGCAGTGCCTGCTCTCCGCAAGGGTCAGTGGACTACAGATGGTTGCACTGCCAATGGCGGTATCGCTTTCAAGCGTGCTTATAAGGACAGCTATGCACTCGTAGCCCTCAATGGTGGTGCTACTTTCACAGATTGCCCAGCTGGTACTTATACAGACTTGGTAACAGGCAAGACTTACACAGGTCCTACTATCACCGTTGATGCTCCTAATAATCAGGGTCAGGTTCGCGTACTCGTGAAAGACTGGACTGGTGGCAAACTCATTGAGGATGGTGCTTTCATCTACGAAACTGCTGCTCAGCATAAGGGTGGTCAGACCTATGATGGTAATGAAGAGGCTGGTACAACTTGGATTGATGAGGCTCCTATTCAGCCTGCAAGCGTTTCATTCTCACAGGCAGGTGGATCATTCCGCACTGAGACTATTAACATGACAGTTACTCTCTCTGAAGACGCTAAGTCTGGTTGGTATCAGATACAAGGCCAGGATAAGGTGAACTTGACTCCTGGTGTGAGTGAGAACCTTACCATCGGCGAAGGTATGAACTTTGGCGACACCAAGACTATTGATTGGAGCGCAGAGGGCCAGGACGGTAAAGTGAAGAGCGGTAGCTTGACCTTCACCAAGGTAGATCCTAATGCTTCTATCATGGTATATGTAAAGGCTGCTAATGCTCCTCACATCCATGCTTGGACAACAGGTACAGACGGCAAAGACTTGACAGGCGCATGGCCTGGTAAGGTAATGGCCGGTCCTGTGGAGATTGATGGTGCTAAATACTGGACTTACTCTTTCGATGGCGTAGAGAATTTCAATGTCATCTTGAATAATGGAAATGGTGCACAGTCTGGTGAAATCACTGGTATCACAGGCGATATCTACTTGGAGTATGATGGTGGTACAAGTGCCAAGAAGATTGACGCTCCTGTCAATACTGCAGCCAAGGTTACTTTGAGTCCTAATGGTGGTGACTTCCAGAAGACTATCTCCGTAACAGCAACCCTCAGCAACAATGCCAAGAGCGGTTGGTATAAGATTGGTGATGGCGAGCAGGTGGCTCTTACTCCTGGTAAGGCTGCTACATTCACCCTCGGTGAAGATATGCTGGAAGGCGAGAGCAAGACTGTAACTTGGAGCGCAACTAATGCAGAAGGTGTGGAAAAGACAGGTACTGCTACCTTCAACAAGAAGAAAGAGGTTGTAATTCCTACTCCAACAGGTATCTTCGCTTACTTCCTCGCTCCTGCAGAATGGAGTGACATCCACGTATGGGCTTGGAATGATACAGACAACTTTACCGGTGGTACCTGGCCAGGTGTAAGCTGTACCAAGACTGACATGAAGAAGAATGGTCTGGATGTCTGGATGTGGAAGTTTGATGGTGATTTGACAGGTGCTCCTACTAATATTATCTTCAACAATAATGGTAATGGTGTCAACCAGACAGAAACTTTTACTTTCGTCAACGGTGCAGTTTATGACCGCAACGGTAAGACCAATGCTTTCGTCAATGGTGCAGTTTACGACCGCAACGGTAAGACCTATGAGTCTGTCTCAACAGGTATCAACCAGGTAGGTTGCAAGAAGGCTCCTGCTAAGTTGCAGATTTACTCTATCAATGGTGTGAAGGTAGCCGAAGTGAACAAGGTTTCTGATGCAGAGTATGTCCTGGCTCCAGGTATGTACATCTGCAATGGCAAGAAGTTTGTTATCAAGTAGTCAATGGTTAGCCGCCATTATTTTTAGAAACATTTAGTTTATCATATATCATTTATTTTAGGTTTAAGTACTCCTAAATGACTTGAAAAGAGCAATTTTTCAGTCATTTAGGAGTCTTTTTTGTATATATAAGTAGAAAATATATTAAAGATTTTGGGTAAACCCTTTTTTTTTTTGTAACTTTGCGCCCAAAAGTAAAAACAATATAAAAATATAAGATAATATGGCTAAGAAATTTGCCGAGCACAACGGTCTGAATCTTACTCAGACAAACAATGACGTACTAGCAGCGTGGGAGAAAAATGATATCTTCCACAAGTCTATCGACGAGCGTGAAGGCTGCCCTCAGTTTATCTTCTTCGAGGGACCTCCATCAGCTAATGGCCACCCGGGTATTCACCACGTGTTGGCACGTAGTATCAAGGATACATTCAACAGATACAAGACCATGAAGGGTTTCCAGGTTCACCGTAAGGCGGGATGGGATACCCACGGACTCCCTGTTGAACTCGGTGTCGAGAAGGAACTCGGCATCACCAAGAAGGATATCGACAACAAGGCTTCAGAGAAGTATATCTCTACTGAGGATTACAACCACAAGTGCCGCGAGAACGTGATGAAGTTCACCGCTGAGTGGCGCGAGTTGACTGAGAAGATGGGTTACTTCGTAGATCTCGATCATCCTTATATCACCTACGATAACAAGTATATCGAGACTCTCTGGTGGCTCCTCAAGCAGCTCTACAACAAGGGGATGCTCTACAAGGGTTACACCATCCAGCCATACTCTCCAGGTGCAGGTACAGGCTTGAGCTCTCACGAGTTGAACCAGCCTGGCTGCTATCGCGATGTTAAGGACCTCACCACCACAGCCCAGTTCCTCATCAAGGATCCTAAGGCTGAGTGGACCAAGTGGGGCAAGCCATACTTCATCGCATGGACCACTACACCTTGGACTTTGCCATCAAACGTGGCTCTCTGTGTGGGTCCTAAGATTGACTATGTAGCCATCGAGACCTACAACCTCTACAATGGCGAGCTATGACACTCGTGATGGCTGAGGCTCTGGTTGGTTCATATCTGAAGGCAGACCAGGAGTGCAAGGAAGGCGATCTCCTGCCATTCGACAAGGAGAAGAAGCAGTGCCCTTGGCGCATTGTCGACCACATGAAGGGTACCGACCTCGAAGGCATGCACTACGAGCAGCTCCTGCCATGGGTAAAGCCATGCGAGAAGGTTGATCTCTTCGCACCGGCTTTCGTAACAGAATATGCTGCTGCTCATCCTGAGAAGGTGTTCGCTTCTGAGGATGGTCGCGATCAGTTCGTCGAGATGGAGAGTGAGGCTTTCCGCGTAATCCTCGGCGACTACGTTACTACCGATGACGGTACAGGTATCGTTCACATCGCTCCTACATTCGGTGCCGATGATGCCAAGGTGGCTAAGGATGCCAACATCCCAGCTCTCTACCTTATTAATAAGAAGGGCGAGACCCGCCCAATGGTTGATCTCCAGGGTAAGTTCTATCTCATCGAAGACCTCGATGCCAACTTCGTGAACGCTTGCGTCAACAAGGAGGCATATGCTCATCACGCAGGCGGCTACGTGAAGAATGCCTACGACCCACAGTTTAATGTGGATGGCGTCTGGGACAAGAAGGCTTCTGAGAAGGCTGAAGACCTGAACATCGTACTCTGCTACGAGTTGAAGCAGGAGGGCAAGGCTTTCAAGAGCGAGAAGCACGTGCACAACTATCCTCACTGTTGGCGTACCGACAAGCCTATCCTCTATTATCCATTGGATAGCTGGTTTATCAAGGATACAGCCCGCAAGGAGCGCATGGTAGAACTCAACAAGACCATCAACTGGCAGCCTGAGAGCACCGGTACAGGCCGTTTCGGCAACTGGCTCGAGAACTTGAACGACTGGAACCTTTCACGTTCCCGCTTCTGGGGTACTCCATTGCCAATCTGGCGTGACGAGAACCGTGGCGAGAAGTGCATCGGCAGCCTTGAGGAACTCTATGCTGAAATCGAGAAGTCTGTGGCTGCCGGTATCATGCAGAGCAACCCATTGAAGGAGAATGGTTTCGTTCCTGGCGACTACAGTCAGGAGAACTATGATAAGATTGACCTCCACCGTCCATACGTTGACAAGATTGTATTGGTTAACGAGGAGGGCAAGCCAATGTATCGTGAGAGCGACCTCATCGACGTTTGGTTCGATTCAGGTTCAATGCCTTACGCCCAGCTCCACTACCCATTCGAGGGTGAGATGGCCCGTGGCACAGAGGCAGACCGCGATGCACTCATCCACAGCACCTACGAGGGATATGCTATTCCTCCTAAGTTCTATCCAGCCGACTTCATCAACGAGGGCGTGGATCAGACCCGTGGATGGTTCTTTACCCTGCACGCCATCGCTACCATGGTATTCGATAGCGTAGCCTTCAAGAACGTAATCTCTTCTGGTCTCGTTCTCGATGCCAAGGGTAACAAGATGAGTAAGCACGTGGGTAACGTGACTAACCCATTCGAGATGATTGACAAGTATGGTGCCGATCCTGTTCGTTTCTATATGATGACCAACAGCGAGCCTTGGGACAACCTCAAGTTCGACCCTAATGGTGTGGACGAGACCCGTCGCAAGTTCTTCGGTACCTTATATAATACCTACAGCTTCTTCGCCCTCTATGCTAATGTAGATGGTTTCGATGCAGAGGCTGCTCAGGTGCCATTCGAGAAGCGCCCAGAGATTGACCGCTGGATTCTCTCTTCACTCAATACCCTCATCAAGGGCGTTGACAGAGAGTTGGCTGGCTATGATCCAACCCGCGCAGGCCGTCTCATCGATGCTTTCGTCAACGATGACCTCTCTAACTGGTACGTTCGTCTGAACCGTAAACGTTTCTGGGGTAAGGAGATGAGCGAGGATAAGCTGAGTGCTTACCAGACTCTCTATACCTGCCTGATGACAGTGGCTAAGCTGCTGGCACCATTCGCTCCATTCTATGCAGACGAGTTGTATCACGACTTGGGCGGCGAGTTGGAGAGCGTACATCTCGATAAGTTCCCTGTAGCTGATGAGGCTGCTATCGATGCCGACCTGGAGGAGCGTATGGCCATCGCTCAGAAGATTACTTCTATGGTATTGGCTTTGCGCCGCAAGGTGAACATCAAGGTGCGTCAGCCACTCCAGCAGATCATGATTCCTGCAGTAGATGATGTACAGAAGGCACACATCGAGGCAGTAGCAGGACTGTTGAAGAACGAGGTGAACGTGAAGGAGGTTAACTTCATTGAGGGTCAGGGTATTCTCGTAAAGAAGGTGAAGTGTAACTTTAGAGTGATGGGTAAGAAGTTCGGCAAGCTGATGAAGGGTGTTGCTGCCCAGATGTCAGCGCTCGATCAGGACCAGATTGCAGCCTTTGAGAAGGCAGGCAACATCACATTGAATATCGACGGACAGGAAGCCGTGGTAGAGGTAGCCGACGTGGAGATTATCTCTGAGGATATTCCAGGATGGCTCGTATCTAACGAGGGCAATCTGACCGTAGCGCTTGAGGTAGAGTTGACCCCAGAATTGAAGAAGGAGGGTATGGCTCGTGAGTTGATCAACCGTATCCAGAACCTCCGCAAGGAGACAGGTCTGGAGATTACCGACCGCATCAACGTAACTGTGGCTCCTAATGAGGAGACCAACGCAGCCATCGAGTCATTCGCCGACTACATCAAGGGTCAGGTATTAGCGGACAGCATCGAAATCGGTGACAACGCAGGTGTTGAGACCGAGTTTGATGACTTTAAGTTGAACATTCTCATAGAGAAGAATTAAATAGTTAGGAGTTAGGAGTTAGAAGTTAGGAGCATTTCCAAACTGCTTGCTTCTAACTTTCTAGCCCTTATTTCCTAAAAACATTAACAAATAACATAATAGATAACATCTATGGCTAACGAAAAACTACGTTATAGCGATCAGGAGCTCGAGGAGTTCCGCGCTATTATTGATGAGAAATTGAAGGTGGCAAAGCAGACTTATCATGATTGCATGGCTCAGCTGAACCACTCAGACAGTAATGATGTGGTAGATACATCACCAACCTACAAGGCTCTTGAGGAGGGTAGTGAAGCACAAAGCAAGGAAGAAATCATCCAGATGGCCCAGCGTCAGCAGAAGTTCATCAAGGGATTGGAAGCAGCTTTGGTTCGTATCCAGAACAAGACCTATGGTATTGACCGCGAAACAGGTGAGTTGATTCCTAAGGAGCGTTTGCGTGCTGTACCTCATGCCACTTTGAGTGTAGCTTCTAAGGAGGCTAGAAAAAAGTAATAAATGGAGAAAACAAGTAAAATTAAATACGGATGGCTCGTCACGGCAATGGTGGTTGTCCTTCTTGTTATCGATCAGATTATCAAGGTGTACATCAAGACCCATTTTTGCTTGGCGAGTCTGTTCGTGTTACTGATTGGTTTTATATCGAATTTGTAGAGAACAACGGAATGGCTTGGGGTATGTCGTTTATCGGCAAGTTCTGGCTAAGTCTGTTGCGCCTGGTAGCCATCTGTGCTTTGAGCATTTATCTGCATCGCATCATTAAGCGTGGTACCTATCGCTTGTTATACATCATTTTGGTGGCGCTGGTTCTGACAGGTGCAATCGGCAATATGATTGATTCCATCTTCTACGGACTTATCTTCACCGGTGCCTCACCTTATTATGTATCTTATCTTGTGCCTTTCGGCGAGGGGTATGCACCCGTGCTCATGGGCAAGGTGGTTGATATGTTCCGTTTTCCGTTCTTCACCTATACATGGCCTGAATGGTTCCCTTTCTGGGGTGGACAGCATGGTACATTCTTCGATCCTGTATTCAATTTTGCAGATTCCTGTGTATCAGTCGGCATCATTTCTCTCTTGCTTTTCTGTAGAAAAGAACTGGAAGCTCTCGGAGGTGATGATAAGGAGAAGAAGGTTAAAGATTCTTCTTTTATTGAAACTGCTGAAGAAAAGATAAAGTCTCAATCTCAAGAAAATAAGGAGGACAAGTAATCATGAAGAAAGCTTTTCTTTATCTCTGTTGGATAGTAACCTTTTGTGCAGCCTTTGCTTCTTGCAAGCCTTCGCTGCCAAGAGATGTGCTCTCTAAAGGAAAGATGACGGATATTCTCTTCGATTATCACATCGCTCTTGCTATGGCGCAGAACGAAGACGGTGGTAGTGAGAAGAATAGTCTGGCTTATCGCGAGGCTGTACTGAAGAAACATGATGTCACCTCGGCAGACTTCGACAGTTCGATGGTTTATTATATGCGCCATACAGAATTGCTGCATGATGTGTATAAGGATTTGGCTGAAAGATTGGATAAAGAGGTGGTTGCATTGGGTGGAAATAGTACAGGAAATAGTGATTTTGACAATCTTACTGCTGTTGGCGATACTGCCAATATCTGGAAGGATGCTACTTCGATGGTATTCTCGCCTGATGAGGGCTTCAACAGTCGCAGTTTTAAAATTGAAGCTGATACTGCTTTCCATAAGGGTGACCGGTTCCGTCTTGATTTCGAATCGCAGTTTATCTTCCAGGATGGTATGCGTGATGGCATCGCTTTGCTGGCTGTTCAGTTCAAGAACGATAGTGTGGCACAGACTGTAATTCATATTCAGAGTGCTCAGCACTATAGTGTAGAACTCGCTGATAATGATAGCCTTGGAATCAAATGTATAAAGGGGTACTTTATGTTGAATGAGGGTGGCTTCAGTTCTGATGCCGGTTCTTTGACGACTCTTAAACTGATGTTTGTCAATAAGATTCGTCTCATCCGTATGCATCCTAAAAAGGTGGCACCGGTTTCTTCTTCTGCAGCATCTTCTGATTCGGCAAAAGTAGATACAGCTCGTAAGACCCGTATACCAGGTCCGAGTGTTCCAGCGCGTCCGGATGGAGCTTTGGCGTCTCCGACCAGTGCACCGGTTTCTATGCCTGATAAACCTATTCAGATGACGAGTAATTAGTCTGGATGTTTTAGATATGGCTGAAATGAAGAGATGCGGAGCCCATCAGGTGATATTGCCGGATGGCTCGATATTGCAGCAGGCTGTGGTAGAAATACAAGAGGGCAGGGTGGTGAACTACTTCGAGTTTCGCGAGGAGTTGCCGATGACCGAATGGTTAGGCGGCGAAATCCGGGTGGAACGCGATGAGGAAGGCATCCTTCGTGCCCTGTGGAACGGAAAAGTAATCAATAAACATTAAACATAAACATTAATAATATGTTAAGCGTAGATCAATTAGAAGACAAGTTGATAGACTTGGCATTTGCTGAGGATATCGGTGATGGCGACCACACAACTTTGTGTTGTATCCCAGAAGACGCCATGGGTAAGAGCCACTTGCTTATCAAGGAAGATGGCGTGTTGGCAGGTGTTGAAATGGCAAAGAAGGTATTTGCCCGTTTCGATCCTACCATGAAGGTAGAAGTGTTGCTTCAGGATGGAACCCATGTTAAGAAGGGTGACATTGCAATGATTGTAGAGGGTAAGACCCGTTCTTTGCTCCAGACAGAGCGTTTGATGCTCAATATCATGCAGCGTATGAGTGGCATTGCTACCATGACTGCTAAGTATGTAAAGCGTCTTGAGGGTACAAAGACTCATATCCTTGACACCCGTAAGACTACTCCAGGTCTCCGTATGTTGGAGAAGCAGGCTGTGAAGATTGGTGGTGGTATGAACCATCGCATTGGTCTTTTTGATATGATTCTCTTGAAAGATAACCATATCGATTTTGCTGGTGGTATCGATAACGCAATCGACCGTTGCCATGCTTATCTGAAGGAGAAGGGCCTCGACCTAAAGATTGAAATCGAGGTTCGCAGTTTCGATGAACTTGACCAGGTATTGAAGCATGGTGGTGTAAATCGTATCATGCTCGATAACTTCTCTGTGCCTGATACTAAGAAGGCAGTAGACATCATCGCAGGTAAGTATGAGACTGAGTCTTCTGGCGGTATCACTTACGATACCATCCGCGATTATGCAGAGCAGGGAGTTGATTTCATCTCAGTTGGTGCCTTGACACATAGTGTGAAGGGCTTGGATATGAGTTTCAAGGCTTGCGAATAAGTGAAGAATGAAGAGGGAAGAGTGAAGAATTCAAATGCTCTTCTCTTTTTGTATATATAAATTAAGGTATATTTTATGAATAAGATTTTTGCTTCTGCCTTGATGGCTGTGGCTATGTTGGGCAGTGTCTCTGAGGCTGAGGCATGTACCAACTTTATAGTAGGGAAAAAAGCATCGGTTGATGGATCTGTGATGTGTTCATATAGTGCCGATGACTATGGTATGTTCCAAAATCTCTGTCATTTTCCTGCCGGTAAGCATGCTAAGGGCGAGATGCGTAAGATTTACGATTGGGATACCAATAAATATCATGGTGAGATTCCGGAGGCTGCCGAGACTTATAATGTGATTGGCAATATCAATGAATGGCAGGTCACCATCGGTGAAACTACTTATGGTGGACGTGAGGAGATGGCTGATTCTACAGGTATCATGGACTATGGTTCACTCATTTATGTTGCCCTGCAGCGTAGTAAGACTGCCCGTGAGGCTATCAAAGTGATGACAACCATCGCCAATACTTACGGCTATAATTCAGAAGGCGAGACCTTTACCATCTGTGATCCGAACGAAGCTTGGATTATGGAGATGATGGGCAAGGGACCAGGTTCTAAGGGCGTGGTTTGGGTAGCTCTCCGTATTCCTGATAATGCAGTTTGTGCACATGCTAACCAGAGTCGCATCGGCAAGTTCAATATGAAGGACAAGAAAAACGTGATGTATGCCAAGGATGTCGTTTCTTTTGCTCGTAGTAAGGGATGGTATCAGGGCAAGGATGCTGATTTCTCATGGAAAATGGCATATGCTAAGCCTGATTTCTCAGGACGTCGTTTCTGCGATGCTCGTGCTTGGGCTCTTTTGAATCATTTCTATGATATGAGTCCTTATCTTGATTGGGCTTTGGGCAAGGATCCTAATGCGAAGGATATGCCTCTCTGGGTGGTTCCAAACAAGAAGGTGAGTGTTGCTGATGTTGAGGCTTGCATGCGTGACCATTATGAGGGTACACCTCTTTCTGTTGCTGATGGCACTGATATCGGGGGTGGTATCTGGCAGATGCCTTACAGGCCAACTCCATTGATGTTTAAGGTGGATGGAAAGCAGTGCTTCAACGAACGACCGGTCAGCACCCAGCAGAGTGGTTTTGTTTTTGTTAGCCAGATGCGTTCATGGATGCCTAGAGAGATTGGCGGTGTTCTTTGGTTTGGTAATGATGATGCCAATATGGTAGCGTTCACACCAATCTACTGTTCTTCTACAGTTCGTCCTGAGTGTTATAACACACCGGGAGCAGATGCAGTGAATTTCAGTTTCAAGAATGCTTACTGGGTGTGCAATATGACCAGCAATATGGTTTATCCTCGTTATAGCCAGATGTTCCCAACTTTGAAGGAGGTTCGTGATAGTCTGGATAACAGCTATTTTGCTGCACAGCCAGGTGTTGAGGCTAAGGCTCAGGAACTGTATGCACAGAATCCACAGGCTGCTGTCAAGTATCTCAATGATTATGGTATTGAGAAGGCACAGCAGATGTTGGCGCGTTGGCAACAGCTCTTCCAGTTTATGGTAGTGAAGTATAATGACATGATTATCAAGCCAACCAAAAAAGATGGCAGTTTCGAGAAGACTCCTTATGGATTAGGTGCAACCCCAGTTCGTCCTGGGTATCCTGAGAAATATGCCAAGGAACTTATTAAGCAGACAGGAGACAAGTTCCTGGTTCCTGAAACAAAGTAACAATATTTATCATCACATAAAGAAAGCCGATTCAAGTATATTACTATACAAGAATCGGCTTTCCTGTTTTCTTGACTTACAATACTAAATAGTATTATAATATTTAAAGTTACGTCTTTTAAAATCTATTACTTGAAGTATCTCTTGTAGAGACCTGCAAAACCTGCACAGTGGCGGGCTTCATCCTTAGCCATCTCATGAACGGTATCGTGGATAGCATCTGAACCCTGCTCCTTAGCAAGCTTGGCAATGCGGAACTTATCCTCACAAGCACCCTTCTCTGCTGCAATACGAGCCTCGAGATTGCTCTTGGTATCACCCAAAACCTCACCGAGAAGTTCTGCAAAACGAGAAGCGTGATCAGCCTCCTCATAGGCATAACGTTTGTAAGCCTCTGCAATTTCAGGATAGCCTTCACGATCTGCCTGGCGTGCCATAGCAAGATACATACCTACCTCGCCACACTCACCATTGAAATGGTCCTTCAAACCCTTGATAACGTCTTCATTAACGCTATCCTTAAATGCCTGACCGAGAACGTGAACGGTAGCAAATGTCATATCGTCATCTACTGCATCTTCCATCTCTTTGAACTTGCTGGCTGGAGCCTTGCAGATAGGGCACTTCTCAGGTGCTTCTGTACCTTCGTAAATGTAACCGCAAACGGTGCAAATAAACTTTTTCTTCATAATGCTTTTGTTTTAAAGTTGTTGTATAATTATTGTCTTTTGAATTAGTGAACAGTCTCTGTGAGAGGTGACTTTACGCTTTTTTTAGCGCATTCTGTACAGATTCCTCTGTAGTAGAGCTGTTCTTCCAATACGATGTTTCCTTCAATTTCCTTTCCTGGTTCCACTGTTGGAGCAGGTTCGCCGAAAAAGTCAATTACCTTGCCACAATTTCTGCAATAGAAGTGAACGTGGCTTTTAATATTTCCATCATAACACACGCGATGTTCATCGATTGTGATCATTTGAGCCGCATTGTGCTCACTCAACATTCTGAGTGTATTGTAAACGGTTGTCTTGCTCAATGTTGGGATACTTTCAGCTAATCCTTTGTACACATCCTCGATAGTTGGATGAGTGGGATGATTAATAAGCCAATCCATGATGGCAATACGCTGGAGTGATGGTCGGATACCTTTCTCCACGAGTCTTTGATAGGCTTCTGTCTGCTTCATAATTACTTGTTGTTATAATTTGTTGTTGCAAAGATAAGCAATTCTTTTGTATCCGCCAAATATTTTTGCAAAAATTCCAAAGTATTTTTGAATATTTTACAATTGCATAGTTGTTTTAAGATTTGTTGTGCAAAAAGGTAGATCCTATGATTCGCTTTTGGAAATTATTGATACTAAAACCCTTTTGGAAAAAGTAATTCCCCGTCACGCTACCGGAAGGTTGTGGCGGGGAATCTTATTTGAAAATAAACTTTATACGATATTTCAGGCGATTATCTCAGGTCGATGACTTCAGCTCCTGGACATTCCTTGCTGTTGAAATTGAATGTGCTGTTAGAAACGCTCTTGGCTCTGAAGTTACTTACCGTGATGGTACTCCAGGTATTGCCCTGTCGCATCTTGACAACTGATGGAATATGTGTCTTTTTGTTGATGGTGATATACATTTCGGCTACAGAACGTTTCTGGTTATTGGCAACGAGATGTACTACATAGTTACTGCCTGCTGTCTTGAGCGTTGACTTATAACCAGTCTTATATATATTAATAAAGGTATAAGGGTTCATGGACATCTGCTGAGCCTGTGTAGGGTTGCTGACATTCACCTCGTTGGTTTTCTTTAGATAAGTCCACTGGGTCTTGCCGTTGAACCAGACGATGGCTTGCGGGGTACGGGCGTTAAACTTGTTGCCTTTGATGGCAATACTGCCGCTTGCTGATCCATACTTAGAGCTGCTCATCTTGAAGTTGGCGCTAGCTCCACCTTTGTTGCCAATAACGGCAGCGGTCTTATCAAGTACCTGTTGCGCAGTCTGCGCCATGGCTCCGATGCTCATCATTGCAACGAAAGCCAATGCTAAAATCTTTTTCATTTTTATCTTTTCCTTTCTTTTAAAATTCTATGTTATATCTTCTAAAATTTCATACTCTATCATAAAGCCGTAAAAACGTCTTTTCTCTCTTAGACGTTTTCACGGCTTCAGGGTTTAATAATTTAACCTTTTCCAATATTATCTTCTTTCATACCCTTAGTTATTTACTAAAATTAAGAGTTTCGAAGTGCCATTAACAGATTATTAAGCTGGTTTTCATCCTGTATCAGTACCTCACGAGGCTTGCTGCCCTGTGCTGCACCTACGATGCCTGCAGCTTCCATCTGGTCCATTAATCGTCCTGCACGGTTATAGCCGATACTGAACCGGCGCTGGATCATGCTGGTAGAACCCTGCTGTGAAAGAACAATCGCATGGGCTGCCTCTTCGAAGAACGGATCCAGTTCGCGGGCACTGATGCTGCCGCTTCCACCTGCGCTTCCTTCATCATTAGCTGGTTCTGGCAACTCCATAGGTTCGATAGGGCCAGGCTGTTCGCAGATATACTCGTTGATGCGCTCGATTTCAGGTGTATCAACAAAGGCACACTGTACACGTACAGGTTCGTTGCCGCAGAGATAGAGCATATCACCACGACCAATCAGCTGGTTGGCTCCTGTACGGTCAAGAATGGTCTTTGAGTCGATGGCAGATGTAACCTTAAAGGCGATACGGCCAGGGAAGTTAGCCTTGATATTACCCGTGATGATGCTGGTTGTAGGACGCTGGGTGGCAATAATCATGTGGATACCCACGGCACGTGCCAGCTGGGCGATACGGGCAATAGGAAGTTCTACTTCTTTGCCGGCTGTCATGATCAGATCACCGAACTCATCTATAATCACCACGATGTATGGCATATACTCATGTCCATCTGTCAACTTCAACTTGTGGTTGATATACTTCTGGTTGTATTCTTTGATGTTACGTGCTCCTGCCTTTTTGAGCAAGTCGTAACGGCTATCCATCAGTACACACAGACTGTTCAGGGTTCTAACCACCTTGGTTACGTCGGTTATGATAGGTTCTTCCTCATCAGGAACCGCAGCCATAAACTTATTGGCAATACGGGAGTAGACGCTAAACTCCACTTTCTTAGGTCGATGAGAACCAGTTTGAGTTCATTTGGATGTTTCTTGTATAATAAAGAGGTGATGATGGCATTCAACCCTACAGATTTACCCTGTCCGGTAGCACCCGCAACAAGCAGGTGAGGAATCTTTGCCAAATCAACCATAAACACTTCGTTGGTAATGGTCTTACCCAAAGCGATAGGTAACTCCATCTTGGTTTCCTGGAATTTCTTTGAGTTTAAAGTACTTTCCATACTAACGATGTTCGCCTTTGCGTTAGGTACCTCAATACCGATGGTTCCCTTACCTGGGATAGGAGCGATGATACGGATGCCGAGAGCTGCCAGACTCAAGGCGATGTCATCTTCCAGATTCTTGATCTTAGAGATACGTACGCCTTCTGCAGGCTGGATTTCGTAGAGTGTGATGGTAGGACCAACCGTAGCACGGATGGTTTTGATCTGTACGCCAAAGTTGCCCAGCACCTCGATGATGCGGTTTTTGTTGGCGCGCTGCTCTTCCTCATCGATGGATACGCCGTCATCCTCATACTTCTTCAGAAGGTTGAGTACCGGATATTTATATCTGGTGAACGGCTCCTTCGGATTGATCGGAGTATTCAGTACTTCTGCATTGCTCAAGGTGTTGCCTGTAGCCTTCTCGTCGGCTGTGGCTACAGAGATGTCCATACCTATATGCTCAGAAGCTGCAGCAGCTCGGCAGCTTGCTTTTCCAATGCTTCCCGTTCAGCCCGTTTTGTACGGAGTTCGCGCTGACGTGCAATGAGTGACATATTCTCGTTCAGCGTGCCGTTGGCTATAGCGATGGTTTCATCTTTTTCCGTATCACCTTCTGTTCCTGTAGCTTCCTGTCCGTCTGCCTCTGGCTCAACAGGCGTAGAAGGTGTGTCTGGGGTTGCGAAAGTCTGGTCCGGATCCAGATTCAGGTCGATGACTTTGGCAGGTTCTTCTTCCTTATATTCTTCTTTCTCATCCTCTGTGCCAGGACCATATGCTGCGTTGGCGTATACCTCGTCGATAGCTTCCGTATCTTTCCTGTTCTTTCCATGGTTAGTAATCTCAAATTTCACCTTATTTGATATATAACCGATAGGTTGAGTGCTTTTCTGATAACCGTAATAGTTTCAGTGGTGAGATAGGTGAGGAATGCTACCGCCACGAAGAAAAGAATGGCAGTAAGTCCTGGAGGACCCATGATGTTCTCCAGATTCTGCACGACAAAGAGTCCGTGCTTTCCGCCCGGATTGAAGATGAGGCTTGGCATGATAGGTGCGATGAACTTGGCAAAGGTTACCGACATCCATAGCATGACCACAATCATGCAGAAGAACCATTTCCACAGGTTCAGCTTGTAGGCATGCATCATCTGCAATCCCACCATAATGACAAAGAATGGGAGCATGAAGGCTGGAAATCCGAAATTGATGGCAATGAGCCAATAGGATACAATGGCTCCCCAGGATCCGCAGTAGTTCTGAAACTGTTTTTCCGTGTTGGTCCATTCGCCCGGCTTCAGATTTTCGAGCAAACTCTGGTCATTGGCTCCTGTGTTGAGAAAGGAGATCATAGCGATGATGATAACCACAGCAATGACTACCAAGGCTAATCCTATGAAAAAGTCGGTGATAGTATTGTTGAAAATATACTGTAAACCAATAGCTTCGCTAAAGGTTTTGGTCTTTTTTTCAGTTCTTTTTTTAGCCATTTTATATATTTTTGAATAATTTATCTGCAAAATTAGCGAAAATAATTGAGAAAACAATTCTTTTTCTCATCTTTTTTTTCTAATTTTGCAACTTGTAAAGAATAAAAAGCATAATGAAGATTATTTTCACTAGTTTCGACAAGGCGGCAATCACGAATTTGCCAAGAGCTTTGTTTCCTGCAAAATCGTAGTCGTTGACAAGCCTGAAGATACAGAAGCGGCTGTTAATGACCTACTTAGCCATTATATACTGGGTGTGGATACAGAAACGCGCCCATCATTCAAGCGTGGTCAGGCTTACCATGTTTCGTTGTTGCAGGTGAGTACACATGATACTTGTTATCTCTTCCGCCTGCATCATACGGGCATGACTCCTGCCATCATTCGCTTGCTCGAAGATACCACCGTGCCAAAAGTAGGACTTTCCTGGCACGATGACTTGCTGCAGCTCCATAAGCGAGCTGCTTTTAAGGTTGGCTACTTTATCGAGTTGCAGGATGTTGCTAAGAACTTTGGTATCGCAGACATGAGTCTGCAGAAACTGTATGCTAACCTGTTTCACCAGAAAATCAGCAAGGCGCAACGGTTGAGCAATTGGGAGGCTAGCGATTTGAAGGAATCGCAGGCTCTCTATGCAGCTACAGATGCCTGGTGCTGCATTAATCTGTATGAGGAATTCAAGCGTTTGTCTGCTACAGGCGATTACGAGCTCGATGAACTCAGGGCATGATATAAGGTGGTAAGGAATAGAAATTGATAATCGTAAGAAACTTCATATATAAATATGTATAAAAGCGTATATTTAAAGAAAGGTAAGGAAGAATCGCTCAAGCGTTTTCATCCATGGATCTTCTCGGGTGCTATCCAGGCAATGGATGAGGGTATAGAGGAGGGCGACATTGTGAGAGTGTTTACCCGTAGTGGTGAATTCATTGCTATAGGTCATTATCAGATCGGTTCTATCGCTGTACGTGTTCTTTCTTTTAGAGATATTGAGATTGATGAGGAGTACTGGTGTGCCAGATTGGATTCGGCATATAAGATGAGACTCGCTTTGGGTATTGCCGGTAATTCATCCAATACTACTTATCGCTTGGTTCATGGTGAGGGTGATAACTTGCCGGGACTTGTTATCGACTGCTATGGTCCTACTGCTGTCATGCAGCTCACAGTGTGGGTATGCATGTTTGCCGCATGGAGATAGCCAAAGCCTTGAAGAAGGTGATGGGTGAAGCACTGGAGAATATCTACTATAAGAGTGAGACAACCTTACCGTATAAGGCTGACCTCAGACAGGAAAATGGCTTTATACTGGGAGGTGATGCTGACGATGTTGCTGTAGAGAATGGACTGAAATTCCATATCGACTGGTTGCGTGGTCAGAAAACGGGTTTCTTCGTAGATCAGCGTGAGAACCGTTCGCTGCTCGAGCATTATGCCAAGGGTAAGAGCGTGCTCAACATGTTCTGCTATACCGGCGGTTTTTCTGTTTATGCGATGAGAGGCGAGGCTAAGGCTGTTCACTCCGTAGACAGCAGTGCCAAGGCGATAGAATTGACCAATGAGAATATTGCGCTCAATTTCCCTGGAGATGCACGCCATGAGGCTATCTGCGAAGATGCCTTCAAGTATCTTGATGAACATGACCAGCAGTATGATCTGATTGTTCTTGATCCTCCTGCTTTTGCCAAGCACCGTGCGGCTTTGCGCAATGCGCTGAAGGGCTATACCCGCCTGAACGTAAAGGGCTTGCAGCGTATTAAGAAGGGCGGCATCCTTTTTACCTTCAGTTGCTCTCAGGTGGTTACGAAGGATCAGTTCCGCAATGCTGTGTTTACTGCTGCAGCGCAGGCTGGAAGAAAGGTTCGCATCTTGCACCAGTTGCACCAGCCTGCCGACCATCCTATCAATATTTATCATCCGGAAGGTGAATATTTGAAGGGATTGGTTCTCTATGTAGAATAACAAATGATTAAAGAATTGATAATGAATAAGTTCAAAACGTTTGCAGCCTTGATGCTCTTGCTGGCTATAGGATTTGCAGGATGTGGCAAGTCGGAAGCAGAACGTCATCGCTTGAGCAAGAAGGAAAAGGCTAGATTGGATAGCCTAGACCGTGCTGCGCTGAAGATAGCGGTGATGCCAACAATGGACTGCCTGCCAATCTTTCTGGCATGTGATGACAGTATCTTCCAGCAGCAAGGTGTAGACGTACATTTGCGTAGATATACTGCACAAATGGATTGTGATACTGCTATAGAGCGCAAGCGCGTAGAGGGAGCCGTGACCGATCTGATTCGTGCACATCATATAGAGAAACGAGGTACTGCTTTGACGTACCCTATTTCTACCAATCTTTATTGGCAGTTTATCACCAATAAGCGTTCGCGTATATCCGAACTGAAACAACTGTCAGATAAGATGGTGGCTATGACCCGCTACTCTGCAACTGATTATCTGGCTACTTTAGCAATCGATAGCGGTAAGCCTAAATATGATGCTTATAAGGTTCAAATCAACGATTTGAACATCCGTCTGCGTATGTTGCTTAACAACGAGATGGATGCCATGTTGCTGCCAGAACCTCAAGCTACCAAAGCCCGACTTGAACAGCATGTAAAACTCTTTGACAGCAGAGATAAGAACTTGCAGTTAGGTGTTGTGGCTTTCCGCAAGAAAATACTTTCAGAGCCGCGCCGTAAAGACCAAGTTGCCAAGTTTATCAAGGCGTATAATATTGCTGTTGATAGCATAAACAGTCGTGGGGTACAGCATTATGCAAGTATCATCACAAAATATACGGGTGCCGATGCTAAAACCATCAGTAATCTTCCAAAACTTAAATATGAACACGCTATGGAACCAAGACGTCGTGACCTGGCTGTAGCACAAAAATAAGTGGCTTATGAAAAGAGAAGATTTTAGCTGGACAAAGTTTTCGCATGAAAATGTCACTACTATATCCAGAATTGAGGCTATTCGCAAGATAATTGACCAGGAAGTGGGGCTCGAATCGTGTCAGCCTGAAATTGCGGAAATTGAAAAAAGATATGATGCTTTATATCATGATTATATAGATGGCAAGCTTAAACACCGAGAGCTTTATAATCTTGCTCAAACTTTAGATCTTGATACTGATAAGTTCTTTGGTAAAGTGCGTCACGCTTGGATTTTGGCAAATGAGCTACGTTTGTTGCACTTAACAAAAAGAGCTCAGAATCTGAAAAGTTTTGATGAGGTACAGGAAACCTTTGAGAAATTTGCTACAGATGAAGCTATGCTAAATTTGAAGGTAGACTTGTCTGAAGAACAGATAGACGAGGAAAGACAAAAGATACAAGAGCAGCTTAATGCCTATCGCAATATGGTGTTTTCTTATATTTTGACAACTGAAGACTGGAATGATGATTTTGTCAAGAATATACTTGATATCATCGCTTCCGATTTGGTCGATCCATACACCATCAATATGATAGTTTCGGCTGTTTCATTGTCATGCTCTGTATTCATGGATGCCTCTAGACTTGCAGTCTTGATGCGCTTAATCAAGTCTGACGACTGTACATGCAGTGTTCGTCAGCGAGCTTTGGTGGGTTTCGTTTTCTGTGCAATAACCAATTCGGGTGAAAAACAGAAATATTGGGATTCTGCTGCTGGCTTGATCATGGATGATGAATTTTTGGCAGCCTGTGTTGATCTCCAACGCCAGATGCGTCTATGTCTTACAAGTAAAAAGGATAGCAAGGAGATGATGCATTCCGTGGTGAAGACCATGTTCACTTCTTTTACTCAGGATTTGGCCGAAAAGATAGACCAAACGGGTGAATTGGGACTTAATTGCTTCTCAGCAGATGGGGAGAATCCTGATGATGCCCTTAAGGGAGCCTTCGACTATATGTTGAATTCAGAAGATATAGGAGTTGATGTCTATTATCATCAGTTTGCCAACCAGAAGAGCTTCGGTCATTTCCATTCACTCTATAATTGGTTTGTTCCTTTCTATGTCCGTAATTCTACGCTCAAGAATGTTCGGGCTACGATGAAACAGCATCGCAATTTCATCAACAATCTCTTGAGAGGCGCCTCTATGTGTGATACCGATCTGTATAGCATCATTCTTTCATTGAATAATACATCTAAGGAATTTATTGAATCATTGGATGTTACCCCGGAAAATATGGTGTCTGGTCCTGTTTTTTATGACGAAGAAGATGAGGTGGAAAAAGAGCAGAATACCGAAGAGCCAGTAGAGGATGAGACTGATTCTACAGAAGCAAAGGATTCTGAAAATGTCACACTGCTTGATTCGGTAATGGAACATGAAGAGAATCTCTCTGAAGAGGAAAAGAAGAAACGTGCAATCAGGGTTCGTCATCGCTATGTGCAGGACCTCTACCGATTCTATACTCTCTCTCCAATGAGGAAGGCATTTGATAATCCTTTCGAAGTGCAGAAGGAAATTCCTTTCTTTACTATGGGACTGTTTGCAAAACCGGAATATGACAAGTATCGCCTGTCGCTGGCCCGTTTCTCTGCTAAAAGAGGTGACTATGCCTTTGTTAGCAAGATTTTGCGTAATCTGGAAAAATATACCGACGAAGAGCATATGATGCTTGCATTGGCATACAAATCGGAGGAAAAATATGATGAAGCGCTTGAACATCTCTACGTGATTAAGAATACAAGCCCAACTTATAAGGCTGCCACGGAGTTGAAATTAGAAATAGAAGAAGAGATAAAAGACCCGGCGGCTTTAATAACATTGAATTGCTTGATTAAAGAAGAATCAGATGAGAGTAAGCAGTTTAAGCTCAAGCTGAAAAAGACCGATCTCTTATTGAAACTCCATCATTATAAAGAGGCTTTGGAATGGGCTTTCCAGATGGATGAACAGTATCCTAAGGAAGAACAGGTTGAATGCAGACTGGCTTTCTCTTTGCTCTTTTCAGAATCGAAAGGCGATAAAAACATTGACCATGCAATGGCTTTAATAGAACCTTATCTGCAAAATAGTGATGATAATGAGATCAGGGAAATATTGAATTCTGACATGACAGATATGGATAAGGCTGATAAGGAACGCATGTTCATGAAAATGTTATCTGCGATGGTGAACAAAGTTCCAAGCCACAAGACCACAGATGGGAGTCTATGAAATTTTTCTATTATGGACTCTGCGTTCTCGTGAAAAAGGGAGGAACTGCAGCTATCAGATTTTTGAATGAAGCATCTGGTCATGCAGCTTTTTCCCCTAAGGAAGATATAGATGCATTCGGTCTGCTCGAGATGGGAAATTGGCTTGATGATCGTGGTATTGCGCCTATAGAATTGGAATTTATAACAAAAAAAGTTTTCGAGGAAAGGAAAAAACAATAAAGATGGCGGAGAATAATAAAAATAAGAATAAGGTACAGATAGATCCTACCTACGCCCATTTGCAGCCGCAGGCTGTGAATGTGGAGCAGGCGGTACTCGGTGCTTGATGATAGATTCTGATGCCTTTTCGGTGGTGTCGGAGTTGCTCAAGCCGGATACTTTTTATGACCCGCGTCATAAGAGAATATATCAGGCTATCCAGGTGATGAACATGGAGGAACGGCCTGTGGATATCATGACTCTTGCCGATCAGTTAGCCAAGACTGGCGAACTGGATAAAGTGGGAGGAGCACAATATCTCATGGATATTTCTGCAGGCATGGCTTCGGCTGCCCATGTAGAGTCGCATGCCCGTATCCTGGCGCAGAAATATATGCAGCGCCAGCTGATTCATTATGCCGGCGACATCGAGACGATGGCGTATGAAGAAGGTGTGGATGTGGATGAACTGATGCAGAAAGCTGAAGGTGAACTCTTCCAGCTTTCGCAGAACAATATGAAGCAGGATTATACACAGATTGATCCGGTTGTAAAGGAGGCCGTTGCCATCTTGCAGCGTGCTGCTCAGAACTCGGGTGGTCTTACCGGTATTCCTACGGGTTATCGTGGGTTGGATGATATGACATCAGGTTGCAACCGTCCGACCTTGTGATTATCGCCGGTCGTCCTGCCATGGGTAAGACTTCCTTTGCATTGAGTATTGCCAAGAATGTGGCGGTAGATTATGATGTGCCTATCGGATTCTTCTCTCTGGAAATGAATAACGTTCAGTTGGTGAACCGACTCATCTCGAATGTTTGCGAGATTTCGGGTAAAAAAATACTGAATGGACAATTGGAACAGCCAGAATGGGAGCGGTTGGATAAAAAACTGAGAAAACTGACAGGTGCACCTATTTATATTGATGATACGCCTGGTCTTTCTGTTTTCGAACTCCGTACCAAGGCGCGCCGATTGGTAAGGGAAAAGGGTGTTAAACTGTTGATGATCGACTATCTCCAGCTGATGAATGCCAATGGTATGAAGTTTGGTAGCCGTCAGGAGGAGGTATCTACCATCTCCCGTTCGCTCAAAGGTATTGCCAAAGAGCTGAATATTCCTGTGCTTGCTCTTTCGCAGCTCTCCCGTAATGTAGAGAACCGTGAGGGTTTGGAAGGAAAGCGACCTCAGTTGAGTGACCTCCGTGAATCCGGTGCCATCGAGCAGGATGCCGATATGGTGCTTTTCGTTCACCGCCCGGAATATTATCATATCTATCAGGATGAAAAGGGTAATGACCTTCATGGTATGGCACAGATTATCATTGCCAAGCACCGTAAGGGCTCTGTTGGAGATGTTCTCCTGAACTTCCGTGGAGAATTTACCCGATTCCAGGATCCGCAGGATGCTGCAGCAGCACCTGTTGAGGAAGGTGGTGAGATTGTAGGCTCAAGGATGAATGGCGGAGGGCAGGATGGTAGTCCGCTACCACCGCCGCCTGCAGAGAATCTGCCTTTCTAAGGTTAGAGTTTGTCATTTTTTCACTCAAAAACTGGCTTTTTCGCCAAATTCTTGCACAGGATTAACGTTTTTGGGTAAAAAAACAATAAGATTGTAGGAATTTGTTATCATTTCTATTAAAAAAGTTATAAATTGTTTGCTAGTATCAAATAAAAGTGTTATCTTTGCATGCGAATTTAAGAATATAACATAATATGATAGATATGAGAACAACATTGTTGAACATTACAGGCATTATTATTCGACTTCGACTGCAGTTTGTGGGCGGAAGTGATAAGGTGTGCGTATAGTTCATCGCTTAAGATATTAAAAGCCTTTCTACACTTCCGTCTATGGAGTGGGGGAAGGCTTTTTACTTTATCTGATGCTTCTGCACGGATTGCTATATAAACGTAGTGCGTTCTGAATGTGTAGCTCTTATATATATAATAAGGTGTAAATTTAAAATTTTAATGATATGAGTGACAGATTATACATTTTCGACACGACCCTCCGCGATGGCGAACAGGTTCCGGGATGTCAGTTGAACACAGTTGAGAAGATTCAGGTGGCAAAGCAACTGGAGCAGTTGGGCGTGGATGTAATTGAGGCTGGATTTCCTATATCAAGTCCGGGCGACTTCAATTCAGTGGTAGAAATCTCTAAGGCTGTAACCTGGCCTACTATTTGTGCACTTACCCGTGCCGTAGAAAAAGATATTGATTGTGCTGCTGAGGCTTTGCAGTATGCCAAGCATAAGAGAATCCATACCGGTATCGGTACCAGCGACAGTCATATCAAGTATAAGTTCAATTCTACCCGCGAGAAAATCATCGAACGTGCTGTAGCTGCTGTCAAGTATGCTAAAAAGTATGTTGAGGACGTAGAGTTTTATGCTGAGGATGCAGGCCGTACCGATAATGAGTATCTGGCTCGTGTCGTAGAGGCTGTTGTCAAGGCGGGTGCTACTGTAGTGAACATTCCTGATACTACAGGTTATTGTCTGCCTGATGAATATGGTGACAAAATCAAGTATCTCATGGAGCATGTTGATGGCATTGACAAGGCACGCCTTTCTACCCACTGTCATAACGACCTCGGTATGGCTACTGCCAATACCCTGCAGGGTGTTTTGAATGGTGCACGCCAGGTTGAGGTTACCATCAATGGTATCGGTGAGCGTGCAGGTAATACTTCGCTCGAAGAGATTGCCATGATTCTGAAGTGTCACAAGCATATCGATATTGATACCAACATCAATACCACTAAAATTATTCCTACCTCACGCATGGTGAGCAGCCTGATGAATATGCCTGTCCAGCCAAACAAGGCTATCGTGGGTCGTAATGCATTTGCTCATTCTTCCGGTATCCATCAGGATGGTGTCTTGAAGAATGTTCAGACTTACGAAATCATTGATCCTAAGGATGTGGGATTGGATGACAATGCTATCGTATTGACAGCCCGTTCTGGTCGTGCTGCATTGAAGTACCGTCTCCATGTCAATGGCGTAGAGATTAATGATGAGGAGAAGCTCGACAAGATTTACAAGAAGTTCCTCCAACTGGCTGATAAGAAGAAGGAAGTTACCGATGAGGATGTTTTGATGCTTGCCGGTGCTGATTCTGCTGATAAGCATGGTGTTCAGCTCGACTGGTTGCAGGTTACTACAGGTAAGGGCGTGAAGAGCGTGGCAAGTATCGGTCTTGATATTGCAGGTCAGGAAGTTTGAGGCTGCATCATCTGGTAATGGTCCGGTAGATGCTGCTATCAATGCTCTCAAGAAGGTCATCACCAAGGAGATGAACCTCAAGGAGTTCACCATCCAGGCTATCGACAAGGGCTCTGATGATGTGGGCAAGGTTCACATGCAGGTAGAATACGATGGTCATGTATATTATGGCTTCGGTGCAGATACCGACATCGTTACGGCTTCTGTTGAGGCTTACATCGATTGTATCAACAAGTTCAAGGTAAGATAAAATTAATTCAGATAAATATATAACAAACAAGATATTATGAATACATTATTCGACAAGATTTGGGACAAGCACGTTGTCCAGATTGTAGAAGACGGCCCTACACAGCTTTACATCGACCGTCTCTACTGTCACGAAGTAACATCACCTCAGGCATTCGCTGGTATGCGAGCACGCGGACTCAAGATGTTCCGTCCAGACCAGATTTTCTGTATGCCTGACCACAATACTCCTACTCACGATCAGGATAAACCAATCGAGGATCCTATCTCAAAGAAGCAGGTAGATACCTTGCAAAGAATACCGCTGATTTCGGTGTTACTCACTTTGCCATGAACACAAAGGATAATGGTATCATCCACGTAGTAGGTCCTGAGAAGGGTCTTTCTCTTCCAGGTATGACCATCGTCTGCGGTGACTCTCATACTTCTACCATGGTGCCATGGGTGCTGTAGCTTTCGGTATCGGTACTTCTGAGGTCGAGATGGTGATGGCTTCACAATGTATTCTCCAGAGCAAGCCAAAGTCTATGCGTATCAGCATCAACGGTAAGCTCAGCAAGGGCGTTACTGCCAAGGACGTTGCTCTCTATCTGATGAGCCAGCTCACTACTTCAGGTGCTACCGGTTACTTCGTTGAGTACAGTGGCGATGTAGTGAAGGATATGTCTATGGAAGGTCGTCTTACCCTCTGTAACCTCTCTATCGAGATGGGTGCCCGTGGTGGTTTCGTAGCTCCTGATGAGACAACATTCGAGTACATCAAGGGTCGTGAATATGCACCTAAGGGTGAAGAGTGGGACAAGGCTGTGGCTTACTGGAAGACCTTGAAGAGTGGTGATGATGCTGTCTTCGACAAGGAGTTGACTTTCGACGCCAAGGATATCGAACCACGTATCACCTATGGTACCAACCCAGGTATGGGTATCGGCATTACCGGGAATATCCCAACTCTCGATGAGATTCCTGAGGAAGAGCAGGCTGGTTTCAAGAAGAGCCTCAACTACATGGGTTTCCAGCCAGGCGAGAAACTCGAGGGTCATCCTATCGATTATGTATTCTTGGGCGCATGTACCAATGGTCGTATTGAAGACTTCCGTGCTTTCGCTTCTCTTGTTAAAGGAAAGAAAAAGGCAGATGGCGTAACTGCTTGGCTTGTACCAGGTTCATGGTTGGTTGATAAACAAATACGTGAAGAGGGTATTGATAAGATTGTTGAGGCTGCCGGCTTCGAAATCCGTCAGCCTGGATGCTCTGCCTGCCTGGCAATGAACGATGATAAGATTCCTGCAGGCAAGTACTCTGTAAGTACATCCAACCGTAACTTCGAGGGTCGTCAGGGACCAGGTTCCCGCACCATTCTTGCCAGTCCATACGTAGCAGCTGCTGCCGCTATCACTGGTAAGATTACCGACCCAAGAGAGTTTATGTAATGTTAAGTGTTCAATGTTAAATGTTAAATTGAAATGAAACAGAAATTCAATGTAATTACATCAAGCTGCATTCCTCTTCCTTTGGAGAATGTAGATACTGACCAGATCATCCCAGCCCGTTTCCTCAAGGCCATCGATAAAGAGGGCATGGGCGACAACCTCTTCCGCGACTGGCGCTACAATGCCGACGGAACTCCAAAGCCAGACTTCGTGATGAACGACCCATCTTACAGTGGTGTCATCCTCGTAGCTGGCAAGAACTTCGGTTCCGGTTCTTCCCGTGAGCATGCTGCCTGGGCTATCGCAGGTGCAGGCTTCCGTGTTGTCATCAGCTCTTTCTTTGCTGATATCCACAAGAACAACGAGTTGAACAACCTCGTATTGCCAGTAGTAGTAAGCGAGGAATTCCTGAAGGAACTCTTCGAGAGCATCGACAAGGATCACAAGACAGAGGTGAAGGTAGATCTTCCTAACCAGACCGTGACCAATCTTGCTACCGGCAAGAGCGAGCACTTCGAAATCAACGGCTACAAGAAACACTGTTTGGAGAATGGTTTGGACGATGTAGACTTCCTCGTTCAGAACCGCGACAAGGTTGAGGCTTGGGAAGCTAAAAACAAGTAATTATGAACGTTAACGCAAAGAGAGATAATTCCCGCATCAAGGAGATTGAGATCATGGACTGCACGCTGCGCGACGGCGAGCAGACCAATGGTGTCAGTTTTCTTCCTCACGAGAAGTTGATGATAGCAAGAATGCTGTTGCACGACATCAATGTAGATCGTATTGAGGTGGCTTCAGCGCGTGTGTCAGAAGGTGAAAAGGATGCTGTCGCTCGAATTTGCCGTTATGCTAAGACTATAGGTAAACTGGATTCCGTTGAGGTATTGGGATTCGTGGATAACAACAAGAGTGTGGATTGGATTGCTGAATGCGGCGGTCATGTCATCAACCTCTTGGCTAAGGGTAGCTACAAGCACTGCACCCAGCAACTCAAGATGTCGCCTGAGGAGCATCTCGCTCATATTAAGCAGACCATCGACTATGCTTTGAGCAAGGGATTCACCGTGAATCTCTATTTGGAGGACTGGTCGAGCGGTATGCGTGACAGTCGTGACTATCTCTTCATGATGATGGATGAGTTGGTAAAACTGCCTATCAAGCGCTTCCTTCTTCCTGATACGTTGGGTATTCTGAACCCATTGCAGTGTGTGGAGTATATGCGCCAGATGGTGCGCCGTTATCCGAATTCTCACTTCGACTTCCATGCCCATAACGACTACGATCTGGCTGTGAGCAACTCGCTGGCTGCCGTATTGAGCGGCGCCAAGGGTCTCCATGTTACCGTGAATGGTCTGGGTGAACGTTGTGGCAATGCACCATTGGCAAGTGTTCAGGTGATTCTGAAAGACATGTTCGAGGCAAAGACCAATATTAAGGAAGACCGTCTGAACGATATTTCCCGATTGGTTGAAGGATATAGTGGCATTGCCGTGGCTCCGAATACACCGGTAGTAGGAGACAATGTCTTCACCCAGGTGGCTGGTGTGCATGCCGATGGTGACAACAAGGACAAGCTTTATTGCAACAACCTGGTACCTGAGCGTTTCGGCAGACATCGTGAGTATGCGTTAGGTAAGAACTCTGGCAAGGCGAATATCGTGCAGAACCTCAATGAACTGGGATTGGAACTTACGCCTGAGCAGACCAAGGCGGTGACCAAGCGAATCACAGAACTCGGCGACCGCAAGGAACTGGTAACCCAGGACGACCTGCCATACATCGTGAGCGATGTATTGAAGCATGGAGCTCCAGAAGATAAGGTGAAACTGGTAAGTTACATGGTATCAACCTCGTACGGTTTGAAGCCTATAGCCAGTGTAAAGGTAGAAATCGATGGCAAGGAGTATGAAGACCAGAGCTCAGGTGATGGTCAGTATGATGCTTTCGTGAAAGCCCTCCGCAATATCTACAAGGTGAAGCTCGGCAAGACCTTCCCTAAGCTCGACAATTATCAGGTAACCATCCCACCTGGTGGCCGTACCGATGCCCTCGTTCAGACCGTCATTACCTGGCGTGAAGGTGACCGTATCTGGCGCACCCGCGGCTTGGATGCTGACCAGACAGAAGCAGCTATCAAGGCAACGCTGAAAATGATTAATATGTACGAGGCAGATAAGAGCGATGATCAGGCTGTTTCGCCTCGAAATCTGGATATGGAATAAAAACAATTAAAAATTAAATAGAAATGAAATTAAACATTGCAGTTCTCGCCGGTGATGGTATCGGACCAGAGATTATGAAGCAGGGCGTAGCAGTTATGCAGGCCATTGCAGAGAAGTTCAACCACGAGTTTACTTACAACGAGGCTATCTGCGGCGCTCACGCTATCGACGAGGTAGGTGATCCATTCCCAGAGGAGACCTTCAAGACTTGTATGGATGCTGACGCAGTGTTCTTCGCAGCCGTTGGTGACCCACGTTTCGACAACAACCCTACAGCCAAGGTTCGTCCTGAGCAGGGTTTGCTCGCTATGCGTAAGAAGTTGGGCCTCTTCGCCAATGTTCGCCCAGTAGCCACATTCGATTGCCTGCTCCACAAGTCACCATTGAAGGATGAACTCCTGAAGGGTGCTGACTTCGTAGTTATCCGCGAGTTAACTGGCGGTATGTACTTCGGTGAGAAGTATCAGGATAACGATAAGGCATACGATACTGATATCTATACCCGTCCTGAGATTGAGCGCATCCTGAAGGTAGCTTTCGAGTTTGCCATGAAGCGTAACAAGCACCTGACAGTAGTAGATAAGGCAAACGTATTGGCATCTTCTCGTCTCTGGCGTCAGATTGCCAAGGAGATGGAGCCACAGTATCCTGAGGTAAACACCGATTATATGTTCATCGACAACGCTTCTATGCGCGTATTGACTGAGCCTACATTCTTCGATGTTATCGTTACAGAGAATACCTTCGGTGATATCCTGACCGATGAGACTTCTTGCATCACCGGTTCTATGGGCTTGCAGCCATCCAGCTCTCTCGGTGAGCACACACCTTTGTTCGAGCCTGTTCATGGTTCATGGCCACAGGCAGCTGGCAAGAACCTGGCTAACCCAGTAGCTCAGATTCTTTCTGCAGCTATGTTGTTGGAGCACTTCGGCTTGAACGAGGAGGGTGCCTTGATTCGCAAGGCAGTAGATGCTTCTCTCGATGCCAATGTCCGCACACCTGAAATTCAGGTTGAGGGTGGTGCTCACTATGGCACAACTGAGGTTGGCGCATGGATCGTTAACTGGATTAAGAATGCTTAATCTGTAAATGGATTTTTCGGCGCTTGATGATAAAAGAGGGTGTGTCATAAGTTTAAACAATGGCAGCCGAAGACGGGCTAAGAGCTTCTGCTCTTTCAGGGCGTATGGGAAGTGGCTTATGACACACCTTTCTTTTCTTGTTGATTGTCCTGTCTTTCTGAAATTTAGTTCTTTTTGTAAACTCAAATAAGTTTTATAGTTTTTTATTTGGCAGTTTGCAAAAGTCTTCTTAACTTTGCACCATGAAAAGTTTTTATACATTATTATTGGCATCGATGGTTTCTTTATCTGTATCTGCGCAGAACGTAGATGCCGACAAGGTACGTACTGCGCAGAATAAAGCCTTGCGCGATTCACTCTCCAAGGCTACAGAAGTGCTTGCATATCATCCCGACAGTATCGATCTGCGACTGAAAAAGGCTGCTTGGAATATCCAGTTGGAGCAATGGCAATATGCCAAGGATGATCTTGATAAGGTACTCTTTCTGAACAATACCAATATCGCCGGTTTGTTCTATCGTGCCTTTGTCAATGAGAAGTTGCTCCGTTATAACTTTGCGCGTCTAGATTATCAGAATCTTCTGGTACTTGTTCCTGGCAACTTCCAGGCGCAACTCGGTCTGGCTTTGCTCAATGAGAAAGATAAGCATTATACCGAGGCTTACGATGGCATTAACAGTCTGATAGAGCAATACCCTGACAGTGCGATGGCTTATGCTGCAAGAGGTGGCATGGAGAAGGAGAGGGGTATGCTTGAGCTGGCAGAGTTTGATTACGCCAAGGCGATGGAGTTGGATGCCGGTAATGAGGATTTTGCTTTCAATCATGTAGACATCCTGATTCTGCTTGGAAGAAAGGACGAAGCCTATCGTGATTTGAAGAAACTGCTCGATGCCGGTTGTCAGCCAGGCAGATTGCAAGGTTTCTATGCAAGGTTGAAAAAGAAGAAAAAGTAGTATTTAAGAGTTATAAGAAAAGAGTTTTTAAAGATAAATAAGACAAGAATGCATAAAATTATTCCCTATATCCTGGCTGCCTGTAGTCTCTGTATGGTGGCATCCTGCGATACCGTCTTCGATGTTCATCCGTATGATGTGCAAATCGACGGCGATAGAAATCTGAATGTTACCAATATTCAGAAGATTGAGCTGCAGTAAAGTCGAAAGATACAATCCGTTTTGCTATGATCAGCGATTCGCACCAGTGGTTGGATGATTTGAAGAGTGAGGTTAATGATATCAATCGCCGCAGTGATTCCCTCGATTTCGTGATTCATTGTGGAGACCTTACCGACTTTGGTGCTACCCGTGAGTTTCAGTGGACCCGTGACCATCTTCAGAAGTTGAAGATACCTTTCGTGGCTCTGCTGGGTAATCATGACTGTTTGGGAACAGGTAACCAGTCTTATCAGAAAATCTTTGGTAATCCGGATTTCAGTTTCATCGCCGGTAAGGTAAAGTTTGTCTGTCTCAATACCAATGCCATAGAGTTTGACTATTCTCGTCCTGTACCTAATTTCGATTTCATGGAAGAGCAGGTTAAGGCAGATGCAGATGACTTTTCGCGTACCGTTGTCTGCATGCATGCAGGACCTTATTCAGAACAGTTTAATAATAATGTGGCTAAGGTCTTCAATTTTTATACGCATCAGTTCCCTGGTTTGATGTGCTGTCTTTACGGTCATGGTCATCATACCGAGCAAAATGACATTTATGGCGATGGCATCATCTATTATCAGGTGGCTAATGCCGCTAAGCATCAGTACTATATATTCACCATTACTCCAAAAGGTTATCGTTATGAAATTATTGAGTTTTAAGCATATATTCATTCTGGGAGCTTTGCTTGCTGCAGGTTCTGTACAGGCTCATGCTGCCGATGAGGTTACCGGGAAAAGTGAGGAGTTGGAACTGACGGATAGTATCGTTCATGATACGCTGGTGTTGGCGGATGGCAAACTGACCCGATATGACCGCCGCATTATGCGCTACCGTAAGCATTGGAATTTGCTGATACCTACTAGTGGTATCATTCAGACCTGTGGTAATATGGGTATTGTTTCGCTGGGTATCGGATGGGAATATGGTAAGCGCCGCCAGTGGGAAACGCAGCTCTTGTTTGGCTACATCCCGAAGTTCAGTTCTGACGATGAGAAGTTAACCATGACGCTCAAGGAGAATTTCATTCCTTGGCGTCGCAATATCGGTAAGGCTGGTGGTTTGAACCGCTGGAGTGCAGCCTGTATTTCAATACGGTGTTCGGACATGATTTCTGGACTAAGCAGCCTACCAAGTATGAAAGCGGCTACTATCCGTTCTCTACCAGAGTCCGTCCTAATATCGCCTTGGGTGAACGTTTTAAGTATGATATTCCGCACAATAAACGTAAGCGTATCAAGAGTATCACGTTTTTCTATGAGTTGGGTACAACTGATATCTACTTTATGCGTTTCTACCGTAACGGCAATGCCGGTTTCTGGGATGTCTTCGGCCTTTCTATCGGTGCCAAAGTGCAGTACCTTTAAACCAAGAACTGGTTGATGAGTTTGCTTACTCTGATGATATCTTCATCGTTGAGCGATGAGTTGCAAGGCAGACTCAGTTCTTCGTCAGCTATTCTCTTGGCTACCGGAAATACCAGATGATTCATTTCCGGATAGCATGGCTGCAGATAGGGTGGGTGGAAGTAATGAATCTTTGTGCCGACCCATTCTCAGCCAGGAAAGCTTTCAGTTGGTCTCGCTTCGGGGTAAGGAAAGGGAAGACGTGGAAAACATTTTCATGAGCAGGAGAGATGAGTTTCGCAGCGATGCATCTGTCCTTGATGCTGTCATCCAGATGCTCCAGATATAGCTGTACCTGTCTGTATCTCGCTTTCTGTTCGTTCTCAGGATATTGCAGTTTCACATTCAGTACCGCAGCCTGAATCTCATCCATGCGCGAGTTGACGCCCTGGTATCTGAAGATGCCGTCTTCTATCTTTCCATATTCGTGTAGTGACATGATGCTTCCGCCAATTCCCTGTTATTGGTAGTTACAGCTCCCGCATCTCCCAATGCTCCCAGATTCTTGCTAGGATAAAAACTGTGGGCGGCAGCATCCGAAAGATTTCCGGTATATCTTCTTTTCGATGGTTTTTCAGAAGAATCAGATAGAGTAGTGGAGCATCCGAATCCCTGCGCATTGTCTTCGAAAAGCAAGAGATGATGCTTCTTGCAGATTTCAGCAATCTTCGGAGTCCATGCCAGTTTGCCATAGAGATGAACAATCATGATGGCTTTGGTCTTCGGTGTGATTCGGGCTTCTATCAGTTGGTCATCTATCTGTAATGTATCGATATTGGCATCCACCAATACAGGTGTCAGGTCTACGCTGCTGATGGCAAGTACGGTAGCGAAATAAGTGTTGGCAGGCACAATCACTTCATCACCTTTCTGCAACTTTCCGATAGCCAGTTCGCCCATCAGCATCAGTTTGAGCGCATCCGTCCCGTTAGCGCAGCTGATGCAGTATTCAGTACCGATAAACTGTGCATACGATTTCTCAAACCTTTTTACGGCTTCACCTTGCAGATACCATCCGCTGTTGACCACTTTGTTGATAGCATCCTTTATCTCCTTCTCGTATGGTTCATTGATGGCCTTCAGGTCGAGATAAGGAATCTTCTTTATTTCTGTTTCCATTGTTTCTTCTGTGATGATTTATACAAGTGATAAGACTTGTTTCTATAAATAAAAACGGATGTTTTGCGGTATTTATTATATGGGGAGCTATAAAAAAGACAAGAGCAGCTATCTTCTCAGACAACTGCTCTACATTCAATAGGTATTAGTTTTCTTTAAGGTAAAAAGATTGTATTCAGGATAACGTTTGCAAAGGTACTAAAAAAAAATGAAACAAAAAAATAAAATGGCAACAAAATTACCATCAACTTAAAAAAAAAGTTTTAAAAAGCCTTTGCGGAGTCTTTTCTATTTGTACGGGAAAATAGTTTTTTATATAAATAATGCCAAATAAAAAGCTGTGAAATGGAAAAACTGTCACGAAACCGTCTTTTTCCCTTTCACAGCGTTCAATGTCTAAAATATTTTGCCAAACAGGTTGTTCATCATAGTTTTGATTCGATATGCTCTCTATAAAAATGGTTACCATCAATATATAGTCAATATGCTATGTTGGGTATGATTCTTCCCAACAGTTAGATAAGGTGTCTTCCAACTCCAAATTCTTCTGCAACTTGCGAGAATCGGATATAATTTTTAGCCTTTATCGTTTAAAAGATTCTAAAAAACAGTAATTTTCGTTTACGAGTTCCCACTAGTGGGAACTCTCATTTATTTTATTTTTG